>ERZ1370068.6144-contig-5146_pt1 | contig 25194 bp, 46 predicted proteins | sample MGYA00561227_ERZ1370068 | MGnify/ENA primary metagenome ERZ1370068 (study PRJEB38410, sample SAMEA6850437) | metagenome | study: Metagenomic assessment of the ecological functions of the soil: analysis of the soil microbiota associated with the...
CAAGCCACGCATTGCTATGGAAGGCCAGGCGTTGTTCAGCATCCATTGAATCACGCCCGTTGAGGTGTACCGGTTGCCGCCAAATGCTTCAAACATCGCGCGCTGGCCCTCGTAAGCCATCAGCTGCGACTTCATCGCATAGTCTGGCGCATCCCGGCTGGGCCATAGCGAGAATTCAAAGCCTCTGTGAACACCTTCCAGATCCTTGAACTGCTCTCCGCCCGCGTGATACGTCCAATACTCATTGATGGGCCATAGCTGGTTCTCGGGCAGCATCCGTCGGAGGTCTCAATCGGCGGCACTGCCGGCCCCGGGCTGATCTCCGTGGCAAACCCGTGAGCCCCACCCAACTTTTTGTCGGCCAGCCAGTAGGCGGCAGGTACCCATTCGTAAGGCCCTTCCATTTTTACTCCAGTAACACCGGTAATCGTCGTCGGCTTTGCTGTGGCTGAGGAAAGGAAGGGGTTGGGCCACTGATACTTCTTCAGGATGTCGATGTACATTTGCTCGACGTCAGGCGGCGGCGGATTATCACTGCCATTCAGCCAAACGAGTAAGCTCGGATGATTTCGCAAACGTCTGATCTGATCCGTTTGCGACCGGGCGGCGATTTCGTAGTCTTCCTTGTCCCACGTCGGTCCTGCTTCATAGTCCGGGCGGTGCGTCCAATGTTCCCAATGTGAGCAACAGCACCACCCCGCCATGATCAGAATTCCATACTGGTCCGCGAGGTCAAAGAAGCCATCCGGCTGCAGTTGACCCTCCAATCGAATCGCATTCAGACCCATGTCTTTGACGTACTCAAACTCCGATCTCAATCGTTCCGGCAAAGACCGGAGAAAAATATCCGACGACCAGCCACCACCGCGAATGAGCACCTGGCGCCCATTGACTCTGAAAATGCGGTGATTCTGACTATCTAATTCGGAGGTGATTTCTCGAATGCCGAAGTGGGTGGCTTGGCGATCAGAAACTTCACCGCTGGTTTCAAATTCGGCTACCAGGTCATAAAGATATGGTTCGCCCACGTGTACGGGCCACCACACCCGTGGCCCGGAAACATTTAGTTGCGGGAAGTCTGCCGGCGTGAATGAAACTGACTTAGTCTCGTACGGGCCAAGCGTCACTCTTGCGTCAAACGCATTCCAGCCAGCCGGACATCAACCGTGCCTGAAACGTCGGTGTCAGTAGCGTTGTGCGCTTCCGCGTTAACAGTTAAGTGCGCTTTTTCCAACGATGGCAGATCAAAATGCGTGACGACCTGAGGATATCTGACGGTGACTGGTCCACTGCTGGCTAAATAGACCTCGCGGAAGATGCCCATGTTTTTGTCCGGAGGCATCGGGTTCCAATCGACCCACGTCCAGGCCAGGTCACCCGGTTCGGGCGGAAAGACCTCGACTGCCAGCGTATTCAACTCGCGGGCACGCACCGCCTTGCTGATGTTCAATTCATGGAGGCGAAAAGTGCCGCTATCTGATCCGAGGTCGCAATCTGTTGACCGTTGAGCCAGATGTTTGCCCGGAAGTTAATACCTTCGAAATTTAGCCAAACATTCTTTCCGTGGTAACTGGCAGGAAGCTGAAACTGAGTTCGATACCACCAGGAAACGCGGAAGGGACTGTCCTCCGGCATCGGCAGATTCGAGAAGTTAGCGCCTATCGGATAACTGCAGCCCGGAATCAGTCGCAGGTTCTTCCCTGCCAAAGGATCCGGGTAGACTTTGTCATCCACCAGGGCGCCGACGACCGTAGACGGCACGGTGGCAGGATACCAACTCCGAGGTCGGAATTTATTCGCCGAAATAACATCGCCCTTCTCGTTGATCTGCGCCGAGGACTGGATAGTCCAACCTTTCCGTAGGAAGAGTTTTGCCGGTTGCGGTAACGTGCGTTCGCGGCCGGTTTGGGCAAACGCGGTAAGGCTCAACAGTAGAATCAGGCTTCCGACGACGAGGCGTTTTGCATGTGCATTCCTTGTAACGCAAACTGTTAGTTTGCGCGCCCAGTTCGAGGCAAGCATTCATCGCAAACTAACAGTTTGCGTTACAGCATCAATCGTTAGCCGGCGTCGGGGATGCCGACCAAACGACCACTTTTCGTTGTACCAGGACCAAACCAGAAAAAGGCGCCACCAAGCGTCAGCGTGCCGAGTCCGAGCACGATGACGGGCCACGGCGTGGTGGCAAAAATGAATATCCAACCAAGCAACGCGATAATACTCGGCAACGGTACAGCCACATGCGGTAAGGACGCGGCATGTCAGGCGCCCGCTTGCGTAGCAACATCAGGGCGAATATCTGGCCGATGAATTGACCAGGATCCCGGTTGAAATAAGCGCGTCGATGACCGCGTCAAGCGAGAAGAAACTGCAGATAATCGAAATCACACCAAGCACAATCAGTGCGACGTACGGAAATCTTTTGGTTGGATGGAGTCGTCCAAAGACTTTGAAAAAGTAGCCGTCGAGCGCTGCGGCATAAGGAATTCGTGAGTAGCCGAGCAGCAGCGCGAAGACTGATCCGAACGCCGTCCACAGAACCATGGCAGTGAAGACAGTCGCGACCTTTGTTCCGTAAATCTTTTCCATCATCAGCGAGACCACGAAGCCGGATTCCGGATGGTCCGCCGCCGGCACAAACTCGCGCCAGGGCACCACTCCGATGATGGAAAGATTGATCGCGAAGTAAATGATCGCTACGGCAATGACGCTAATAATGATTGACCGGGGAATTGTCCGGCCTGGGTCCTTTACCTCGTCGCCGATGTAACAAATGTCGTAGTAGCCAAGATAGTCGTAGACGCCAATCCGCGAGGCGGCGCCCAAACCGAAGAGGAAACCCAGCGAGAAGCTGAAAGCGCCCGGGGAAAGTCAAAGGCCCGCGGCGGCGCTGAAATGCATCGCGCCCGTGACCATCACCGCCAGCGTGGTCAGCAAGGTACCAATCCATAAGCTGACGGTAATCGTGCCAATCGAAGTGATGCGCCGATAGAGCAGGACGATATTAACAATCCCGACCGCGGCAGCCACCATCAGAGTTTCGCGCGACTGAAATTCCCTGCCAGATGTAGCCAGTGTATCTGGCGAAGCCGATGTAGCCCGAAGCGATTTCCAGTGGACCGCTGAGAATGAACTGCCAAATGAACAGAAACGCCATCAGCCGCCCAAACGTTTCACGGCCGTACGCTTCTCGGAGGTAGACGTAGGAACCTCCCGACGCCCGGCATCGCAGCACCCAGTTCGCTCCAAACCATACCGTCCGGAATGGCGATTAAGACGGCGACTACCCAGCCCACCATGGCCTGGGGACCACCAAGCGCCGACATTAGAAGCGGGATAGTGATGAACGGCCCCACGCCGAGCATGTTCGACATGTTCAGAGCGATTGCCTGGAGCAGTCCAAAGCGTCTCAGCAGAGGACGGCCTTCTGGTTCGCTTTCGATGGATGCAGGAGTTCATCTGGATCATGAATGGCAGGACAGGCACATAATATCTAAACCCAGAGCTGTGTAAAAGAGACTTTTGTCGCCGTGAGCATGAGGTCAGAACCACCTGAGCGGATTGCACTTCCCCAGGCAGGTTGTCCTGACGTCACCTGAGACACACTGTTACCACCACCCCACGCGGCTGCCGCGCGGGGATCCCGGTTCGCAGGTGGTACTGACCTTCGTGGTCCGCCTGGAATGCAAGTAAAACCTTTGCCCGCTGCCCATCAACACATCGACCCTGGCGCTGATAATGGAGGACTGAGCTATGAGACTAACAATCTACTTCGCGATTCTGAGCGTGCCTGATCGTGCGCAACGCGTCTGCCACCACGTCGCAGGCGCAAGCAGCTCGCGCCGTACCAGCGCCGGCGAAACCTCTGTTGGAACGACTTGGTTACCCACCGGATGCAAAACTGCTGATCGTGCATGCTGACGATTTGGGCATGGCCCATTCAATCAACTGGCCTCGATCAAAGGACTCGAGAGTGGCCTGGTAAGTTCAGCCAGCATCATGATTCCGTGTCCCTGGCTTCCTGAGATTGCTGCCTACGCGCGCACTCATCCCGAAGCCGATCTGGGCTTGCACCTGACGCTTACCAGCGAGTGGAGCCTGTTCCGCTGGGGTCCCGTCTTGCCGAAAGATCGCGTTCCCTCACTGTTGGACAGCAGCGGCTACCTCTACCTGACGGAAACTGAAGCGGCGGCGCACATCGACCCACGGGAAGCAGAGGCAGAGATTCGCGCCCAAATTGCGCGCGCCTGAGCGCTGGGTATCGAACCAACCCACCTCGACTCTCACATGGGCACCCTTTACCAAACTCAGGCGTTGTTTGAGACTCTCTTTCGCGTAGCGCATGACAACAAGCTATTGGTTCGAGTCTCGAAGGAGTGGTTCACGACCGCGCCCTTTCTGCCTTCGCTGCTGGGTCCTGATGACGTGGTAGTGAACGGGGTCATCAGCATTGAGCCCAGCGTAACTGGCGACGCCTGGGCCAGGTTCTACGGAGATGCGATCAGAAACCTTGAGCCGGGGATAACGGAAATGATCGTGCATCTGGCCTACGACGATGAGGAGATGAGAGGGGTGGCATTTGATCATCCCAACTGGGGATCCGAATGGCGACAGCGCGATTTCCAGTTTGTCACAAGCGAGGCATTCCGCAAGCTGCTTCAGGAGAATAACGTTAAGCTCGTCACCTGGCGCGAGGTTAGTAGGTTGATGAGAAAATCCGCGACCTGAGGAGTTTTAGATCTGGGATCGGAGATTTGAGATCTCAGCGCTCAGGACTCAGAACTCAGAACTCAGAACTCAGAACTCAGAACAAAGAGTTTGTATAGAAGCTAAACCAAGGTTGCTACTCTCGTTTCGTCCCGCTTCGTTATCTCACTCCCTAATGAGACAATAGCCGTGATCCGCTCATAATTTCCCGAAGGAAAAACAAAAAGACGATGAAGAAAACTGCGCTCGCTTTGGCGGTTGTTACGCTTTCCATTTGCTTTGGTCTGCCAGTGCAAAGGGCTGACACTTCAAGCACCGTTCCATCGCCGGACGATCGCGGGCCAGTTACCGCGGACATCAATGACAGTGATGAGTTTTTCAACGCTGCCGTCAAATCGGCTGGACCGGAACGCGACCATTCGCAAAAGATCGAGGCCCTCCTCAAGCGTATGACGCTCGAAGAAAAAGTGGGCCAGATGACCCAGTTGACCATGGGCATGATCGTAACGGGCCGGGACCAGGACATTCAGGTTGATCCGGAAAAGCTTCAGAAGGCAGTGGTGAAATATGGGGTCGGATCAATTCTTAACGTCTCGGATCAAGCCTTAACACCTGACAAGTGGCAGGACACGATCAGGCAAATCCAGGAAGCAGCGACTAAGAAGACGCGCCTCGGCATTCCCGTCATGTATGGCATCGATTCGATCCACGGCGCAACCTATGTATTGGGCTCGACTCTCTTCCCGCAGGAGATTGGGATGGCCGCTACCTGGAATCCCGAGTTGATGAAACGGGGTTCGGAAATCGCCGCCATGGAAACGCGCGCAGTTGGTATTCCCTGGAGCTTTTCGCCGGTGCTTGATATTGGACGCCAACCGCTGTGGCCGCGCTTCTGGGAAACATTCGGTGAAGATCCGTATCTCACTAAAGTGATGGGAGTCGCCTTCGTGCGCGGCCTGGAAGGTTCCGACGTTTCTTCACAGGATCACGTAGCTTCCAGCTTGAAACATTACATGGGCTACAGCCTGCCGTTGACGGGCAGGGACCGAACGCCGGCCTGGATTCCGGAAAACTATATGCGCGAATACGTCCTGCCGCCCTTTGCAGCCGCCATCAAAGCGCGGTGCGCGCACGGTGATGGTCAACTCCGCTGAGATCAATGGCGTTCCCGGCCACATCAATCGCTCACATCCTGACTGACATCCTGCGCGGCGAACTGGGCTTCAAGGGCTTTGTAGTTTCTGACTGGGAAGACATCAAGAAACTGGTAACCATCTGGCACGTTGCGGCGACTGAAAAAGAGGCGACGCGTATGGCCGTGATGGCCGGCATCGACATGAGCATGGTGCCGCTCGATTACAGTTTTGCCGACCATCTGATTGCGCTCGTCAAGGAAGGCCAGGTGCCCCAGTCGCGAATTGATGAAGCGGTGCGAAGAATCTTGAGAGTCAAGTTTGAACTGGGACTCTTTGAAAAACCAACGCCCGATCCTGGTCTCAAGGCAAAGTTTGGCCTGCCCGAATCTCGCCGGGCCGCGCTGCAAGCCGCGCAGGAATCAATGACGTTGTTGAAGAATGCAAACAACCTGTTGCCGCTCGCGAAAGATCGAAAAGTGCTGGTCACCGGCCCGACTGCCGACTCGTTGATCTCGCTCAACAACGGTTGGACCTACGTCTGGCAAGGTTCGGAAGAATCACTCTATCCCAAGGACCGTCTGACTATTCGACGCGCGATTGAAGCCAAGGCGGGGCGGCAAACGTGACCTACGTGCCGGGAACGAAGATCACTCGCGGCCCCGGTCCGTCGAACAGCACGCCAACCGACGTCGAAGCGGAAGTCGATATTCCGGCGGCTGTGCGCGCCGCTGGCGCCGCCGACGTTGTAGTGATTTGTCTTGGAGAAGGATCCTACACTGAAACCCCGGGCAATATTACCGATCTGACTCTCGGCGAACCGCAACTGAGACTTGCTGAAGCCATTGAAGCAACCGGGAAGCCGGTGGTGCTGGTATTGGTTGAGGGACGACCCAGAATCATCAACCGTATTGTCGACAAAGCCGGAGCTATTTTGATGGCCTACAACCCCGGCAACGAAGGTGGGCAAGCAGTTGCCGATGTCTTGTTTGGCGATTTCAACCCTTCGGGAAAACTCCCTTTCACCTATCCGCGCACACCGAACGGTTTGATCACTTACGATCACAAGCCATTCGAGAACAGAAGACACGGCCTTTGGCAATATGGCCTTTACTCCTCAGTTCGAATTCGGCCAGGGTCTCGAGCTATACGACCTTCGCTTATAGCGATTTGCGCTTAGGTCAAAAGACGATAACCGGCAATGCCGACCTTTCGGTAAGTGTTACTTTAACCAACAACGGTAGTCGGGCCGGCAAGGAAGTCGTCCAACTCTACGTCAGTGATCTGGTAGCCTCGTTATCCCCAGCGGGAAAACGGCTGAAGCGTTTTGCGAAGGTCTATCTGGAACCGGGCCAGAGTCGTACGCTGACCTTCAAGCTGCACCGCGATGATCTCTCGTTCATCGGCGCGAATAACAAACCGGTCGTCGAACCCGGCGAATTCGAAGTGAGGATTGCTGGAATGAAAGACAAGTTCGAGTTGAAGTGAGCAAAGGGTAGCCTCTTGCCGGCTCTGTGCCCACCGAGGAAGACAAGGCAGGCATTTCCCTGGGAAGCGAGGTAAGTGATGTTTCTGAATAAACGCGGCGCGAGTGTGTGTTTCAACTTGCTGGTTACGTCCGCGATCTTTCTTGCCACCATTCCGGTTCAGTCACAGGAGAAGAAGGAACCCGGCAAGGTCCCTGATCAAGACGAAGTGATCAAGATCAGTGCCAACCTCGTAAGCGTTGATGTGATGGTCAAGGACAAGAAAGGAAAGCCATCACCGATCTCAAGGCAGAAGATTTTACCCTCTCTGAAAATGGGGTACGGCAGAACATCGAGTTCTTCGACTCGACCCTCGCCGGCGGGAGCGAGCCTGTCCGAACCGGCGACGTTTCCGTCACTGCAGGCCCCGGCGGACCAGACGGTTTGCCGCGAAACATCATCTCCGCTGGTGCTGGACGGGCAAACCACCGAGGGCGCGAATTTGAAACGTGTGCGCGATGGCATGACGAAGTACATTCGTGAGCGCATATCCGACAACGACTCTGTTGCCTTATTTGCCATCTCCGGCGGACTGCAACTGCTCCAGCCCTTCACCCAGGATAAAGCGAAACTCATAGCGGCGGTGGAGAAAGCTGACGGCATCTCGACGGGTTCAAAGACGTCAGAACAGCGCGGTATCAACGAAGCAATCTCTGCAATTCGGGATCAATTGGCAGCCGCTTCGACCGCTGAAATAAACACTCCCGCCGGCGGGTCGGCGGCTGCCCAGGCCATGATTTCGCGTCGCGTGCTGGAACAATACGTGACGTTGCGCTCCTCCTTAAGTAGCCAACAGACACGACCCGTTCTGGCCGGCCTGGCAGCAATCTGCGAAGGGCTCCGAGCGATACCGGGAAGAAAACACTGGTGATGTTTTCTCAGGGTTTCATCGCGCCGCAGAATCTCGACTGGCAGGTTCAAAGCACCATCGACCTGGCCAACCGCGCGAACGTCGCCATCTACATTATTGATTCTACCGGTTTGACCGGCGGGACTCCGCAGTCAGGCGCACTGGTGCCTGCGTCCGCGCTGTCAGGAATTTCAGCGGCAACCGATCAGGAGAGTCGCATTAGAGCCGGCGCGGGAGAGAGCGTTTTTGATATCACGCGCCAGGAGGGACTAAACCGGCAGCAAGACTTGCTGTATCGGATTTCGGGCGACACGGGCGGGCAGTTCATAAAGAACACCAATGACGTCGCGGCCGGCCTGGATCGAATCGACGAGGAAATCCGTTCACGGTATACCCTGGCCTACCGCAGCACGGATCCGATTTTGACGGCAGTTTTCGCAAAGTAAAGATCGAGGTGCGCCGGCCCGAAGCAAAGGTCATGGCCCGCTCCGGTTACTACGCCATACCGCCAACTCAGGTCGTCCCGCTTGCTCCCGAGGATAAAAAATTATTCGCGAACTTCGACGCGATGTCGGCCCACCCTACTCTGCCAGTGTCCTGGCAGGTCAATTCATTTAGATCGCAGCCAGGCTTTTGTACGTGGTTCCACTTTCCTTTGAGATACCCCCAACCGCAGTCAAGTTTGGAACGAAGGGCAACAAGCAGCTATTGCAACTCGAGGTACTGGGACTGGTGCGAAGTTGAAGGCGACGACAAGATCTCTATCCCGTCTGGGTGGGAACTTTGATGTGGAATTAACCGCCCAGCAATTCGGAATCAATCCTGAACGACAAGATCTTTTATCGACAGGATATGCAGTTGGAAGCGGGCTCTTACACGATTGATCTGGTAGTCAAAGATCGGCTCTCGGGAAGAGTGGCTGCGAAAAGAGAGAGACTGACATTGCCGGTCACGAATTCAGAATTCTCAACCAGCGAGGTGGTGTTGAGCCGGCACGCTGAGACGCTAATAAAGCCATTGGCCGGCCCGGTTGACGTGCTGACTGCAGGGTAACGTGCAGATCCGGCCCTCGCCGAGTCGTGAATTTCAAACCGGCGATAACTTGATCATCTTTTTCAAGCTCTATAACGCAGCGGCAGGCGAAACTGGCAAGCCGCTGGTTAGGGTGATCCTCACGCTGATGAAGGACGGCACACCGGCGATAAAACCGCTCGACTATTTGCTCACTGAAGTTGAGACCGATCCAGTACCGCACCTGACTTTTGCCAAATACGTAAAGCTTGCAGGACTGGCTCACGGGAAAGTATTCAGTTGTCGTTGAAGCCAAAGATATGGCTCAAAACAAAACCGTGAAGCAGGAAGCTTCGTTCGTGATTACGCAGTAGCTCACTTCGGCTCTCTTAAGCTGTCCGCCTGCTTTTGGATGCTCTCGCTCAATTTGATAATAGCCAGCAGATCCGCGTCGGCCTTCGCTTTCTCTTCCTTAACCTTGTCGGTTTGTTTTGCATCAATTGTGCGCGGCGTTCTTGAGCGCAGGATTCTCTGTAAAACTGTCGATTAGTTTGCAGAGTTTGACCAGAGCGCCGACCATTTCTTCGCTCTTGAGATCCGACTCGCTGCTATGTTCCCCTTGTTCTCCGGAGCTCGCGCCAACATATAGACATTCAAGCGGTGAGCGCGCTTATTTATTTCCGAAGTCTGGTCGGTTATGAGGCTGGTAATCCAGCGGTTTGTGGGCCACAAGGTTGCGCGCGATGTCATTGCGCAGCGACTTGAATGCGAGTAAAATCGTCCTTCATGTGGGCGATTGCGGCCGCGATATGTTTTTGATTCTCCGCTTCTTCGCCGGCGTCCATTTCCGCGCTGCGCAGTCTTGCTTCTTTCACCTGTCTCCTCTGCTCCTCGAGTCGCGCGTCTCTGATGGCGGGTGGTCCAGCTCCCACCGGCGGGTTGCCTCGAGCCGATGCAGGGATTGTCACGACCAGGAACAAAATACCGGTTGCGAACCAGGCCGCCAGCTTCTGAGACGTGATCATTTTGGACTTCATGAAACTTTGCCTTTCAATATTAGCGGTGGTGAGTCGCCCGTTGATAGACGCGTTACATAATCGACCCTCATGATTTGCGGAAAAACCGTCGTACCGTCGGGATTACCCGGGAAATTGCCGCCGACTGCCACATTGAGAACCAGAAAGAACGGGTGATTAAAAACCCATGCTTTGCCGGGAGGCAAGTCAGCGGGCGTTTGTGTCTTGTAAAGCCGTTTGTCGACATAGAACCGAATGACGTTTGGCTCCCACTCCACGGCAAATATATGGTAATCGTCGGAGAACTTCCGGGAAGCGGCAAGGTATATGAAGCGGTGACGCCGTTCGCACCGGAGTAGCCCAGCCCATGCAGCGTCCCATGGACCGTCGCCGGTTCCCTGCCAATGTTTTCCATGATGTCGATCTCGCCGCACTTGGGCCAGCCGGCGCTGTCAAGATCGTTCCCAAGCATCCAAAACGCAGGCCAGATGCCTTGTCCATAGGGAACCTTTAGGCGCGCTTCGAAGCGACCATAGGTCTGCGTAAATTTATTCCTGGTGACGAGTCTCGCTGAGGTGTAGTTGCGCGTGATGTTGTCTGAACCCGTGAGGGGCTCTTTGAGCACTCTTATGACCAGCGCGCCATCTTGCAACTCGGCGTTAGCTGTGCGGCTTGTATAAGTCTCCAACTCATTGTTACCCCACCCGCCGCCGCCGGTTTCAACATGACCACTTGGCCGAATCCACCGCCGAGCCGCTCGGTCCTCTGAATTCGTCACTCACGTCAAACTCCACCCGGCGGGACTGGCGGCGCAGGTCGTCGAATAAGGTAAAGAATACGGACATTGCGATGGACTACAAGCATGGCGACGGGCAAGCCGGCAGTAAGTGAGTCCGGCTGGGGGAGGATTCTGCTGAAATGAAAGCGGCGACCCTTCGCTTTTGAGCATCGAAAAATCCTCGAAGATGACCAACGTTCCAACAAAACCCATCCCGATTCAGCTACAATGCGTCGAAACGTGTGTGCAGCGATTATGTCACTATTTTGGATAGAATAGAACCAGAAGAAATCCAACCCAAACTGGGAACCCCCATTCAAAATCGAGCCCAAAACATGAAACTCTGCTAACTTTCTGCAGCTAAGCTTTGCTTATGGCTTGCTCTTCGAGCCTCGTCGCGCTGGTGCTCGCGCAGGCACCACTCCTTCGCAATCGAGTGAGCGCCAACTCAGCCTGATGCCTGTCCCTGCCTCGGTGCAATTACAACCCGGCCGCCTGGCAATCACCAGCTCTTTCAGCGTCGCTACCAAAGGTTATGCCGACGATCGATTGCGCGGGAACATTGCTCGAATGACGAGGCGGCTCGCCGGAAGAACTGTCATAACGTTGCCGCTCGATCTGGCGATGGATGAGAACGCGGCGACGCTGGTGGTCCAATGCGAACGTGGCGGTAACCCGATTCCTTCCTCGACGAAGACGAAAGTTATACCCTCGAAATCACAGACCGGCAGGCGCGTCTGGTCGCGCCCACCGTCGTCGGGGCCATGCGCGGTCTGGAGACTTTTCTCCAGTTGCTCCAGGGAGATCGCCAGGGCTACTACTTGCCCAGCGTTAAGATTAAGGATCAACCGCGGTTCCCTGGCGCGGGTTGCTCATCGACATCGGCCGCCATTACCAGCCGCCGGAGGTACTCAAGCGCAATCTCGATGCAATGGCGGCCGTCAAGCTCAATGTCTTCCACTGGCATCTGACGGAGGACCAGGGATTCCGCGTCGAAAGCAAGAAGTTTCCGAAGCTTCATTCACTCGGATCGGACGGCCTTTACTACACTCAGGATCAAGTGCGCGAGATCATCGCTTACGCAGCTGATCGCGGTATTCGGGTGATGCCTGAATTTGATATGTCCTGGGCACAGTACAAGTTGGTTGGTTGGTCATCCCGAACTGGGCAGCGCCCTGGTCCTTACAAAATTGAACGAGGCGCAGGCATTTTCGAGCCGGCGCTGGATCCTACTCGCGAACAGACCTACAAATTCCTTGACGGATTCCTGGGCGAGATGGCGGCGCTATTCCCTGACGCCTACATGCACATCGGCGGCGACGAAAACGAGGGCAAGCAGTGGGACCGCAACCCGCAGATTCAGGCCTTCATGAAAGCGAAAGGAATCAAAGATAATCATGCGCTGCAGGCATATTCAATCAACAAGTCCTGAAGATTCTGCAAAAGCATGGCAAGAAAATGATCGGCTGGGAAGAGATACTCCATCCGGACTTGCCAAAGGATGCGGTCATTCATTCCTGGCGCGGGGCGGCTTCTTTAGCAGCGGCTGCGAAGCAGGGCTACAACGGCGATTCTATCCGCCGGATACTACATCGATCTAATCTTTCCCGCTTCGCAACACTATCGCGCCGACCCGCTCCCTGCTGATATTGGGCTCACTCCGAGGAAGCGAAGCACGTGCTCGGCGGCGAGGCCACCATGTGGGGCGAATGGGTCAGTCCCGAAACAATCGACTCACGAATCTGGCCGCGCATCGGCAGCCATCGCCGAACGGCTTCGGTCACCCGGAAGTGTGACAGACATTGACGACATGTATAGACGTCTGGCGGTCGTAAGCCGCCAGCTCGAGGGAACTCGGTCTTACTCACGAAAGAAACTATCCGGTGATACTCCGGCGGCTGGCCAACAGTGAAAATATCGGCCCGCTGCGCACGCTGGCATCCGTAATTGAGCCGGTCAAGAGAATACAAACGCTATCAGGTGCGCCCCAAACAATGCTTAGCCCGCTCACGGGACTGGTCGATGCGGCGCGACCGGATAGCGAGGCCGCGAGGCAATTCGCAGAGATGGTTGACGGATTCCTCGCCGATGCGCCGCGTTTGCGACTCTACCGTTCCGAAATTCTGCGCTTCCCTCAATAACTGGCGCGATGCCGGTATCGCACTGATCCCATGATCGATCGAGCTCCAGCTTTGCAGGAGGCGCGACCGCTCGCAAAGAATTTGGCAGAGGTTGCGGCGGCGGGGTTGGAAGCACTTGCCTGTTTATCGACGGGCGACGCACCTACCGCGGAGTGGCGTGATGCTCAGTTGTCAAACTCGATGAGGCCGCGAAACCAAAGGCCGCTTTGGAATTGGTTGTCGTCCCCAGCGTTAGAAAGCTGGTAAGTCGCAGCCGCGGCACTTACCACAGCTCCGGTAGAACGAATAACCAGCCTGGAAGGCTGAAACCCGGGGCGCGAACAGCATCTTTTCATTCCTTCCCTTATGAAGTTTGTGCTTCTCTTCTCTCTGCTCGCCGCCTTAACTATTGATCCATTGGAATCAGGCAAAGCTGAAGCGCGCATCCTACAAGCTTCAGTTCCGATCCAGTTTGTCGACATCACTGCTAAAGCGGGTATCGAGTGGAATCTTAAAGCGCTCGCTCAGGGTCCAAAGTATTTGATCGAGACGATGGGCGGCGGCGGCGGCTTCATCGACTTCAATGGCGATGGACTGCTGGACATCTATCTCATCTGCTACTCGTGAAACACCACAGCCGGCCGGGGCCAGCAAATTACAGGACATTCTTTACCGGAACAATGGAGATGGCACCTTCACCGACGTCACCAGCAGCGCGGGCATTGCGAATAGCATGCTCGGTATGGGCTTGGCGGTCGGAGACTATAACAACGACGGCTGGCCGGATCTTTACATCACCGGGTACGGCGCCAGCAAACTCTACCGGAATAGCGGCAAAGGAACCTTCACCGATGTAACCAGCCAGGCGGGCGTGAACAATTCCCTTTGGGGCACGAAGCGCCGCCTTCTTTGACTATGACAACGATAGCCATCTCGATCTTTTTGTTTGCAACTTACCTCGCCTGACGACGAAAAGAATCTTCCCTGCACCTTCTACGAAGGCAAGCCGTATTGCCTAATCAAAAATTTTAAGGGCTCGGCCAGTCGGCTCTTTCACAACAACTGGCAACGGAACCTTTACCGATGTCGGTGAGAAGGCCGGAATCGCGAACCCCAGAGGGAAAGGCCTGGGAGTCGTTGCCCTCGACTACGACAACGACGGTCGGCTGGATATTTTCCAGGCTAACGATGCCACGGCCAATTTCCTTTACCACAACAAGGGTGATGGAACATTTTCGGAGGTGGCACTCGAGGCCGGTGTCGCTCTTGATCCGAACGGCAGCGCCCGCGGCGAGCATGGGGGTAGACGCCGAGGACCTCGACAACGATGGCTACCTAGAGATTTTGTGGCGAACTTTTCCGGCGAAACAAACGCTCTGTTTCACTAACGACCGGGAAGGGCTGTTTACTGAAACCACGAACAAGCTTCGGTCTCATGGGCGATTAGTCTGCCGCTGAGCGGCTTCGAGCTCTCGGTTCTTTGACTTACAACAACGATGGCCTGGTCGATCTCTTCGTGCATAACGGGCATCCGTTCGAACCTATCAACAAGTTCTTTCCGGAAACGACGTACGCAGAGCCGCCTTTTCTTTTCGAGAATACTGCGGCAAGGGGTTTCGCGATGTCGCCGGTGAACATGGCCCGTCGCTAAAGAAACTCTATGCGGGGCGAGGACTGGCAGTAGGGCGATCTCGATAACGACGGAGATTCTTGATCTGTTACTGATGAATGTCGGCGAGCCGCCCGGCTGCTGCGCAACGATGGCGGCAACCGAGAGCACTGGCTCGGCGTTAACCTGGTGAGGAACCAAAAGCAATCGCGATGCGGTGGGCGCGAAAATCACAGTGACCGCAGGTGGCAGCCGCAGGAACAGGCAACGGCTGGGCGGCACCAGTTATTGCTCAGCGTCTGATCCACGCCTGCTATTCGGACTGGGAGATAATGTAAAAGTAGAATCAAGTGCGAAGTCAGGTGGCCCAGCGGCCAAATCACGACCTTGAAAGAACGTTCGAGCCAATCAATACCTCACGATCAAAGAGAGCAATGCGTCATTGATCCGCGTCAACCTGGTGGATTGCCGTCTTGCCTATTCCTTTACCCGTTCCCTTTTCCTGTTACCCGTTCCAATTTGTCACTCGACGGCAGAACCGTTGATCCCTCAACAAGCTTTTACGTAACGATTGATCGGCGGGTTCATGGAGCTTGTCGACCTTGCCGCTCGGCCAGCGAATTTCCACATAATCAATCTTCGTCGCCGGCCCCAACCCCAATATTTCACGCGGATCGTGGGAGGCGAGATAACTGCCGCCCGCTGTCTTCAGCCGGCTGCGCGAGCTGATCCCGCCTGCCAGTTGATCACCGCTCCGACGGCGGCGGAATTACTTTCTTTAGCAATCAGCTGCAGCCCGATCCAGTTGTTGCGATTGCCGCCGTCGTTTCGAAGCAGCGCCGGCGGCTCACCGTTGTTTACGATCAGCACGTCGAGGTCGCCGTCGTTATCAAAATCGCCGGTAGCCATGCCTCGTCCGGAAAAGTGATTGGTTGAAGACCGGACCAGACTGACCGCTCACATTTTCAAAACCCTTGCCGCTGTTCCGAAAGAGAAGCAGCTGCTCGCGATATTTGACCGCGTGCATTCCGCATCTCGATGAAGTCGTCCGGATGGCCGTTGACCAGGAACAAGTCGGGATTGCCATCATTATCATAATCAAAGAACCTCAAGCCCCAGCCGCTAAGAAACTGCGTCGCCGGACCGATTTCGCCCGGCTCATCGGTAAACGTCAGATCCTTCTGGTTGTGATAAAGACTGAAAAACTCCTGCTCGATGTTGGCGACGAAAAGGTCCTGCCAGCCGTCACCGTCATGTAGTCAGCCGCATCGACACCCATTCCGGAACGCGGCTTTCCCGCCGCGCTGAAGCCTACACCGGCAGCGAGACCGGCCTCTTCAAATTTTCGGCCGCGCTTCGTTTATGAACAGGAAGTTCGGCATCGTGTCATTCGCGACAAAGAGGTCCATGAGGCCGTCGTTATTCACGTCGGTCGCGACCGCGCCAAACGATTTGCCGGGCGAATCGGCTATACCGGATGCTTTGCTGACGTCAGCAAACTCCCATTACCGTTGTTGTGAAAGAGCTGGCTGGGCCGGGGTTTGTAATAACGCGGGATGCAGTAGTAGCGACGGTTGACGTCGTCCGTGCAGAGGACGTTTAGCGTTTTGTCGTAATAGACAAAGCTGGAAACGAACAGGTCCAACTTGCCGTCATTGTCGTAATCAAACCACACCGCGCAGGTGGACCAGCCGGACGTTGCCAGGCCGGTCTTGACAGTGACATCGGTGAAGGTCGCATTCCCATTGTTGCGGTACAGAATGTTGCGGCCACTAACTGGTAACGTAAAGATCCGTCCAGCCATCACCATCATAGTCCGCCGCCGCGACGCCCATGCCAAAAGTGCCTCCACGCTACGCCGGCTTTGTCAGTCACGTCGGTGAAGGTGCCGTCATGGTTGTTGTGATAAAGCGCGTTTTTGAGAGGACTGGCAGGTGTAAAGAAATCCGCCGGTCCACTATTGACCAGATAGATATCCATCCAGCCGTCGTTGTCATAGTCGAAGAAAGCACCACCCGCGCCAACCGTCTCCGGCAGGTGTCGCTCCGACGAATGGGCATTGTTATGCACCCAGCCGATGCCGCTCACCTTCGCGGGCACCTCTGCAAAGGTGACAGGAGACTTTGCCGGCGGCACGGTTCGCTGCGCACGGACATTGGAAGAGGAATTCAAAACTATTGCGGTGACTAGAAGAAGCAGCCCGCGGAGCGAGTGATAGCATAAAGCCTGGGGTGGAAGCGTAGCGGAACCCCAGGACAAGGGAGGATAAGGTACCCGCTCGCGGAGCGAGCGGCGGATTGTCTCATAGGAGATGATGCCAGTGGAGTTGCATTCGACATAATCCGATCCGTAACTGCAGTCGCCCGTTTCACGGGCTCGGATGATTTTGTGCATTCGAACCTGGGGTTTCGCTGCGCTCCACCCCAGGCTTTATGCTTTCACTTGCTCCGCGGGTTGGCATAGTTATTCGGGAGGCTTGGGGTCTGATGAGGTACTACCCGCCTCGGGTTCTTTGGGCCGCTCCGCCTTGCCCGCGCTCTTCAGTTTTTCGACGATTTGCATTTCTTCCTGAGCTCGCTCGGGATTCTTGAGGCGCGCAAACAGCACGGCAAGATTGTAATGAGCTTTCGCATCGTTGGGGTTGAGCTTAACGCTCAATTCCAACTCCTGCTGGGCCAGCGGATAATTCTTCAACCGCAGATAACTGACGCCAAGAGCGGCATGCGCGAAAGAATACGACGACGCCAGCGCCAGGGCCTGCTTAAAAAATCCGATAGCTTGTTCATCATCGTTCTGTTCCTGCGCAATCTGGCCAAGGTAATAGAAAGTCTCCGGAACACTCTTGTCCTTCAGTAAACTCTTTTCGAGCCAAAGGCGCGCCTCCGGATATTTCTTCTGTTCCAGAAGCGTATAACCGAGATACATCTGCGCCTTAGGGCTTTCAGGCGCCAACTCGAGAGCGCGACGAAAAGCCTGCTCAGCTTCCACCAGGTCGGGCTTCTTTATCCAGGTGTTCCCAAAGCGAGAAAGTAGGTCGCATCGTTGGGATTCAGCTTGATGGCCGCCAGCAGAGTTCCGTTGGCCTCCTCGTAAAGGCCGGCCCCAGGGCCACAAGAGCAAACCGGTAAAGAGTATCGGGAGACGTCGCCGTCATTTTTCTGGCGCGCGCCAGGTAGAGTGAGACCGCACTAACATCTCCTTTAAGCTGCGCCGCCTGCGCCAGGCCAATCACTGCATCAGATTATCATCGCGTTGTTCCAGCGCGCGTTGATAACTCGCCTCGGCGCTGGCCGCGTTGCCAATCTTTAAGTAGGCATCGCCGAGCAGAACCAGCAGGGTGTCGGAAAGCGGCTGTGACGCTTCGGCTTGTTCAAGCGCCTTGATTCCTTCAGCGAACTGCCCTCGCGCCAGCAGGCAGCCGCGCGAGCCTGTCGAGCGCTTCGCCATTCTTCTGGATCCAGTAACAGCACAGTCTTCAACTCGGAGATGGTGTTGCGCTGGCTGGCCCATGAGCGAATAGAGGTAGGCCAGATTCATGTGCGCGCCAACGTACCGGTGGTCGCTTCGTACTGCACGCACGAACAACTTTTTCGGCTTCAGGCAGTCGGCCCTGCTTCGCGCGAATTGTGCCGAGCAAATTGAGGGCTACCGGTTCGTCCGGCGCTACTCGCAGGATAGAGGAGAGTTCTCTTTCCGCTTCAGCGGTGCGGTTGCTGGCAATTAGCGCGGCAACCTGTTCCAGTTGGTTTGAGCAGCTTGTCACCTTGAGCCGCAGCGTTTGAACTGGCGAGCAGAATGGCGAAGAGCAGAGCCAACACTGTGACTGGTCCACACGCACCAGTCGCAGCCCGAGCACACCGCGGGCGCGACGCAAAACGGTTGGATTGGCTTGGAACAGGTTCACAGCATTAACTTGCGAAATGTTGTAACGCAAACTGTTAGTTTGCGAAGAGGCGTTGGCTGCCGGCTTGAATGATGACGAGCCGCCGCAAACTAACAGTTTGCGTTACCCTTTGGCGAAGTCCTTTTGCTCGACCAGACCTTTTCCCTCTTTAATAGTCACGATTTTGTTCACCTTCAGATTGGGAATCCGGTCAACGGTACCACTGGGCCAACGAACTTCAATCAGATCTATTCCGGTTCGTTTCTCGAGGCCAAAATGCAGTCGCAGATCGTTTTGCGATAGATAGCTACCGCCACTACGAACTTCATCTAATTGCGTCAAGTCGCCTGAGACGATCCTGACCCGCGCGCCGATGCCACTGCGATTACTCTCGACGCCAACTGTCTTGATCAGCACCGAATTGTTCGCATTGCCACCGTCGTTTCGCAAGCAGTTGCGGACTGCCATCGAGATCGTTGACCGACAATATCAACATCGCCGTCGTTGTCGAGATCGCCAAAAGCTGCGCCGCGCCCCACTCGTTCTTCCATTAGCGCGCTTCCGATTTGATTTGCGACTTCCGAAAACGTGCCGTCCCGGTTGTTGTGGTGCAACAACTCTCGCTGGCGATAGTGACCCCTTTGCGGATAAACATGACCGTTGGTCACGAAGAGATCCGCCCAGCCGTCGTCGTCATAGTCAAAGAACTTCGTGCCCCAACCCACGTAAGGAAGGCTGACCTGCGCGACTTTCGCTTTGAAGGCAACGTCGGTAAAAGAATTGCGGCCGTCGTTATGATAGAGAACGTTGTACTCGTCGTCGAAGTTGGTTATGAAGAGATCAAGTCTGCCGTCATGATCGTAGTCAGCCAGCGTGACCCCCATGCAACCCTGCTCGCTCCCGCTCTCGTTGACTGCGGTGCCTGAGTCAAATGCGATCTCCTTGAACGTACCGTCGCCGTTATTATGATAGAGGAAGTTCGGGGTTGAGTCATTGGCAACAAAAATATCGACGAAACCGTCTTCATCAAAATCGCTGCAGATCACTCCCAGTCCGTAATAGCCGTTCGGATCCGAAACTCCCGCTTTCTTCGAAACGTCGCTGAAGGTGCCGTTGCCATTGTTGCGATACAGCGAGTCACCGGCGCCGGGCAAACCTCTTGGACCGCACTGCACCGGTACTCCTTTGAACACGCAGTGTGCGTCCGACGCCGAACTCCGGCAGATGATTGATGTCAAAGTCTACATAGTTCGACACAAAGAGGTCGAGCTTGCCATCGTTATCGTAATCAACAAAAGCCGCACCGGTGGACCAGCGCGGATCGCCGACTCCCGCCTTGCCGGTGACATCGGTGAAGGTGCCGTTGCCGTTGTTTTTGAACAGGTGATTTGGTCCCAGGCAGGTAACATAAAAATCTTCAAAGCCATCGTTGTTGTAATCGCCAGTCGTCACGCCCATGCCAAAGCCAATATCGCCTACCCCGGCCCGGTCGGTTACGTCCGTGAACGTGCTATTGCCATTGTTGTGATAGAGAGCGCTTTTGGTTTGCTGACGAGCCTTTGCCAGATCCACAGTCAGGGAATTCACGAAGTAGATATCCAGGTAGCCATCGTTGTCATAGTCAAAGAGCGCCACACCACCGCCCATCGATTCCGCGATGTATTTCTTCTCCGGTGAAAATACATGCTTGAAGGTGATACCCGCCTGTTTGGATATTTCCACGAAACGCTGTGGGTCAACTGTCAGAGTCTGCGAGATCGAGCCTCTGCGCAAACTCTGTGTCCTCTGAGTCCCGGTGGTGGATTCAGCAGGAGAAACACTCACCACAGACGCACAAAGCACACAGAGGATGCACACAGAAACAGCCGTTCTATTTGTCATTATTGGTTGGCTGATTGCGACTGCGAAGCTGCCTGGAGATATCGATCTCGGTTTTCGCTTCGCTTTTACGTCCACTGGCAAGGTAGGCCTGGCCCAGTTGGTAATGGAATTCTGGTCTGTCAGGCTCCAGCTTCGACGCGCGCTCCAGGTTGTCAATGGCGCCGGCCAGGTCTCCTTTTTGCAGCAGGGCTTTGCCCAAGCATATCGAGCCTCGCCGTGTTCCGGCCGCGCCGCAATCACTGCTCGGATCAGAGTCGAGGCCGCGTTCAACGTTTTGCCGGTCAGCAAAATATCAGCCGAGCGTATCTGGCCTCGATGTCATTGGGGTTCAACACCAGCTCTCTTTCAAACTCCCTGATTGCTTCATCATGCCTGGCTAGCTTCAGATAAAGGAGCCCGGCATTGTAGTGAAGCCAGCAGCGTGCTGCTGATTTGAGCTGGCAACCTCGCCGAGCTCCGCCAGGGCCTTAGCGCGATCACCACTGGCGTCATACTTCTCCGCCTGCAGTAAATGGAGTTCCGGGACGTCACCGCTGGTTGTCCTTAGCTGCTCAATCACCTGGTCGGCTGCTTCCGTCTTACCTTGCCTGATTAAGGAGGAAGCCAGGGCGTACTGAATGTCGCTGTCCGTAGATTGCAGATTGGCTGCCCCGCTCAACAACTCAGAAGCTTTGGCGTAATTCCCCAAGCGGAACAGCGTGAGGCCCAACAACATCGCCGCGGAACGGTTATCGGGACGCAGCTTCAGCTCGTTTTCGAGCGGACGTGCAGCCTGTTTGTACGACTCGAGACTTGTAGTATGCAAGTCCCAGATTGTAATCGAGGCCCTCGTGCTGCGGATCCCACTTGAGCTGCTTGTGCGAATTGCTCTGCCGCGGCCGAAAATCCTTTCGCTCCGCGCGCAGCAGTCCCAGGTTGTTGTGAGACAGTGCCGATGACCTTCTGATAATAGGCTTCGCCGCGTTGCAATTCCCGTTTCGCGCTTTCATCCAGCTCATTCGCAACCGCGTTGACGATTACCGGAACCAAGCTCCAGCAGATCCTTATCCAGGCCAGCCACTGCCGAGCTCCCCGATGCCCAGCGGCGCGGCCGCGTCTGTCTGTTCCAGCTTGAAGGCCTGAGCTTTAAGGTCTGCGGCGATCTGCAACTCCTTCCGCCCTGCTTCTGTTTGGCCTGTCTTTAGCAGCGACTGGGCCAGGCGGTGATGCGCGGTAGTTACCTGGCCCTTGTTGTGTGCCAGATTCGGATTGAGAGCGATCGTTTTTCTCAGTACCTCAATTGCCCGTTCGTGATTGTTCAATTCCTGATAAGCCTGGCCCAGCTGAAAGTATGGATCAGGATTATCGGGTTGTACGACCGAAGCCTTTTGCAAAAGGTTATCGCCAGATCCCACTGGCGCTGAAAATTGTAGACGACGCCCAGATAGTAGTTGGCAAAGAACTCGTCCGGATTCGCAGCCACCTCCAGCTTGAACTCTTCCAGAGCTTCGCTGGTTTTGCTTTGTCCTTCATCGAGGAGATAGGTGATGCCGAGATAATAGTGGGCGCGAGGAAAACCGGGATCGAGCGCAATGGCTCTGCTTGAATTCCGCGGCCGCATCCGGCAGCAGTCCGGACTGCCGATAAGCTCGACCAACGATCACGATGGAGTTGCGGCTTGTCACCAAAGAGTTCAGGCAGCGAGTTGTAGAGCTGCTTTGCAATCGCCGGCTGACTGATTTCTCAAGTAGGCAATTCCCAGGGTGTAGAGCAACGTCGATATCATGCGGCGCTAGTTTCGCTGCGATTTCCAGTTCAGTTATCGACTTGCCCACGTTCGCCGAGCATGAAATAGGTTTTGCCAAGCATTTGGTGCGCGCCGGCGCTGTCAGGGGCAAGGGCCATCGCCTTGTTCGCGAGCCCCAGGGCCTTCTCATACTGTTGCGCGCCGAAATGCGCGATCGCCAAAGCCACCAGCAGATCCGGAGCATCCGGCCGATAGCGTTGAGCGGCTTCGAGAACCGTGACGGCAGCCGGATAGTTAGCGCTGGCTGAATAGATTCGGCCCAGCCGCTCATAGCCTTCGCCAACGATGGCGGCGTATTCTGATTCGGCCAGATCCAGATTGCCGGCGAGACGTGCTGACTTCCGCTGCTTCATAGTGCTGTCGGATCTTCTCCTGCGGTGATTGCTGCGGGGATTGTCCGGGTGATTGCCCCGGTGCTTGCCCCGATGCTTGAATGCCGAGAAGGAACACGAGGCAGGAACTAATGATGGAGGGTAAACGCATTGCTCGATTCTAAAAGCAGACGATAGGGTGATGTTCTATTTGAATTCTCTGTGCCTCTCTCACTGGCGCAGTGGACTCTTCAGATCCTTCTGGCTAATCAACCCCTGCCCTTCCTTTATCGTTAGAATTTTGTTCACGCCGACGCCGGTAATCTTGTCGACTGCGCCCGCTCGGCCAGCGAACCTCTATCAAATCTATCTTCGTCCGCTTCTCGAGCCCGAAGTGCAGCCGCAGATCGTTCTGCGAGATGTAAGTTCCACCGCTGTAGACTTCTTCAACCTGCTTGAGATCGCCCGGCGACGATGAGTGACCCGCGCGCCGACGCCGGCGCGATTGCTTTACGCCCGATGGTCTTAATCAAAACCGAATTGTTCGCGTTGCCGCCGTCATTCCGCAGCAACTGTGGCGGGCCATCCAGGTTATTGATGACCACGTCGACGTCGCCATCATTGTCGATATCGCCAAAGCAGCTCCACGCCCGGTACGTTTTTCGGCAAACGGAGGCGCCCAAGTTGGGCGCCGACTTCGGTGAACGTCCCGTCGCGATTGTTATGGTGCACGAGATTGCGTTGCTTGTAGCGTCGGCAACTGCGGGTAAACGTGGCCATTAACGACCAGCAGATCAACCCAGCCGTCGTTATCGTAATCGAAAAACTTCGTGCCCCAAGCCGACATAGGGCAGACTTACCGCCGCCACCTTAGCCGCGTAAGAGACATCCGGTGAAAGAACCACGGCCATCGTTGTGATAGAGAGTGTTGTAGTCGTCATCGAAATTGGTGACGAACAGATCAAGCTTGCCATCGTGATCGTAATCGCCCAGGGTGACGCCCATGCTGCCCTGCTCGCTGCCGTTTTCGTTGACCGCGGTGCCTGAGGCAAACCCAATATCCTTGAACGTGCCGTCGCCGTTGTTGTGGTAAAGGAAGTTTGGCGTTGAGTCGTTCGCCACAAAGATGTCCACCAGGCCGTCCTCGTCGAAGTCGCTGCAAATCACTCCCAATCCATAATAGCCGTCCGGGTCGGACACACCTGCCTTTTTCGAAACGTCGGTAAAGGTTCCGTCACCGTTGTTGTGATAAAGCGTGTCGCCGGCGCCCTTCAGCCCTCGTGGCCCACACTGCACCGGAATCCCTTTGAACTGACAACTCCGTCCCTTGCCGAACTCCGGCAGGTGATCGACATCGAAATCCACATAGTTGGAGACGAATAGGTCGAGCTTGCCATCGTTGTCATAGTCCACGAAAGCGGCTCCGGCGGACCAGCGCGGATCGCTGACGCCGGCCTTTGCGTCACATCCGTGAAAGTGCCCTTGCCGGTGTTTCTCAGCAGATGGTCCGGTCCCAGACAGGTTACGTAAATGTCGTCAAAACCGTCATTGTCGTAATCGCCAGTCGGCGACTCCCATGCCCCAGCCGATATCGCCGACGCCGGCTTTGTCCGTTACATCCGTAAAGGTGCCGTCGCCGTTATTGCGATACAGAGCACTCCGCGTTTTTTGCTTGGCTTTCACCATGATCCGCAGTTAGCGAGTTGACGAAATAGATGTCCAGGTAGCCATCGTTGTCATAATCAAGGAGCGCAACGCCGCCGCTCATCGACTCCACGATGTACTTTTTCTCGGGCGATGAAATGTGCTTGAACGTAACGCCCGCCTTCTCGGTGATGTCGGTAAACTGAACCGGAATCGGTTGAGCTCTCAGTCGGAGGTTTGTGTCTGAGCAGACGCCCGGAAACCCGGTAGCAGAGCTAACAGCGAGCAAGCGAACCAAACTTTAGATGGAACAACGGCAAGCACCTCTCAGCGACCTATGGGTTTGTTTGAGCTCTCTCTTTTTCCTTGAGTTGTCTCGAGATCTCGATTTGACCATCACCTTCCGACTTGCGGCCAGCGGCGAAGATAAGCCCGGCCGAGCTGATAGTGAATATGCGCCTTGGTGGGATCGAGCTTCGCCGCTGTTTCCAGACTCTCGATAGCTCCCTTCAGATCTCCGATTTTCAACAGGGCCTTTCCCAACTCATAACGAGCGTCAGCCAATTCGGGCCGCTTGAGAACGACTTCCCGCATCAACGGGATGCCGCGTTCGGTTTCCCTGTCCCGCCAGAGCACAAAGGCGAGGTTATACTTCGCCTGCAAGTCGTTCGGGTTCAGAGCCAGTTCCGCTTCAAATTCCTTTTGGCTTCTTCAAATCTTCCCAGTTTCAGATAGACCACGCCCGAATAGAGATGAGCCAACAGGACTTTGTTATCCAACGAGATGGCTGACCGCAGTTCTTCGAGCGCCTTTGCTGAATCGCCCCTCATCGTAGGATGCGCGGCCGAGTAGAATGTGCAGTTGCGGGCTCTTATCGCCCAGCGTCACCATCTGCTGAACATAGCGTTGGAGCAATACGTAACTGAACGAAGTGCACAA
>ERZ1370068.9955-contig-8695_pt1 | contig 25194 bp, 30 predicted proteins | sample MGYA00561227_ERZ1370068 | MGnify/ENA primary metagenome ERZ1370068 (study PRJEB38410, sample SAMEA6850437) | metagenome | study: Metagenomic assessment of the ecological functions of the soil: analysis of the soil microbiota associated with the...
GAACGGCGGCATGATGTGGTCAGGGAAGCCCTTTCCGACATAGGCGCTCGGGTCGACCACCGACTCGCGGATGAAGTCCTCGGAGCGGCTTCCCGGCGGTCTCGGCATACGAGGCAGCTTGTCGAGATCGGGGCCGACCGTCCCGGTCGCGCCGGCCGCGGTCAATGTGGGGCAACGAGGCGCAGCCGTTGTTCTGAAGACGGCCGCTCTCGGAAACCGCCGGGCTCGGCGAGGTCGTCGCCTGCGTCTGGCTCTTCAGCCACTTGTCGAAGGCCGCCTGCGTCAGCGACGATCGCCCGGTGCGCATCAAGGAGTGTCCGAGGCCACAGAGCTTCTAGTGCAGATCACTGGACAGGTGCCGAGACGATTCGCGTGATGTGGAGCTTCGTCTCAATCCCGGGCACCGTGTCCTGCTTCCGTGCCGAACTCCGGCACCCAGAACGAGTGGATGACGTCCTTGGCGTTCAGGGTCAGGAGCACCGAGCGGTTGATCGGCAGCCGGAGCGTGCCGCTCCGTCAGGCCCTTCGCTTCCGGGTAGCTGAAGCTCCATGCGAACTGCTGGGCGGTCACGTTCACCCGCAGGACGTTCTGGCCGAGGGCGTCGTTCCGCGAGAGCACGATTGCGCTGAGCGATGCCGATCGCTGTCACGAGGACGGTCGGGATCAGATGTCCAGATCGATCTCCGAGGCCGGTGTGGCCGTGGATCGGCGGGCCGTCCGGAATCGTCGTCCGGCGCCAGCCCTGAACCGCCGAGACCGAGTACAGGAGGACGGCGGCCACGAGGGCGAAGATCGCGATGCAGATCCAGATCACGAACCACGTGACGAAAGTCGATCCGGTCGCGCTCTTTCCGACGCGACAATCGGGAACCAGGGCAGGAATACCGCAGACGGCTGCCGCCACGCCTCCGGCCAGCGTGCCGATCCCGACCAAGGCGAGTGATGTTGCCCCTACGCATCCCGCGCGGAGCCTAATCGAAAGCGAAATCCGAAGCTCCAGCGACCCGCACCCCGGATCGGGACTTCTCCGTTAGGGATAGCGACACCCCCTCGCTGGAGCGAGATCAACGAGCGAAAGGAAGACACTATGGGCCTCGGAGTTGGCATCTTCCTCACGGCGATCGGCGCCATCCTTGCCTTTGCGGTGACGAAGGACGTCTCGGGAGTGAACCTCCAAACGGTCGGCTGGATCCTGATGATCGTCGGGATTCTCGGCGTCGTGTCTCGATGATCTTCTGGTCGTCCTGGCAGGCCCCGGCTACTTCTCGAATAGCCGTCGCCGCACGACGACCGTGGACGAGGGCCCAGTCGGCCCCAGCATCCAGTAGCGCGACAGCACGCGAGTCTCTGAACGGAACGGGGCGCCGAGAGGCGCCTCGTTTTCGTCAGCTCGCGACGGGCAGTCTGACGGTGAACGTCGAGCCGCGGCGGCCGTCGGAGACCACCCAGATGCGGCCGCGCATGCGCAGCATCGAGCTCGCGGGAGATGTAGAGGCCGAGCCCGGTCCCGCCGACACCGCGCGTGAGGTTCGGGTCGAGACGGAAGAACTTCTCGAAGATCCGTGACTGCTCGGCCGGCGGGACTCCGAGCCCTCTCGTCGTCGATGCGGAAGCGAATGCTGTTGCCGGAGAGCGACGAGCGAGACGCAGACCTGCCGCCGTCGGGCGAGTACTTCACCGCGTTGTCGACGAGGTTGGTAAGCACCTGGCGCAGCTTGTCCGGGTCGGCGGCGACAGGCGGGCGCGCCTCGGTCACGTCGAGCACGAGTTCCACCTCGGCGGGTGCGTGGCCCGCAGCGCGTGCACGACCTGGTTGCGCGAGCTTCGCCTGTCGCAGCTTTCGATCTCGACGCCCATCTGCCCCGAGTCGAGCCGGCTTGCCCAGAGGATGTCGTTGACGATGCGCGCGAGCCGGTCGGCCTCACTCGAGATCACGTCGAGAAGCTCTGTCCGTTGCGACTCTTCGAGTCGCACGTCGTTGCGCTGCAGCGTGAGGCGCGGCGCCGTAGATCGCAGGCGAGCGGTGGCGCAGCTCGTGGGACACGGTCGAGACGAAGTCGCTCTTCAACTGGTCGACGGCCCGTGCCTCAGTGAGGTCGCGGAATGCGTAGACGGTGCCGCCGATGAAGCGGACGGCGGAGATCGAGAGCCACCGCTCGTACTCCTGGACGTCGATGGGCAGCGTCTCTGGCGCGGCTCGCGCCCGCGGTCGGTTCCCGGGCGGCGTGAGGCGCTCCGAAAGCGTGTCCCAGTCGGCGATCACGTTCTCGACGGGACGGCCGACGGCTCTTGCGGGCTCCTCACCCGGAAGGTCGTCGCGGCCGCCGGGTTCCACAGCCGGACGATGCCGTCGCGTGTCGACGAGGATGACACCGTCGTCGACGAACTCGAGCGCCTCCGCGGCGTGCGCGCGGGCGCCGACCTCGCGGTAGAGGAGAGCGTTGTCCAGCGCGGCGGACGCGCGTCGGCCGAGCTCGACCGCGAGCTCGAGATCCGACTCCGTGAACGGCAGCTGCGGCGGCACCGTGCCGGAACGTGATCGCGCCGAACGTGCGTCCATGCGCCATCAGCGGCACGACGATGCCCGACATGTTCCCGAGCTCGCGGATCGCCCGTGCATGCTCTCTCGTTGTGCGCCATCGTCTCGGCCTCGGCCTGACGTCCGGTACGAGCTGTGCCTCACCGCTCGAGAGCGCACGCTGCAGGGGGTGCTTGGGGACCGTCGGCGGATACTTCCGGCGCAGTCGGATCATCAGCTCGGTCTTCTCCGGATCAACATGGCGCGCGCCCACGCAGCGGAAGCATCGCCGTCGTCGTAGACGTCGACGGTCGGCACGCGTGGCCCGCGAACGCAGGGACTGGCGATAGTCGGCGAGCGCGGCCAGCGTGCTCTCGATCCTCGAGTGTCTCGTTCAGCAGCTATTCGCTTGCGCGGGCGAGGAAGCGAAGGCGTTCGGCCGCGGCTCGTGTTCTCGTGATGTCGTGGATGACGCTGATCGCAAGCTCGACGCCGCCGTCGTCGCTGTGGACGGATTTCGCACGGACGATCGACCAGCGGCTCCGCGCCCGTGGCGCGGATCCGGTACCGCACGACGCGCTCCGACGACTCGCCGCGTGAGCGCGCGGCGACCCGGCAGCTCGTCGGCGGGCAGTGCGTTGCCGTCCTCGTCGAGGAGCTCGAAGCGGTCCAGCACCTCCTGCCGGTCGGCGGCGATGAAGGCCGCAGCGCTGTCGAAGCCGACCACCTCGGGCGGCGCCGTCGTTTGCGTAGACGATTCTGCCGTCGGCGGATTGCACGATGACTCCTCGTCCACCGTGTCCATGATTGTCTCGAGCAGCTCCCGGGACCTCGCGCAACGCGGCCCGGGCTGCGTCGTGCGGATCGTCGCCGAGGCGAGGTGGTTCGCAATCGTGCCGGCGAGGCGCACCTCGCGCTCGCTCCACTCGTACGGCTCGTCGCGGTAGAAGCACGAACTTGCCGACCAGCCTGGTCCCCGTGCACGAGCGGGATGAAGGCCAGCGCGCCGATGCCCTCTCTTCACGGACGACCTTCTCGAGGAGGTCGTCGAGATCCAGCTTGCGACACGTCGGAGACGAGGACGGGCTGCGGGTCGACCGTGTCGGCGGCCCACGGCGAGTGGCCCTCCGCGACGGCGCGATACTCGTCTGAGAGCCGTCGCCAGGCGCGGAAGCGCATCGCCTCGTCGGCTTCGTCGCGTGAAGCAGCACGGCCGCGCGGTCCGCGCCGGTCGCCTCGAGCAGGGTGTCGATCGACTCCGTCGAGCAGGCATCGTCGAGGCTCGTTGCCCGGCCGATCGCGTCCGCGACCCGGTAGAGCGCATCGACCTCGCGCACACGCTCGCGCAGTTCCTCGCGCTCGGTCACGTCCCCGGACGTCGCGAGCATGTAGGCGACGCCGCCGTGCGCCCCGGGCAGCGGCGTTCCCGTCGAGTCGACCGGAGACCCAGCGTCCGTCACTCGCCCGCAGGCGGGCGGTGACTGCGTCGATCGAGCCTCCCGGCCTCCACCCGTCCGAGCGCCCCGACGCGCGGCGCGCGTCGTCGGATGGACGAAATCGAGCGCCGAGGAGCCGACGATGGCGTCCGGATCCCAGCCGAGCAGCGTGCTCCACGAGGGCGACGCGTAGACGATCGTGCCGGCCCGGTCGACCACGGTGATGAGGTCGTGGAGCGGCCGAGGACGAGCCGTTGGAACGTCGCGAGGTACAGGAGGTCGTCGCCGTCAGCGTGCGCCGCGCCAGATCGACTCTCCTCGCTCATTTCGCCCCCGATAACCTCGACCAGTCGTCACAGCAACAGTGCGCGAACGAGGTTCAACGGTGCGTGGTGGCAGCCATGTGGCCGTGGGCTCAGGCGAGCGGGCGAACGAATGGGCCGTGGGAATCGAACCTTCCAACCCGGGATTAAGAGTCCCCTGCTCTCGCCAACTGAGCTAACGGCCCGGAAGCGGCGGCCATTGTAGCCTCCGCGTCGTGCGGGTCTCTCCGTGGTCGGCAACCGGCCGCAGTTCATCAAGTCCGGGTCCAGATGTCGATCGAGGCGCGCTGTGGCGACTCTGGCGTCGCAGAGTCCGTCCTCCACACGGGTCAGCACTGGGACCCGAGATGTCGGACGGTGTTCTTCACCGAGCTCGAGCCGCCGCGAGCCCACGTACAGGCCTCACCCCATCATCGGACCGTATACGGACGCGATGCGGCCCGGCATCGTCGCCGCGCGCTTCGAGCGAGAGCGGCCCGACTGGCCTCGTGTACGGCGACACGAACTCGACGCTCGCCGGCGCGAAGGCGGGCATCGCGTGTCGGGGGTGCCCGTCGGCACGTCGGAGGCCGGCCTGGCGGGAAGCGGCGACCTGTCGATGCCGGAGGAGCGGAACCGCATCGGCATCGACAGGGTCGCCCAGCTGCTGCTGCGCGCCGGACGACGCGCTCGGCCGAGACGCTGCGCATGGTACGAGCGCGTCGGGGGCCGGATCGACGTGATCGGCGACGTGATGGCGGATGCGCTTTCGCCTTGCGCCCATCGCCCGTGAGTGTGTCCGCATCCTCGAGCGCTTCGAGGTCGAGCCCGGCACCTACGTCGTGGCGGGATTGATCCACCGCGGGCAGAACGAGTGCGGCCGGAGCGATCGGCGTGGATCGTCGACGGCCTGGGCCGGATCGAGGACGAGCCGGTCGTCTTCCCGGCCCATCGCGCGTACGCGGTCGCTCCTACCCGAGCCCGCGGCGAGCGTCCGGCTCGTCGAGCCGCTCGGCTACCTCGACATGGCTCAGCGCGCTTCTCGTCCCAGGCACGCGTGATCGTCACCGACTCAGGCGGTCTGCAGAAGGAGGGCCTACTGGCAGCTGGCGTTCCGTGCGTGACGGCTCGGCCTTCGACCGGAGTGGATCGGACACCGTCGAGGTCGGGCGCGAACGTGCTCGTCGACGACGACCCCGAGCGGCTTGTCGGCAGGCGGTCTCGTCCGCGCGCGATGCCCGGAGAGCTGTCCGCCTCTCTACGGCGACGGCGCATGCCTGCGCGAGCGCGTCGCGACGCCCTCCGCGCTAACGTAGCCCGGTCATGAGCTATGACGTCGCGATCGTCGGCGCCGGTTACGTCGGCTTGCCGCTCTCCACGACCTTTGCCGAGGCCGGCTAGCAAGGTCCTGTCTCGTCGACGTCGTCGAGCCGGTCGTCGACGGCGCTGAACCGGGCGAGCCACATCGAGGGACGTCGAGAACACGCGCGCTCGGACCGCTCGTCGACGCAGGGTCTGATCCGCGCGACGACCGACTTACGGCGACGTCTGCAGGACGCGCGACGCGATCCTGATCGCGCTGCCGACGCCGCTCTCCCGCCAACGCGAGCCGGATCTCTCGATCGTCGAGGCCGCGACGCGCGGCATCGCGGCGGTGCTGCGCAAGGGCCAGCTCGTCGTGCTCGAGTCGACGACGTGGCCGGGCGACGACCCGCGAGGTGCTGCAGCCGATCCTCGAGGCGGGCATCGGGCATGAAGGCCGGCGAAGGCTTCCATCTCGCGTACGTCGCCCGAGCGCGTCGATCCCGGCCGCGAGCGACTGGACGACCAAGACGACGCCGAAGGTCGTCGGCGGGATCGACGCCGGCTTGCACGAAGCGCGCCGCGGAGCGTCTACCGGCGCGGCGATCGACACGATCGTCGAGGTCTCGACGCCCGAGGCGGCGGAGCTGACGAAGCTGCTCGAGAACATCTTCCGCTCAGTCAACATCGCGCTCGTCAACGAGCTCGCGCAGCTCTGCGACCGGATGAACATCGACGTCTGGGAGGTCGTCGACGCGGCCGCCGACGAAGCCGTTCGGCTTCATGCGCTTCAGCCCAGGCCCCGGCCTCGGCGGGCACTGCATCCCGATCGATCCCTTCTACCTGACGTGGAAGGCGCGCGAGTTCGGCTTCTACACCGAGTTCATCAGAGCTCGCGGGCAAGGTGAACGAGGAGATGCCGTACTTCTGCCGCTCGCTCGATCTCGCAGGCGCTGAACCATCACTCGCAGAAGGCGATGAACGGGCGCGAGATCCTCGTGCTCGGCGTGCGCGTACAAGCCCGACATCGCCGACATGCGCGAGTCGCCCGCGCGTGAAGCTCATCTCGCTGCTGCGGAACGCGCCGGCGCGGACGTCTCGTACCACGACCCGCACGTGCCGACGTTCGCCGAGCACGGCCTCGATGACGTCGGTCGCGTACGAGCCGACGGCGCTACGACTGCGTCGTGATCGTCACCGACCACTCGATCGATCGACTACGACGCAGCTCGTCGACGACGCGGAGCCTGATCGTCGACCTGCGGAACGCGACCGGCGCAAAGGGCACCGCGTCGCCAGAACGTCTTCAAGCTTTGATCAGGGGTCGCCGGGCTCGGCTACTGGGGCCCGAACCTCGCCCGCAACTTCGCCGAGCTCGGCCGGCTCTCGCTGGCTGTGCGATCTCGACGACGAGCTCCGCGCGCGAGTTCGCGGCACGCTACCCGGGCGCGCGCATCCACCGGCTTCCTACGAGGAGATGCTCAGCGACGCCACGAGCTGCGAGGCGCGTCGTGATCGCGACGCCGGTCTCAACGCACTACGCGCTCGCGAAGCAGGCGCTCGAGGCCGGCAAGCACGTGCTCGTCGAGAAGCCGCCCGCGATGCGCGCCGCGGAGATCGACGAGCTCGTCGCGCTCGCGACCGAGCGCGACCTCGTGCTGATGCCCGGCCACCTGCTGCTCTACCACCCGGCCGTCCGCAAGCTCAAGGAGCTGATCGACGCCGGCGAGCTCGGCGACGTGCTCTGCGTGTACGGCAACCGCCAGAACCTCGGCATCGTGCGCACGCGACGAGAACGCGCTCTGGTCGCTCGGCGTCCACGACCTCTCGGTGATCCTCTACCTGCTCGACGAGGAGCCGTCGGAGGCGCGTCGCGCACGGCCGCGACTTTCTCACCGAGGGCGTCGAGGACGTCGTCTTCTGCTACCTCCGCTTCCCGAGTGGCAAGATCGCGCACATGCACCTGTCGTGGCTCGACCCGCACAAGATGCGGAAGATGACGGTCGTCGGCCGCGAGAAGATGGTCGTGTTCGACGACATGGAGCTCGAGCGCAAGGTGACCGTGTACGAGAAGGGACCGTGGAAGCGAGCCGAGAGCTACGGCGAGTGGCAGACGCGCTCGGGCGACATCTACATCCCGAAGATCCCGACCGACGAGCCGCTCAAGCTCGAGTGCCAGGAGTTCCTCGATCTCATCGCCGGCGAGGGCGACCGCGTGAAGGTGGCGGAGGACGGGGCGCGCGTCGTCCGGGCGCTCGAGCGGCTCACGAACTCGCTCCATGGCTGAGGATTCACCCCACCGCGACGGTCTACCCGGGCACGGTGCTCGGAGAAGGCGTGCGCGTGCTCGAGAACGCGGTCGTCGGCAAGCAGCCGACGCTCGGCCCGAAGTCGACGGCGAAGCGCGAGCCGCTCCCGCCTGCGGAGATCGGCGACCGGACGGTTGTCTCGACCGGCGCGATCGTCTTCGCCGGGGCGAAGATCGGCGCAGCCTGCATCCTCGGCGACCAGTCGTGCGTTCGGGAGCGCGTCACGATCGCCGACGACGTCGTCGTCGGCCGCGGCTCGCTCGTCGAGAACGACACGACGATCGGCAGCGGCACGCGCATCCAGGCGGAGGCGTACGTGACCGCGTACTCGACGCTCGAGGAGGAGGTCTTCATCGCGCCCTGCGTCGTGACGACGAACGACAACTTCATGGGCCGCACCGAGCGCCGCAAGGAGTTGATGAGAGGCCCGACGATCCGCCGGGGCGCGCGCGTCGGCGGCGGCGCCATCCTCTGTCCGGGCATCGAGGTCGGCGAGGAAGCCTTCGTCGGCGCGGGCGCCGTCGTGACGAAGGACGTCCCGCCGCGCATGCTCGTCGTCGGCAACCCGGCCCGCGTGCTGCGAGCAGTTGCGGAAGACGAACTGCTCGAAAACCAGTGACCCGCTAGGGGCTTGTCGTCTTCGAGAGCGTCAGTGCGTACGGCCCGAAGCCGGGTGAGGAGACCTTCACCTCGACGTAGTACCACCCGCGCCCTCGCGCGGTGAACGTCACCTTCTGCTTGGCGCCGGGCATCGCGGACTGCGCGACCCGCAGCGTCTTGGCCTTTGTCTCGTCGATGCGATTCGTCCCGGGCTTCCAGAGCATCAGGCTCAGTTGCGCGCCCGGCCAGCCGGCCGCGACGTTGGCCGTGATCCGCTCGCGGCCGGACAGGGCGACGCGGTAGACGTCGATCTGGTCGTCGTAGTAGTCGACGGTGGCGGTGATCTTCGTCTTCTTCCCCAGATCGTGCGCGCCTGGGTGCCGGCGTCGTCGTTCGTCTCTGTATCGGTCGGGCGAGGGCAGCGGGCCGGCGAGCGCGGCAATGGCTTTCGCGACGTTCAGACGGCCCCAACCGCTGAGCGGGTCGCGCAGCAGTCCACATCTCGGGCAGCCTGTCGCCGCGTTGACGTCGTCGGTGCTGTGCTCGAGCACCGCGGCAACCTGGTTGTTGGTCAGCGACGGCGCGACCGCCAGGAGTACGGCGGCCGCTGCGGAGACTTGCGGCGCGGCGAACGACGTCCCTTCCGGGTTCCGGTAGTCGTCCCCGCCGCAGTCGGAGAATCCCTGGTCGGCGCAGAGCGGCCGCTCGGCGGTGATCGCAGCCGGGAAGGTCGAGAAGACGCCGGAGCCGGGAGCCGCCATGTCGTTGAAGACGGATCGCGGTTCGAGAACTCGGGGATGTTTCCGCTTTGCGTCAGTGCGCTGACGCCGATGACGTGCGGCAGCGCGGCCGGGTAGCTCGCGTACGGCCACGGCTCGGAGAACGCGTCGTCGCCGTTGCCGACTGCCGCGACGAGCACGGCTCCCTTCGCGTACGCATAGGCCACGGCGTTCGCCTCGAGCGAGGAGTACGTGTCGCGGTTCGGATGCACCGGGTCGCGTGACGCCGCCGAGGCTGAGATTGATCACGCGCGCGCCCGAGTCCGCGCGCCCAGCGGATCGCCGCCGCCTCGGCTTCGAGGGGAATCGTCCCGTCGGGCTTCACGACCTTCGCGACGAGCAACTGCGAGGAGTACGCGATCCCGACGATTCCCTGGTTGTCGAGGTTCCCGGCGATGATGCCGGCCACGAACGTTCCGTGTCCCTCCGTGTCGACGCACGGGTCGCCGCCGACGAAGCTGCGCGAGTCGGCGATGCGGCCCAGGAAGTCCGGCAGCGAGCAGTCGACGCCTGAGTCGACGACCGCGACTTTCACCGGCGCGAGCGTCGTCGGCGGTTCCGGCCACGCGTCGAAGGCATGGTCGTCCTGGAGGTACCACTGCTTCGCGGACAGCGGGTCGGTCGGAACGAAGGCAGCAGCCGGCGCCGCCGACGCAAAGCGCGGCGACGGCGACAACGAGCAGTGCCAGGCGACTCACCGCGCCACGACTTGCGGGGTGCCCACCCCGGGCGCATAGCCGCCGCCTGGTGACCGAGACGCGATACGTCCCGCCGGCTGCGAGCTGCACCGGAACCGAAAAGCTGCCGTCCGCTTCGACTGCGCCCGTGCCCACGACCGTCCAGGTCTTCAGATCGGCGTTCTGCTGCTGGATCTCGACGGGTGCCATCGGAAAGAGGGGTTGCACGGTACCGGTCACGAGTGTCGTCGTGAATGATGAGACCCGGATGAGTGGGGCGACGCGGATCCGCACGTAGGCGGCCGCCGCCACCGGCGTCGCAGGCGATAGTCGGTCGTGACCGCCGGCTTCTGCGTGAGCTTCACGGCTCCGGGGTGACCGGGCCGACGGTCTGCCACGTGCCGCCGGACGTCCGCTGTTCGAGCATTGCGCCCGTGACGCCGCGAATCGTCGCGGACAGCGTCACCTGGGCGCCGTACGGAAGCGGCGAGTTCGGCGACGGCGGCGCGAGCGACATGACTCCGAGTGTGAACCAGGTCGAGCGGAGCCCAATTGCGCCGCGCGAGCTCCGTTGCCGGGACTTCGACCGAGGTGGCGGGCGTGACGAGGCTCAACTCGCCGACGCGCCCACTCGGGTTCGGCGTCGTCGTCGCGTCGACGATCGGCCCGGTGACCTTGAGCGCCTTGACGATCGCCTTTGCGGTCACGGGCATCGGGCCCCAGTCGTGGTAGGGCGAGATGCCGTCGTAGCGGATCCGGCACGGAGACGAGGTACGGCAGCGGCCTGCCCATCCAGTCCTGACTCGACTCCGTCTGCCCGCCGGACGTCGAGTAGAAGAACGTCGTCGCGACCCGGCCTCCGTAGAAGAGCACCTTCCCCTTGGTGGCATCGACCGCCGCCCGGTGGTCGCGCTCGACTCGTTGGAGATCCCGAGATACATCTGGCTTCGGGTGTCTGCGTACGCGTCGAACGGCGCCCCGACCTTCTTCGTCGCGAGCGCATACGAGCGTGCCGCGACAGCCTGTGCCTTGAGCGCTTCAGGCGCCCACGTGGACGGCATCTCGGACGGAACGACGCCGTAGAGGTAGGGCTCGAGGCCGACGACGTTGATCGCGCGCAGCTTCCCGTTCACGACGTCGACCTCGATCCGTCCGCGGTAGGGACGGGTCAGCGTCAACGGCGAACCGCCTCGCGGGAGGAAGAGCAGCGGCGGCGTGAGCGGCCCAGCCGCCGCCGGCAGCGCTCAGATCGGGCCCGAGGGTCAGCGTGTCCGGCCGCGAAGCGCGTGCGTCCGTCCGTTGCCGTCGCGGACGGCGAATGGGGTCTCGGAGGAGATCGTCAGCTTCTTCTTGCGGTCGGCGAGGAGGACGCGGATCGTCGAGGCGTCGCCGGCCCGAGCGTCGTGCCCGGGTAGTAATGGTCGAGGATCTGCTCGAACGACGCGTTGTGCTTAGCGTAGCCGTAGGCCCCGTACTGGCTCATCCCGACGCCGTGGCCCCAGCCGTGGCCGCTGAAGAGGAAGAGGGCGCGGAGCCGCGGGAGCCGTGAAGCAGGTGCCGCTGCAGACCGATGCGGCGTCGGCGGCGGCGCGAGGAGGCGTGACACCGCCACGGTGGCGGCGAGGAGAGCGAGTGAAGCGACCCAGAACAAGCCAAGCTAGCAGAGGTTTTCGCGGTGGAAGGTTGATCCCTCTCCGGCGGTACCCTCGACGCCGTGACAGTCGGCGCGAGCTATTGCCGGAGCGCTACACCGGCGCCCAGCTGATCGGGCGCGGCGGAATGGGCGAGATCTTCAGGGCGACGGACACGACGCTCGGCCGCGTGGTGGCCGTGAAGGTGCTCGCAGAGCAGTACGCCCAGGACGCGGCCGTCCGTCAGCGGTTCACGCGCGAAGCGCTCGCCGTGGCCCGCGCTTTCCGGCAATCCTCAGCATCGTCACGATCTACGACGTCGGCGACGCACCAGGAACGGCCGTTCATCGTCATGGAGTACCTGTCCGGCGGGTCGCTCGAGCAGACGGCTCGGAACCGACGGAGTCGCACCGCCCGGGCAGGCGCTCGAGTGGCTCGAGCAGGCGGCCGGCGCGCTCGACGCACGCGCACCGGCAGGGCGTCGTCCACCGCGACGTGAAGCCGGCAAACCTCCTGCTCGACCGGCACGGCGGCGTCCACGTCGCCGACTTCGGGATCGCGAGCGCAGCGGGCCTCGGATCGCTCACCAGACCGGCACGGTGCTCGGCACCGCCTCGTATCTCGTCGCCGGAGCAGGCCAGGGGCGAACCCACGAGCCCTGCGAGCGACCTCTACTCGCTCGGGTCGTCGCCTTCGAGCTGCTGACCGGGCGCAGGCCGTTCGAGCGGGACAGCGTGCGCCGCCGAAGGCGTCGGCGCACGTCACGAGCGAGGTGCCGTCGGTTTCTGACGTCAACCCGGCGATCCCGTGGGAGGTCGACTCCGTGTTCGCGAAGGCGCGCTCGCGAAGGATCCAGCCGCGCGCTTCGGCGAGCGCTGCCGAGTTCGTGGCCGCCCTGCGGGCATCGCTCGAGGAGGCCGCCGGGACGACGCACGTGATTGCGCTCGGTCGCGACCGGCGCCTGCGGCCGCGACGCGGCGCCGCGGCCGCGGCTGGCCGTCCCGGCTGCGTCGTACCGCTCCTCGCGGCGGGTGCGCGCGGCGGGATCGCCGGCTGCGCTCATCGCCGGCGACGACAAGCGGCACGCTGCCCACGACGCGGCTGAGCGTCTCCGTGAAGACCGTGACGCAGCCCGGTACGACGATCGTCACGACAGCGCCGCCGCGCGACCACGGCTGCGCCGGGGACGAGCGACCCGGCGGCGCTCAACAACAGCGCCTATGCGTTGATTGCAGCAGGGCGACTACCAGGCCGCGCTGCCCATGCTCGAGATGCCGTCCAGCAGCTTCAGCGGCCACACCGACCTCACGACCGCGTACGCGAACTACAACCTCGGGTGACGCTCATCAAGCTCGGCCGCTGCGACGAGGCGATGCCGTACCTCGAGGCGTCACGCGCGCTTCAGCCGCACCGGCACGAGGTGAAGGACGCGATCAAGCCCGCGCGCCGCTGCTCCGGCGACCACGGCACAAGAACGGGGACGGAGGCTAAACGCTGGTCGCGTTCGCGAGCCGCTCGGCGTACTGGCGCTCGTAGTACGTCGCGGTACTCGCCGGACTTGATCGGCTCCCACCAGTCGCGGCTGCTCGCGGTACCACTCGACGGTCGCGCGGAGGCCCGTCCTCGAAGCCGACCGCTGCGGCGACCAGCCGAGGCTGCGGCAGCTTCGAGGTGTCGAGCGAGTAGCGGCGGTCGTGGCCCGGGCGGTCGGCGACGCTCGCGGAGCAGCGAGCGGTCGGCGCCGGTGCAGCTCGAGGATCGCGCTCGCGCGACGTCGATGTTCTCGCGCTCGTCGCCGCCGCCGACGTTGTAGATCTCGCCCGGCGCGCCCTCGCGCGAGCACGAGCTCGATGCCCGCGCAGTGATCCTCGACGTGGAGCCAGTCGCGGACCTGGCGGCCGTCGCCGTAGAGCGGCAGCGGCTCGCCGTCGAGCGCGTTCGTGACGAAGAGCGGGATGAGCTTCTCCGGGTACTGGTTCGGCCCGTACGTGTTCGAGCCGCGCGTGATCGACGCGTTGACGCCGAACGTGCGCACGTACGCCGGGACGAGCAGGTCGCCGCGCGGCCTTCGCCGCGCTGTACGGGCTCGACGGGCGCAGCGGCGTCGGTCTCGCGTCGACGAGCCGCCCGCCTCGAGATCGCCGTAGACCTCGTCGGTCGAGACCTGCACGAGTCGCGATCCCGGCCTCGCGCACGTGCTCGAGCAGCACCTGCGTGCCGCGGAACTCGGCCCGGCCGAAGTCCGTCGCCGTCGAGAATCGAGCGGTCGACGTGCGTCTCGGCGGCGAAGTTGACGATCGCAGTCGCAGCCGCTCGCGGCCGTCCGCGACCGCTTCCCGGATCGGCGATGTCGCCCGTGATGGAACTCGTGCCCGACGTCCGGCGAGGTTCGCGCGGTTGCCCGAGTAGGTGAGCTTGTCGAGGACGACGACGTCGTCGCCGGCTGAGAGCCGTCGCGTGACGAACTGAGACCCGATGAAGCCAGCGCCGCCCGAGACGAGAATCCGCATAGGTCCTAGGTTAGTGCGAGACCGCGGGCGAGCAAGCGGGTCAAACGGGCAGGAATCCACCAGTTCCTGCGCTAGACTCCGTCGGGTCGAGCGAGGAGGAGCGAGCCATGGCGCAGGTCGAGAGCAAGAACCGGGCGACATCGGACCCGGATGCACGCAAGGAAGTGCTCGAGCAGGTCGAGGACGGCGGCATCGACGACGTGCTGCTCTGGTTCACCGATCTCGAGGGCCACCTCAAGAGCTTCTCGATCACGATCAGCGAGCTCGAAGGCGCGCTCGACGACGGCATGGGCTTCGACGGCTCGTCGATCACCGGCTTCAACGCGATCGAGGAGTCGGACATGGTCGCGATCCCCGACCCGGCGACCTTCCGGGTCCTGCCCGACGGCCTGACCGGCCGGATGATCTGCGACGTCGTCACGCCCGACGGCGAGCCCTACGCGGGCGACCCGCGACACGTGCTGCGCCGCGCGCTCGAGCGGATGCAGTCGATGGGCTTCGACACCTTCAACGTCGGCCCCGAAGCCGAGTACTTCCTGTTCAAGGACGAGCACGGCACCGAGACGCTCGACGAAGGCGGCTACTTCGCGCATGACGACGATGGACGCGGCGACGACCATCCGCCGCGACACGATCCGCGCGCTCGAGCAGATGGGGATCCCGGTCGAGTACCACCACCACGAGGTCGGCCCCTCGCAGCACGAGATCGACATCCGCTTCGCGGGCGCGCTCGACATGGCCGACTTCATGCTCACGTACCGCCTGATCGTCAAGGAGGTCGCGAAGCAGCACGGCTACCACGCGACCTTCATGCCGAAGCCGCTCTTCGGCGAGAACGGCTCGGGCATGCACACCCACCAGTCGCTCTTCACCGACGGTCGCAACACGTTCTTCGACGCCGACGACAAGTGGCACCTCTCCGACGTCGGCAAGGCGTTCATCGCCGGCCAGCTGCGGCACGCGCGCGAGATCGTCGGCGGTGTTCGCGCAGTGGGTCAACTCGCTACAAGCGGCTCGTGCCGGGCTTCGAGGCGCCGGTCTACGTCGCCTGGTCGCAGCGCAACCGCTCGGCGCTGATCCGGATCCCGCTCTACAAGCCCGGCTCCGAGCAGGCCACCCGCGCCGAGCTCCGCTGCCCGGATCCCGGCCTGCAACCCGTACCTCGACCTTCGCGTGCGCTGCTGCACGCCGGCCTCGAGGGGATCGAGCAGGGCTACGAGCTGCCCGAGCCGATGGAGACGAACCTCTACCACCTCGACCGCCGAGCAGCGGCGGGAGCGGGGGATCGTCTCGCTCCCGAGACGCTCGGCGAGGCGATCGACGAGCTCTCCCAGTCGGAGCTCGCGAAGCAAGGCGCTCGGCCCGCACATCTTCGACCGCTACATCGAGCTGAAGCGAAAGGAGTGGGACGAGTACCGCGTCCAGCTCACCGATTGGGAAATGAAGAAATATCTGGCTGTTGGTAAAGGTCGTTACTGCGAGCGAGAGCTCCATGAAGAGCCCGTCGATCTTGCGCTCGGGACGAACGCGATCCTGGCGGCGATCGCATCGATTGGCGTGCGGATCGCCCTTCCGCTGACGCGCGAACCGTCCTGGTATCCATCTGTCGGCGCCAGAGATCGCTCGCGAGCTCTGCTGCGGCCGCTGCCGACGAGGCCGGCAAGGCCGACGATCCTCGCTCCTCGCGAATCGAGAGAGAGATGTCGCTGAGCACGCCCTGCGGCTCAGGCCCTCGACTTCGAGCACGACGGGGCGAGTGTTCCCTTCGGCTTGTCGAAAATACCCGCCTGACTGCGGCGCCGAACATTCCGCTCACGAGGCTCGCCCGTCTCCTCGGCCGCCGGTGCCGTGCGAACGAGCCGCCCGTTCCGGTTAACGGTAACGGTGTCCGCGAGTTCGAGCACCTCGTCGAGGAAGTGGCTGACGTAGACGATCGTCGTCCCGTCTTTCTGCATTGCGCGGATCATCTGCAGCTTCGACCTCGACGACCGTGAGCGACGACGTCGGCTCGTCCATTTTGACGATCGTGCGTGCGCTGCACGCGACGGCGCGGAGGATCTCGACTCTGCTGGTCGGCCAGGCGAAGCGTCGCCGACGAGCGCGTCGCGCTTGAGGTCGAAACCCCAGCGGTCGACGAGCTCCATGCGTGTACCGAAAGTGAACGGTCCCGGCGCAGGACGAAGCCTCGTCGTCTGATTCGACGCCGAGAAGACGTTCTGCATCACCGTGTGAGGTGCGGGACGAGCGCGAGCGCTCCTGGGCGATCATCGATGCCGCGCCGTTGCGCGTCGCTCGCGTCGCGTACTTGACGGGTCGCTCTCGTCGACGTGCAGCTCGCCGTGTCGGGTCGTACGAGGCCGCCGATGATCTTGCCGAGCGTCGACTTACCCGCGCCGTCTGCACCGACGAGGCGTGCACAGTCCCGGCCTGATGTCGAAAGAGACGTCCTCGAGCGCCTGCGTGTTCGCGTAGTGCTTGCCGATCTGGAGGAGCTGGATGGGCGATTTCACGTTGCTCATCCGGCTCCTTGGTAGCCAGAGGGTCGGACTGGGGCCGTTACCCTTTACAGCGTCCAGTCGGCCTTGAAGGTCGGATGCCTGAGGAAGGCTGCGTCGATGATCAACGGGTCCCCGGCCTGGTGCAGGATGTTGATCGTCCTCGGCACTTCCTTGCCGTTGAGGGCGTCGATGAGCGTCTTGACCGACAACTTCGAAATCGACGTCGGGTAGTACGCCCCTGCGCCGTACCAGAGGCCGGACTTGATCCACCCGACGCCCTGTTTGCATTGCCGAAGCCGATCTCGAGGGAAATCCTTGCCGGGGGTTGAGCCTGAGCTGCTTGAAGGCGACGTCGGCACCGGCGTTCATCTGATCGCCGAACGTCCCGAACACGTCGACCTGCGGCTTCTTCTGGAAGTAGTCGAGCGTCACCTTCTGCGCCACGCCTGGTCAGTTTCCGGGCGGCAGCCAGCAGCTTGATCGGCCCCTGGCGAACATCTTCTTCAGCACGCCGGTCCGGTAGGCGTCGGTCGGGTAGTTGGCCAGGCCGTACATGACCGCGACCGAGCACGGCTTTCGGCGCTTCCCGGACTTGACGGTGCAGGCCCGCTGAATCGTGCCCACCCCAGCCGGTGATCTGCTCTTCGCGCAGCCCTGACCGATTGTCGAGACCAGGCCCGGCGTCGGTTTGCGACCTCGTCTGGATCCAGGTGCCGAGCGTAGTCGCCGACAACGACCTTTGATCCCTTGGCCACCGCCTGCTTGATCGTCGGAGCGAGTCCGTGACCGTCGAGCGCGTAGATGATCATGCCCTGGTATCGCCGGTCGTGATTGCATCCTGCAGCTGGCCTCGTTGCAGGTGCGGTCGTTGTTCGGGGTGGCCGCGATGTGGCGCCCATAGCCTTGGCCTCCCGTTGGGCGCCCTTCGCTTGCGCGATCCCGTAGGGGCTCGGAGCTGTGAAGTAGGACACCCAGGATGTTGTACGCCTCGGCGCCAGGCCCGACGCAGATGCACCGAACGCGACCACAGCCAGGCGACAGCCGCGACGCCCACCAGCATAACGCCACCCAGCCTGAGACGAGCCTTCATGCGGTCCTCCCCTCATCGATTCGACCATTCCATGACCCGCCTCGATCTCGGGTTCGACGGTACGACGCCGCACGCGAGCGTGTCAAGACCTACCGCACAAGAGACGAGCGTCGGCGCGGAAAAAGTTGCGGAACCATGCGCAATCGGTCCAGCAGGGGTCGCGATCGGCTGATCGCCGGGCAAAGCGGCCTCGTTGTGGCGCGAGGCGGGCGGTAAGCTTGCTCGAGGTCGAATGGTGCGGAAGACCGCAACCTCGAGTCGCAACAGCCCTGGTGCTGGCTTTGATGCTCGCGCTCGCGTCCGGCCCTCGCCGCGGTAGCCCCGGCCGGTGGTCGAGCGACTTCACCGTAGGGCTCCGCACGGCTCCGGCTCTTTCGGCGGCACGGAAGAGCGACGACCACCGGGCCTGCCTCGACGCAAGCTCCCCCGCACGACCTTTGCCAAGGGGACGCTCGCACGGCGGATCGCCGACCGGATCGTCCCGGTCGCGTGCGAGATGCCCCCGCGCTGGGAGCCGATCGCCCCGGCCTGGGTGGCGGGGCGCTTGGCGTGCTGGATCGGCGGCTAACGCACCTGGGTCTATCTCGAACGGCTAGTTCGCCACCGTGCGACTCCGCTCTAGCCTCGCGGTGATGACAGTTGTCGGCGGCCGGGGTCGGGCGTCGCCCAAATTCATGCGAGAGCGTGGTCATGCGGGGAGAAGCGGGCGCTGGTCTTGGACGGCGGCGGGAGCGCTGGCACTTCTGATGCTCGACGCGTCCGCGTTCGGCAGCATGCCGCGCCGCGCCGGTTCGGTGTGGCGACGTCATCACCGAGAGCGTGACGCTGACGAAGAACCTCTACTGTCCCGGCGGCGGTCTGACGACGCGGCGCCGACGACGTGGTTCTCGACCTCAACGGGCATGTCGCTCTCGGCGACGGAACCGGAGACGGGATCAGCGTCGGCCAGCCGCCGCCTCGGCGCGTTCGAGTTTCCCCGCGGCGTGGCGCGCGCAGTCGTCACGAACGGCAGGGTGCGGAACTTCGACGCCGGCGTCCGCATCCACACGGCGTCGACCTTACGCGCGTCGATGATCTTTGACGATCACCAACAACACGCCCTCTCGGCGTGACGACCGGCTCTGCGGGAAACGTCCCTCTCCCCGCTAACGATCACATCGCCGGCGGTCAGCAGCCGGGATCCGCCGACAACTTCGAGTCGGGGTCAGGATCGGCTTCGGCGAGAAGCAGTTCGCGCCGCGCCGCACGCCGTGACGTCTCGGGGAACGAGGTCTACAGCAACGGTTCCGCCGGGATCCAGCTCTTACGGCTACCCGATTCTCGAGCACCACATCGCCGGCAACCACGTGTACTGGAACGGCGACGACGGGATCATGAGCGGCGACTCGATCACGGCGATCACGAACAACCTCGTCACCGACAACGCGGGCACCGGGCATCTACGTCACGTCGTATGACGCGCAGACCTTACGGCCCGTCCCCCATGGATCGCGGACAATACGTCGCAGCGAAACGGCCGCCAGACGGGATCTAGATGACGGCTTCGGCATCCGGGACGGCGGCGGCAACGTGGCGCGCCGGAACGCGTTCTGAGCCCGGCAGATTCGAGGTCGCGACGAGCAAAGCGGCTGCCAGCAAGCCGGCCCTCTTCGCGGAGCCGCCGCGGCAAAATCGCCTCGCTCCCCCGAGGGCCTCGCGGCGGCTCACCCTATAGGGGGACGTAGAGCCGTGCGGAGCGTTTCGGTCCTTGATCCGACTGCGGCAGTGAACTGCGGTGAGGGAGGACTCTGATGCTCGGCTCGGATGCGGGTGGCGCCTCGCTCGTCCTTTCCTCGTCAGCACGCCTGTTCCCCGCGTTCGGGGCGGCGATTCGGCAAAGCGCTGACGATGGGGAACTCTTCGACCTGAGCAAGAAGACGACCGAGATCCAGAAGAGGAATCAGCCAGACCCTGCGCAGCAGGGGCCGCTGGGCGCGGCGAGGCGCAAGCCTTCCCGCGGCCGCCGCCTGCGGCGAAACGAGCAGTACTTCCCAGGTCTTCGCACCATGGGGCGACGGGCAGATTACGTTCCGGCACCGGAAGGGGGACGTCGAGTGACACGCGAGCGCGTGACCCGGGAACGACCACGCCGGCGTTATCGAAGAGAACTCAACGCGTGGTTCTCGAGCGGCTCGGCCCGATCAGTTCTCCTTGACCGACGGCGGCGTGGACGCCGCGACACCCGTGATGTGCGTCAGCACCTCGCATCCGACGATCCGGCTTCTTTCGCGTCGAACACGGGCTGGGCTCGCGCACTCGACGCTGGAGATCGAGGTCATCTCTACGGCGACCTCGACGGCCACACGAAGTCACTGCGGGTCGCCCGGCTGGCCCGCGGCTCGATGAATGGCAGCCGTCCCTCGTCGTGCCGATCTACATGAACGTTCTCGCAGCAGCCCGGAGCGGGCGCGACGGCTGTCGCGCTGAGGTTCGAAGCGCGGCGGACGTCAGGTCGAATGCTGTCGCGGGCTGGAAGATCGACGACGTCAACGTCGATCCGGTTCATGGGCGCCGCTGACCGAAAGACCCGCCCAGTGCCGGCGTTCGAGGCCGCGGGACAGGGATTCGAACCCCAACCTCCGGATCCAGAGTCAGGCGTCCCCACCGTTAGACGATCCCGCAACGGGCAGCGGAATTGTGCGTCGGCTCGGACGGTCTGGCCGGCGCTCAGATCTCGAGCCGGTACGACCGGCACGAGCCGCTTCTCCGTCCTCGGTGTCGATGTGCGCGATCACCTCGACGTACGGCTCGAGGCCGGAGCCGCGGAGCTTCGCCTTCAGCAGCCCGTCGACCTGGAAGAGGCCCGACGAGTTGTTCATCACGATCTCGATCATGATCGGCCGCGCCTCGCCGTCGCTGATCGTGACGTCGTCGATCGCGGCGGCCGAGAGCGAGTGCATCGAGACGCGGCCGCGCTCGAACGGGATCCGCGAGCGGCCCTCGGCCATGTCGAGCGCGTCGGCGACGCGGACGGATCCCGGCCTCGAGCGCGCAGCGGCTGCGCCGTCGGCGCGGTGGCTCGATGATCGCCTGCAGCACCTCCGGAGACGATCACGGTCAGCTCCGGCTCGTCGTAGATCCCGTCGAGCAGCTCGCGCAGCTTCGGCTCGGAGAGGAAGAGGCGAGAAGTCCTCGTGGCCGTGGCGGTGCATCGACATGCCGACGCAGTGCGATGAGCGCGGCGAGCGCGACGACGACCTCGGCGTCGTCGCTGCGTCGAGCCCGAAGTCGCGCACGATCGGACGGCTCGATGCCGTGCTTCGTCAGCTGGCGCAGGAGCTTGAGCGCGATGTTCGTGACGATCTGGATGTGCACCCAGGAGTGGTCGTTGATCTCCATGCCGCGCGACCGGCGTTGACGTTCGCGACGTGCCACCAGCCTTCAGCTGCTTGTCCTCGTTGACGCGCTCGAGCAGCGTCCGGAGCTTGCGGTTGCCGCGCACCGGGCACGTTGATCCGCATGCGCTCGACCGCCTCGTTTGGCGTCAGCCGCGTCTCGCGCCGTGCCTCCTCGGCGACCGGCTGCTGCCGATCCGCCTCCTCGGTCTCCTTGTCCAGAGCCATTGCGGCCTGAGTGTACGTCCGCCGGGGTGGGTAGGGATGGGCGCGCGTGACGGCGAAGCGAGCGGCCCGCGACTCGCCGTAGTGGTGCTCGGCGTCGCGCGTGGTGACTGCGCGGCCCCGGGTTCCTCTGGCAGGACAAGGTGCCGGGCGGCCTTCACCTCTCCGGCCTCGACGAGCACCGGTTCTTCGGCGACGGTATCCTCGACCGCACTCGTCCTACAGAGCGGCTCTACGACCCGGAACCAGGTGCTCTCGCCCGCGGCGCCTGCTCGCCGTGCTTCTTCGCGGCGTACGCGCGCTGGGGGCGCACGCTGGATGCAGGAGTCGCTCGCGGCCCGATCGGCACCTGGATGCCAGATGCTCGGGATGCTCGGCCTCGCGTTCGTCTGGATCGCGCAGGTGCCGTTCACGATCGCGCAGCCTCTGGTGGGACCGCCGCTACGGGCGCTCGGACGCGGGGTAAGCCCGGAGCAATCTCGACCCAGGGCTGGCTCGGCCCGGTCGGCACGTTCATGTTCACCTCGCCTGGCGCTCTTCGTCGTGATGGGCCTCGCACGGTTCTTGGGCAATCGCTGGTGGATCGCGGCAGCGCCGGTCTTCGTGGGGCTCGCGCTTCTCTCTTCGCGTTCATCTCGCCGCGGCTGCTCACCGGCCAGCATGGGCTGCGCGACCTGTACCCGCCGAGCAGGCGCGCGTGTCTCGAGCAGAGGAGAGGGGCGGCACCCACCCGCGTCACGGTGCAGGACGTCAGCGAGTTCACGAACGCCCCCAACGCGGTCACAGCGACCGGCCTGGTCCGTCGCGGCGGGATCGTCGTCTGGGACATCGCCAGTGCTCGGATCGGCGCGCTTCACCGATCGTGTGGTGTCTGGCGTCGTGCTCGCGCACGAGAGCGGCTAACACGTCGCGCGCCTCGCACATCTTTCGGGAAGAGCGTCGGCTGGTTTGCACTTCTGGGATTCCCGGCGCCTACACCTGCATCCTCGCTCGCGACACGCCGGCGAGGCGGCATGGCGAACGCGGGAGGCGGTGCCGCTCTCGCCCTTCGTCCTGGCTGCGCTCAACCTGCTCGCCCTGCCGCCAAGCAGAACATCGTCACGCGCGTCACATGGAGGCGGAGGCGGACTGGCCGCTTCTGCGGGCGGCGCCCGCGACCCGGCGGCGCAGCGATCTCTCTTCCAGGCGTTCGCGCCGACCTCGCTCCGAGGATCCCTGACCCGGGCGCCAGGTCGACTACGTCCCAAAGCCCGAGAACCATCCGACGCTCACGCAGCGCATCAGCGATGCGTATCGAGGACCGGCGCTGAACGCTGGGGCGGTGACGTCGACGGCCCAGTCGCCGTAGAGCGACGTGTAGAGGCCGCGTGCGCGCAGCAGCTCGTCGTGCGTGCCCTGCTCGACGATCCGGCCGTGCTCGAGCACGACGATCAGGTCGGCGTCGCGGATCGTCGAGAGCCGGTGCGCGATGATGAACGCCGTCCGGTCGGCGAGCAGCAGCGCGCAGCGCCCGCTCGATCTTCCGCTCGGTGCCGATGTCGACCGACGACGTCGCCTCGTCGAGGATCAGGATCCGCGGGTCGGCGAGCAGCGCGCGGGCGAACGCGACGAGCTGGCGCTGGCCGAGCGAGAGCGCGCGTGCCGCGCTCGCCGCAGCTGCGTCTCGTAGCCGTCCTCGAGCCGCAGGATGAAGTCGTGCGCGCCGACCGTCTGCGCCGCGCGGACGATCTCGTCGGCGGTCGCGTCGGGCTTGCCGAAGGCGATGTTGTCGGCGCACGGTGCCGGCGAAGAGGAAGCCCTCCTGCGGGCACGACCCCGAGCTGGCGCCGCAGCGACTCCTGCGTCACGTCGCGCAGGTCGACGCCGTCGATCGTGATCCGCCCGTCGCGTCGGGTCGTAGAAGCGGGCGAGGAGCTTCGCGATCGTCGACTTGCCGGCGCCGGTGTGGCCGACGAGCGCGACGGTCGTCCCGGCCGGGACGTCGAGGTCGATCCCGTGCAGCACCTCGCGCGCCCGTGCCGTAGCCGAAGCGGACGTCCTCGAAGCGCACGTGCCCGTCGATCCGGCGGCAGCTCGCGCGCGCCCGGGCGCGTCGCGCACCTCGGGCTCCTCGTCGAGCACGTCGCATGATCTTGTCGAGCGCCGCGACCGCGGACGAGGAACGTGTTGTAGAGCTGCGAGAGCTGCTGCACCGGGTCGAAGAAGTTCTGACAGGTAGAGCATGAAGGCGAAGAGCGTGCCGATCGGATCATGTCGCCGTCGAAGACAGAGGTAGCCGCCGTATCCGAGCACGACGGCGAGTCGCGACCGACGAGAGGAAGTCGACGAACGGGAAGTAGAGGCCGTTCAGCACGACGGTCTGCGTGGTTCGACGTCGCGGTAGCGCGTGGTTGACCTCGCGGAACTGCTGCTGCTCCGCTCGCTCGCGCGTGAAGGCCTGCACGACGCGCATGCCGGCGATGTCCTCCGGCGAGCGTCGCCGTGACGAGCGCGAGCCGCTCGCGCACCTGGCGGTAGGCGCGCGCGGAGCGCGATGCGGAAGATGCGCCGTCGCGACGCTCATGAGCGGCAGGACACGGCCAGCGTCGCGAGCGCGAGCCGCCAGTCGAGGAAGAAGAGGATGATCGCCGTCCCGATCAGCGTGAGCGTGTTCTGGACGAGGCGTCGTGACGCCGTCGGTGACGAGCTGGTCGAGCGCCTCGACGTCGTTCGTCAGGCGGCTGATGATCACGCCGGCGCGGTTGCGCTCGTAGAAGCCGAGCGAGAGGCGCTGCAGGTGGTCGAAGAGGCGGTTGCGCAGGTCGGCGAGGATCGCGCTCGCCGACCCAGCCGGTGAAGTAGGTCTGCGACGTACGCCGGCGATCCAGTTCAGCGAGCGCCGGCGAGGACGAATGCGCCGACGATCCACCACAGGAGCTTGTTGGAGGTCGTTTTCGTTGATCGCGTCATCGACCGCGAACCTCGCGAGCGCGGGCGGCGCTGAGCGCGGTGAGCGCCGTGCGGATGAGCAGGAAGAGGATCGCGGGATCGAGCGTCCGTCCCTCGTAGGGCCGCGTCAGCCGCGCGAGGCTGGCGACACGCCGCCGAGTCCGCCGCCGCAGGACCAGTCTTCGACCCGCTCAGCCCCGGCTCCATCGAGAGGTGGCTGCCGGGCCGCCAGACTCTCATCTCCGACCAGCCCCTTCCGGCCGGTAGCCGTCCATCCATCCCACCCGGTGGCTTGCTACCCGCCTCCTCTGGGAGCGAGGCGCTACCGGCGAAAAGCGCACAGGAGTAAAAACGCGTAGAGTAAGCCGATTTGCGTGAATCCTCACGCGACGCCCCCTCTCGACCGTAGTGGCCCGCGCCTCGACCGCGTCCGCGAACTCCCGCTTCTCGAGCAGCCCGTGCTCGTAGATCTCGCGGTACACGTGGTTTTCGTCCCCGAGCAGCTCGCGTCGTTTCCGTGCCGCGGGCGACGATGCGTCCCGCGTTTCCGAGTACGACTGGCGATCTCGCCGGCCAGCGCGATCGTCGAGAAGCCGGTGCGCGACGATCAGCGTCGTCCTTCCTTCCATCGCCCGCGCAGCCCGGCGCGGATCAGCGCCTCGGTGCTCGCGTCCACGGACGCCGTCGCGGCCGTCCAGGATGAGCACACGGGGATCGACCCGCGAGCGCCCGCGCTGATTTGAGCGAGCCGCTGGCGTTGGCCGCCCGAGAGCGTGATCCCCTGCTCGCCGATCACCACCGTGTCGTACCCGTCCGGAAGCTTCCTGAGTCGAACTCGTGCGCCTGCGCGAGTCGCGCCAGCCAGTGCTCGACCTCCGCCGCTGATCCCCTCGGCGCGCTGAAGCTGATGTTCTCCCCGCACCGTCGCCGAGAACAGAAACGGATCCTGCGAGATGACGCCGACCGAGCGGCGCAACGAGGTCAGCGAGCAATACGTAACTGAACGAAGTACAC
>ERZ1370068.8971-contig-7784_pt1 | contig 25189 bp, 28 predicted proteins | sample MGYA00561227_ERZ1370068 | MGnify/ENA primary metagenome ERZ1370068 (study PRJEB38410, sample SAMEA6850437) | metagenome | study: Metagenomic assessment of the ecological functions of the soil: analysis of the soil microbiota associated with the...
GGTAACGCTTCGTTCAGTTTTGCGCATTGCTTGACCGCCACGTCCAGGATGTCCACGTCGAACCCCGCACTGAGGGTCGTGCTGGACACGTTCGTGGACTGTGCGGCGTCCACCTCGCAGCCCGCGGGTGTGCCACGCAGGCGCGCCGACTTCCACCTGCACCCGGTTCCGGGTCTCCTGGCTCGAAGATCGACGGGTCGAATCTTCGTTGGGAAGAGTAAGGGTAGCCCGTGGTCGCCCCAGCCCGACCCACAGCCCGCGGTCGCGAGGAGGTGGCAGCCCGTCAGGACCGCCGGAAGGGGTCGCCGGTGGTGGGGCTCAGATCGGCCGCGTGCTCGCATCGCTTGCCTCCTTGCGCGGTGGAGTGGCGCTGTCCGGCGCTACCGAGTGGGGCGTTTCTCGAGGCCTTTCGTTGGTCGAGCGCCCGCACGAAAGCGCGTCGAGAATTGCGCGCGGTTACGAGAGGGAGTGTCCACTGACCGGGTTCCGGAAACGGGGGAGACGTCCCCGGAGACTGGGGGAAACATCGCCACCCGGGCCGTGAGCCGGGGATCCGGCCTTAGCGGGCTTCGAGACGGAGCCGGACGGACCGGGACTGCCCTGCGCGGCGTGCCCACCCGCCGGGACAGGCGCGCACCGTCTTGTGGTTCGTCGTCTCGTGCGGTGGCGGATCGCGGGTACCGCCGCCGGCCCGGGCGTTGAGGATGCCGACCAGGTTCAGCGGGTCGACCGCGGGGACGCGGACGATCTCGCCGGATGCGCTCCTGCCGTCGCGATCGCGCGGAGCGCCTCGACCGCATCCGGGCAGCGCGTACTGCTCGCCGACGAAGCCCGTGACGAAGCGGCTGCCGCGGATCGTGCCGCGCGCCTCGAGACGCCGGAACGCCCACAGGATCTCGCGCCACGGCAGGGCGAGCGCTCTCGCGCGCGATCAGGTCGCCGGAACACGACGCCCCAGCGGGCGAGTAGCTGCTCGGCGATCGCCTCAGCCAGCGTCTCCACGTCGACCGTGCCCGGCGGCGGGCGGGGCCGGCACGAGCGCCCAGCGGCCCTCGCCGCCGCCGTCCGTCCGCTGCCGCCGGAGCCGCTCGGCCGGCCCGGGCCGCGCGCACGGCGGGACCAGCGCTGGCGCGCGCTGAAGAGCGCGCGCACGCTGCCGAACCCGTCCGCGGTCGACGACGCCGCGGGCCACCAGGTCCCAGAGCGCCTCCGTGACCTCGATCCGGAGCCGTCCGGTCGCGCGCGACGAGATCGTGGAAGAAGAGCGCGCCCGCGCTGGCGCGAGGCACTCCAGCACGTCGAGGGTCGGGCCGGGCCCCGGCAAGATCGGCGCGGCGTCGCCGCGCGCGGCGCGGAGCAGCCACGGCAGGTTCTCCCGCACGAGGAAGCTGACGGCGTGAGTGCGACGGTGAGCCTCGCCCCGCCCCGGCGTTTCCCCGGGCTCGCCGGGCCGGCGCGCTGCGGATGCGCGAGGCGCGCCCACGCGACCTGGCCCGACGAGGCAGAGCTCGTCGAGCCACTCGCGGCCGGTAGCCGCGCGACGCGCGCCGGCAGGACCGACGACCTCCCAGGAGCCCGCGGCGATCTCGAATCCCTGGAGCTGCTCGATCGCCGTCAGGAGACCCTGCCGTCCCTCGAGCTGGCGTGTCCGGGGCGACGTGCTGCCAGCGCAGGAGGAAGCGCACCAGGTCCTGGGCGGTGACGGGCTCGATCTCGCGCCGGAGCCGATCGGTCGTGTAGCGGTGGATCCGGGCGAGGAGGCGCCGCTCGCAGTACTCCTCAGTCGCCGCCGCGCGGGCGGGATCGAAGCGGCCTCGCAGGACGAAGCCCGTCCGCCTCGAGGCGAGCGAGCGGGACGGCGATCGCGCGTCGCGGCGAGGCCGGTGTGGGCGGCCAGCTCCGGCGACGGTGCACGGACCGAGTCGCGCCGAGGTGGCCGCGGACCGCGGCGACGCCGCGGCCTCCTCCTCGTCGGCCGTCGTCGGCGAGGCCGGCCGGCACCGCGTCACGTCCGGCTCGATTCGCGCCCCGCGGAAACAGCGCCGCGACCCGCGGGCGCTGCTCGGCGGCGAGCCAGAGCGGCCCCGTGCCGGTCGCGACGCTGACGCGGCGCGCCGGACGTCGGCCAGGGCCTGGAACCAGGGCTGTGTAGGCGGGCACCGGGGCGCAGGACGACCAGCTCCAGCAGGAGATCGTGGAGCTCTTCCGGCGTCGCGGCAGTCCGGGCGCGCTTCCTCCCGGACCCGCGCGATCGCGTCGGGTCGAGCTGCGCGCCAGATCGCGCGCCGTCTCGGGCAGCCCGCGGCGGAGCGCCACGCGCGCGTTCGCCGCTCCTCGAGCGGCGCGTCGTCGAGGAACGTGTAGGGCCGGCCGTTCAGGATCTCGTGCGCGAGCGGCGAGGGCTCGGTCGTCTCGCGGAAGACGGGCTCACGGCGCCCGACCGGAAGCGCGCCGAAGAGCCGGACGAGCCCGTCGGCGTCGGTCGCCTCGTGCAGGCAGTCGTGCATCGTCTGGCGCACGATCGGGTGGTCGGGGATCTCGATCGGGCCGGTGCCCGCGTTCTCCTGGCAGCCGCGCCAGCGCCGGGAACACCGCCGCCATCGAGGTCGTCGGCCTCCATGCGCTGGATCGGCGGCGGCGTCCGCCGCCCGCCGCGCTGGCGCAGCACCACGAGCGCGCGGCCGAGGTTCCAGCGCCACCGCACCGTGGAACATCGGGGACAGGAGCAGCGGCCTGCGCGAGCACCTCCTCGCGCGTTCGCGGGCGCGAGGAACTGCGGCACGTCCGTCGAGCGGGAAGCTCTGCCCCGGGCCGAGCGAGAGCACGACGGCGTCGTCGCTGGCCGCGGCCTGGAGCTCGAAGTCGAAGCGCCGGCAGAAGCGCTTGCGCGAGCGCGAGGCCCGAGGGCGCGGTTGATCCGGCCGCCGAACGGGGCGTGGACGACGAGCTGCATGCCGCCCGCCTCGTCGAAGAAGCGCTCGAAGACGACGTGGCGCTGGGTCGGCAGGACGCCGAGCGCGGCGCGCGCGGCGGCCGAGGTAGCGCGGCGACCTCCGTCGCGACCCGGAGGTCGATGCCGGCCTCGGCGGCGAGCCAGGCCGCGGCGCCGCCGCGACGTCGCCCGTCCCGAGGCGCTCGTCCAGGGCCTCGCGGAGCGCCGACACCGCCGCCGAGGCCTCCGCGGTGCGGGCGGGCGCCTCGCCGAGCCAGAACGGCACGGTGGGCGGCGCGCCCTCCGCGTCGACCACGCGCACGATCCCGGCCTCGACGCGCCGGATCCGCCACGACGTGCTGCCGAGGAGGAACACGTCGCCCTGCCATGCTCGATCGCCCAGTCCTCGTTGACGGTGCCGACCGTCGTGTCGTCGGGATCGGCGACGACCCGATAGTCGGCCGTCTCGGGGATGGCGCCGCCGGACGTCAGGGCGGCGAGGCGCGCGCCCGCCGGCCGCGCAGGACGCCGTGGACGCGGTCGCGATGGAGATACGCGCCGCGGCGCCCGCGGCCCGTCTGGATCCCATCCGCGAGCATGGCCACGACCGCGTCGAAATCCCGGCGGGCGAGGTCTGGCGTAGGGCGCGGCGCGCCGGACCAGCGCAAAGAGCTCGTCCTCGGGCCACGCGTCGGCAGCGCAGGCGGCCACGATCTGCTGCGCCAGCGACGTCGAGCGGGGCGCGCGGCGGCAGGACGCGGTCGAGCTGGCCCGCCGCGTACCGCGCGCAGCAGCGCCGTGGCCTCGACCAGCTCGTCGCGCGTCGTGGGATAGAGGCGGCCCTTCGGCGACGGCGCCGCGCGCGTGGCCCGATCGGCCCACGCGCTGGAGCAGCGTGGCGATGCTCCGGGGCGAGCCGATCTGACAGACGAGCTCGATGGGGCCGATGTCGATGCCCAGCTCGAGCGACGCGGTGGCGACCAGCGCGGCGAGCTCCCCGCGCGGAGCCGCGCCTCGAGCCGGAGCCGGCGGTCCTTCGACAGGCTCCCGTGGTGGGCGGCGACCTGTCCTTCGCCGAGCCGCTCGCCGAGCAGATGCGCGACCCGCTCGGCCAGGCGCCGCGTGTTCACGAAGATGAGCGTCGTGCGATGCGCCTCGCACGTGCGCCGCGATGCGGTCCAGGATCTCGCCCCACTGCTCGTGGAGGCGACCGCCTCCAGCTCGCTGTCGGGCAGCTCGATCGTGAGGTCGAGATCGCGGCGGTGGCCGAGGTCGACGATGCGGCAGGCGAGCTGGCCGTCGGGTCGCGTGCGGCCCTCGCCCGCGCCGACCAGCAGGCGCGCGATCGTCTCGATCGGGCGCTGGGTGGCCGAGAGTCCGATGCGCTGCGGCCGGTGCTCAGCCAGGGCGTCGAGACGCTCGAGCGTGAGCGCGAGGTGCGAGCCGCGCTTGTCTCGCGCCACGGCGTGGATCTCGTCCACGATCACCGTGCGGACCTGCCGGAGCCGCTCGCGGCTCGCGCGGCCGTGACGAGGAGGTACAGCGACTCGGGGGTTGTGATCAGGAGGTGCGGGGGCTGCCGCAGCATGGCGGCCCGCAGGCCGCGGGAGGTGTCGCCCGTGCGGGCGACCACGCGGAGGTCGGGGACGGCCAGCCCCAGTTCCCGCCCCACCTGGGCGATCTCCGCCAGCGGGCGCTCGAGGTTCTCGCGGATGTCGGCGGCGAGGGCCTTGAGCGGCGACACGTAGACCACCTCGGTCCCGAAGCCCTCCGTCGGGCTCGGCCGCCGCCGTCCGGAAGAGCCGGTCGATCCCGACGAGAAACGAGGCCAGCGTCTTGCCGGATCCGGTGGGCGCCGCGATCAGCGTGTCGTCCCCGGCCGCGATCGCCGGCCAGCCCTGGGCCTGGGGGTCCGTCGGCCCTTGCGGGAATCGCCTTGCGAACCACGCGCGGATGGCGGGGTGGAAGCCGGCCAGCGCATCCATCGTCCCGAGTGTACCCTAGGGCCCCGGACGCGGCTGGCCCCGCCGTCCCTCCCGTGCGGGCCGGGGCGGAGTCGCGGCGGGGACCCCACGATCGAGGAGGCGCGGCGCGATGCACCTGGGCGTCTATGTCAACGCACAGCATCCCGCTGGGGACGATCCCGCGCGGCGGTTCGCCGAGACGGTCGAGCAGGTGCGCCTCATCCGGGCGCTCGGGTTCGACTCGATCTGGGGCGGGGAGCACCACGCCACGCCGGGGTACCACTACTTCCCGCTCCTCCCGCTCCTCCAGCGCCTTGCCGCCGAGGCCGACGGGCCTCGGTGGGTACCAACCTGATCCTGCTACCGCTCCACAACCCGGTCGAGGTGGCCGAGATCGGCGCGTTCCTGGACGTGATCACCGGCGGACGGTTCCTGCTCGGCGTGGGGCTCGGCTACCGGCCCGAGGAGTTCGCGATCTTCGGAGTGCCGATGGCCGAGCGGGTGAGCCGGCTCGTCGAGGGCGTCGAGATCATCCGCCGCCTCTGGACCGAGGACGGCGTCACCCATCACGGGCGGCACTGGCGGCTCGACGGCGTGACGATCCGCCCCCGGTCGCTCCAGCGGCCGCGGCCGCCGATTCTCGTCGGCGCCCAGGTCCCCGCGGGGATCGCGCGCGCGGCGCGGATCGCCGACGGCTGGACGGCGGTCCCCGTGTCGACGGTGGACGAGTTTGCCGCGGATGTCACCGCGTTCGCCGGGCGCGGGCGGCGGCGGGCCTCCCGCCGAGCCGCTACGTCTGCCGCCTGATCGAGGTGTCGTGCGCGCCCGACGAGGCGACGGCGATTCGCCGGGCGGCGCCCTATCTTCTCGAGAAGTACGCGGCGTACCTCGCCTGGGGGATCCCGGCATCACCTCGACCCCGGCGCCGCGCCGGAGACGCAGCTGCGCCGCCTCGCGGCGAATCGCTTCGCGGTCGGATCGCCGGCGCAGGTGGTCGAGGCGCTCGTCGCCCAGCACCGGGCCGGGGTGACGCACGCCACCATGCGCGTCAGCTGGCCGAGGATGCCCCAGGACGACATCTTGGCCGGGCTCGAGCTGCTCGGGCGCGCGGTCCTGCCCGAGGTCCGGCGTCGCACCGCCGCCGGCTAGTCGACGGCCCGCCGGGGCGCGGGGCCACCGGCGGCGCGCGCCCTACGACGCGCCTGACGGGCGGCGATCCGGGAAGAGTCGGGCGAAGCGATCGGGCGCGAGCTCGCTCCACACGCTGGCCGCCGCGTAGGCCAGCACGATGACGTAGAGCCCGACGCGCCCGAAGAAGGCGACGAGCAGGTAGATCAGCATCAGCACGAGGACCCAGCGGGTCATCAGGATCGCGAAGGTCCGCTTGACCCGGGCGTCGCCGGCCTGGCCGTCAGCGAGCGCGAACACGTGGCGGACCGCCCCGAGCAGGCCGATCGAGGCGATCACGCCGATCCCGGTCCGGAGCGCCGGATCGGCGGCGATCTCCCGCCAGCGCAGGCCCGAAGCGCCGAAGAAGATGACTAGCGGCATGCCGAGCGGGACGGCGACGACCGCGGCCAGGAACAGCCCGACGACGATGCCCGTCAGGGTGCCGTCGAGGCTCGCCCAGAATCCCTGGCGGGGGTCGGCGTTGCTGAACTTGAAGCCGACCGCGGCGAAGACCGCCCACATCCCGACGATCGTGTCGGCGAAGTAGAGCACCACCAGCGTGGCCGTCGACCAGCCGAGGAACAGGGCGCCGACGATCCCGACCGCGTTCCGAATGACGACGAGCGCGAGGTGGAGGGCGCCCGGCGGGCGCGTGAGCGGAGAACCCGCATCCGAGGGACGGGCCACGGCGTCCTGCGGCGGCCCCGCGCCACCTCGATGCCGTCGGCTCACGGCTCTCTCGCCCTCGTTCCCAGGGGCTGGTGACGCGGCAATTCGCGAGTCAGGTCGTGACTCGAGTGATCCGGCCGGCGGCCGTTGCGACTAGAGATCCAGGACGGGGCCGATCTCCCGGAGCCGCGCGAGCTCCGGCACGGCCACCCCGCGCGGGCGCGCCCAGTCCGACAGCGCAGCGGGCACGAACTGTCCCGACCCAGGCTCGGCGTGGAGCTGGCCGTCCTGAACCACGACCCGCCCGCGCGAGATCACCGTCACCGGCCACCCGGTGAGATCGCGGCCCTCGTACGGCGTGTAGCCGGTCTGATCGTGGAGCATGGCCCAGGTGACGTGGACGCGGCGCGTGGGATCCCAAAGGACGAGGTCCGCGTCGCCGCCGAGCGCGATCGTGCCCTTCCGGGGTAGAGCCCGTAGAGCTTGGCGTGGTTGGTCGCGCCGAGGGCGACGAACTCGTTGAGCGAGAGCCGCCCGGCGCCGACGCCTTCCGAGAAGAGCAGGGGAGCCGGAGCTCGATGCCCGGCACGCCGTTGGCTATCTCCTTGAACGTCGTGCGCTCGCCCTTCGGGAGCTTGCCCGACTCGTCGAAGCGGTACGGCGCGTGGTCGGACGAGTAGGCCTGGAACGTGCCGTCGACGAGGCCTCGCCAGATCGCCTCCTGCGAGGCCCGGTCGCGGGGCGGGGGCTGCAGCCGTACTTCGCGCCCTCGAGGCCTGGCCGGTCGAGGTCCTCGCCGGTGAGGAAGAGGTACTGCGGGCACGTCTCCCCGTAGACGCGCAGCCCGCGCGTCTGCGCCCGGCGGATCGCGCTCGCCCCCGCGGCGTCCGACACGTGGACGATCAGGATCGGCACGTCGACCAGCTCCGCCAGCGCGATCGCGCGTTGGACCGCCTCGCCCTCCGCCACGCGCGGATGGGCGATCGCGTGGTAGCGCGGCGCGGTCGCCCCGGCCTGGAGGAGGCGATGGGAGAGCCACGCGATCATGCCGTGATTCTCGGCGTGGATCATGGTGAGCGCGCCGAGCCGGCGGGCCGCGGCCAGGACGTCCAGCAGCTGCTCGTCGGTGAGGCGGAGGCGGTCGTAGGTCATGTAGATCTTGAACGAGGTGACGCCCTCGGCGACCAGGCGCGGCAGGTCCTCCTGGAGCGCATCCTCCGTTGGATCGGCGAGGATGAGGTGGAAGGCGTAGTCGATCACCGCCTTCTCGCCGGCGCGGCGGTGGTAGTCCTCGACGACCGCCCGGAGCTTCATCCCGCGGTGCTGGGCGGCGAACGGCACGACGGTCGTGGTGCCGCCGAAGGCCGCCGCCACCGTCCCCGAATGGAAGTCGTCCGCGCAGAAGACGCCGGCCGACGAGAACTGCTCGATGTGGACGTGGCTGTCGATGCCGCCGGGGAGGACGTAGAGGCCCCGCGCGTCGATGTCGCGGCGCCCGGCCGGCAGCGTCTCGGCGAGCGTCGTGACCCGTCCCCCGTCGACGCCGACGTCGCACCGCATGGTCTCGGTCGCGGTGACGACGGTCCCACCCCGCACGACCAGGTCGTGGGCCATGGCGCGGGAATTATAGCCCGGGCGAGGCTACAGCGCGCGGCTCAGCTGCTTCTTGGCGCTCTCCCGCTCCTGGCGCTCTTCCTCCAGGAGCCGGTAGGCGACGTAGTACTTGAAGATGTTGCTGACGTAGGTGACCGTCTCGCGGCCGATCCGGAGGGCCGCGACCCGCTCGACGTTGTTGAACCACACGTTCGGGTTCAGCCCGGCCGCCTTCGCCTCCTTCCGGAGGCGGGCGATCTTGGCGGGTCCGGCGTTGTAGGAGGCGAACGCGAAGAGCGTCTTGTCGATAGGGTCCATCGGCGCGTCCTGGAAGTAGCGATCCGTCATGAAGCGCAGGTACTTCGCGCCGGCGTGGATGTTCGGGCCGAGCTGGTGGACGTCCCCGACCTGCATCTCCTTGCCCGTCCTGGGTAGCACCTGCATCACGCCGACGGCGCCGGAGCGGCTCCGCCGGGCGTTGTCCAGCTGGGACTCCTGGTACCCCTGGGCGGTGAGCATGAGCCAGTCGAAGTCGTACTGCTCGCCGTACTTCCGGAAGAGCGTCACCGTGCGCTCGTACTTCGCGATCTCTTCCGGGTCGAGCGCGTTCTTCACGAACTTGGTGCTGCGCAGGTACCGGGTGAACACCTGGTTGCCGAAGGACGTGCCCAGCTTGTGGGTGGCCACGAAGCGGTTGACTGCCGCGCGGAGCTTCGGGCTTCCCTTCCGGAACGCCCACGCGATGGCCCCGTCCGTCCGGAGAGCCGCCTCCGGGTGCAGGCGGATCTTGGGGAAGATCTGGGCCCAGAACTCGGCCTTGTGGCTGTCGACGACGACCAGCCGGACCAAACCGGCGTTGACCATCTCGAGGAGATCCTCGTCCTCGAGCGCCTCGGGCGCGAGCTTGAGGCGGACCGCCGGCTTGCCGGCCTTCTGGAGCTCGGCGTTGAGGCGCACCAGGCTCTCGTAGTAGCTGCTCGACTTCCGGACGAAGACCTCCTGGCCCGACAGATCCTGGGTGCTCGCGATGGCCGGGGAGGCCGGGCCGGTCACGACGACCTCGTCGACGCCGGCGATGAGGGGATCGGAGAAGTCGACCTGCTGGCGCCGCTCGTCGGTGATCGTCAAGTTGGCGGCGGCGATGTCCCCGCGGCCTTCCACGAGCCCGGGCAGCAACTCGTCTCGTCCCACTGGAATGAAGAAGACCTGCACCTTGAGCTGGCCGGTGCCCAGGCGCCGGTTGAGCTCAGTCCTCGAAGGCGCGCATGGTGTCGTAGGCGGTGCCACGCTGCCGTCCCCGATCGAGGAAGTAGAAGGTCTTGCTGTAGACGACGAGGACCCGGACCCGCCGCCGCTTGATCATCTGGTCGAGATCACCCCGTCCAGGGCTTCTCCACGTGGGCAAGGAGCTCGTCAGCCGGCCGCGCCGGGCGCGGGGAAGGATCGCCCAGACCAGAAGGGTGAGGAGGGCGATTGCCAGACGCATCTCGGGACCTCGGCGGCGGTGGCTCACAAGCGAGGTCAGTATAGCCGAGGGGCCCGCTGAGTTCGCCACATCCTCTCCCTGGCGGCGGCCCCGATCCCGGGCCCCTCGGCGCGCCGGCTCGCGCGCGGCGCCCGACGACAAACCGGTTGTCGCGTGGGTCGCCGGACCCTACAATCCGACCTGAGAGCCACAACGACCATGCCCCAGGTGACGATCCACGAGCGTCCCGGGCGGCTCCGGCGCCCCGTCCTCCTCCGGCGTTCGCGGGCTGGAACGACGCCGCCGAGTCGGCGACGAATGCGGCCCGCTTCCTCCGGGGCGCGTGGGACGGCCACCGGATCGCCAGCCTGGACCCCGAGGAGTTCTACCACTTCGGCCTCCAGCGGCCGCTCGTGCGCCTGGTCCCGGGGACGCTCGACCGCGAGATCGTCTGGCCCGAGCTCGAGTTCACGCTCTGCACCCGCGCGAGCCGCGACGTCCTCGTGGGCGTGGGGATCGAGCCGCACCTCCGCTGGAAGACCTACTGCCGGGCGGTGCTCGACTTCGCGAAGGAGCTCGAGGTGGGACTCGTGGTCACCCTCGGCGCGCTGCTGGCGGAGGGTCCCCCACACCCGGCCGGTCCGGCTGACGGGCTTCGCGACGGACCCCGGAGCTGGGGGCGGTCCTGGGCGTCCGTCCGACTCGCTACGAGGGTCCGACGGGCATCGTCGGCGTGCTTTCCTCGACGGCCCGGGCGTCGGGGCTTGCGACGGCGAGCCTCTGGGCGAACGTGCCGCACTACATCTCGGCCATGGAGAACTCGCGGCGACCCTCGCGCTGGTCCAGCGCGTGAACCGCCTCTTCGACGGGCCGCTCGACTACCGCGAGCTGGAGGAGGCCGCGACCCAGTTCGATTCCCAGCTCACCGAGGTCCTCCAGCAGAACCGGAAGGTCGCGAGCTACGTGCGCCGCCTGGAGACGAAGGACCAGGGAGGCCGAGGAGCCCGAGCCGTCGTCCCTCGGGGACCTGCCGAGCTCGAAGGACCTGGTGGCGGAGATCGAGCGCTTCCTGCGCCAGCAGCCGCCCGGACCGCCCCTGCCGGAGTAGCAGACCGTGAGCCACTCACCTCCTCGCGTCCGCCCGACGGAGTCCTCTGGTGGGGGTGTGGGGCCACAGGTCGAATACCGTCGGACGGAGCGGCGCCGCTCCCCCACGTGGAGTGAAGCGCCGGGCCTTCCTGGTCGGCTCCGCGCTCCTGGCCGGGAGCCCCTCGGGCGGACGCCCGGCGGCGTGCGAGTGTCGGTCACGCCCCCGAGCCCCCAGCCGGGCGACGTCGTCCTCCTGGAGCTGTCCGGCGCGCCTCCGGATGCCCGCGCAGAATGGGACGGCCGCCCGCTCGCGCTCTTCGCGACCGGCCACGGCGTGGCCGCACTGGTCGGGCTCGACCTCGACGTGCGGCCGGGCGCGGTCGGCTGGCGGGTGACCCGGCCCAGCGCGGCCAAGAACGGCGGCGCGCTCGCAGCGGGGGTCGTGACCGTGCGACCGCGGACGTTCCCGCTCCAGCAGCTGACGCTTCCGGAAGAGCATGGTCGATCTCGACGCGGCGACGCTCGCGCGAGTCGAGGCCGAGCGGCGGGAATCCTCGACGCCGCCCTGCGCCGCCGGCGTCGGGGAGCGTCTCTGGCGCGGGCCGTTCCGGACCCCGGTCGAGGGCGGCCAGCCGACGGGCGGCTACGGGGCTGCGGCGGCTCATCAACGGCCAGCCGCGGAGCCCTCACACCGGCTACGACTGGGCCGCGCCGGCCGGCACGCCGGTCCTGGCCGCGAACGCCGGCCGCGTCGCGCTCGTCGCCGAGCACTTCTTCGCCGGGCGCAACGTGATGCTGGACCACGGCCTCGGGGCTCTTCACCCTGTACTTCCACCTGACCGAGGCGCGCGTTTGCAGGCGGGCGAGTGTCCGTGGAGGGTGAGCCAGGTCATCGGCACCGTGGGGGCGACCGGCCGCGTGACGGGCCCGCTACCTCCACTTCGCCGTGCTCCTCGGCGGCGCGCGGGTCGATCCCGAGTCGCTCCTGCGCCTGGCGCCGCCGGAAGACGCGCGGGGCCTAGGCGCGCTCCGCGTCAGCGCGCCGGCTCGCGGCGAGGGCGAGCCGGCGGGCCCAGGCGTCGAGCCCACGATCGGACCACACCAGGGCGAGGGAGCGCGCGAGGAGCCGCCGCACCTCCCGCGCGTCATCTTGATCACGACCGAGGGATCCAGGAGGCTCTCGGCGCGACGGAGCCGCGCGAGCGTGCCGAGCCCGATCAGGAGGGGCCAGAGGGACGCCAGTCGCAGCCGCGCCTCGCGCGGGGGCACTGGCGACGCGTACGCGCGGCCCTGGTCGAGGGCGAGGAGCGCTTCGTCGATCAGCGTGTCCAGGAGGGGCGGACACGCGGCAGCGCCGCCGGGCTCAAGAGGTCTCGGGGCACGAGCCCGAGCGTCGCCAGATCCGCGCTCGGGAGATAGCACGCGCCCGATCCGGAGGTCGCGCGGCAGGTCGCGCAGCACGTTGACGAGCTGCAGCCCTGGCCGAAGCGCACGCCGCGCGCCCGCATCGCTGGCAGGTCCCATATCGCGCATCGAGGGCGGTGCGCCACCACCATGTCGGTCCAGAACTCGCCGACGCAGCCGGCATTCAGATGGGTGTAGCGGTTCAGGTCGGCCCGAGTGTCGAGGGCGTCCACGCGATCCGCCATCTCGGGCGGAAACCGTCGAGGCTCTCGACCATGGCCTGGGTCAGCGTCAGGAGGACCGCGCGCGCCCGCTTCCGATCGGCCGGGTCGAGCGCACGGTAGGCGGCGAGCACCTCGGGGAGCCGCGCCAGAGAGGGCGCGCTCCGCCGCGGATCTGACCGCCCGCCGGAGGGTCGCCCGGAGTCGGGACCGCGCCAGTCGTCGCCGAGGGCGCCGCGGAGGGCGTGGAGCGCCGCCAGCCGCGCGGCTGGCGCCAGCGCGCGCGTGTCGGCGATCGTGTCCGCCGCGCGGGCGACGCAGGTCACGTCACCCCGAAGGGGCGCCGGAGGGGCCGGGGAGGACGCGAAGCGACAGCGCGAAGGAGCGGCTGACGCCGGGCAGGATCGTCGCGCAAGGAGGTCCGGCGCGGTGATCTCGCCGGACGCTCCGGGTCCGCGTCACGGCCGGAGGATCCGAACGGCTCCTAGTCCAGATCGATGGGGCGAATCGGCGGATCGGGGTCGTCCTTCGCCCGCTTCCAGGCCCTCACCGAACTTTCGCGAAAGCACGTCGCCCTTCGTGCGCTCGGTCCTCGGCCGCCTGGCGGAAGGCCGCCTCACGCCGCGCGCCGGCGCCGCGCAGGTGGTCCATCGCCTTGTCGAGACTCGACAGCGGCCGCCGTCTTCGGCGGCCCCGGTGGGCCAGCACCGCGCCGGACCTCGCCATCGACCGTCAGGATCGCCTTGCAGCATGGGCAGGTGACCTCGAACGTCGGGGACGGCCGCTCACCCATAGTTGACTGCGTATCACGCGGCAGCGGGCGTGGCTGCACAGACAGGCCGCTAGGCTGGCCGGCTGCCGCGCGGGCCCGGGCCTAGGCGCCGCCGTGCGAGGCGCTCGAACGACAAGCGTGGTTCCGCTCGACCCGCGCGAGGTACGCCGCCGAGCGTGGGCGCCGCACGGCTTCCTGGGCGTGACGCGGAGCCGCGCCGCGCGAAGGCGGCGCCGCGGGCGGGTCCGCAGAGATGGATTACCGCGGCGAGGCGCTCCCGCGGCCTCAGGCCGATGCGCGCGGCGCGCTCGGCGCCGAGGATCTGGACGAGGTGCTCGTGGAGGCGGCGCGGCCGTCATCTCGATGGCGTGCGCGGGCACCGTGCGCAGGTAGAGGGCGGGAACCAGCAGGCGTGGAGGTACCGTACCACGCGCCGGCGTGGGCGACGCGGTGATCGCGTGGATGCAGAGCTGCCGGCCCTCCGCGAAGGCCGCGTCGGTCATCTGGAAGAGCCTCACCGCGCTCGAAGCCGGCGCGCAGAAGGCGAACGGGTTCCACGTCCAGCGCCATTGCCAGGCCGTCGCGCGCGAGCGGGTCTCCCTCGGCTCTCGGCGTGGGCCAGCGCGGCGAGGAGCTCTGGGGCGCACCAGGTCCGGTCGAGTGGGCCCGGAACTGGGCGCCGTAGCGAGTCCACGTCTCGCCCGGCGTGAGGGGCGCCGGCCGGAAGACGAGCCCGGAAGAGCTCCGCCGGCTTGCGCGAAACCTGATAGGCGACGTTCAGCGACGACGAGCGCGACCAGCAGCACGAGGCCCAGCGCGACGAGGCGGAAGCGAGGGGGGCCGCAGCGCGGCCGCGCGAGGCATCCGGCCGCGGAGCTTCGCCGTCCGCGGCGCGCCGGGGCGCGACCTCCGGCGGGCCGCAGCGTCGCGGCCGAGCGTCTGACGCCGCGCCGGGAGTCACCGCGGCCAGCGGGTGATCCTCCGGCTGACGGCGCGGGAGAAGCAGCAGTTCGGGACGACGGCCGAGTGCTTCCCGGATCCCGCCGGCGACCATGACGTAGATGTCGTCCGGGCCCGGGAACGATCGGCAGGAGCGCGTGGTCGTCCGCCGTCTCCATCCAGCGCGGCCAGTCGTGGATCCCCACATCCCGCCCTGCTTGACCCGGTGGAGCGGCCGCCGCGCCTGCTCGTACACGTAGCGCTGGACGTCGGCGCGAGTGAAGCCGTCCTCGGCGATCGTGGCGGCATGCTCCGGACCAGGACGAGGAGAAGCTGGCTCTGGGCGAGTACCAGCCCACGTTCGTTCCGAGGGTGGCCGCGGTGTCGGCGACCACCGTGAGGAGGTTCGACGCCTTCTGGCTCACGTGGTCGTTGACGTTGTGCGGGCCCTCGCCGCCGAAAGACCGTGACCGCGTCCTCCGCGGCGTCGAAGCCGAGGCTCGCGTGGAGCGGCCCCACGGGCTTCTTCCGCGCGCTCGGCGATCGCGTAGCTGTACTGGCCGGGCTGCCCTGCGTCGCCATGTCACCCTGTCCGGGCCGGGCGCCGCCAGGTTCCAGAGGCACAAGCGCACCGCGCGCCCGAGCGTCGCGTTGGCGCGGTTGCCCGGTCCGAACACGCCGGGCCGGCGTGCATGCCGAGACGGCTCACGGCGGGCCCGTGGACGATCAGGAGCGGCGCCACGGGGTGCGTGGTCGCCTGGACGCCGTACAGGTTGAACGCGGGCTCGAGCATCGCCTCGAGCGCCGCTGACCAGGACCGGCATCACCTCCGGCGCGCGCCCGCCATGACGGCGTTGATCGCGATCTTCTCGACCGTCGCCTCGCGCCCACAGCGGCGGGATCTTCCCACGACGTGGTCGGGATCCGCGTCGATGCCCTGGAGCATCGCCGCGACGCGCGCCTCGGTCGGCGGCACGATCGGGAGCCCGTCCGTCCAGCCCTGGGCGCGGAAGTGGGCGTCGACGGCCTCGAGCGAGTCGGGGAGCTCCAGGACGTCCGACGTGAGGATGGGCGCGGACCGCGACACGCTCACCCCGGCCGGTCGCGCGCGGAGACGCGTCAGGAGCTGGCTCGCCGCCCGCGCCGCCCGGCCTCGATCCGCTCGACGGCTCACCGCCCAGCGGATGGTCGACCACCAGGAGCGGGAGGTCCTCCATCCCGAGCGTGTGCGCCTCGTGATGCGCGAGCGTCTCGAAGGCCGTCGTCGTCACGACGATCGCGGGCGTGCCCGCCCGCTGGAGGAGTCACTGCGTCGTGGAGACTCCACGACGTGCAGGATCCTCAGTCGGCGGAGCCGGTGACAACCAGGTCGACGTTGCGGAGCCGCGCGAGGACCTCGGGCGGCGCGGGCGTCGACGAGTTCGCCTTCCGCTCGTAGACGACGTCGGCGAGCCCGGTCTCGCCCGGAGGCGCGCCTCCATGCGGCGCAGCAGGAGCTCGAAGTTTGCCTTCGTGTTGTCGAGGAATCCGAGCCGCTTGCCGGCGAGGGTGCCCGGCAAGGGCAGGGATGCGGTCTGGCTGACCTTCGACTCGACCACGGGCGACAGCACGCGGATCGTCCTCATGTGGCCCTCCGGTCAGGGAGATCATCGAACCCCACCAGCATCGTCCGCCCGAGCCCCCGATCAGGCAAGCCGCCTCTCCGGATCTCGCCGGCTCCCGGCGGGTCACCAGCGAAGAATCACTCCACCGGATAGGCTCGCCATGCGCAAGAACGCCGGATGGGGGCAGCGCTCATGTCTTGGTGCGCCCACTCGACGTATGGGCGCGGTACACCACGCCGGGGCCCGTGACGTTGAACCTGCTCTGGTAGGCGCGCCAGGCGTCGATCGCATCCAGCTCGTCGGCGGCCGCCTTGGCCAATGAGTGTCGCGTCTGGCGACGTGCCGTGCCCTCATCGTACGACGCCGGCCTGGCGGAGGCCGCGCGATCTCCGCCGCCGGGAGGTCGGCCTCCCCGAGGATGGCGTCGGTGTGCTCCCCGATCGCGGGCGGCGGCCCCGCAGGCTCGCCGGGCGTGCCGGCGAGACGCACCGGCACGCCCAGGATGCGCACCGGACCGAGCGTTGGATGCTGGATGGTGGCGAGCGTGCCGTTGATGAGCGCCTGCGGGTCCACCAGCATCTCGGGCACCGAGCGGACGCGCGTGCACGGCACGTCGGCCTCGGCGAACCGCGCCTCCCACTCGGCGGCCGTCCGCGCGGCGAGGCGCTCGCTGATCGCGCGGATCAGCTCCGCCTTGTGCGTGTGGCGCCCGACCATCGTCCGGAGGCGCGGGTCGTCGAGCCACGCCTCGAGCCCGAGTGTCCGGCAGAGGCCCGTCCAGAACTTCGGCAGCTCCACGTAGAGATAGAGGTACCCTTCCGCGTGGGATAGATCCGCGATACGCGGTCGCCGAGAAGGTCGCGGACGGCCTCCGGCGGCTCCGCGGTCTCTCGCCCAGAAGGCGCGGCCCGCCTGCATCGCCAGCACGCCGTCAAGGAGCGAGGTCTCGATCCGCTGGCCGAGCCCGTCTGCCCGCGGGCGATCAGCGCGAGCAGGATGCCGGAGACGGCGAGGCTCCGGTGTAGTAGTCGACGAGGCTCCCGCGCACGAGCTCCGGCGCCGCCTCGTCGGCCGCGCCCTGCTCCCACGCGAGACCGCCGTAGGACTGCACGACCGGGTCGAGGCCGGGGCGCTCAGCGAGCGGGCCGGTCTGTCCGAACGCGGACACCGAGCAGTAGATGAGGCGCGCGTTCTCGGCGCGCAGCGTCGCGTCGTCGAGGCCGAGGCGGCCCGCGACGCCCGGCCGGAAGCTCTCCACGAAGAGGTCGGCGTCGCGCGCGAGCCGTCGCACGACGGCGAGGCCGTCAGGGTGCTTCAGGTCGACGGCCAGGCTCACGCTTGCCGCGATTGATGCCGAGAAATAGCGGGAGAGCCCCGGCAGCGTCGAGGGATAGCTCCGGAGCGCGTCGCCCTCGAGCGGCTCCACCTTGACGATGTCGGCGCCGTAGGTCGCGAGGAAGGCCGTCGCGATGGGTCCGGCGATGATCGCCGAGCAGTCGACGACGCGGAGGCCCTGGAGCGGACCGGGCACGGCGGCTCAGGCCGGCGCGGTGCGAGACGCCGCGTCCCGCGCGTTCAGGTGCGCTTCCATGGAGCCTCCTGACCGGGGATCGAGCGCGGAACGTGGCGCCGGACGGCCCGGCGCCTGTCTTGGTACCAAAAGGCTCCCGGGATCGGTCAAGCCGGGGACCCAGTGCTATGCTCTGGGCCGATGGCGGACCTCGCCAACGTCTTCTCCTGGTCACGCTCCCGCGCTGGGATGTTCGAGGACTGCCGCCGGCGCTACTACTACCACTACTACGGCGCCTGGGGCGGCTGGGAGTCGAGCGCGCCGCCGGACATCCGGCGCCTCTACGTCCTGAAGCAGCTGACGGGCCGGCAGGGCTGGGCGGGACGCACGGTCCACTCGGCGGTGGAGCTCGTGCTTCGCGCGCTCACGCGGGCGAGGAGCTGTCCGAGACGCGCCTCGTCGAGGACACCGTGCGGCGCATGCGCGAGGAGTGGCGCGTTCTCCCGGCGCGGAGGCTATCGCGAGCGGCCGAAGGACGGCGGTGGCCCTCTTCGAGCACGAGTACGGCGTCGCGAGTGGCGGATCAGGCGTGGCAGGTCCTGCGGGACCACGTGTGCCGCTGCCTCCGCAACTTCTACCGGCTGCCGCTCCTCGCGGAGATCCGGCGCACGCCACGCGAGCGCTGGATCCTGATCGAGGACAGTCCGCGCGTTCGAGTTCGAGGGCACGCCGATCTACGCGGCGCCGGACTTCGGCTACTGGACGCGGGACGACCGGCTCGCGCTGGTCGACTGGAAGACCGGCAGCCCCGACCCCGAGGAGACGGCGATCCAGCTGGGCGGGTACGCGCTCTACGCGCGGGACATCCTGGAAGTGGACCCGGACCGCGTGGACCTCCTGGAGGTGAACCTCCGGGCGGGCGAGGTCACCGTGCACCCGTGGGACGCGGCGCGACTCGACGAGATCCGCGGGCGGCTCCGGCTCTCGATCCGGGGCATGAAGGCCTGGCTCCGAGACGCGGATGCAACGTGGCGGCGCTCGAGGACTTCGAGCGGACCGAGGACCTCCGGCTCTGCCGCTGGTGCAACTTCAAGGCGGTCTGTCGACCCGGAGCTCCTGGCCGAGGCGTCGGGCGCCGGAGGCGCGGCGCCCGCTGACGCGCGCCGCAGAGTCGCGCCGGCTCGGCGTCTGATTCCCGTGGGGGCGTGGCGGCCCCGAGCGCTAGCGCGCCTGCCAGTGGCCGGGCCGGCGGGCGACCCGTGGGGATGCCCGGCGGCGGGCGGCGGTGCGCGCCAGGCGCGGCGCCGCGAAGACCGAGGCGCGCGCGATCTCGTCCAGCCGGACCTTGGCGGGGTCGAAGGCCTCGAGGTTCTCACGCAGGCGCTCGAACGTCTGCTCGAACGACGGGAAGGTGTCTTCCGCGCCCGGCTGAGCGGCGTCGTGCGGGCGAGCACGTAGTTCTTCACGTACGGGTGGATTCACGCCGCGCTTCTGATCTTGGCGACACGTCGGCCAGCGCGTCGTCCGCGGCGCGGACCAGCTCCGCGCGACGCTCGCGCTCGGCGTAGCGCCTTCGGAAGCGGCGACGTCAGGAACTTGTCGACGCGGCGGAGGAGCGGCGCGAAGGCGCCGCCGGCGAAGCGGGGCTTGCGCGTCGTAGAGCAGCCCGAGCGTGATGAAGTGCGGGGCCTCGAACTGGAAGGCGAAGTCCTCCTCGGTCGCCTTCGAGCCCTCCTCCGACGAGGCCGCGGTACATGCGGATGACCTCGAGCGACTTCTCCTTGACGGTTGTGCGCCTTCTCGGTGTTGAGCGCGAGGATCTGGTAGGCGACCTCGGGCTCCGGGATGAGCGATGGCGGGGATCCAGTCCGCCTTCAGCTTCGTGCAGCGACTCGCGCCGGTGGTTGCCGTTCGGCGTCCAGTAGCGTCCCGGGGCCGGTCGACACCACGACGATCGGGTCGACGAACCGGCCGAGCTTCTGATGACCTCCTGAAGACGCTTGACGTGGGGCTTCGACAGATCCCGCTGGTAGGGCGTCGGCTCGACCTTGGCGAGCGGCAGGCACGACGAAGCTGCCAGTGCGTCGCCGAGCGGCTCGCGGTAGATCGCCGAGGACACGGCCGCCGTCGCGCTCGACCTGCTCCGCGAGCGCCGCCGACGGACTTCGGCGGCTCGCTGCTCTTCGGGAAAGACGGCCCAGTGCGTCGACACGGGTGCCTCCTCAGCTGCTCAGGGTGACGCGAGCGCGGCCCACGCGAGGCCGGTGAAGTCCGCGGCCGTCCAGGGCGCCCGCCTCGCGGCAGCTCGGTCGTCAGCGTGCGCGGTTGTGAGCCCGACCACCGCCATGCCGGCCCGGCGGGCGGCCTCCACCCCGACCACCGCGTCCTCGAATACGACGCAGGCGGCTAGGCGGCGACGCCGGGCGCGGCGGCCGTCAGGTACACCTCGGGTTCGGGCTTCCCACGCTGGACCTGCCCGGCCGTGACCTGCACCGGGAAGACGGCGGCGAGCCCGATGCCCTCGAGGATCCGCGCGGCGCTGTCCGCAACCGCCGAGGTGGCGAGCGCCCGCGGGACGCCGAGCGGCCGCGGGAGCGCACGAACCGGCGACCGCCGGCCACGGGCGGGGCCTGGCCGTCGGCGAGCTCGTGTGGTAGAGCGCCGTCTTCCGTCGCGCCAGGCGCGCCGCCTCCGCGGGCGGAACCGGCCGCCCGGAATCCGCGGGACCGCCTCCTCGACCGGCCGACCGATCGCCTGGCGCCAGAACTCGGGATCGGTGAGGGCGAAAGCCCTCCTCGCGCGCGTCGCCAGCGCCTCGCGATGGAAGCGCGAGTTGTTGACGAGGACGCCGTCCATGTCGAAGACGGCGGCGTGGCGCCCAGGCCCCGTCACCCGCCGTCCTCGCGCTCGTCGGAGCCGACACCGAGCGCGTGCCCGTTGGCGCGGGCCAGCGTCGTCTCTGTCCGGGCGAGGTGCTGCCGCACCGTGTCGAGCCGCGGATGGACCTGGAGCGCGCGCCGGAAGCAGCGGGCCGCTTCCCGGAGCTGTCCGAGCGCTGCATGGCAGAGCCCCTGGCCGGAGAGCGCGCCGAAGTGATGGCGGTTCAGCCGGACGACCTCCTCGCAGTCGGCGATGGACGTCGCGTAGTGTGCGTCGCCAGGAAGCGCGCGGTGGCGCGCTTGTTCCAACCCTCGGCGAACGTCGGGTCCGCCTCGACGACCCGGCTGAACGCCGTGACGGCGCCGAGCCAGTCCTGCGCTTCCATGGCCCGGAGCCCTTCCGCGAAGCAGGGTGTCGACGGCCGGGTTGCCGGACCGGCTCCAGACCTGCCAGAGGTCGCCTCCGCCAGCGCGACCAGCTCCGGGTCGTCGGCGTGGAGCAGCGCGGCGACCGCCGGCGTGACGCGCGCGTCGGCCTCCTGGGCGAGGCGCGAAGCGTCGCCCGCCGCTCGGCGGGTGCCGCGCCGGAGTCGCTCACGCGCCTCCTCGGGCGTCTACTGTCGCCGCGTGGCGGCCCGCCGCGCGCCGAGCGTGCTCCGCGGTGCGCGCGCGTGGTCCGGACCACCTGAGGACGCGGCCGGGCCTCTCGGCGCGAAGGGTGTGATGACCATCCCGCATGACCTTCGAGGGTCTCCGAGTCTTACCACACCCGGCTGTGCGCCAAGGGCTAACCGGGTCGGGTGCGGAAGAAGAAGCTCGGCTCCGCGGCATGGGCCGGAAGGCCGAGGCGAGGTCACCCGCCACGGTCGGACGCTCGAATCCCGCGAGCTCGAGGAGCGTGGTGACCTCAGGCGCGGTGTAGAAGTTGCGCTCGGAGTCCTGGATCGCTCCGGTCTCGAGAAACTGGCCCACCACGTGTCCCGCCGCGATCGGGATCCAGGGTGAATTCCCAGACGATCTGGAGCGCACCCTGGCTGTCCCGCCGGAGGAACACCGTCCGCGGGTGTCCCGCCACCGCAGGACGTCGAACACGAGGTCGCCGCTCGGGATCCAGGACCCGGATCGCCCGGAAGGCGGAGCTGGAGCGCCGGCCGCGGGATGCAGTTGAAGACGCCGCCGAGCACGGTCACGAGATCAGACGTCCCCAGCCGTCCGAGATCCAGGTCGCCGAGGTCGCCGACCTCGAAGCGGAAGCCTCGGGTTCACCGGCAGCCCGCTGGCGGGCGAGCTCGATGGCGACGGGCGCGGAGTCGAGGCCGACCACGTCCACGCCGCGCCGCGCCCACTCGCAGCGCGTGGAGCCCGGCATTGCAGCCGACGTCGAGGACCCGGCGGGGGCGGGCGCGCCACTCGAGGATCGCGTCGATCTCCTCGGCGGCTTCGCGCCCGGCGTAGAACGCCCGCTCGAAGACTCCGATGGTGGCGCGGTCGTTGAAGAACGGGTCGACGGTCATGCGTGGGGCTCCTAGGCCGCGCCCGGCGTGCGGACTCGCGCGTGCCCTGCTCGGACGAGCGGCGGCAGTCGGCCGGCACCGGGGCGGCGCTGTCAGGCCGGGCGCGGCAGCTGGAGGCGCGCCCAGACCTCCTGGAAGGCGGCGACGGCGGGTGATCCATGGTGGCGTCGAGGTGTCGGCCAGACCACTTCGTATTCCGCGCGGGGTTCCGTCGTGTGCTCGGGCACGAGTCTATAATACGCGAGCCGTGAGGGCGCTCGACCGGCTAGCCACGACGCGGATCGGCGCGACTCGACCCCGACGCCGCTGGGAGCTGTTCCGCGCGGTGGAGGCGGCCGAGACCGGCGGCGGCGCTCTTCATCGCTACCGGGCCAGGGCCGCGGCCGTGCCCCACCCGATTGCGCTCACGCGATTTGTCATCCGTGAGAACGCGCTACCGGGGACTCGCGCGGCTCGCCGACCTCGTCCATCGGTGCGAGACCCGCGCGCCGGCTCTCTGGCGGGCCGACGTCGGCGGCTTTCTGGGCGCTCTGCCCGTGAGCGAGGCGACTGCCGCGTGGATCGCGCGCGATGCGGCGCGAGGGCCGGCGCCCTGGCAGCTCATGATCCGTCCCGACGTCGGGCTCGAGGCGACGGTCGCCCGGCGCGCTGGAGCCCGTCCTCCTACGAGACGAACGCCACGGGGGGCTCGCGGGCCTGTACAACCACGCCGCGGGCGTGCGGATCCTGCGCGAGGAGGTCTGCTCGCGCTGCCTTCAGCGTGGGGGCAGGCCCGCGCCCTCGGCGATCCGCCGGATCTTCCGCGCTCGTCGCGCGCTGGGTGCAGGCCGCCGCGCGGCGCGTGGTCGGCGGCGCCTCCGCGGGTCGCGTTCGTGGAGGACGTGCTCCCGTCGACGGGTACAGCGAGGTGCCGCGGCTCGTCGAGGCCTTGCCGGGCGTTCGGGCATTCCCGCGGCGCAGGGCCGGGTCGCCGAGCTTCGCCGAGTCCGCGGCGGCGTGCGGCTCCGGACCTGCCCGTGGACGTCGTCTACCGCGATCTCGCGCTCGAGGATATCGGGCGGCCGACCGGCCGGCGTCTCGAGGGCTTCCTCGATCGCTGACGCGGGCGCGGCTGGTGCCGGGCGTGGCGGGCGAGTTCGGCCACAGAGGCCTCGAGTGCCTCCTGCGTCCCGAACTCGGCGTCCTCTTCACGCCCGGCGAGCGTCGGCTTCTGCGCCGGGCGTGCCCTGGACGCGCGTGCTCGGCGCCGCGGGTCAGCGCGGACGTGGCGGGGCGTCGTGTCGACCTGCCTGAGTTCGCGCGGCGCGCGCGGGAGCGTCTCACATGCCGGAACGTGGGACGAGCGGGAGCGGCGTGCTCCTCGGCCGCGAGGCGGGGCCTGCGCGATGGGAGGCGCGGATCGACCGGGCCGTGCGAGAGCCCGGGCGCTGGGTCGTCCAGGCCCGCCGGCCCGGCACCCGGCGGCGGATGGTCTACCTTCGGGCGGGGCGGGCTTACGCGGGCCCCTGCTACTTCTCGCTGGGTCTCTTCTACGCCGCCCGGCGATCTGGGGCTCCACGTCCGCGTGAGCCGGGAGCCTGTCGTCAACGTGGCCCGGCAGGGCGCGGTGGCCTGCGCGTTCCTGGTGGGACGGTGGCGAGTCCGACGGCAGGCGCGGGCGACTTCGTGACGATCCCGACGGATGGCCGTCGGCGGCGGCCTGCCGCCACTGCTGGCCCGCGCGCCCGGCCCGGCGAAGCGGGAGTGGGCGCGCGCGCCAGCAGCGGACGGCGATCGGTGCCGCCTAGCGGCCGGGCTGGTAGCGAGGTGCGCGCTACCCGCCCGTCAGCCCGCTACTTCGACTCGATCTTCTTCGCGATCGCGACGTAGTAGACCGTGACCTTGTCGCCCTTCTTCACCTTGAGGTCCTTCATCCCTCGGTCGAGAACCTCCCAGATGTCGCCCCCTTGTCCACGCTCATCGTCTTGGTCTTGGGGTCGACCTCGGTCACCGTCCCGGTCCACTGATACTGCTTGGGCCCGGCGGCCATCGAGAGCGTCGCGATCAGGCCGACTGCCACGAGGGACGGCGAGGATGGCCAGCGTGAAGCGGTTCGCGCATGTGAGACTGCTTTCTTTCCTGGCGGCGTGGGCGCCGCCGTTCCGGGCTCGGGCCTGGGGGTTCGGCTCCGCGCGGCCGGCCGATCGGCCCGGGCGGAGCTCACGTCCAAGCGGGCGTCAGGCCACCCGCGCGCGGTCGCGCCAGTAGGGAAGCCATGCGAGCGCGCAGAGCCGCACCCGCACGTCGGTCTTCTTCGGCCGGATGGCGACGGGCTCCAGACGCTCGGGCTCGGCGCGCGGCGTCGAGCGCGGTGACCTCGGTCTGAGCTCGGCCTCGAGCGCGCCAGATCCCGCTGGACTGCGGCCACCGTCTCCCGGGCGCGGGCGACATCCTCGTGCCCTTGAGGACGCGCCCGGCGTCGCGCGCCGCGGTCGTGGCGCGTCCGATGTTCGTGACGCTGATCGTCTTGCGCCCGAGCAACCTGCCGAGGATCGTGGCGCTGATGGAGATCGCCGCCTGCACGCCTGGCTGGGTGACCTGCCTGCGCTCGCGCGCCTGCGCTTGCTGAGCGCGCCGGAGGCGCTCCTCGAGCGCCGCCCCGCTTGGGAGCGTACTTCTTCCGGAGGGATTCGACGCGCGCGTCCCGGTCCGCGCGGGCGGCCTCGCGGATGCGCACGCGGAAGTCGCGCCGCTCTCGCCCGGGCGCGAGACGGCGCCCGACTCCGGGTCGCGGAGGAGGTCGAGGCGCAGCTGCCCGTAGAGCCACGCTGCCAGGTCCCGGCTCCAGTCCTCGTAGCTCTTCGGCTTCGCGGCGGCCGAGGGCAGCGGCGCCCAGCCCCGGCGGCCGCGGGCGACTTCGAGCTCAGCGACCGCGACCGCGAGGGGCGTCGACGCTTCCCATCGGACCGGCACCGCCGCATCCGTGACGGGCGTCGCGACGACGACCTCGTCGTTCCGGTCGACGCCGGCCTTGCCGTCCGAGTAGTGCACGGTGGCCGCGCCGACGACCTGGGGCTGGTAGACGAGCGTGGCGCCCGCCGGAGCGGTCCCGCGCGTAGGGACGAAGAGCTGCGGACGGCGGGCGCGAGCACTGGCCGCCCCGCGCTGGTGGCCGGCGCCGGCGCGGCCGACGGGGCGCTGGGCGCTGATGCGGCGGCGCCGGTGGTCTGCGGGCGCTGGGGCGGGACGCCCGGCCTCGGCGGCGGGGTCCGGCCCGCCATGAGCTGCTTGATCTGGGTCCGCGTGAGGGGGCCGCGCAGATAGGACATCGCCCAGCGGCTCTCGAAGACCTCGGGCGCGTCCTCGTGCACATTGTTCAGGAGGAAGATCCGGCTCCCGAGCCCGCCCAAGAGCTCGTCCATCGCGCTGCGGTCGAAGCGCTGGTTGCCGCCGGCCGAGCAATACGTAACTTGAACGAAGCACAT
>ERZ1370068.184-contig-10164_pt1 | contig 25188 bp, 51 predicted proteins | sample MGYA00561227_ERZ1370068 | MGnify/ENA primary metagenome ERZ1370068 (study PRJEB38410, sample SAMEA6850437) | metagenome | study: Metagenomic assessment of the ecological functions of the soil: analysis of the soil microbiota associated with the...
GTTATGCTTCGTTCAGGGTACGTATTGCTACAGGCGTAAACGAACGAATTTCATCGCCAGTTCGACACGAATGTGCTCGGACTTCTTCTGACTTCCAAACGTGCGGCAAAGCAATTTGGCGAAAAGGGCGGCTGCATCATCAACATCGGCTCGGTAGCGAGCACTCTAACTCCTCCCGCATCGTCGATCTACGCGGCAACGAAGAGCGCGGTGGACGGCAATTACCCGTGTGCTCGCGAAGGAACTCGGACCGCAGAACATCCGCGTGAACTCCATCAACCCTGGCGTAATCGACACCGAGGGCGCGCGTGCCATGGAGACTTACGAGCAAGTCGCAAACGAGATCAAAGCGCTGACTCCGCTGGGTCGAACCGGCATGCCGGAAGACATCGGGTTGATCGCTGCGCTTTCTCGCCTCCGACGAAGCCCGGTGGCTCACCGGAGAGATCATCTTCGGCAGCGGCGGCCTCCGCTAGACATGAGCGAGGGTGTAGGTGTCGTATCCTTGAAGAAGTAGGAGGAGCAGATCATGGACCGCCGCACATTCTACACAGGCGGGCACGTTAACAGCGGCGGCGATGGCTACGACCTCCGCCGCCAGAACTCCCAGCCCAGCACCGAATTCGAAAGCAGGGAATTGAAACGAATGAAGCCAGCTGCCTTTTGGCCGAACGGAGCGCGCTTAGTGGTCTCCATCTCTGATGCAGTTTGAAGCGGGTGCACAACCCGAGCGGGGCGCCGAGAGTCCGTTCCCGGTCATCGACACCAAATATCCGGATGTCCCCGTTGGTAAGTGGTATGACTATGGATTCAAGGAAGGAATCCCACGGATGTTGGATATGCTTTGACCGAGTTGGAGTTACGGTCACCTCTCACATGGTCGGCAGCGAGCGGTGGAAAGGAAATCCTCACGTTGCAAAGGAGATCGTGGAGCGCGGACACGAAGCGTCCGGACATGGGCAGACATGGACGCCGCAATTCTCAATGACTCCCGATGAGGAGCGCACCTCCTACCAGGCGAGCATCAAAACGATCGAAACCGCAACCGGTACACGCCCGGTAGGTTTCAACGCCTTCTGGTTACGCGGCACGTCTCGCACGCTCGAGATCTCGCAGGACCTCGGGTTTATTTATCACATCGACGATGTAAGTCGCGACGAACCTTTTTTGGTGGCCGTTCGGAATAAGCCGTTCGCAGTAGTGCCCTATGCCGATTCCACGCCAATGACATCAGTGAACTATGAAAGGGCCGTCCATTGGACGGGTAAGCAGTTCGCCAGCGAATTGAAATACGAGTTGCGATCAGTTAGCCTGCCGGAGGCCGGCGACACGTCGACGCATGATGTCCGTCAGTGCACACGACCGCATCACCTGGTCGTCCCGCTCGAACCAGGGCTTTGGAAGAGTTCATCGTCTACACTCAGAGGCAGCCGGCGTTGTTTTCTACGCAAGGACCAAATCGCGCGATTCGCTCTTGAGAGTTCATCAACGCCGCGCGAGGGTTTCATTGATGCAACCACAGGAGGCTCCGCAGTAAGTGTTGCTGAGAGAAAGGACAAAACGACCAACAAATCTTCAACTAAACGGCAAAGAGGGCGCTTATTACAGGTTCAACTGTGGGCATTCGGTTTCGCTATCGCAAAAGGCTTTAGCCGAAGAAGGGTGCTCAGGTCGCCGTGAATGGCCGCACTGAGGAAAGAGTAAGCGAGGCACAGCGGTAGAATCGCAACCGAGGTTCCCAACGCCAAGATTGCAGGTGTTGCTGCAGACCTTTCATCGGCTGATGGAGTTACCAAGATCATCAGAGGCGTGTCCGGAAATAGACATACTTGTAAATAATTTAGGTATCTTTGAGCCTCGGGCGTTTGAGCAGATTTCTGATGCTGAATGGCTCAGATTCTTCGAGGTGAATGTAATGAGTGAGTCCGGCTAAGCCGGCACTATCTTCCGCAGATGAAGGATCGTAACTGGGGCCGAATTGTTTTTATTTCAAGTGAATCTGCAGCCAACATTCCTGCAGAGATGATCCATTATGGCGTGACGAAAACCGCACAAGTGGCGCCTGGCCCGAGGGCATGGCTGAAACAACTATTGGAACCGGGGTCACTGTCAATTCGGTGCTTCCTGGCCCAACGCTAACTGAGGGTGTCGGAACTTTTCTCCAGAACAGTTAGCACAAGAACGGGGCATTACGCTTGAAGAGATGGAGAAACTGTTCTTTGAGAAGGCTCGCCCCTCGTCCCTGATCAAGAGATTCATACAGCCTGAAGAAGTGGCGTCTCTTGTTGCCTACGTTTGCAGTCCGTTATCGGCGGCGACAAATGGCGCAGCACTAAGAGTAGATGGTGGTGTGGTCCAATCCATCTTCTAAGAGGGTGCCGTCAAGTTAACGACGAAGAAATGTAGCGCGCTCCGCTCCACTTCACCTTCTATTGGCCAGGGAAGATGGGCGGGAAGAGCGCGGGATTTTCAGGTCTCCATTACCTAAAGCGCTAAAGACAACAACAATCAAAGAAAGGAATAAACTATGTCGACAGCCAAAACAGCGAGAGCGAAGAGTATTAACAAAACAGAGGCAAGCGAAGCTTTAGACGACCTCAAGAACCCGCGAGGAGAAGAAATCGAGCGCCGTGCCTACGAACTCTATGTGGCGCGCGGAGAAGTACCGGGGTTTGACCAGGACGATTGGTTGCAAAGCCGAGCGCGAGCTCAAGGAGGCTCAGAGATAGGTGCTCTGAAGAAATTGACCGGCCTACCGCAAGCGAAGTGGGATGAAGAAATTGGGAAGCACCGCATCATCCGGTCCACCTTGGCGCGGATGGGTATCCGCTGCGGTATGGGGCGTGATTAGCTATGGATAATGTGACTTCAAATACTCGACAGAAGGCGTTGGCGCTAAACCTCGACGCAACCACTTACGGCACGTTCGCGGAGATCGGCGCCGGTCAGGGAAGTGGCCCGCTGGTTCTTTTCCGTCGGCGGCGCGGCTGGAACAGTGGCGAAGACCATTTCGGCTTACGACATGGCAGTCAGCAGCGGGCTCTACGGACCGACCCAACGTTATGTCAGCCGGCAGCGACTGGAGTCGATGCTTGAGCAGGAGTTCGCTCAACTTTTGGAGCGATTGGGAAGCGGCCGCGGTGATTCCAAAAGATTCTTCGTTTTCGCAGACACTGCAGCTACGCGCAGCTACGGCAAACCTGAGAATGGCCGTGGTTGGCTCGGGATTCGTTTACCAGGCCGAGACCTCGTCAGGAACCATCGGAGATCATCGTCCATGCTCACCTCTCCGACTCCACTGCAGCTCGCCAGCAAGAGGCGTTGGGCATCCTTGGGGTCAATCTAGTACACGGCGCCTTCCATCGAAGGAATCCAGTTGCGGATCTGCTTGCCGCCTTGATGGATGGACTGTCACGCGAGCAGGTTGAGATAGACATGATCAAGCTCTCAGGGCCGGCTTTCGCTAGGTGTGGACAACCGACTCATGAGTCTCCAACTGGTCGAGCGCGGATTGACTGATGCTGCGATGTTCACTGCAAACGGGAGGTCGTGCAGCCGTCTGGAAATCCTTTACAAGCGAGCCGATCCTCGTCGAGCGCGGCAGTTTCCGGCCCGCCACCAAGCTGACGCTTGATCTGCTGGACCGAGCACGAGAGCAGTTTCTCGAAGAGCCCGAGGTGGGCGGGCAGAGCCCGGTAGTCTTGGCGGAGATGACTCTGCGGACCCTCACCGCCAGCCCCGATGTTGGTCATCCTGATTTTCTTGCACGTGCGGACATCCTGGGTGCTCTGGGCTATGACGTGCTGATTTCGCGCTTCGAGCCGTTCTACCAGTTGGCTGAATACCTCGGCGCGGCTACACTGACGGCTTGATCGGCCTGGCAGTCGGGCTGCCCAGCATTCGAGAAATTGCCGATGAGAAATACTACACGGATTTGCCCGGCGGCGTTCTTGAGTCCGCGGGTCGGTTGTTCAAACGATCGGTGAAAATGTACGTGCTATCCGACTCGCGATCCGATCTCCGGTTTGATCCAGACATTGGAGCAAGCGGAGATACCAGCCCCGTGGCACCATCTGAACAAACTGTTGCTCGAGATTGGACGCGTTGTGCCGATTCGCTCGTACGATGAATCTTACCTCTCGATTCGTACTCCCGATGTCTTGGCCAAGATTAAGCAGGAGACCCCGCTGCAGGAGTCGCTGGTGCCGGCCGTTGTCGTCCGAAATGATAAAGGCCACAGCAGCTCTTCGGCTGGCAGCCGAGGACCCCCATTGAAATGAGAACCAATGATTGACCTGCTGCCCGACATCCTGGCAGTAATGCTTGCCCCAAGGCAGGTGACTCAGGATGGAGTGGGACCACTTCGTATAGTCTAGCGGCACGCCATCTCATCGCCACAAGCTCTCCGATGGGCCGTTTCAACCTGAAGAGCCCAAATCCCTTTGTCTTAGCCACGGGCGTAGCTGAGGCCTGCGCCGGACTGAGTGACGTTTTGCATCTCTTCTTCTCTGTCAATGATGATGACGAGCGGCGCGGTCGTTGCGTCAGAACTTCCCGGCATGAGGGGTTTGGATTGTCAACGGGTGCTCGCGGAAGCGGGTAAGCCTTCCGATCTCATCTTCATTACCGGGCACGGTGATGTCCCGATGTCAGTTCAGGCCATGAAGTCGGTAGCGGTAGAATTCCTGATGAAACCTTTTAGAACTGAGGAGCTGCTCGATGCGATTCAGCAGGCGCTCGACCGGGCTCAGCGATATCCACACTCAAACCGAAACTAAGATGCAACAAGTCCCACTTTTAATCACACCCCTATCCTGCGCTCAGGTGCTTCCAGAGTGGACAACATTAACCCGCCGAGCAACAATTATTCAGCGAAGTCGTAGAACATCCGGCCGGAATCAGCCGTCGCCTAAAGACCCAGGAGGTAGTGATGAAAGCATTGATCTTTCGCGAGACCGGTGAACCGAAGAGCGTATTGAAACTGGCAGAGATCCCTACTCCACCTTTGGCCCCTGGCGAAGCGCTCCTCCGAGTGTTGCTGAGCCCGATCAACCCATCGGATCTGCACATGGTGCGCGGGCGCTATGGCTATCAGCCGGAATTGCCAGCCAGCCCGGGTGCTGAAGGCGTGGGGATTGTGGAGGCTGTAGGTCCGGGCGTGCAAGGTCCGATTGTTGGAACTCGCGTAGTTTTCGTTCACACGTGGCACACCTGGCGCGAGCAGATCGTGTGCCCAGTGGACAGACTCGTGCCCGTTCCAGACGGCCTGGACGATCCGGCCGCCGCCACTTCCTGCACGAGATCCTTTGACTGCATGGGCATTGACGAGATCAAGTCACAATCTCAAGGAGGGCGACTGGCTCCTACAGACGGCGGCTGCATCCAGCGTCGGGAAGTTGGTGCTTCAATTGGCGCAGCAGTATCGATTCAAGACAATCAACGTCATCCGGCGGCGCGAGCAGAAACAATCATACGCAACCTCGGAGGCAATGAGGTAATCTGCACAGCCGACGAGGATCTCAGCGCACGCCTGCAGGAATTGACCGCGGGCAAGGGCGTTGAACGAGCGATTGACTGCGTTGCCGGGGAACTTGGCGCTGAGATTGCCCGCAACCTCGCTCCCGCTGGAACCATGCTTGTGTATGGAGCCCTTTCCAGTCATCGGCAGACGGACCCCGCGAAATTCACCATGCCGCTCTTCGCTCCGCGTTTGATTTATTCGACAGCGACGGTTCGCGGGTGGTGGCTTCCGCGTTGGGTGAGTTCCCAGCCGCTCGCCGAAGTGCGGGCAGCGACGAGCGATCTCCTCACCATGTTGTCGAACGGAGCACTTACGCCGCCAGCGATTGTGCGGTATTCATTTAAGGACTTCCAAGAGGCAGTACGCCTAGCCGATGGTGAGGCAGGACAGCAAAAGGTCTTGCTGGACTTCTCCGAAAGATCGGTCGAGGGTCCCCTGACAATGGGACCAACTCGCCAGCAACAGCATGTGGACAGGACTAAGGGCCTACCCATGACATGTACGTGCGCGTATGGAGAGCCTGCCCACATGATGTACGCGCCCGTGGGCTTATGATGTGTAAGAAGGCCAGTCGTCTTAGGATCAAATGGCCACATGATCATCCACTGAGGGCCAATTTTGATCGGAGTAACTCGACGGCGTTGCATCTGCCTTCGATTGGCTTAGTCGTGTCAGGAGACTGTGTTTGCAACAACGCACATCTCTATCTCGCCGAGTGCGACGAAAGAGCGAGAAGCGAGTGGCTTCAAGCGCTCGACAAAATCGAGTCGCTGGAGCCGCAGGCGGTAGTCGCAGGACATGGCGTGCTCGATCCCGACAGCTCGCCGCGCCACATCGAGGAAACTCGACGTTATCTCAACGACTTCAACGCTTGCGTGGCCACGACATCGACCACATTGGAACTTTACGAGAGAATGCTCTCATTGCATCCCGACCGGGTTAATCCAGGATCACTCTGGGCCGCACGCAAAAACTGCGAAACCAGTCTAAAACACGATTAATTGAAAAGGAGCATACATGTCCACGATCCATCTCCACCAGACAACCACCTTGACGCCTGAGCAGGTCCACGCGCGGTAGGCCGCGTCTCGACGACACCGTCTCACTACGCCGCGGGGCCGAGGGCTCGCCCAGAGTCGACAATGTCGTGATCATGTCGAGGTGGCGCCGAACAAACTAAAACTTGATACAGGAGGAGCTGCGATGAATCGCAAGAGCATCTTGACGATTGGAATTGCGACGGTATGGCTCGCCGTCTTAGGCGGCCTGGCCGATTTCCGCGCAGGACAAGTACACCGTGAAAGTGCCGGGCGGGCTCGCGTTCTCTGAGTTCAGGGGATACGAAGCATGGCAGGCCATCTCCATCAGCCGGAACGAAAGGGTGGTCGCTGTGATCCTCGGCAATCCCGCGATGATCGAGGCCTACCGGGCCGGCATTCCCGCCAACGGTAAGCCTGTCCCGGACGGGGCCAAGATGGCCAAAGTCCACTGGACCCCGAAACAGAACGAGTTCTTCCCGGATGCGACCGTGCCGGGCAACCTGCTGAACGTGGACTTCATGGTGAAGGACAGCAAGAGGTTCGCGGACAGCGGCGGATGGGGATATGCCGTGTTCGATTACGACGCCGCATCCGATACGTTCACGCCCGGCACCACTGCTGGCACGCCGCCGCAGGGGAACGACGCCAAGTGCGGGTTCGCGTGCCACACGAGAGTGAAGGCGAGAGATTACGTTTTTACGGAGTACGGGAAGCGGTAGAACCAGAGGAGAAAACTTTATGTACTTCAAGACCGCCGACGTTGCGGGCCTTAGGCTCTTCTACCGCGAGGCCGGGGACCCGTCGAAGCCGACCATCGTCCTGCTGCACGGTTTTCCCTCGCTCGTCGCACCAGTTCCACGACCTCATTCCGCGTCTGGCGGATCGGTTTCATGTCATCGCGCCCGACTACCCCGGCATGGGATATAGCGAAGCGCCGGACCCGACCGTCCTGCGACCGACCTTCGACGACGTGGCCATGGTCATCGACGCGTTCATCGCGCAGCGCGCGCCCGGGCCACTCATCTTGTACTTGCACGACATCGGCGGTCCGATCGGAATGCGGATCGCGACGGCCCGTCCCGAGCGGATCGCCGGCCTGATTTTTCAGAACTTCACCATTTCAGTGGAGGGTTGGAACCCCGAGCGCCTGAAAGTCTACGAACGGCTCGGCGGCCCTGAAACCCCAGAGAAGCTGGCCGAGACCGAGCAATTTGCCACCGTGGAACGCGACATGTTTCTCCACAAGAAGGGCGCGCGCCAGCCCGACGCCCTGAATCCGGACAATTGGGCGATCGACGCCTATGCGTTCTCGATCGCGGCGAATCGGGTCTTCATGTCGAGGTTGTTTATGAACCTCACGACGAACATCCAGCACTACCCGGAATGGACCGCCTATCTGAAGGACCGGCAGCCGAAGACGCTCATCGTGTGGGGGCGAAATGACCCTCTTATCCTGCCCGGCGGCCGCGGAATTCGTGAAGCAGGTTGTGCCGGCGGCCGACCTGCGCTATTTCGACGGCGGCCACTTCGCGCTCGACGAGAACGCCGACGCGATCGCCGAGGCGATCATCGAGACGTTCTCGCGATAGGACCGACGCGCGGTTAAAATGTCTGACCGTCGAGTTAGGTAAAGGAAGCTGGAGGAAAAAAATGGCAAAGTCCCATTTTGGTCACCGGCGCGGCGGGCCGCGTCGGCGCGGTAGGGCGCACGGTCACCGAACTGCTGTTGAAGCAAGGCAAAGCGGTGCGTGCGATGGTGCGAAATGAAGACGAACGCGCGCAGGCGTTGCGCGACCTGGGTGCGGAGGTCGTGGTCGGCAATCTGCTCGATCTCGATTCGATGCATAGGGTGATTGCCGGCTGCGAGACGATGTACTTCGGCATGTCGGTTTCGGATGCCTATCTGGCCGCGACGGTCAATGCGGCGGCGGTGGCGAAGCATCACGGCGTGAAGGCGTTCATCAATATGTCGCAGATGACGCTCTCACAGATGAGCATTACCGAAACCACCGCGAGCCCGCAGCACAAGCTGCACTGGCTCGCCGAGCAGGCGCTGAACTGGTCCGGTCTGCCGGTCGTGCACGTGCGGCCGACAGTGTTTCTCGAAGGCTTCTTCCTGATTTTCACTTCGGATTCGGTCAGGAAATCAAATCAGATCAGACTACCGTTCGGCGAGGGCAAGACTTCGCCGGTCGCAGCGGAAGACGTTGCACGTGTGGTCGCCGCGCTGCTCGCCAATCCGCAGCCGCACATCGGCAAGATCTATCACCTGACCGGTCCGCAGTCCGAGAACATGCATTTCTATGCACAGGAGTATTCGAAGGCGCTTGGCCGCACGATCACCTTTCAGGACATTCCGGTCGAGCCGTGGCGGGACGGGCTGCTCCAGCATCGGCTTGCCGGTTCACCTGGTGAACCACCTCGCGACGATGGCCGATCTGCACCGCGCGGGACGCTACGACCGGATGTCGGACGACGTGCTCACGCTAACGGGGCAAGGGCCGCTGAGCGTGCAGGAGTTCGTCAGGAAGAATGCGGCGACATTCACCGCGTCGGCAAAAGACGGCCTGAGTGTCTTCGCGACGCGAATGGTCTGACTGGTACGCCGCCTTCATGGTGGCTGAGCAGGCAGGTACGGAGTTGCCTACGCGAGGCAACAATCTTGACTTTCGCCGTGGTGAATGTTTTGAATGGAGAGATCGTGATGACAAGTGAGATTGTCGACCCGATTGGCTTCCCTATAACGGGCAACACTGAAATATCAAGGAGATTCATATGAGATACAGACTATTGGGTAACAGCGGGCTTCGGGTTTCGGAGGCGGCGCTCGGCACGATGACCTTCGGCGAGGACTGGGGTTGGGGCATCGCGCAAGGACGAAGCGCGGAAAGGTGTACGACGCCTTCCGCGAGGCCGGAGGCAATTTCATCGATACCGCGAACCTCTACACCAACGGGGCGAGCGAATCGTTCCTCGGCGAGTTTATGGAGGGCCATCGCCAGAGCGTGGTGCTGGCCACGAAATACACCAACGCCGTTCCGGGCACAGACCCGAACGCGGCAGGCAACCAACGCAAGAATATGGTGCAGGCTGTGGAAGCGAGTCTGAAACGGCTGCAAGACCGACTACATCGATCTTTACTGGGTCCACATCTGGGATCAGCTCACACCAGTCGAAGAAGTCATGCGAGGGCTGGATGACCTGGTGCGCGCGGGCAGGGTGCTCTACGTCGGGTATCTCTGATGCGCCGGCTTGGTGGATCGCTGCAGGCGAACACGCTGGCCCACCTGCGCGGGTGGTCTCCTTTCATCGGCTTGCAGATCGAATATAGCCTGATCGAGCGAACCGTCGAGCGGAGCTGATCCCGATGGCTAAAGCGCTGAACATCGGCGTGACCGCGTGGTCGCCGTTGGCTGGTGGCGTACTGACCGGCAAGTATCACGGCCAAGCGGCTTCCGACCAGAACAGGCGAGCCGCCGGATGAGCGGTGACGATGATGAAAGATTTCCTGCCTGAGCAACAACGTGCCGACCGTGTCGTCGCCGCTGTCAAGACTGTCGCCGACGAGAGCCGGTAGCAGCCTGCGCGCAGGTGGCGCTTGGCGTGGCTTGCGCTACTCGCCCCGTGCCGGTCATTCCGATCATCGGCGCGCGCAAGCTTTCTCAATTGCAGGACAATCTCGCGAGCTTCGACCTGACGCTCGCAGCAGATCAAGTAAAGACGCTTGATGAAGCAAGCGCGATTGAACTCGGGTTCCCGTACGATCTTTACGGAAAAGAACTGCCTCGTACGTTTATGTACGGCGGCATGGAGAAACAGATTTTGGCTTAAGGTTGACTTGCAAGCATCTTTCGCAGTGAATGACGACTCGTCGCGCGAACACCTTTGAACGGAGAGTGGATGGAGGACATTATGGAACCTGCAAGCATCGCAATAGCAACAGTGAAAGTCGCACTGGCAAAGCTGGGCGGCATCAAGGCGTGGTCGCTTTTGTCGTTCATTGGCGGCGTCGCAGTGACGCTCGGTTTTGAGCAGTATCGGAGGAGCGAACAGCACGGAAGCATGTTACGAGCTGCGCGATGTATCACGTTAACGAGGGCAAAATGGACGCTCTAATTGCTCGGTTCGGCGATCACACTGATGCTATTTTCAGGCGACACAACATGAAGAGCATTGGCTTTTGGCGTCCGCAAGACGCGCCGTATTCGCAGAACCTCTTTGTATGCATCCTGGAGCACCCGAGCCGCGAAGAGGCCCGCAAGAACTGGGCTGAGTTCCAGGCCGATCCGGAATGGAAAAAGGTAAAGGCTGACTCTGAGATCTAATGGTGTGCTGGCAAACCATATCGATAGCTACTTCATGGATCCAACTAGCTTTTCAGTGCTCAAGTAGCAGGTTGAAAAGCAAAACAGATTTATTCCTCGACTTGGTTGATGCTTTGGAAAGGGAGCAGAAATGAACATAGGAATTATTGGTGCGGGAAACATTGGCGGCAATCTTACTCGGCGTTTCGGTGAGCTCGGTCATAAAGTATGTCGTAGCTAACTCGAGAGGCCCGGAAGAGCCTCGCCGATCTCGCTGTGGAGACCGGCGCCACGCCCGTCTCCGTCACCGAGGCGGCCCAACGCGGCGACGTGGTAATCGTAACTATTCCGCTGAAGAACATTCCACACCTACCGCCCGATTTGTTCGCGGGAGTGCCTGATAGTGTGGTCGTCGTCGATACAGGCAACTACTATCCGCAACAGCGTGACGGTCGGATCGCTGGAATCGAAGATGGAGTGACCGAGAGCGGTTGGGTCTCGCAGCAACTCGGACGGCGAGTTGTAAAGGCCTTTAATAATATCTATGCAGAACATCTTTTGAAGTCAGGCAGGCCCGCAGGAACTCCAGGCCGCATAGCCCTCCCCGTGGCCGGCGATGACGATCGAGCGAAGTCCGTCGTGCTAAAGCTGATCGATGAACTCGGATTTGATGGCGTTGACGCTGGAGGGCTCGATGACTTCGTGGCGGCAGCAACCAGCCACTCCAGTATATGGCGCCGATCTCGATGCCGAAGGAGTTCGCCGAGCGTTAGCAAACGCGAGCAAAGAACGGAAGCCTGAATGGCGAGCTAAATCCGAAGCCAGCGCGGTGTGAGAGTTCACGTTTTCCCGCACACTCGAATGGGCAAACTATCTAATCTCGAGTTTTTCAGAAAAGTGGCTGAGACCGGAGAGGCTCCCGCCGAGGGTTCTCGCTTCATCTACCCTCCGGCAATCGCCAAGACGTTAGGTTTCCGACTGATAGAGGTTGGTCCCGGCACGGCAACGATGGAACTCATGGCCGATACTGAGATCCATGCAAATCCGATGGGGACGATCCACGGCGGAGTGTTGTGCGACATTGCTGATGCCGCCATCGGGACGGCCCATGCCACCAGCCTGAAAGAAGACGAGAGCTTCACCAGTATTGATCTGCAGATCAATTTCTTTCGTCCGGTATGGAACGGCCGAATTCGCGCGGTCGCAAAACCTGTGAATGTCGGTCGACAGATTAGTCGTTATGTTTGCGACATCCTTAGAGACGATGACAAGCTGGTTGCGCAAGTTTCCAGTACGGTGATGACGCTCCGAGGAGATCAGGCATCAGGAAGATAACGCTGCCGCTAATCATGCATGACCTAATCATCATCGGCGCCGGACCCGGCGGGATTGCGTTGGCAGCTGAGGCCTTTGCCTCAGGCATAGACCCGTCGCAAATCCTGATTCTCGAAAAAGGGCCGACTCACAACTCGGCAATCAGACAACTCTATCCCGAAAAAAGCTAACTACGGCGAACTACAAAGGGTTCGCCGCCCGTTGCGAAGGGCTGTTGTGCGTTAGAGATATGACGAAGCCTGAGACGCTTCGAGTTCTTCGATAAGATCATCAGTGACTATCGCGTCAACATCGAATTCAACGCCGAGGTTTACGGGATGCGGAGACCTGAAGAGGGAGGCGCGCGATTTCGAGTCGAATCATCGCAAGGTGTTTATGAAAGCAAAGTGCTCGCTTGTGCCATCGGGATATTCGGCCGCCCGAATAAGCCGAAAGAATATCGGCTGCCACCAACACTCAAGCAGCGCCTTCTCTTTGATATGACGTCGCAACAGATTCAAAGCGAGGCGGTGCTGGTTGTCGGCGGCGGGGATACGGCAGCCGAATACGTGCAGTATCTTCGCCAACAGGATAATCGCGTTACGCTTTCGTATCGACAGGCAGATTTCACGCGACTCAATCAGCAGAACCACGATGCGCTTCTTGGCATGGAACAGCGTGGCGAGGTTGAAATACTCCGCAGCTCAAACATCAAAGAGATCGAGGATGAGGCAGGACGACCGCGCATTAGTTTTTGCTGAAGCGGAACATCCAGCTCGTATCTTCGATCGTGTGATATTCGCGCTGGGAGGCACAACGCCTACCAACTTCCTGCACACGCTGGGCATTACCTTCAACGGCGACGGCCCGGTGTTCGATGAGGCGGGCGCAACTAACGTTGACGGCCTTTATCTGATCGGTGATCTGGTAGTAGGCAAGAAAGGCGGATCGATCATCACGGCGTTTAACTCCGCAGTGCGGGCAATGAAGAGCATCTGCATCCGCGACTTGTCTTGTCAGCCTCGACGTCGACGGCGCATAGCTCCGATGGTGAGCGACGGTCAACTGAATGGTTTCTCACTTCGGCAATTCTTCAGCGATCAGATGAGTTGTTTTTGGTGGTTGAGCGCCAACATGAAAGGCTTGAACGCGTTGCTCTACTTTCCTGTCCTCGGCTGTGATCCTTTCGTGCTGTCGTAAATGTTCGCCCCAGGATTCAGTCACGAAAATCTCGAGATATCGTTCCGGATCAGCAGAGTCGCGCAGCACGTTCCAACGAATCGCGCCGTCACGGAGACGGATTCGTCTCAAGTCTTTCAGCGCGTCCAAAAACTCTTCCGCCGTCTTTGGATCGATTCGATATTCAATCGAAGTTATGGCCGGACCATCGCGTGTGTGCACTCTCGATTCGCATCACCGGTTCCGGCCAGTGCATTGAAGGCGCGAGTGACAAATTCTTATTGGCGACCAAACGGTAACGCCAGGTGACAAGCAGACCAATCACGAGCCCGACCGCCGAAATCAGAAGCGCACTCGATATTCCGAAACGCCCGGCCACGAACCCCCAAAGCGCGCTGCCTGCCGCTAAGCCTCCAGTGAATACCAATAAATAGACCGCCAATACCCGCGCGCGCACCCACGGAGGCGTTGCTGTCTGCGCCGAAACGTTCAGGCTCGCCAGTACCGAGATCCAGGCTATCCCGGCCACTACCAAAGCGATAGCGAGGAACAGAAATGAATGAACGTAGGCGAGAGCAATCGCGCTTAGAGCAAAGACGATGCTGCCGCCTGCTACCAGTTGATTGATGGCGAACCGCTTCCTAAGTGTCGGTAACAGCCATGCTCCGGCAATTGCGCCAATGCCCAGGCAGCCAAGCAACGCTCCATACCCAAATGAACTCAGTCCCAGGCCGCGGCGGGCTTGCTGAGGTAACAGCGCCCATAAGGCGCTGGCGCAAATAATGAAAACAGCGCAGCGGAGCAGCACCGTTTGCAGTTCCGGTGAGTGACGCAAGTAGCGCGTGCCGGCACGCATGGCGCTGATGATTTCTTCGGGAGGCAGCTTGCTCGTTCGCGGCGCAGGCTGCCATCGATAGACGACGACGAATACTGCCAGGAACGAAACGGCATTAATAAAGAAAACGGCCCATGGACCTGACGCGGCTATGATGAAGCCTCCGATGGCCGGGCCAATAGCCCGCGCAATGTTCACGGCCACACCGCCAAGCGAGAGAGCTGCCGGCAAATCTTCGCTGGGAACTAACTCGGGCGTAATTGCCTGCCAAACGGGATTACTTACTGCCGAACCGATGCCGAGAAGAAAAGTCAGTGAGAGCAGACGGCCAGTAGTCATATGACCGGTCAGCGCCATGACCCCCATCGCAGTCGCCACAATCACCATCCACACTTGCATGACGATCAGCAAGCGGCGGCGATCGACGATGTCCGCGAGCGCACCGGCCGGCAACGCCGCCAACACGACCGGTAAGCTGCCCGCCGTCTCGACCAGCGCGACCAGCACCGGCGAAAGCGTAAGTGACGTCATCAACCAGCTCTCGCCCACGTCCTGCATCCACGAGCCGATGTTGGACAACAACGCTCGCGATCCAAAGCGCGCGGAATACCGAGTGACGCAGAGGACTCCACACCGAAGCTGGTTTGAGACTGGACTTGCCTCGGCCGGCGGTTTCTTGATTTTCTGGAAGCGCTTCGCCACCGCGATCTAGATCGAAATCTTTGCGAAGGTTAGTCCTGATCGATTAATTCGATCCGGCGGACGTGGCGGCCACCCTCGAAGCGGCGTCTCCAGCCAGGTCCGCACGATTTCCAGCGCGAGTTGTTCTGTCATCATCCGTTGACCGAGGAGAGATCATGTTGGCATCGTTGTGTTGACGAGCCAGTCGGGCCGACTCAACATTCCAACAGAGCGCGCAGCGAATTCCTCTGATCCGATTGGCCACCATCGCTTCACCGTTTCCAGAGCCACCGAGCACGATGCCGCGCTCGGCTTCTCCGTTAACTACCATTAAGGCGACCGGGCGAATGAAGAGAGGTAATCGACAGGCGCTTCAGAATCGGTTCCCAGATCGAGAAGATTGTATGGCTCAAGACGACCAAGAAATTCTTTGATCTTCTGTTTGTATCTAAAACCTGCGTGGTCGGAACCGATAGCGATCTTCATCATTTTGACACTATGCGACAGCCAGTCCTGGCCATCATCTTTACCCGACGGAGTGGCTTCTCAGTTGAGTTGCGGCTAGCTATTTTCGTCGGGACTATTCGAGAGTGAGACGAACTTGAAAACATGTATCGCCCGGTTTCGATTCAAAACGGATATTGCCCCGGTGTTTTCGAACGATGCGGACGACGGTATCCAACCCAAGTCCGGTTCCCTCACCGACCGGCTTGGTCGTAAAGAACGGCTCGAAGATGCGCGACCTCAGGTCTGCCGGGTATGCCCTGAGCCGTTATCACGGATTTCCGACAAGAACGTCGGTCGGCTCTCTTTTCGTGCGCACCTTCAACGTCCCACCTTCCGCCATGGCATCGACAGCATTGACGATCAGATTAGTCCACAACCTGATTGAGTTCGCTGCCATAGGCCTTGATGCGCGGCAACTCTTCGGCGTACTCACGCGTTAACACGATGCTCTTCTTTCTCAACTTGTACTTCAGGATGAGAAGCGTACTTTCCAGCGCTTTGTGCACGTCGACTTCCTGCACCGACGCCTGGTCCATATGGCTGTATTCCTTAATCGCACCCACAAGTTCAGAGATGCGTGTGGTGGCGACCTTGATTTCACTCGCGAGTTTCGCCGCTGCGAGCTGGGCGTTGACTCGTGCCAACGATATCGTCAAAGGCGTCTTTCTCGAGGACTTCCGAGATCTTCTGCAGGCCCGCAGCATCAATACCGGCTTCAACGAGGTTGCCGGAGAGTTTCCAGGTGATCACCCACGCCATGGTCCTCAAGCCAGGTCGCGACTAAATCTTCGCGGTCGCTTTGCTCCAGCGAATTCAGCTGCGCTGTTGTTGCAGTATGTTCGAGCGCCGCGTCTTCGAAGGCACTGATCGCCTCCTCCTGTTCGGTTGTCAAGCTCATGCCGGCAGAGCCGGAGGTCCGCTGCCCGCAACTCCGCCAGGGTGGCGATCAGATCGTTGGCGGCGCGAGACGCCGCGGCCGCCGGATTATTCAGCTCGTGTGCCAGTCCGGCTGGAGAGCTTGCCCAGGGCCATCAGCTTATCCTGTTGCTGATCGGCAGTGGTCGTCATTGCGCACGCGATCCATCATGATGGCTGACAAGACGCTGGACCAGAATCGGTATTCGCTGCATCATCTCGGGAAACAGACGAACTGGAAATCGCAGCACGCGCACCGCATGTGACTGCGCGTCCGGTGACCGTGAATTGCGGTCATGCGCGAGAAAGGCAGCATCCCGGTCACCTCGGTGGCCGGGTCACCTGCTCGCACGATGTAGACCTCGTCGTGGACGTTCTCATCCCAGTAAGCGTGCACTTCCCCTTCGAGAAAGATCACCAGCCAATCAGGTGGGTCACCTTTCCGGAATACGACGTCTCCCGGAGCGCAACCGCCGGTCCTCGACGTTGTCAGCGAACCACTTCAATTGATCTTCCGGCAGATCAGCAAACACGCCGGACGCGTCTCAGCGCCTCAACTTTGTCCTCAGGTGAGTTGCTCGGTTGCGCTGACAGATTCAACTCGTCGCCGGACACCGGCACGCCCACGCCTTCTGTTTTTGTGTCGTCCATCGGTCATACCACCTTGCTGAGATATTGATGTACGAAGGAGATCGCCACAGAGCCTTCCCCAACGCCCGACGCGACTCGCTTGACCGAACCATGGCGCACATCGCCGACTACAAAGATACCCGGCACGTTCGTTTCCAGAAGCCCTGGATCCCGGTCCACCTGCCATCCTTTAGGGCGCTTCCCATCGCGCATCAAGTCGCGGCCGGAAAGAATAAACCCATGCTCATCGCGTTCTACGATATCCGCAAGCCACCTGGTGTTTGGAGCAGCCCCGATCATGATGAACAGCGAGTTGGCTGGTACTTTGTTGATCTCGTTGGTTGCCAGTGCAGCGAACGGAAATTGCTTCGAGATGATCCTGACCATGCGCCTCGACAACCGACGAGTTGAATTCGATCTGGATGTTCGCAGTCTCTTTTAACTGCTTGATTAGGTATTGTGACATCGACGCTGCGAGTGATGAGCCTCGTACCAACACTACCACTCGTCGCGCATACTTCGAGAAGTACATGGCAGCCTGGCCTGCGCTATTCGCGCCCCCAACAATGAACACATCTTCGTCTCTCGTAGACATTGCTTCGGTCATCGCAGCGCCGTAGTAGATTCCTGCGCCGGTGAGACGTTCGACTCCCGGAGCGTCCAGCTTGCGCCACTGTACGCCGGTCGCAACCAACAAGGCGTGACAACTGAGCTCCGCTCCGTCCGCCGAGTTTTAGCAAACGGTAGGGACCATCCAGGCGGATGGCAGTAGCTTCGGCCGAAAGGATCTCCACACCGAACCGCCGGGCCTGAACCACGGCGCGCCGCGCCAGGTCGCCACCGCTGAGTCCGCTGGAAATCCCAGGTAGTTCTCGATGCGACTGGACATGCCTGCCTGTCCTCCAGGGGCTTCGCGCTCGATCATCACCGTTCGCAAACCCTCGCTCGCTCCATAAACTGCAGCCGCGAGACCTGCCGGGCCGCCACCGACAATTGCGAGATCGTAGAATGTTTCTGCTGCCCGGGTCTTGAGCGCCGGAATGTTCGGCAAGCTCGCTGGTCGTAGGCTGATGCAAGCGTAACACCGTTAGGGAAGATCACGAGCGGCAAGTCTCTTTTTTCTTGCTCCTCGAGCAGCTCTACGACGCTCCTGACGTCCGCATCTGTTTGCTGTGGTCTCTATGTCGAGCCATTGATATGGGACATGATTGCGGGCCAGGAAGTCTTTGATGTTGTGCGACGCAGGAGACCAGCGATTCCCTAAAACACGGATGCCCTCAAACTGAGGCGGAAACGCTGCCTGCCAATCCTCGAGCAGCTCGTCCAGTACCGGATAAAGATTCTACTTCAGGCGGGTCCCATGGCTTTAGCAGATAGTGATTAATACCCGCGTCGTTGATCGCAGCGATTGCTGCGTCGGTGTCGGCGTAGGCTGTCAGCAGCACTCGCTTGGCATCGGGATAGATGCGTGATGGCCTGCTCCAAAAACTCGACACCGGATAAGCCGGGCATTCTCTGATCAACAAGGAAGAGTGCAACAGCACTGTGTCCTGACCTTCAATTCCCGAACAATCTCCAACGCTGCCGACCCTGATTCGGCCCGCAGCACGCGATAGTCGCTGGCATATTGGCGTCGCAGATCGCGCTCGATCAGCCCGCAAGACCTCCCGATCGTCGTCGACCGTGAGCAATACCGGTTTCGCCATATTGATCTCTCTTACTCCTTGCTTTATCTCGGCTGGTTTACCATTCCGCCGCTTTTTCATACCGTCAGGATCGTCCCGCCATCGATAACGAACTCGCTTCCGGTAATGGAAGAGGCTCGGTTCGATGCCAGGAATGCGACCAGTTCAGCAACTTCCTCAGGTCGGTTTGGCCTACCTAGCGGGATGCCGCCAAGGGAGTCCATGATCCGTTGCCTCGCGGCATCCGTGTCGATGCCCGTGCGCTGCGCGATTTCGTTGACCATTCCTGCGCGGCCTCGGTTTCAGTATAACCGGGGGCAACTGTGTTCACGCGAATACCCTTGGGAGCGACCTCCCTTGAGAGTCCCTTCGCTGTAATTAGTCAGGGCCGCCTTGGCGGCTGCGTACGCCAGTGTGGCCTCGAAGAGCGGGAGCGTTCGCTGGATCGAAGAGATATGGATGATCACGCCCGAGCCTTGATGCAACATCGATGGCAGGAACGCGCGATCCAGCCGAACGGCGGCCAACAGGTTCATGTCGAGCGCATGTTGCCAATCTTCATCGGACAACGCTAATGCGCCGCCGCCCGGCGCGGCAGAACCGCCTACGTTGTGGATCAAGATGTCGAGGCCGCCGAGACGATCCATCATAGCCTTGACGACCTGATCGATCCCTTCGCGCCTACTGACGTCGGCCTGGACGAACCCTTCAGCGGAGACGTCGGCGGGTAGTGAACGTGCAGTGGCAATTACGTCTCCGCCTCCGCGAATCAAACGCTTCACAATGGCTTCGCCAATGCCTCGGGGTTCCACCAGTAACCAGTATTCGCCTGCCTTTGAATTCGGCGGCTTCTATTTGAGATTCAGTTTGCATAGTTTTCTTAGGCTCAAATGATTGGAGAGCCTTCTTCGTCTACTCATCATTTTCGGTTTCAGAACAACAAGAGCAGTGACCGCCTTTCGGAATCGCAAATGCCGGTAATGATCCGCTCGCGTTCTTAATATGACGAAATGGAATATCGCGTCAACGACAGATTTGTTAATTTGTAGTTAATGTTGCACTACTCTGGATTTTCATTACTGAACAATCCCAAACGTAACTTTGTTCCCCTACTGTACAGTTTCAAAAGATGGGTTTGTAGATTGGCAGTATTCATTAGGTGCTGCGAAGTGGAGCTTCGGTTCAATTCTTGAGGAAAGGGTTATGAAATCGCGACTACCTAGATCAATCGGTCGCCTTCAAATGAAACTGAGTCTCGCCGGTAATGGCAGACCGCGGCTCTGGCGGTTGTGTTGAGCCGCTTGCGCTATGATCAGCGCCACCTCGAACTGCATTTCGCAGGCCGATCAAGCTGTCAGACAATCTTGTGGCGCGATAGAAAGTCTCGATCTCGTTCCAGAGATGACGCAGTTCGCGAATCGCGCGCGACGAGCCGCTCGCTGGTTCGTACCAGACCGACGTAGTGCCACATGATGTTCTGGATCGTTTGCATATCACCCTGAATCAAAGCCGGGTCCGGTTCCGCAGTTAGACCGCTTTCATCCCATGGCGGAACATCCTCGAAGCCCGGTCTTTCCTTCGCTCCAATGACGTCAGGAATCGGTCAATATCCTGGGCGGCACGGTTTCCCCAAACCAGTCCTTCCAGCAGTGAGGTGGAGGCGAGCCGGTTCGCACCATGTACGCCCGTGCAACTGATCTCGCCTATTGCGTATAGGTTTTTGATACTGGATTGTCCCCATTCATCTACCAGGACGCCGCCGCAGAAGTAATGCGCCGCTGGCACTACCGGCACCGCCTCACGCGAGATGTCGACACCTACCTTCAAACATTCGAGTATAGATGTGAGGGAAGCGACTGCGAATTGCCTCGGAAGGCAAGTGCGAAGCAATGTCGAGCAGGACGAAAGGATAACCATTCGTCTCCATTTCATGATGAATGGCACGCGCTACAATATCCCGCGGAGCGCAGGTCCTTCCATTGCGGCGGAGTAAGCCGCCATGAATGACTTTCCTCCAGGAGTTACAGTAACACGCCGCCTTCGCCGCGCACTGCCTCGCTGATCAACAAACCTTCAGCGCCCGGCGCCGCCAGCGCCGTTGGATGAAACTGAACATATTCGGCGTTAGCGATTCTCGCTCCCGCTCGATGCGCCATGGCCAGTCCGTCGCCGCGTGCACCCGGCGGATTCGGTCGTGTTGCGGTAGATGCGCCCGAGTCCACCGGTAGCCAACACTGTGACGTCTGCCAGGTAGCGGTGCACCGCCTTCCCTTCACGATCGAAAGAGATAGCGAACCATGGCAGGCAACAGGGCGATAGTTATCCAGCGGATCACGTGAGTGGTGCGGAAAGGTAATCAGATCGACCGCGGTGGCATTGGCTTCGATCGTAATATTGGGACAACTCTGTGAGTGCCGCAATCAGGCCGACCATGATCGCCTGGCCGGTTTGGTCTCCGACATGCAAAATACGCCGGCGAGAATGCGCGGCTTCCTGGCCCCACTGCGGTTCACCCCGGCGCCCCGGTCAAACACGACATGCGCCGTTTCCTCGAGGACCTCATGCAAGAGCGGTGGGCCTTCTTCGGCAAGAATACCTGCCGCCTGCGGCGAACTGACGCCCGCACCCGCAGCGAGGATGTCGGCGAGCAACAGTTCGGAATTATCGTCGGGGCCACGACCAATGATCCCTCCCTGCGCATAGCGGGTGTTGGACTCATGCGGATCCGGAGCGCGCGTAATGATTGCGATCTGACGCTGTGGATTACGGGCTAGTCGCAGCGCGGCTGTAGCACCGGCGATACCGCAACCGATGATCAGAACTTCTGTTTTGGCCAATTGATTCTTGTCCTGGATGTCTGGTGGGCCGCTACGCTAGCCAATCTCGAGCATTCGCTCAACCGCACGCAGCGCTCGCCGACGAATCTCTTCATCGATTTCGATTTGGTATTGGTTCTTCTGCAGCGCTGCCAGCGTGTCTTCCAGCGTGATTTGGTTCATGTGCGGGCAACGCACGCTGCACAGTCTGAGCATCTCTTTTTCGGGATTCGCGGCCGGCAATGTTTTCACCCATCGAGCATTCCGTCAGCAGCAAATAACGCGGTGCCTCCGTTTGCTCGACGTAGCGAATCATGGCGTTGGTGCTGCCTGAATAGTCGGACGCACGCCACCACCTCGGGGCTGCACTCGGGATGTGCAAGAATCACGACGTCGGGGAACTGCTTTCGAATATCGGCAATGTCCGCGACAGTAAACTTCTCATGTACTTCGCAGCGCCCGGGCCAGCCAATCATCATGATAATCAATCCCGAATCCGACACCGCCGCGCGGATCTTTGTTGGAAAGATAATGCGGCGACCGGTTTCCCGGGCGACGTTACCAGCCAGATATTCGTCAGGTAGAAAGATCACTGTTGTCGACATTCAACGATTCAACTACCGCGACCGCATTAGAGGATGTGCAGCAAATGTCCGACTCGGCTTTGACGTCAGCGTAGGTATTGACGTAGGTGACCACGGGGACACCGGGAAACTTCTGCTTCAACTCGCGCACATCCGCGGCAGTGATGCTCGCCGCCAGCGAGCATCCTGCCTTCTCTGACGGTAGCAAGACGGTCTTCGTGGGATTGAGAATCTTGGCCGTCTCTGCCATGAAGCGCACGCCGCAGAAAACGATAATGTCCTTGTCCGTTGCCGCTGCGCGGCGCGCCAGATCCAGCGAATCGCCGACATAATCGGGTATCGAATGGAACAGCGCCGGCTCCATGTAGTTGTGGCCCAGAATGACCGCGTTTTTTGGATCTTGAGCTGATTGATTTCAGCAGCGAGTTCGGCCTTGATCTTCAACTCGAAATCCGGCACCACATCACCCAGCATTTGCTGCAGTTTGAGATAGAGCCGATCCACAGAAGTTTTCGTTGCCCAATACTGGAATCATCGCTCTTCCCCCTTGTCAGCTAACAAAGCGACTCAAGTCTATTTGACCAGGCGCAGGCTGACATCAAACGCTTTCGCGGAATGAGTGAGCGCGCCAACGGAATGAAGTCGACGCCGGTCTCGGCAATTTCGCGGACGTTGGCCAATGTCACGTTTCCGGAAGCCTCTAGCCTTGCCTGGCCGCTGCCCAGAGTGACCGCTCGACGGAGGTTGTCAGTGTCCATGTTGTCCAGCAGAATTCGCTCGACTCCCATAGCCAAAGCCGCCTGCACCTCTTCAATCGTTCGAGCTTCGACTTCGATCTCCAGATCGGGCGCTGCGGACCTCGCCAGCTCCACTGCCCTGGTCAACGATCCTGCATAGTCGATGTGATTGTCCTTGATCAGCACCATGTCGTACAAACCGAAGCGATGATTCTTGCCGCCGCCGTTTCTGACCGCGAGTTTGTCGAAGCGCGCAGGCCAGGAGCGGTCTTCCGAGTGTCGAGTATAGTCGCCTTCGTGCCGGCGATGGCGGCGACAAATTCGCGCGTCAATGTCGCTATGCCTGACATGCGCGAGAGGATATTCAGGGCTGTGCGTTCGCCAGTCAGGATGGCGTGCGCCGAGCCGTTCAGTTCCAGCAGCGTCTTTCCAGACTCTACCGGATCTCCGTCTGAAAACGTTGAACTGAAGCGCATATCACAACTCAACAAAAGAAACACTGGCCTGAACAACAGCTAGTCCTGACAAGACGCCACCCTGCTCGGCTACGATCGTCGCGCTGGCACTGACTCCCGAGGGCAATATGCTGTTGGTAGTAACGTCCCGGAGCCAATGTCTTCCGCTAAGCGCCCGGCGAATGCAGCCAATGATCTCGTCACCAGCCTCCGGCCCGGCGACCGAGTCACCGATCCTTATACCGCCTCGCAAGTGTGGTGTTGTTGGAAGAGGTCAACGCCAAAGCATAGGAATTCATACCAGGGAAAGCAACTGCAGGGATTGCCTCGCCGACAGGGCAAGCCCAGTTCATTGTGTGATCGGCCCCACCATGAACGATAGAAAGTGGAAGTGCCATTGGCGAATCTAACGGAAACGATGGTCCAAAATGGTGCCGCAACTCTCGTTCGGCCCGAAACCAGTCTTCCTCCGATGAGCCTAAAGGCCTCCCCCCTCTCCCCAGAACTGATAAGCGAGCTTCTCAGTTTGAGCGTGGAAAATGTCTGATGCCTGTCTCTTTCATATCTTTTTCCTCTTATCTGATCGTTAATGACAAAGCGCCGATCTCGTATCACTGATCCTTTGCTAACATCACCCCAATTTATGTATCCAGAGTCCATCACTGCTACGCTCAGCAACTTCCGTCATAAGGTGTTGGCTGTGATTGATTCAGTCGCCAAAACCGTCGACTCAGGAATCGCGCGGCTCTCCGTTGCCACAGCGGGAATCAACGCCTGCCAATTGCTGCTCTGCCAGCTATCCGGTATGACGTTTACCCGGAACCACGGCGGCAGTGAAATCAATAAGTACCTGCTCAGAGCCTGGACATATGGTTCACATACATTTGCCGCAACTCCAATAGCTTCTGGTCAGTGGCTAATCCCTCTCGAACCGTGACACCGGTTTCCGCAAGCGTATTCCGCAAAGCCTTCAAACTGGAGGGCGACAGACGATCAGGCTCCGACGCCGGCGTTGAGGATACGAAAACCTGGGCTAGCTCGGCGGCGAGGTGACGTGCTTTGGCGAAAGTCAGGTTGCGCCTGCCGCACAGGACCGCCATCGATGCCGGTCATTACCAGGGCACACGCATCGAGGATGGTGGTCAGAAGCCGCCAGCCACGATTGATTGGCGTGTTGCGAGCGGAAGTAAACAAGAAAAGGATACGAGAGGTGGCTTTCGAGTACTTCCGCCGACCATCTTTCCCAGTCAACGAGCAGCCGACGGAGTTCTGACGTGTCCCCGCCGTTTCGTCCTAACTAATTCTCCGGCGGTCGGGGGTGAACCAGCGCGTGCGTCCAGAAGTGAAATACTCACTCTCGCGGCGCGAGCGTCTGGTAGATCTATAGGCAAGTACGGAGATGACACCTCCCAGGAAGGCGAAGCCTAAGCCAGCTTCCACCACCACCAACGTCCGTCCCACCCTGCCCAATGGAATTACATCCCAAGGCCCAAGGTGAAGAATGTCGCGCCGCTCATATATAAATACGTCAAGAAGGACGCGACGCTTTGCCCCACATTCAGCCGGTCCTGAAGGCCCCATTTGCAACATGGCAAAGCCGGCAACTGATGCCCGTGGCCCATACGCCCAGCAGCAGAAGCGGGGAGAGCGGGCCAAAGATGCTCAAATAAAATTCCCGTCCTTTATCACCGGTGATCCATTCCGCGACGACCGACCCCAATTGCCAGGTCAGGCGATAGAAGAATCTAGCGAACCGCAAGCGGTGCGTGACGCGTCGCAACAGGATAATTACCTCAAACGCATCCCACAGCATTATGATCACCAGGACGAAACCAAGAATAGCGATTATGTACCTCATGCAATCTGACAGTTTAAGAAGGTGTTAAGCATTTAGTCCTTTCTTCATTTGCCGAAAATGTCGGGAATTTTGACGCTTTACAGGGCCGTATAGGACCTATAGCAATACGTAACTGAACGAAGTACAA
>ERZ1370068.2835-contig-1964_pt1 | contig 25188 bp, 41 predicted proteins | sample MGYA00561227_ERZ1370068 | MGnify/ENA primary metagenome ERZ1370068 (study PRJEB38410, sample SAMEA6850437) | metagenome | study: Metagenomic assessment of the ecological functions of the soil: analysis of the soil microbiota associated with the...
GATATACTTCGTTCAGTTACGTATTGCTGCCAGCGCCTCATTGCCCTCGGCGTGGCGTTGGGCGGGAAAGCCGGGGTGCGCCTCGGCCACGCGTGGGACCTGGCGGTGAGCCGGAACACGCTGCTGCGCGTGACTGCGCCAGCAGCCACTGCCCGCCGTTGCCCACGCCCACCGTTGCTGCGGGGTGGACGATTTCGCACTGCGCAAACGCCAGACGTATGGCACGGTGCTGATCGATCTGGAGCGCCGCCAGCCCGTGGCGCTCCTCCCGGATCGCACGGCCGACACCGTGGCGCAGTGGCTGCGGGAGCATCCCGGGGTGGAGGTGATCGCACGGGATCGCTCACAAGCCTATGCCGAGGGCGCGCGCCAAGGGGCCCCTGCTGCCACACAGGTCGCGGACCGCTTTCATGTACTCCAGAATCTCCGGGAAGCCCTGGACCAGGTGTTCCTCACGCATGGCCAGGCCCTCGACGCGGTCAATGACCCTGGGCGCCAGCAGCCCGTGCCGCTGTCCGATGGGGCGACTGGCCGTGCCCGTGCCACCCACGACATCCCCTGCCGGCGCAGCAGCGCGCGGCGCAGCGCCAGGCCCGCCGAGCAGGCGCTGCATACGCAGGTCTGGGCCTTGCACCGCCAGGGCTGGACGGCCCCGGCCATTGCGCAGCAGGTCGGGCTGAGTCTGCGCACGGTGCAGCGCGACCTCCGGACCGCCACCTTTGCGGGGCGCAAACGTCGCAGTGACCTCGGGGACAGTGGGCTCAACCCCTATAAGTCGTATCTGCTCGAACGCTGGAATGCCGGCTGCTATACCGCCATGCGGCTGTTTCGCGAGCTCCGTCAGCGGGGCTATGCTGGGGAGCTATGGCGTGGTCGCGGCCTATGCCCGCCGCTTGCGGCAGGCCCAGGGCCTGCCTCCCGGGCACCGCCGTCGCACGTCAGCCCCTGCCCGCGGTGGCCGAGCCGCCGTGCCAGCCGCTGACGCCGCGCCGGGCCACGTGGTTGGTGCTGCGACGCGAGACGAAACGCACCGACGGCGGAGACCCAACAGCTCACCGCGTTGCGCGCGCAGCAGGCCGAGGTGGCTGAGGCGATTGACCTCGCGCAGGACTTTGCGCACGCTGGTCCGCCAGCGGCAGCCGGCGCAGCTCGATCCCTGGCTCGCAGCGCGCGACCACCAGTACGCTGGAGGCCTTGCAACGCTTTGCCAACGGGCTCCGCGACGACTATGAGGCGGTCAAAGCGGGCGTGACCCTGCCCTGGTCGACCGGCCCGGTCGAGGGGCATATCAATCGCCTCAAAATGCTGAAGCGCCAGATGTTTGGCCGCGCGCGCCTCGATCTCCTCCGCCGCCGCTTCGTGCTGGCCCCCCGCGATGGGCCGGTCCCCGGCCGCTCAGGCCTGCGTACGCCCGACCCAGGCCGACAGCCGAGGCCGCGTAGCGCCACGCGGCCGCGAGGTGTGGCACGGGGCATGATGGCGAGCAGCCTGGGAGGTCGCCTCGCCATGCGGCGTGGGGTAGGGCGGGCCATGGCAGCGCCGTCCGGGCCCAGGGTGGTGCACGTGTGAGAAGCTCTCGCGTGAGGACAGGATTTGTCCTCCCCGACGTAGTGTGCATGACTATAGAGGATATCTCTTTTTTGACTATCACCAAAGCGGCCAAGAACCATTAAATGGCGTAGTTTTAAAAGTATTTGGCGTGGGTGATGCTCCAGGTGTCATGGCGCGGAAGGTATAAAGAAGAAAGCCCCCATTGCAGGGGTTCAGCCTATCCCTCAGAAGGGCACCAACCCTGGCAGAAACTGCCTCGCGCGTCCGCGAACAGGAAGTATTCAGCTGTGCCTTCGCAGGTAAGACTGTATCCAGTATCCCAGGCATTGTCTATATCTGCGTGGGTGCCTCGCCAGCTCAGGTTGCCACTAACGACCAGGATTTCTCGCGCCGCATGAACAACTTCAGATGTAACCTTATCTAACCTGTTGATTTGAACAAGGCGTGCAATCTGAGGGATAGGAATTGAAATTGCAGCCAGGGCAAAGGCTCTGTCTGGGTGTTCACGCACCTCGGAGAACGTCGTGGACATGTTGTTTTCAGGCCCAAGCGCGAGGAGACTTTCTGGGGGAGCTGCTCAAGGACTTGCATGGAGTGGGAGTCTCCAGACTTCTATGCAGCCGACGATGACTCCTGGCACTTCCTTGTCACAACGTTGGTACTTGCCCCTGCTTGGCGGTGATCTTCACTGCGGAATGAACGGAGCACCCATGCTAGAATGGGGCGAAGAGACGGAGGTATTGACATGAATCATGTGAAAAATGTAGCAGGGAATGATGTCTCTATCTTTTTATTTCGGTTTGAGTTAAGCAGCAATGGTATCAACTTTGTGGTGAATGAGGCGATTGCTGCTGATATGTATCAAGATGTCGGATGAGAAACTGAAACCGCTTGCGCATGCCTGCTGCGAAACACTCTTGCGCTACAGACACCTTGAGCGTGAGTAACACCATTATGGATGGCAATATTCTTGCTGACCGGTGAATTTGAAGTCATGCTGAGCAAGGGATTAGGCAGACACGTTGCGGCAGATGAAAAGCAGCAGTTATTTCAGGATGCGAAAACCATTGCCGATCTGCTGGTAGCGGTGATGGACAGAAAAACCACAGGAGCTGAAGGAAGGGAAGCAACAGAACCCACCCCACATGCGTTCTCCGCAGCGTCCTAAGAAGATAAGAAAAGGGCTTGAGGAGTTAGGACACGCAAAACGCCTCCAGGCAGAATGTGCAATGGCTCGCAGAAGGACAACGAGTGAGACCTGGCTTAAAACAGTTGCGACCAGAGGATTTACCGCCTGGCGTCACCGCAGCAAGAGGCTATGACCACCGGGGGCATTGTCGTCATATTTGAGCACGAAACCCTGGGAGCATTGGGGAAATCGTGTTGATCAACGCCAGTTCGCCCATTTTTAAGGCGGTTCAGAAGAAATGGTCCCCAGCCTTGTATAGAGTTCTGGCGAAAAGCCCAACAGCGCCAGAATACACTGTTGGAGCGGGCTCAGAGCCGTCATATGTCGCACGATCCGTTGGGACCCCTTGACGATCGTCAGGGTGATGTCCTCAAACGCTTTGAGCAGATGCTCGGCTGTCGGGCGGGCTGTTGTCGCGTCTGGGATTGCCGGCATACAGTCCAGCCAGCTTCGTCCCCTCCGCTGCCAACTGACGGCGGCCGACAAATTCCAACAGCGTCAACACCCGCAAGGCAATCGATAACAACCGGATGAGCCCTGTGGCATGGTCGTCTCGCTGCACATACATCGGCGTGGGTTCTGTCGCAAAGTTCGATTTTGGGGCAAAATCCAAAAATCGGGTATCAGAAATTCAACGACTTACAGACTGCCAAACTCTCGAAAAAGCAACTTTGCGACAGAACCAGAAAGATCCGTCGCTGTTCATCCCCTCCTGCTGGCGTCGCCTGCGCAGCAGCAACGGGGAGAAGGCGGCCCGTATGCACGGCAAGCGCCGAAGGGACACGGTCGAGCTGACCAGGCGGGTCTCGCCGCGGTGGAGACCGGCAACGAAGGCGGGCACGCGGCGGCTCTGGGACGTACAACAGGGATGTGGTGCGGTCTCAGAGCCTGCGTCGTCCCGTCCCCTCTGGCGCCTCTCACCCCACCCATGAGCATTGACCCCCATGGTTCTCGGACGCCAGGCAGGGAGGCTCCGGAGCCGCTCGTCCCTCGTCTCCTGACGCTGCCAGCAGTGCCCGGTGCGTGGCGCAGGGGAGGGCCGTGCCGGTGCGGCAGACGGGTTCCTCGTCCGTTGCGACAACGGCATAGACGGGACCGTCCTCACGCGGGGTGACTTGTCCCTGCACGGGCCGCTGCCCGGTTTCCCGCCCCTAGTGGGAGAGCTGGGTCAGCGAGCAACCGGGCCGCCTGAGCGCCTCCGCAATGCCCAGGGGCGCGACACAGTCGCCCACCTGGTAGACGTCCCAGCCGGGCGGCACCAGGGCGTGCGTTGGCTCATCGCTGGCCTGGCGCCCTGCGACCAAGACGGTGTCGGTGGGGAGCCGCTCGCGATGGCCGTTCCGATAGCAGAGCATGACGCCGCCCGCGGTCGGCTGCACCGCGTCCACGAGCCCCACGATGTGGACACCTGGCCTCGGCCAGGTAGTCGGTGAGGGCCTGGCACCGCTCGGCCCGCATAATCGTAGGCCGCGGGGCGGAGCTCGACCCCCGCTCGAGCAGCCACACCCGGTGGCCCGTCCGGGCGAGCGCGACCGCAAATTCCGCCCCCTCGCCGTGGCTGACGACGACCACGCGCTCGCCGAGGGTCCCCTGCCCGGCGAGATAGGCGGCATACCCGACCACGGCGGGCCCTCGTGGGGGCTCGCGCTGGCCAACGCGCACGGGCGGGCTCCCGTCGCGAGGACTACGGTCTCCCCTCGACCGTCCGGAGGAGCTCGGCCGTCACGCGCGTGCCCAGCCGCAGCTCGACCCCCAGCGCGGCAAGCGCCCGCAGCACATAGCTCGCCATAGGAGGCCAGGTCGCGCAGGTGCAGCGCCGGTAAGCCCGCCACCTGCCGGAGCAAGCCGCCAGGGGCGGATGGCTTGCTCCCACAGGGTGACCTGGTGGCCCCGGCGGGCCAGCCCCCACGCCACTTCCAGTCCCGCAATGCCTGCCCCTGACGACGTGCACGTGCCGGGGCACCCGCGCGCGCGGGGCAGGCGGGCTGCTGCTCCACCTCGCGACCGAGCGTGGGATTAATGGGACAGCTGAGGGTGCGCCCGCGGAGCACGGTCTGAGCCAGACAGACATCACAGCCGATGCAGCGATTGATGGCGTCCCACCGGTGTTGCGCGGTCTTGCGCGGGAAGTCCGGGTCGGCCAGCAGCTGGCGCCCGATCCCCAGCAGGTCGACGGCGCCGTCCTCCACCATCTGCAGCGCGACGGCCGGGTCCGTGATGCGGGAGCGCCCGAGCAGCGGCACGCTGAGCCGCTCGCGCACCCAGCGGTAGAGGTCGGCCCGCTCGCCAGCCGGGCTGTACAGGGGCTCGGTCCCGAGATAGGCCTTGACATCCTTGGCGATCGGTCCCGCGCCGAACGTGAGGTCCAGCACATCGACGCCCGCGTCTTCCAGCTGGGGCGCAATAGCTGTCGCGCACCTGCGCCGGGTGCAGGCCGCCAGGGCCCCCTCGTCCAGGCAGAGGCGGAAGAAGAGCGGCACCTGCGGGCCGACGACCGCGCGGAGACGGCGCACGACCATCGCGGGGACCCGCGTCGGCTCGCGATACTGATCGGTGCGGTCGTTATAGAGGGGTGACAGGAAGCGCGCCAGCGGCCAGCCGTGCGCGCCTTGGATATTGATCGCGTCGAACCCGGCGCGCAGCGCCCGCTCGGCCCCGCGGGCATACTGCTCCACCATGGCCTGGAGCGCCGCCAGGGAGAGCTCGTGGAGCCGATAGGGGAAGTGCGTATGCCACCGGTCGGTGATCTGGAGGGCCGCGGCCGCTCCCGCCTCGTGGATCGCGTCGACCAGCAGGCTAAAGGCGGGAATGCTGCTGGTCGCTGTCGAAGCGGAGCAGCCCCGCCTGCGGACAGGCATGCGGCTCCACGGTGGCAATCTCGACGGTGATGAGGCCTGCGCCTCCCGCTGCGCGCCGCCGATAGAGGGCGATCATGCGCTCCGTGGGTGCCCCGTGGCCGTCGATAAAGCCGGAGAGGCCGATCGGCAGCCCCACCATGCGGTTCCGCAGCAGCAGGCCCGCAATCCGCAACGGCTGGAACACCAGGGGATGCTCATCCATCGAGGCGCTCTTGTCCTGTGCGCTCCTTGTGGCGCAGTGTGGCGCGTCCTCCACGTCGGACACGCTATGTCTCACGCAATGCTGGCGAGCCTAACGGGTGGAGGCGCGACGGTCGAGGAGAGCACAGGCGCGCACAACCGTAGGTCGGGAGTTGCCGCTCTCCGCTCTTTCGATGGCGAAGCGGGGTCCTCGTCCAACCATCGTCCACGTTTCCTGCCCCCTGCTCTCAAATGCCGTACAGTGGGGTTTCCCCAGTACGGCTTCAAGCCGAGGTGTCGCCCTGATCAACCCTCCCCTGCCCGTTCCAGGCGTGAGGTCAAGCACCAGGTCTGCATACTCCCATCCCTGCAACGGTTTGAGAGAGCCTTCGTCGTTGTATCGACCCTCTTGCCCATCGGCTGGCATGATCAACCAGCCTGCCTCGGGGCGTTGACTCGACCACCTCGGCCCACGGGTCCTTGGCTCCAGGAGGGTTGTGTTGTCCCTCCTCTCGTCGCTCCTACGACGATCCACTCTGTCGCAAATCACCGAAAACAGGAAAGTTGATCCGCGCAAATTATTGATTTTTCAACACACTGTTTTCAGATTTTTGCCTCCAAAAGGCAACGTTGGCGATAGAGCCGGTCAGGCGTGTCCAGGCACAAACTGGATGACGCCCCACGCGCCATTGGTCAGCCATGCCGGGTCACGCTGGCGCAGCTCGTGCACCTGCGCGCTCGACAGCCCGGCGATCACTTCGGCTTTGCACGTGCGTAAGAACACCAGCGGGGCGGGAAAATAACTCACCACGTCGGCCAACGGCGTCGTCAACGGCCAATGCGCGTCGCCGAGCGCACGCCGATAATTGGCATCGCCTTTCGCAATCACTACATCGGCCTCCGCGAGGAAGGCTCGTAAGTCGTCTGGCATCTCCCACATCGGCAGGGGCGAGGTCCAGAAGGGATGGGTATGGACTTGTAAACGCCTGTGCCGCACGCAGGCATGCAGCCGTTCCCCCAGCGTCCGCAAGGCGCTGTCGGCGTGGTGCCGCAGCCACGCGATGGTGGTGTGCACATCCGCCATCATCGCATCGGACACAAAGGTGGGATGCAATTTGGCGTGCAAACGCACGGTCTGGACCTGGGCGGTACTGAGCAGATAATCGGCCAAGCACAGGTCGCCGAGCAGTTCAAAGCCAGCATTGTCGAGCAGGCAATCGACACACGGAGGCGTGGCCCGCGGCGCGTCCTGCAGCGCGGTGAGGAAGTGGGCCACCGCCTCGGCCTCATTCACCACGAGATGCTCGTGCGGGTGGTCCGCAGGCGTGTGGCAGTGGTTGGGTGGCGTCGTCAGGCGCCCACAGGCTCATGTCCGCCTGGTTGCCCCACAGCGCCAGGGTCAGCACGTGGATGAGGCCCTCGGGGCGCCACCCGTCTGCGAGGAGCCGATGGGTCTGCGTGGCCAGCGCCTGCCCACGCGCCACGGTGGTGTGCAAGCCCTGCTGCTTCTGGGCGGCAAAGGGGTCGAACGCGGTGCGAAAGAAGTCCGTCATCGCGATGAGCCGACGATAAAAATACGTCTCGGCAAAGAACCAGGGCACCTGCAACCAATTGTGGTCCAGGTAGGGTCGCACATAGTCGTGCCAGCCTGGCATGTCCGGGGCCGCAGGATCGGTGAACCCTTCCAGGGTGCGTGAGGTCAGCATCTTCTCGGCCAGAGAGGGCGGGGTGTCGGCGAGAGGTGCCTGCGGGAGTGGCTCCAGAGAAGATGGCGCGGCGGCGGGCGACGCCGTGGCCCCTGACGCGCCGCTCCAGGCGAGGACACGGCTGGCCTCATCGACCGCGAGGTGTTGGCCCTCAATGAGCGCCTCGGTAAGCGCTGCCAGGTGCTCGGCAGCGAGCTGCAACTGCACCTGGAGGGTGCGATACATCAGGCGACCCCGCTGGCGCAGCAGGGCAATCGCTTGATCCACCACTGCGACAAAATCCACCGTGTCTTCTCCTGCCTGAGGCTCGGCCAATGGGCTCATGGGTGCGTGCATCATAGCATAGGTGACCGACCGCGTGCTGCAGGAAGTGCAGAGTGGGGGATGAGGGTGATGGATGGGGCAACGGTGTTGGGCGGAGTGTCTCACTGTGCAGCTCAGCGGCTCTCCCCACGGTCATTGCTTTTCCACCTGTACCAGCGCACCTTCGGCCGAGGTGTAGCGGATCGAGACGCTCATTGGCCCGGCGCGACAACACGTGCATCCGCCGGCGCAAATTCCGCGATAATGCTCCCCTGCTGGTGCCAAGTACGACGGCTCCCAGTGCGGGGACTGCACGCCTGGGTAGATGGGCTCTGCGGAGCGGACCTCGTGGCGCCGCGTGCTGTGGGGCATACGCAACACCCCCTTGACACGCGTACACTTCTGCGGCTTTAAACATGATTCGCATATACGATTATTAGTTCGCATATATGAAAAACAAAGATAGGCCCATCGCAATGCACGACTCACGGTCATTACAGCCGGAGCTTTGCTCGCGGCACGTTCAACCGATGAGATGCTAGAGAAGATGCGCTTCCGCTCATCGGTACCGAGCTACGCACCGATGACTGCGTCAACAATGAGTACGCGACGCGGTTGGCGATCCTGCGCTTTGCGGAAGGCATCGGCGACGGCAATCCGTTGTGGACAGATCCGACGTACGCGGCCGCGACACCGCACGGGACGCTGATCGCGCCGCCGAGCTTCATCTTCGCGCTGCCTCGGCTCTGTGCAGTTCGGCTGAGGGGTCTCGGCGGCTTCCACGCAGATACACACGATGACCTTCCATCGCACCATCCACGTAGGCGACCGGATTACCGCTCGCGTGTTCTTCGACGGCTTCTGACGGGCCAGTCGCGAGCCATTTCGGTGGGCGGCCGCATCAAGGATTATCTGCGGCAGGAGTACCGTAATCAGGCACGACGAGCTCGTGGCCACGTTCATCTGCTCGCGTATGCGTTTCGAGCGCGACGGAGATGCAGAAACGCGCTCGCCCGCACACGCCGTGGAGCGTGCCGCATCCCTGACCGGACGCAGAGATCGCCGCCATCGAGGAGCACGTGCTGGCCGAGACACCGCGCGGTGCGACGCCGCGCTACTGGGACGATGTCCAGGTGGGCGAGGAGATCGACACCATCACCAAGGGACCGATTGGGCTGACCGACGAGATCGCGCTTCGTTGCTTCCGGTGCCGCACCGATCCCGCGGCTCGCCGCGCATGGCGTCGCGCTGCGGCGCTACCGGAAGCACCCGCGCTGGGCCTATCGCGATCCCGACGAACCATGCCCTCGAGCCTGTCTATTCCGTGCACTACAACGACTACGCGGCTCGGCTCCAAGGGGCGCAGGCGGCGTACGACGTCGGCATCCAGCGCACGTGCTGGCAGATCCACGCGCTCACGAACTGGATGGGTGACCCCGGGTTCCTCACATCCGTGACCTCCCAGTACCGCTCGCACGTGTACCTGTCCGGATGTGGTGCGCCTCGGCGGCCGCGTGGAAGCCAAGGAGATCGACGCCAACGGAAACCACGTGGTACGGCTGACGACGTGGGCGCACAACCAGCGTGGACAGGATGTGATGCCCGGCACGGCCGTGATTGCACCGCCGTATCGCAACGCTACCGGTCATACCGCTGGAACCAGCAAGGAGACACCATGACCGCGCGCATCGACGCAGTAACGGCGGCGGTCGTGGACTGGACGGCGACACGCACGCGCAACGAGATCAGCGCTGTGCCGCGACCAGTACCACGCCCGCCGCGCCGTTACGAGATCTGATGGAGGTCCCCGCCGACCCGCACCTGCACGCGCGCGGCTTTCTGACGGATCACGTCACCGACGCCGTGCCGGTGGCGTTGCCAAACAGTCCAATGCGCTACGAGGGATCGGCCCCGAGGCCGCTGACGTCCGCACCATCGCTCGGACAGCATACAGACGAGGTGCTGACCGAACTCGTGGCTCTCGACGAGGCCGCGCTCGCAGACCTGCGTCGTGAGGGGTGATCTGGAGTATGTCGTCAGCAACAGCGCTTTGGGGCGATCGCATCGCCGTGGAAGTGCTCGGTGGCGTGCCCTTGCAGATGTACACCCGAGCGGCCGCGGCGGGTTGAGCATCTGCTGGCGTTCGCTGACCGCTGGGGAGCGCGGCCGCACCTCGTGCAGGGTGAGCGCGTGGTCACCTTCGACGTGCTGCGGCACGCCATCGGCGCGAAAGCCCGGGAGCTCTGTCGCCCTCGAAGTCGGGCGGGGTGCGCGCGTCTTCCTCCTGGGCTGGAACAGTCCTGAATGGATCGTCAATTTCTGGGCCTGCCTGCAGATCGGCGCCACTCCCGTGCTCGCCAACGGCTGGTGGAACGCAGGCGAGCTTGCCGGATACCCTGGTCGCGCTGCAACCGGCGCTCACGCTCGTCGGACGCGTATGGCGCTGCCAAGATGCCCCGGGCGTGGCGTTGTGGCCCCTGGGCGGTGGACACGACCCACGCGCCGACCGCCGCCGCGCCTGGCGCCGACACGACGTCGTTGGACGAGGAAGCGCCGGCGGTGATCCTCTTCACCTCGGGGACCGAGGGGCGTCCGAAGGCGGTCGTGCTGTCGCATCGCGCGCTGCTCGCGGGACTGCAGATGCTGTTGCATGTCACGCGCCGGCTCCCACAGCAACTCGACGAGACGGCTGCCGACGTCGGCCTGCACACCGGCCCGCTGTTTCACGTCGGTGGGGTGCAGACGCTGCTGCGGGCCATCACGGTGGGCAGCACGCTGGTGATGCCACGCGGCAAGTTCGATCCTGCCGAGGCGTTTGGCGTTGATCAGAGCGTCACACGATCAGCCGCTGGGCCGCGGTGCCGACCATGGTGTCCAGGCTGCTTGACCATCCGGACGTGCGCCGTAGGGATCTCGCGTAGCCTGCGCTCCCGTGACGGTGGGCGGTGCGCCCGTGCATGCGGAGCTGCTGCAGCGCATCCGCACCGGCTTGCCCAGCGTCCAGGCGCGGATTCCAACCGGGTATGGCCTGACGGAGAACGGTGGTCAGGCCACGGCGGCATCCGGCGCGGACACCGCTGAGCGGCCCGGCTCGAGCGGCCGGCCGCTGCCGTGCGTCGAACTCACGTTCCTGCCCCGACCAGGGCTGCCCGATGGCGAAATCCTCCTCCCGCGCCCCTACGCAGATGTCGCGGTTACTACGGGACCGATCCGTCACCGATTGATCACGACGGCTGGCTCCACACTGGCGATCTGGGGCGCCTCGACGACCAAGGCAACCTCTGGATCACCGGGCGGTGCAAGGACATGATTATCCGGGGCGGCGAGAACATCGCGCCGGTGGCGGTCGAACGCGCCCTTGTGGCGATTCCGGGCGTTGCCGAGGCGGTGGTCTTTGGTGTGCCGCACCCCGATCTCGGCGAAGAAGTGATGGCGATCGTCGTCGTCGAGGCTGCGCTCACGCCGCAGCACCTCCAGGAGCAGTTGCGGACGCGCGTAGCGTCCTTTGCCGTGCCCAGCCGTTGGCAACTCCAGACGGAGCCTCTGCCGCTCAACCATGCCGGGAAGGTCGACAAGGCCGCGCTGGTGGCGCGCGTATGCAGAGATCTCGCGGACAAGGACGGGCAGGCAACACCATGAAGCCGATGGAAGGGAAGGAAAAGCGCCTGCCGGCTGTACGCTCGAAGCGCGTGCCACAGCACCACCGCACCGTTGATCGGGTCACGCGCATCCTCGAAGAAGTGGTCTACCACCCCTGGCATAACGTTCGCCGAGCTTGTGTGCGCCCTCAATGCCGCCAAGAGTTCGGTGCACGGATTCATGCGCGGGCTCTTGGCCAGGGGCTGGCTCTACGAGGAGCAAGGGCGCTACTATCTCGGCCCCGCGGTGTACAGTCTCACCCTCGCCAGTGGTCACATCCGGGCGGGACTGGTGACGCATGCAGACCTGGCCGCGCTGCACGAGGAAACGGGCGTGGCAGTGTTCCTCGGGGTGCAGGCCGGCGATCACCTCATGTACATCGCGGAAGCTGGAAGTGATGCCATGACGGGATTCGAGGCGCGGTCGAACATCCGCCGCCCGATGCTGGCCACGGCGGGGGAAGGCGCTGCGCTCGCGGCGCGGTCAGACGGCGATCGTGTGTCGTATCTGCGCCGACGTAGCGCCGAGGAAGCCGATCTGGTTGACCAGTTCCTCGCGGAGTACGCGGAGATCAAACGGACCCGGATCGCGCAGAACATGCGCCGCGGGGCACGCGATTCGGTATCGCCACAACCGTCCACAATCCGTCCGGCGAGGCCGTGGCAGCCCTCACGCTCGTCGGCCTCACCGCTGAGGTGCGGCCCCGCGTGCAGGAGTTGGCGGAACGGCTGCTGCGGCACGTCGACTCATGGCCGCAACGGTCGATGACGCCGCGCGAGGCGATCTGACCGCCCCTGGCGACGGTTGGGGGAACAGTACCTGCCACCTGGAGCACTCGTGCGGGAGCTCATCAAACCAGCAGGAGGAAAGCATGACGTCAGCCGCTGTAACCGCCAGTGACGTACACGTCGCAACATCCGATGTGGTGATCGATCTGTCGCGTTTTGCGGCGACCATCGATACCGCGCGGCTCGACGCCGCGGTGATCAAGGCTGTCAAGACCAACATCCTCGATACGCTGTCGTGCGCGCTGGCGGGATCGTCCGCCAAGGCGATCGCCGACGTCGCAGGCCTCGTCAGGGCATGGGGTGGTACGGCCCAGGCCGACATGTTCGTGTTCGGCGGAAAGTTCCCGGCCCATCACGCGGCCTGGGTCAATGGCGGCATGTCCCATGCGCGCGACTATGACGACACGCATGACGGCGCCATCCTGCATGCCGGCGTGACGTCCGTGCCCGCCGCGATCGCCGCAGGACAATTGCGCGGCACGTTGTCGGGTGCCGATCTGATCGCGGCGGTCGCTGCCGGGCTCGAAGTGACCTGCCGCCTCGGTGTCGCCATCCAAGTCGATATCATTGAAAGCGGCTTCATCTACACGTCGCTGCTGGGGTATTTCGGCGCCACGGCGGCGGCTGGACGGGCGCTCGGCCTGACGGCAGAGGAGATGGTGCAGGCGTTCGGCATCGTCTACAGTTCGGTCGCGGGCAATCATCAGGTGACACGTGACGCCTCGCTGATGAAACGGCTGCAAGCCCGGACTCGCCGCGCAGGCGGCGGTGGTTGCGGTGCAGCTCGCTCAAGTGCGGCATTCGCGGCGCGCAGAGGGTGTTCGAAGGCGCCGACGGTTTCTTCCGCGTCTATCTCCACGGCCGCGTCGATGCCGACGTGGTGCGCCAGGATCTCGGCCGGCGCTTCGAGCTGATGCGTCTGAGCTACAAGCCCTATCCGTGCTGCCGCGACGTGCATAGCGCGGTCGATGCGGTGTTGCAGTTGCGTGCCAAGGCCCAACGTCCCGTCAGCGATATCCAGTCGATCCGCGTCGGTGTCACCGCGCCGGGCTACCAAATGGTGTGCGTTCCCGAGCACGTCCGCCTGGCACCACGCACCATCGTCGAGGCGCAGTTCAGCATGCCCTACACGGTGGCCGCGGCGTGGATCGACGGCAGAGCTGGGCATGCGCCACTTCTCCGACGCAGGCCTGCAGCGTGCCGACATTCTCGCGCTCGCCGCGCGCGGTGCAGCCGCATGTCGATGCGGAGATCGATCGTGACTGGAGGCGTTTTGTGACACCGGCCAAGGTGACCGTCCAGTTCCGCGATGGCCAGACAGTCGAGACGCGGGTTGATTATCCGAAAGGCCATCCGAACAACGTGATGACAGAGGCGGAATTCGCCGCCAAGGCGACGGATTGCGCCACCTTCGCCGCCAAGCCCTTGCCCGCCGACACGGCTGCTCGCCTCATCTCCACGGTCGGCAGCGCTCGAGTCACTTCCTGATATTGCCGCGCTCCTGCGCATCGTGACCTGACCTCGAAAGGCTGCTGGGAGAACCATCCGCTCGCTTATGCGAGCGCAGAGGATACGTCATGGACGAAGAGCGCTCGATACAGCGCCGGCTCGCCGCCATTCTTGCCGCCGATATCGCGGGCTACAGCCGGCTCATGCACGCGGATGAGGCCGCCACCGTGCGGGACCTCAAGGCCCATCAGAGCGTGATCCTGCCGCTGATCGGCCGGCACGGTGGGCGGATCATCGACACCGCCGGCGATGGCATCATGGCGGAGTTTCCCAGCGTCATCGGCGCCACCGAGTGCGCGGTCGAGATCCAGACCGTGATGGCCGAGCGCAACGAGGGGTGCCCGAGAGTCGCCGCATGCGGTTTCGCATCGGGATCAATCTGGGAGATGTGATCCACGACGAGACCCGGATCTACGGTGACGGCATCAACATCGCGGCGCGGCTGGAAGCGCTGGCTGAGCCGGGTGGCGTGCTCGTTGTCCAATACCGTCTACGATCAGGTCCGCGGCAAGCTGCCGTGTCACCTTCGAGGATGTGGGCGAGCGGCAGGTCAAGAACATCGAGCAGCCCGTGCGGATGTATCAACTCCACATGCCGGGAGCATCCTCCCAGGCGTCGTGGCCACGCTCGTCAGGCGCCCCGCCATAACGGACCGCAGGCGTTGGATTGTGTGGGGCCTGGCGGCGTTCCTGGTTCTCCTCGGGGCGGGAGGAGCGTGGTGGATGGGCTCGCCGCTTCTTCCAGGTCAGCGAGCAGACAGCACAGAGGCGCCGCGTCTCTCAATCGTCGTGCTGCCCTTGAGCAACCTGAGTGGCGATCCGAGCCAGGACTACTTCGCCGATGGCATCACTGAAGACCTGACCAGTGATCTGTCGCGAATTGCTGGAAGCTTTGTCATTTCCCGGAACACTGCGTTCACATTCAAGGGCAAGGCCGTGGATGCCCGGCAGATTGGCCGCGAGCTGGGTGTCCGGTATGTGCTCGAGGGCAGCGTACGCCGGATGGGAGGCACGGTCCGCGTCAACGCGCAGCTCATCGACGCGGGCACCGGCGCGCATCTGTGGGCCGAGCAGATGGACGTCGACCAGAGCACGCTGGCGACCCTCCAGGACAACTTCGGCATCGCGAACCGACTTGCACAGGATGCTCAGTGTCGAGCTCGTCAATGTCGAAGGCCGCCGGGCGCCGCGCGCCGACCCGGATGCGGTGGACCTCACCATGCGTGGCTGGTCGGTCTTGAATGGAGGGCCGAACAAGGAAGATGCGCAGAGGTCCGTCGCGTTGTTCGAGGATGCTCTTCGCATCGATCCCGATAATAGTCAGGCCAGAGTCGGGCTCGCCCAGGCGCTCACTCTCATCTACCGCAACCGCTGGGATCCCGAACCTGCCAAGGTGCTGGCCCGTGCCGACGAAGCAGCCTACGCGGGCCATCTCCACCGCGCCGAACTATGCCCATGCGCATTACGTGAAGGCCGAGGTTCTCGGATTATCCAACCGGTTTGATGCGGCGCTTGCGACGTACGATAGCGCCATCGCCCTCGATCGTAACCATGCGGCGGCATACGTTGGACGGGCGCGGAACTTGAATGTGATTGGTCGGGCAGCGGATGCATTGGCGCCCGTCGAGAAGGGCGATACGTCTCAGTCCGCGCGATCCTGAGCTGTATGTCTGGTATTTCGTCCTCTGCCACGCGAACACGCACTTGGCGCGCGACGCTCAGGCCATCGACTGGTGCCTCAAGTCGATTGCGACCGGTAAGACGTTCTGGTTCGCCTACGTCGATCTCGCCTCTGCGTACGCTTGGCGCGGGCAGAACGCAGAGGCGGCGGCCGCGGTTGCGGAGCTCCTAAAGCTGAGGCCAGGGTACACGGTGCAGACAGCTGGTGCAGGAAGGATTAGTAATTCTCCGACAATCCAGCCTTCCGCAAGGAGTATCCAGCGAATTGTCGAGGGAGCACGCAAGGCTGGGTTGCCAGAAAGCTAACGCGAATCCGAAGGTGGCTCCCATGTCCCGTGCCCCGCTAGGCGCTCCGTCCAGCGCCTTATCAGCCATGTGGCGGCGTTCGGTCGGCGGGTCAACACCTTGTGCAAACACGAAGCCGGATTGCGTCAGCAACTGAGACTCTGTTCCAGGTGTACCACAATGTCGTGTTGCCTCACGCGAGCTTGCGTGTGCCACTGCCACTGCCCGAGCCCAACCACGAAGCCGCGGCATAGGGGCACTTCTCATACACGCGGCTGCTGGCGGGAGGGCGCTCACCATGGGCCTGGGCACGGGCAGTCCGCTGCTGGTGGAGCCAGCGTGCCTCCTGTATGACGGGAGCCGCCTGGCGGAGCAAGATGGCATGACCAGCCACGCTGAAGATGAAATCGGTGCAGTGCCGATGGGCCATGACCTCAATGACCTCTGGGGTGGCGAAGTGACGGTCCCCGCGGACGAGGAGATGGGTCCGTGGCCAGTGGCGCCGCAGAGAGGCAGGAGCCGGACCACGATCATCTATTGGCCTTGACCATAACCAACCCTACTGGGACTCATCAGGAGGAGCCTTATGCTGCGTCATCGCGCCGCTGGACTTCTAATCGCCGCCTTCTTTTGTACATTCGGCACATGGATGATGGTCTCCGGCGCGCTCGGCCAGGCGCGTGACGCAAGGCGTTCTGCCGCAAGCCGCACCCAAGGCCTCGCCGCCTGGGAGCAGGTCTATGCGGTTCTGACCCATCCGCGCTGCATCAACTGTCACACTGCCACCGCTTACCCACAGCAAGGGGAGGACCGTCACCGTCACTTCGCCAACGTCGTGCGAGGCCCGGAGGGCACAGGCGTGCCCGGACTGCATTGTGCGAGCTGCCACCAGGAGACCAACGCCGACAGCACGGGCGTACCCGGCGGACACAACTGGCATCTGGCACCGCTCTCTATGCAATGGCAAGACCTGAACGACACGCCCTTGTCGAGCGCGGCGGTGTGCCGTGCCCTCACTGATCGGTCAAAGAATCACAACCTTGACGGGCCGGGCCTGCTCAAGCATCACGACGAGGAGGCGCTCGTCCACTGGGCCTGGCAGCCTGGTCGATGCCCCGACGGCACGATGCGCACCCTGCCGCCGCTTGACCCATGAAGCAATTTGTCGCCGCGACCCGCCGCTGGGTCGAGGCCGGAACACCGTGCCCAGATCCGGGAAGATAGGAGATCAGCCATGGCAACGTATCACACTCAACGTCAATGGAGCGCGCAGAGAGGTGACGGTTGACCCTTCCACCCCGCTGCTCTGGGTGCTGCGTGACGACTTGAAGATGACGGGCACCAAATACGGCTGCGGCATCAGCGCGTGCGGCGCCTGCACGGTGCACGTGGCCGGCGTGGCCACCCGTTCCTGCATGCTCCCGTAGCGCTCGTCGGCGAGCGACCTGTCGTGACCATCGAGGCCATCGGCCAGGATCCGGTGGGTCGCGCCGTGCAGGACGCCTGGGTGGACAAGGACGTCGTGCAGTGCGGCTACTGTCAGAGCGGGCAGATCATGAGCGCGGTCGCGCTGCTCAAGGCACACGCCCACACCGACGGACGCCAACATCGAGGCGTCAATGGGCGGGAACATCTGCCGCTGCGGCACCTATGTCCGCATCCGCGACGCCATCAAAACCGCCGCGCAGCAGCTCGAGTAAAGGAGGGCGCACGATGCCGGTCACGACCACCAAACGCGCATGATCTCCACCTGAGCCGTCGACAATTTTCTGCGCGCCTCGGCAACCGCCGCCGGCGGCCTGCTCCTGGCGCTGTACCTCGATGTTCCTGCGGTGGCTCAGGAAGCAAAGCCAGCGCCATCCACGCCCAAGGTGTATCCGCCAGACGCCTTTGTCGAGATTCAGGCCTGACGGCAAGATTGTTATGCAGGTGAACCGGCTGGAGTTCGGCCAGGGCGTGCAGACGGCCCTGCCGATGATCCTGGCCGACGAGATGGACGCGGACTGGTCGCAGGTGGTGGCGGAGATTGGCTCCCGCCGCCGACGTGTATAAAGACCCTACCTGCGGCATACAGATGGTGGGCGGTTCAGGCTCGATTGCGCACTCGTTTCAGCAGTACCGTGAACTCGGCGCCAGGACGCGGGCGATGCTCATCGCCGCCGCCGCAGAGCGCTGGAAGGTCACGCCCGAACAGTGCCGGACAGAGCAGAGCGTCGTGCACGGCCCCGATGGTCAATCCGCGCCGTATGCGGCACTCGCGGGCGAGGCCGCGCACAAGCCCATACCGGCAAGCGTGTCGACTCAAGGACCCGTCGGAATTTCGGCTGGTCGGGAAGCAAGGTCCGACGCCTCGACAGCAGACCCAAGTGTGACGGCTCGCTGAAATACGGTTTGGACCTCGACCTTCCGGGGATGCAAGTGGCGGTCGTCGCGCACCCGCCCGTGTTCGGCGCGAAGGTCAAAAGCTTCGATGACAAAGCGGCGCGGAGCCTCGAAGGCGTGCGAGAGGTCTTCGAGATTCCAGTGGCACGTGGCGGGACGGGGTCGCCGTCGTCGCCGACACGTTCTGGCCCGCAAAGCAGGGGCGCGACCGACTGCAGATCGAGTGGGACTCTTTCCGGGGTCGAGCGCGCCGACAGTGCGCAGTTATGGACGAAGTACAAAGCGACTCGCCCGCACCACCGGCAATGTCGCCGTCGCCCGCGGTGACGCGCAGGCCATCGAACGCATTGCCGCTGCGAGCCGTATCGTCGCCGAATACGAATTCCCTATCTCGCGCACACGCCGATGGAGCCGTTGAATACGACCGTGACGGTTCGACGGCGACCGCGCGGAAGTATGGGCCGGTTCGCAGTTTCAGACCATAGACCAGGCGGCCATCGCCGAAGTGCTCGGGACTGCAGCCGGAGCAGGTCACCTTTCACACCGAGATGGCCGGCGGGGGCTTCGGCCGGCGGGCCACGCCGGATGCGCACGTCCAGCGCGAGGCCGCCGAGATCGCGAAGCGCCTGCGCGCCATCCCGGTCAAGTTGATCTGGTCACGCGAAGACGACGTGCAGGGCGGCTACTACCGCCCCATGCACGTGCACCGGGTCGAGATCGGCATCGGCGCGGACGGCCTGCCGGCGGCGTGGCGACACGTGATCGTGGGCCAGTCCATCCTGGTCGGCACGCCTTTCGCCGCGATGCATGATCAGGACGGTGTTGATCCCACTGCCGGTCGAAGGCGTGCAGAACACGCATTACGCCATTCCCAACTTTCACGTCTCGGCGCACCACCCGAAGCGTGAACGTGCCGGTACTGTGGTGGCGCTCGGTCGGGCATACGCACACGGCCTTCGTGATGGAGACGCTGATTGACGAGCTGGCCGCACGCGCGCCGGCGTGGACCCGTTCGCCTACCGGCGCAAGACTCCTGAAGCCCGAAGCCAGGAAGCTGCACGCCGCGCTCGACCTCCTGGAAGCGCAGAGCGCCGCCTGGCGCGCGCAGGCTCCCGAAGCATCACGCGGTCGGGATCGCCTGCCACGAATCGTTCGGGACCGGCGTGGCCTGCGCCGTTGATGTCTCAATCGAGAACAAGCGACCCAGGATTCACCGCGCGACGGTCGCGGTTGACTGCGGGCTCGCGGTCAACCCGCTCACCGTCGAGAGCCAGTTCCAGGCGGGATTGGCGTTCGGCCTGTCGCAGCTCATGGCCAAGGGCGCGATCACGCTCCGTGACGGCATGGTGGAGCAAAGAAACTTTGACAGCTACGTCCCGCCCTACATGCCCGATGCGCCGGTCGCCGTCGACGTCCACATCGTGCCGAGCACCGAGGCGCCGTCCGGATGCGGCGAGCCGCCAGTGCCGGTGATCTCGCCGTGCGGTAGTCAACGCGCTGACCAGGCTGACTGGGAAACGCTACCGCAGCCTGCCGCTCGTCGCCGTCTAGGTCGTGCTGCAAAACAAGAGGTGTTGTATCACCTGATGCCATGGGAGGGTTCCAACCATTATTCACTGAATCGAAAGGACGAAAATGAAAAGGACGAACATGAAACTGCTCGCCGCGACGGTCATATCGCTTGCTCTGCTCGCTTCGGCGTCCGCCCATGCCAAATCAGGCAGAGAGCCACCGCTCCTCCGACGGCGTCAGGCCCCGGATCGCAGACAGTCATCATCACGCGAAGTGGGTCGCAGCCCTCCCGGCAGGGACCCGCCGAAAACTTTACAGGGTCCGTACGCGTCGATCCTCTGTTCCAGGCGAGACGATCCGTCACGCACGTCTGGCGCTTCCGTCACGTTCAGAGCCGGGTGCCCGGTCTGCATGGCACACGCATCCGGCTGGTCAGATCCTGATCGTGACAGCAGGCCTGGGCCGCGTACAGCGCTGGGGCGGTCCGATCGAGGAGATCCGACAAGGAGATGTCGTCTGGATTCCGCCCGGTCTGGAAGCACTGGCACGGAGCCTCGCCGAACACCGCAATGACGCATATCGCCATTCAGGAACATCTCGACGGTACAGTCGTCGAATGGCTGGAAAAGGTCAGCGACGCGCAGTACGGTGCGCCAGTCCATGCGCAAGAGTCGTCCGTTGCGCCTGCACGCTCTGCCGTGGTCAGCGCGCAACCGACTCCGGCACAACGATTGATCGGCGACTTCTCTCCGAAGTTGGTCGAGCTCACAGACAAGGTGCTGTTTGGCGATGTATGGGCACGTCCGGAACTTTCCCAACGGGACCGCAGCCTGGTGACCGTCAGCGCGCTGATCGCCATGAACCGTCCCGACCAGCTTCGCTCTCACCTCGCCAGAGCGCGCGACAATGGTGTGACACAGGACGAGTTGATCGAGGCCATTACGCACTTGGCGTTTACGCCGGGCTGGCCTAACGCGATTACCGCGATTTCCGTGGCCAAGCGAAGTCTTCCAGAAGAACTGACGCCCGAGCGAAGGGGAGAGCGTAATCATGACATGAGACGACCGCGGGACGCATTCGCGTCGCACACGACCGGCATGGTACGAGGTGTCGGGCAGTTTTTGGATGATGTGAAACTCCCCGGCATGGGCTATGCGGCGTTTGTCCATGGCCCCCACGCCCACGCGAAAATCACCCGTATTCTGACCGACGACGCCCCTCCCAGATCCCGGGCGCCATTGCGGTGTTAACGCCCGACGACCTCTTTGCCCCATGTCAACGCCGTACGCCCTGGAGAGCCTGGGGTGAGTACGTATGCGCGCTCCTACAACCGCTATCCCTTGCCCAGGAGACCGTCACGTTCAGCGGTGAAGCCGTTGCTGCGGTCGTGGCGCAGAATCGGTATAGCGCTGAAGATATGGTCGATGCGGTGCAGGTGGTGTATGCGCCCCCTGCCGACGGTCTTAGATGTGAACGCCAGCCTGGCACCGGACGCGCCGCGCCTTCACGCTGATCTGGCGGATAATATTCTCTTTCACCGCCGATTTGGCGAAGGCAATGTGGATAGCGCCCTGGCAGAAGCCGACCTGGTGATCGAGCAGACCTTTACGTTTCCCAGGCAGACGGCGATCCCGATCGAAGCGCGCGGCGTGATCGCGGCCTCTGACGCCGCGTCGAACCGCTTGACCATCTGGTCCTCCACCCAATCGCCCCATCAGGCCCGCCTCCTTTTTGCCCACGTCCTGGGGGTGCCGGAGGGCGATATGCGGTCATCGCGCCTGACATTGGGGGAGCTTTGGCATCAAAGGGAGCGGCTACCCGGAAGCGGTGGTGGTCGCGTTTTTGGCCCGGCGCCTGCACCAGCCGATCAAGTGGATCGAAGACCGCCGCGAAAACCTCCTGGCGTGCGCGCACGCCCATGAGCAGAAGGTCCAGGTGACGGTGGCGGTGCGGCGCGATGGGACGATTCCCGCCATCCGCGCCACGTGTGGGTCGATCAAGGCGCCCACGCCCTCGGCCCCATCGGCGCCGGGCTCGAACCGATGACCACGGGGCAATCAATCATCGGTCCGTATCGCATTGCGCACTACGACTGCGAGGCCTACGGTCTCCTCACGAGATAAATGCCCGCAAGGACCGTATCGCGGTGTGGGGACGGTGCAAGGCATTTTTATCATTGAGCGCCTTATGGATATGGTCGCGGATCGCCTCGGGATAGACCCAGTGGAAATCCGGCGGCGTAACCTCATCCAGGCGCACGAATTTCCCTATGCCACACCAGCGGGCCGCCTCTATGACAGTGGCGATTACCCCGGGGCGCTGGAGCGGGTGCTGCGCCTGGCCGATTATGAACCAATGGCGCCGTGTCCAGGCGTGGAGGCACGGGCCAACAACCAGTATCTGGGTATTGGCGTGGCCTGTTTTGTCGAGCATACCAGTACGGGCACGCAGGATTATCACAAACGCGGTGCCACGGGGATGACCGCGTTTGATGCAGCCACGGTGCGCATGGATGCCCAGGGCAATGTTGATGTGAAAGTGAGTGCGCAGTCGGCGGGTCAGAGCCATGAGCGCGTCTTCGCGAGATTGGCGGCAGCTGCGCTCGGCATTTCGGAGGCAGTGGTCCGCGTGGTCGAAGGCGATACGGACACGACACCGTTTGGCTCGGGCTCGACGGTCAGCCGCTCGGCGGTGAGCACGAGGCGGAGGCCGCTCCACCTCGCCCTGCAAGATGTCAAGGCGAAACTGTTTCACGTGGCGCGATTGTTCCTCGATACCACTGCCGAGTTGGATGTAGCGGCTGGGCAGGTGTTTGTGAAACACCACCCGGCGCGCAGCGTCCCCCTGTCGAAAGTCCGCGCGGCCGCGTATAACCGGTCGCTCGAGGTGGTCCTCCCCGCGACGATCGACCCAGGGTTGGAGTGCACGCGGACCTATGATCCTCCCCACCAGGTCTTTGGCAATGGCGCGCATGTCGCCGTGGTCCGCGTGGACCCAGAGACCGGCTCAGTCAAGGTGGAGCAGTACTATATTGTCGAGGACTGCGGCACGATCTTAGACCACGATGTCGTCGCAGGACAAGTGCAAGGCGCCGTCGCACAAGGCATTGGCAATGCCATCTTTGAGGGGAGTTGATCTACGACGCCGACGGTCAGTTGTTAACCGCCTCGTTGATGGATTATCTGGTGCCCACGGCGCCGGATATCCCCCCTGCATACGGAGCATATGGAAACCCCTCGCCGTTTACGTTCAACGGGGTCAAAGGCGTCGGCGAAGCCAGGCACGGTGGGGGCCTACGCCGCCATACCCAATGCCGTCGCGGATGCCCTACGGCCCTGGGGCAGTACCGTGACGGCGTTGCCCCTCAGTCCCCAGCGGAGTGTGGGAGCTGGTCCAGGCGGCAGCGCCGCGGCGTTCCACGGCTCCACAGGAGGGCCCGGGAGATAACAACCGCATCGCGCAATGTATAGGAGTTTGTACCTATGGTTCGCGTAAATTGATGTGAGAGCGCGTTAAAAAGTCGGGGATCTCCCTATGCATCAACGGCTATGGCATACGCCTGGGCGTGGGGATAAAAACCTGAAAAATGCGCGTTCGTTCTTTGACGCTGTGACCTGACACAACGCAGCTGATTCGCACATCTCCCCTGGATTTTAACGCTCTCCCATAGACCTACTGTATCTCTCGGCGTAACTTACGCGGTGGTATACACTTACGGGTGCGATGATGGTAGAATCGCGCCGACTCGTTGCGCAGTAATTGACGCTGGACTTGGCGGCAGATGTAGTCTACGCCGGGCGTGCAGAACACCTCCAGCAGCAGCACGCTCAGCCCGTATCGTACTTGCGGCAGCGTCAAGGCCGGTGTCATCTGCTGCCCCCGGTGCGTTTCGCCGATCAAGAACCACACCGCCATCAGCGACAACGCCATGTGGTGATGCCACCCCTGCCAGGTGCGCACTTGATACTCATCCATGCCGACCTCGCCTTTGCCTCGTTTGAAGCTGGCTTCAATGCAAGCGCCCGCCTTGATCACTCGCCCCAGTTCCCCCAGAGACGGCTCCTTGAACGCCACCTCGCCCCCATCGGTCGGCGTGAGGTAGTAATGATAACGGTAGCGGGCGTCCTGATCGGTGGCATCCCGCGAGGCGCGAGGCTCCAACGCCCGGTCGTCCGCGAGCGGTCGCCGGGTGACCACCAGCCACTCTTCAGGTCCGGTCCGTTTGCGCTCGATCCGCGTCTGCACTCGGCGTTTGACCATCTCGATGGCCACCGGCCCTTTCTCCCCGTCTCGCACCGTCAAGGACGTCCACGCATCCGCATCGAGGCCTTGGCGCCACTGCGTCACCGATTGCCACGGTGCCTTGGGACGCCGTCCACGCCCTGAGTACTCCGGCAGTGGGGCCTCCAGGTCGCGAAGCGTCGTGTGTGCAGGGCACCCCCAGCACATAGCGCTCACCGCGCTCGCGCAGGTCCTGGCGAAACCGGGTATGGCGGCCCAGTTCATCATCGCCGGTCACCCAACCGTGGAGCACCTGATGCACCCCACTCCTCGAGCATCTCCAGGCACTGCGCCTGCCGCGTGTGATACCGCACCTCCGACGGTACGTGGCACTCCTCACGCCGTCGCTTATCGCGTGCCCAGTCCTCGGGCAGAGACAAGCGGAAATCGAGCAAGGCATGATCTTGTGCCGAGATGTAACCCATGAACACGCCGACCTGGCAGTTATCGACCTTGCCCCGGTGGCCGCACCACTGGCGCTTGACGCCCACCGAATGCGTGCCGCGTTTGGGGAAACTGCTCGGATCGAAGGCGATGATGCCATCGGGCTCGCCCAACCGCTTGGCCACTTGACCCACCAACACCCTGATCAACGGCCGGTGGTCCCATGGGGCGATACCGATAAAGTCTTGCAGGACCTGGCGCTCGACATCGACCCAGGCCGCGATGTCCTCGGCATTCTTGCGTGGCAAATGCGACAGGAGCCCCTGGAGGTAGAGGTGCATGGCGTGCGGGTCGGCCTCGGTCTCGAGCGCCTGTTGATAGGGCATGACGAACGCGCCCAGACGATCTACCATCTCGATTGAAGACGTCGGGGGAGACGAGACAATCGCTCCACAATTCCTCTCGCCGCTGTGCCCACACGGGTGTCATCTTTTCGCCTCCTCGCATTGACCTGCCAAAATGGGGTGTTCGTTGGAAGCGATTGTAATAACAATGCGTTGCGTGATGAAACAGGCGTCAAAAGAGGAGATACAGTGTAGGTATAAGGTGGAGCCTGATGATAGCACATCCGTAAGCGTCTCAGCGCATCGAAGGGGCCCACTGCGCTAACCGCTGTTCGTCCGCCGCGTGGCACACGTCATCCCTCTGGTCGTACCCGCACGAGACCGTGGCAACGCCCATCGCCGTGTATGGAGGTCCATAACCGCTTTGAGAGGCTGGGAGACGACCTCAGGGTGTCCGTGACATGCTGTCGTCTCCTCGGATAAGGACCCGCGAGAGCACCAAGACAATTGACCCCCTCGGTCCGTGCAGAGCCAGAATGGCATCAGAGCGGCGGTGCATAGACTGACAGCAATACGTAAAATTGAACGAAGCGCATAC
>ERZ1370068.5871-contig-4876_pt1 | contig 25186 bp, 32 predicted proteins | sample MGYA00561227_ERZ1370068 | MGnify/ENA primary metagenome ERZ1370068 (study PRJEB38410, sample SAMEA6850437) | metagenome | study: Metagenomic assessment of the ecological functions of the soil: analysis of the soil microbiota associated with the...
CGACCCACGATCCTGAAGTAACGCGCTCTGGACAAGATCTTCTCTGTCCTGACGGCCCATCCAGGAGGCAGATGCGAGCGACGGCGATCGCGAGGTCTTCCGGATCGACTCCACCCGCAGGCGGGGATTCCCGCCGCGAGCGTCAGGGCGTCCGCCGCCGCCGGAGTCCTCGGCCCCTCGAGGTAAGGCGTCCTTTCAATGTGTTGCCCGCGACACGCGCGCGCACATATCAGCATGCCCCGGACCGAGTCAATCGGGGTGGAGGCCCGAGAAGCCGCTCGAACCTGAGGTCGTCGACTCCGCACGACCGTTACTCCACGCTGGGGACAGAACCAACCACGTGGGAAACCAGGCAATGGGGACCGTCCACGGCAGCACGTGATGTCGCATGTAGGCCTCCCGCAGCTGTCAGGACACTCAGTCCTTCAAACGGCCATGTTTCAGTTAATCGATCGGAGATGGGCAACTCCGGCCGAAGGGGAGGGGGCGGCCGGTTCTTCAACGCCCAGCCGGCGCCGGGTCGCTCGCGCCAGGATGAGTCACGTCCAGTCTCGGCACGACCAGTGTCCGGGGCAGTCGCGGTCGGATCCGCCGGCAAAAGACGCGCGCAGCATCTCGACGTGGTACGGCGAACGGCCCCTCGCCAACGAGGCGACGCGCCCGCTCGCCAATGACGAGGTGGGTTCGAGAAGATTCGGCGCAAACGATACGCTCAGCGAGCGCGCGCAACGCGATGCAGGTTGCCGAGGGTCAGTTCATGAGCCTGGTACTCGTCCCACGCCTGTGGGAGACAGCGTGCGCTGAGGCATGATTGCGGTCCGGGACGATCGCCCACTTCTCGAGTCGCGTTAAAGGGAGTCCAGTTCCGTGCGGGTGGCACCGCTGCGGCGCACGCTTCGCCGGACAATGGCCCTCGCCGAGATTCCGGAACGCGCTCCGTGACCAGCTAGCACCTGATTCCGCGTCCGAGACCCCGGCGGACTTCCCCTCAATGCGACAACCAGCCCCACGAGGTGCATCCGGGTCCGATCGTGAGCCGCTGCGCGGCCGTCGAGGCTTCGCTCTGGCGGCCAATCGATGCCGGAGCCTCAGCGCGGCAGCCGGCCAGGGGCCTCGGTGCTGCCGAGCCACCACCGGCTCTACCGGGCTCGATACGGCCCAGCCGGAAGGGTCTCCCGACCGTGCGCCGTTCAGAATCGGAGGTGCGGAGATCCGCCTCCGCGCTCCGAGCCCGTCGTCCTCGCCCTGCCGACGCCGGAGGGAATGCTCGCGCGGTTCTCGATCCCCAGGCCTCGCGCCCATCGCGCTGGAGCCACCGCTCGCGGCTTCGTGGCCGGAAGATCAAGGACCCTTCCCCGCCCAGTGGCTCGTTCGACTCGCCGCCATCGCCAGGCCGGCCGCTTCGACTGGACCGAGAAGGGATCCAACGCGCTTTCGTCCCCATCGTCCGCCGGGGCCCTGCCAGCCACGCCGCCGCACGCGCCGGGCGACACGAGCGACTATCTGGTCTACGACGCAGCGCGACGCCGTCCAGCGCGAGGGGGCGGCGAGGGCTGGGGATGCGGCGTCGATTCCGCGAGGCTGCGCGGTCCGTGGCCGAAGCCGCCGTGGGCCGCCATTCCCCGCCGCTCAGCGGCTCTCGCGCTAGATCCGCTCTCTTTTCATGACGCCCGTCAGCCCCACCTCTCCGCACGTATCGGATCGCCGTTGCCGCGACAGGCGAGCTTACGGGAACCTCAGCGGGGGCTCTGGCCACGAATGCCTTCGCCATGATCGTGACGCCGATCAATCATGTCACGGCCATCTACGAACGGCAGTTCGCCGTGCGCTTCTGTGCTCGTCGCGAACGAGATGTCGATCATCTTTGCTACGAACGCGCACGGACCCCTATACCGACGGCTGCGACTCCTGCGCGCTCACACCGATGAACCAGGCCAATCTCGACCTCGCGTGATCGGCACCGCCAGCTACGATGTGGGACAGGTGCTCAGGAGCTGCGGCGCCGGCTATCGGGACACCAGCGCCCGTGTGCGCAACCCTTCCATCAAGGCCCAAGCGCAACGACGTGGTGGGTGCCCTTTACGGGAACGAATGCTACAGCATGGATTGGTTCCTGGCCCATGAGCTTCGGGCCACCGTTTCGGCACAGAAGGCGGCGCGGTGCCGCAAATAAGAGCGCGCCAGCTCACGACGTTCAACGGGACCACGGGCCAGTGCGGGAGGCCCGGAAACCGGCCCGCAACCTCTGCGCGGGAGCCGGGCAGCGGCTCGACCATCATGTCCTACGCCGGAGGCTGCGGGACCGAGAACGATCAGGACCACCATGATCTCGTACTTCCAACTCCGGGAACTACGATCAGATCGTCAGCTTCATCACGGCGAACGGGCGGCAGGTGCCTGTGCAGCCTTTCCGGCACGGGAGTTCAGCGCCGACGATCAGTGCAGGGCCCGGACTACACGATCCTCCGTGACGCCCTTCACGCTGACCGCCACCGGCTCTGACCCCAACGGCGACTCCTGACGTTCGGCTGGGAGGGAGCACGACCTCGGCAGCGCCTCTCCGCCCAGCACCGACGACGGGCACGCGTCCCGATCTTCCGGGCGTTCAACGGATCGGCCTCTTCCCCATCGCGGACCTTTCCGCAGCTCTGGCGGACATCCTGTCCGGCGCGCCAACCTTCGGTGAGTCGCTGCCCCTGACGAGCCGGACGATGACCTTCCAGCTCACCGCCTACGACAGCCGCACCGGAGGCGGCGGCGCCAGCACCGATACGATGCTGCTCACGACGTGCACGCTCTCGCGGGACCGTTCGCCATCACCGACCCCAACTCCTCCCGTGACCATTCCCGGCAACGCCCAGTCTACGACGTGAAGTGGAACGTCGCCGGAATCGCAGGCACCGCCCGTCTCGACCGCGAACGTCAAGATCTCGCTTCTCGGCGGACGGTGGCACGACCATTTCCCGGCCGTGCTCGCCGCCTCGACGCCGCAACGACGGCGAGGAGTGGGTGACGATGCCCCATACGGCCAAACCACCGCCGCGCGGTTCAAGGTCGAGGCCGTGGGAAACGTCTTCTTCGACATCTCGGACGCGAACGCCACGATCGTGCAGCGATCCGAGCTGGTCCGCACTTTGGGCTGTCTTCCGTCGTCCGTCGTCTCCCGTGGGGGGCGACGGCGACGCGTTACGTCGAGGCCAGGCGAGTGCCGTGCGGCCTCGTCGTCTCCCTGCGCAACGTCGGGCACCGTCGACGCGGCCGGCGTCTCCGCCACCCTCACCTCGTCCACGCCTGGCGTCGCTCGTCGTCACGAGCGGTGACGCGTCTCCTATCCGGCGCTGGCGGCACGGGGCTTCGGGGCGAATCCCGGCCGGGTTCCTCGTCATGCTGGAGTCGGGCCTTCACCTGCGGTCAGGACGTGCGCGTTCCAGCTCACGACGATCCTCGACTCCCCAGGGAGCGACGCCTCCACCATCCCGCTTCACGGTCGGCACGGGTCAGCCGGTCGACCGACGTCGTGTCCTACACCACGCCGCGCGCGTGGCGATCCCCGACAACAGCCCGGCCGGGATCAGCGTTCCCGCTGACGGTCAGCGGGCTGAGCGGCGCGTATCCGCGATCTCGATTTCAGCTTCGACGGGACGAGCTGCTCGCCGAGCGTGATCCTCGACGACCGTCGGGCGTCACCCACTCGGCGGTCGGCGATCTGTCAGCCGGATGCTGACCTCCCCACCGTCCACGCAGGTGATCGGTCCTCGATCGCCCCGGCGGGCGGCCAACGAGGCAACAATCTTCTGCCAGACCAGGCTCGACGATGCATCGACGAGCCTCGATCCAGAGCATCACCGTCCGGCGGCGCGCTTACGTGGGAACGTTCCGTCCGAAGAACCCCTCTGCCGCATCTACAACTGGGGAGGATCCGACCGGCGTCGTGGACGCTCGAAGGTCTCCGATCTCAAAGTCGACCGACACCGGAACGCTCAGGCGCTTCTCCCTGCGCATCACGCATCCCGTGTGCAACGCCCCCACGCCCTACCCCGGAGAAGCCGCGGCCGCACCACGCTGGGCGACCCGCTCAGGCGTGACCGAGTCGGCGGGGCAGCTCACCGCTATCGTGGGAGCCTCGTGCAGACCGACGGGAGCCGACTACGCGGTCTACCAGGGGCGCTCGGAAGCTGGTACAGCCACGAGCCGATCCTCTGCTCGACCCGGGGCGAGACGACGACGAGCTTCGCCGCGCCGGCAGGGCGACGTCTGCTTCCTCGTCGTTCCCCAGTCCGCCGAGTCCGAGGGCTCGTACGGCCGCGCGCAGGTACGGGAGCGGGAGGATCCCGCCGGGGCCGGCGCGCGTGCCGGTCCGCAGCTCCTGAGCGCCTGTCCGTGACCGGGAGCGAGGACCCGACCCAGTCTCAAGAGCGTCCCGGCCCCGGAAGGATGCGGGACGCACCGCGGCGGAGGCGCGGATGGCAGGCCTCCCATTCCCGAGTCCATCGATCGCTACCGGATCGTCTCCGTCATCGGCGAAGGGGAATGGGGGTCGTCTACCGCGCCGAGCAGACCGAGCCGATCCGGCGCGAGAGTCGCCCTCAAGCTGATCAAGGTCGGGATGAATACGCACCAGGTCATGGTGCGATTCGAGGCCGAGCGTCAGGCGCTCGCCCTCGATGGACCACCCGAACATCGCCAAGGTCCTCGACGCCGGCGCCACCGCGCAGGGCCGGCCCTACTTCGTGATGGAGTTCGTCAAGGGCGTTCCGATCACCCAAGTACTGCGATGCGCAGCGGGTCTCGACTGGAAGGCGCGGCTCGCGCTGTTCCAGTCGGTCTGCCAGGCGATTCAGCACGCCCACCAGAAGGGGATCATCCACCGCGACATCAAGCCCTCCAACGTGCTGGTCACGACTCTACGACGGTCAAGCCGGTCGCCGAAGGTGATCGACTTCGGCGTCGCCAAGGCGATCGAGCAGAAGCCTGACCGAGCAGACCGCTGTTCACCGTCGCAGGGCAGCTCATCGGGACGCCGCGACTACATGAGCCCCGAGCAGGCCCAGGGGCTGTTGGACATCGACACGCGCTCGGACGTCTACTCGCTCGGAGTTCTCCCTCTACGAGCTTCTGACGGGACAGCTCCGTTCGACGAGGCGGAGCTTCGCAAAGGCCGTGCTTCGCGGAGATCATCCGGATCATCCGCGAGGTCGAACCGCCGAGGCCGAGCGCCAAGCTCGACCGCATGGGGGACGAATCGACGACGATCGCCCGCGCGCGTCCGACCGAGCTGCGCTCCCTGATGCGGATCCTGCGCGGCGATCTCGACTGGATCGTCATGAAGTGCCTCGAGAAGGATCAGACGCGCCGGTACGAGGCGGCGAGCGCCCTGGCGCTCGATGTCGACCGGTTCCTCAACCGCGAAGCGATCCTCGCCGGTCCTCCCACCGTCGGCTATCGCGCCCGGAAGTTCATCCGGCGCCACCGCATCGCGGTCGTCTCCGCGGCCGGAGTCGTCCTGGCGCTGGCGCTGGGCGTCGTGGGGACGACGGCCGGGACTGTTTCGCGCGCGCCGGGCCGAGGCGGTGGCGCTTCGCGAGGCGGCGACCTCCGAGCGCGTGGCCGGATTCATGTCCAACGCCCTGGGCGGAGCGGACCGCTACCGCATGGGCACGCTCATGCTCGAGGACCTGAGCCACCGCGGCGAGGAGTTCAAGCTGGGACCGGAATTCGATGCGCTCGCTGGAGGAGCTGGCGGGGACCATTACGGCGCGCCGCCTGCTCGGCGAGGAGATCCTCCGCGGTCGCGCGGCCGAAGGCGATCGAGTCCGACATCCCTTCGGACCCGCTCATCGCGGCGGGCCTCTACCAGTCGATCGGCCGCGCCTATCAGCGGATGGGGCTCTACAAAGAGGCCGAGCCGTACGCGCGAAGCGCGCTCGAGACCCGCGAGCGGCTCCTCGGTCCCGATCACCCGAGACGCTCCGCTCGACCGGAGCTGATGGGCGACCTCTGTTATGGATTGAGCCGGTTCACCGAGATGGAGGCGTTTCACCGGCGAACGTTCGGGCCAGGACCCGCGTGCTCGGCCCGGAGGACCCGGAGACGCTCAAGGCGATGAACGCCACCGCCTTCTCTCTTCGCTCGCTCGGTCGCGACGGAGGGACGAGTACTTCACGCCGAGTCGGAGAGGATCTACACGGAGTCGCTGGCGATCCATCGGCGTGTCCTGGGGCCCGAGCATCCAGAAGACGCTGTCCCTCATCAACGACCTGGGCTACACTCTATCAACAGAGCGGCCGGTTCGCGGACGCCGAGCGGACCCACCGCGGCAACCTCGAGACCAAGGCTCCGCGTCCTCGGGCCCCGAGGACCACTGACACCACCTGGTCCTACTACAACGTCGCCTGGGCCTGTCAATCGCTCCGGGAAGCTGGACGAGTCCGCCGCCATGGCCGAGCGCTGCCTCGCGATCCGCAACAAGATCCTGGGCTGCGACCACCCTGGACACGCTGTGGGCGGTGCGAGTCCTCGCCGAAACCAGGCGGCTTCAGGGCCGCTACCAGGAGGCGCGAGATCTCTTCCTGCAGGTGCTCGAGGGACGCCGCCGCATCCTGGGTCCCCGCCATCCGGAGCTCCTCCAGACCGTACGCCTCCGTGGCGCACTCGACCTATCAGCTCGGGCAGGTTCCGGGACGCCCGCCAGGTCACTCGAGCGGGGTCTCGCGGAGCGCGAGGGGACGGCTGGACGATCACTCGCGCTCTACGCGTTCGGCGTGCTCCGGCTCGTCGACGTGGCCGGCGGATGGCCGGACAGAGGCTCGCCGCCTCGACCACGAGTTCCTCCCGATCTGCCGCGAGTGGGTCGGGCGCCACAGCATCGGCGCCGGGTTCGGGCAGATGGCGTGCGCCTGGGCGCTGCTCGAGCGAAGGACACGCCTCGAAAGCCGACACGGAGATCGCGCTGCAGAGCGCGGAACGCGCCGTCGAGGCTGACCGAGATCGGAGGTCTACTCGGCCCTTGCCGCGCCCTCGCGCTCGCCGCACCATGCGCTCGGCCGCGACGCCGAAGCGGTCCAGTTCCAGCGCAAGGCGATCGCAGCGCTCACGGACGTGGAGAAGCACCTCAAGCCGCAGTGCGAAGCGGACCTCGCCCGGTACGCACGGGGCTTAAAACGCTAGTTTCGCGTCTCGGAAATCCTGTTGATCATCGCGACGCTGCGCGGCGTTCGATCCTCCCGTCACGCCAGTGCTTTCCTTGGCGCCCAGGCGGCACGCTGTCGAACACCTGATTGAGTTTTCAACCGATGACCTGGGAAGCGCGACGCCCGGACGCCTGCGCGGCTAGGGAGGACCGGGCCCGGGGAGGGGAGCGCAAGCCGCTCGTCGGCCGCGAGATCGATCAAACGTCACTCTCCCGCGCCACGGCAGGCCGTATCGAGGATCTGCGTGACGCGCTCGTAATTCAGCGATTCCTCCGCCGCCAGGATAGTGGCACCTGTCCCGTTCCGTCCGGCCGCCCCGAAGCGCTCTCTTCATCCTGAGGAGCGAGATCGCGCGCGCAGGTTTCCGCCGCTGATCGGACGTCGCAGCTTCCGGGAGGATCCTCCTCGCGCTCGGTGAGCGGCCAGCGGTGGGCTCTGTCACTGCCGCATGGGGATCGACAGGACGACCTGACCTCGACCAGGACCGTGGATGCCGCCGCGCGGACGTCGATAAACATCCCCACTTTGAGCGAGTGGCGCGATCGCCATGAAGATGATCAGGAGAACGAGAACGACGTCGACGAGCGGCGTGACGTTGATCTCGGCCCGAACGGCGTTCGCCCGCCTGGAATCCATGGGTCACCTCCATGCCCGAACTGAGCGGCGCTCACCCGGGATCGTACGATCCGAGTCAGCGCGCGGGGCGGGATATCTCAGGGGCGGCGGTCGATGGTGCTGCCGCGCCGCCGCGGCATCCGCGGCGCGCGATTCGCAGGGAACGAGGGAAGTCGTGCGTCGGGGAATGCTCGGGGAGGTAGGCTATTGATGAATGAAGCGCAAGATCGATCGGGGTGTCGGCGCGCCGGCTTCGATGCCGCCTACTGGCCCGAGCGGTTCCTCGAGCTCGCGCGCGAATGGCTAAGCGCTGCAGATCCACGGCGTAAAGAGCCTGCCGCCCGACCTCTGGACGATCACCAGCCTGGCGATCCAGAAGTACGTCGGACTCCATCTCAGGCACCTCGGGTCGATCGCCCCGGAGGACGCAAGGGACATTTCCTCGGAGAAGACGTTAGATCTGCTGCGCCGGCTCGAACGGCACGAGTGGGAGCCTGGCGCGTACACGCCGCGCCCAGCTCTGCGCGCTTCCTCGCAAGGGTCGCGAGGAACGGCGTTCTGGACCAGTGCATCTCAGGAGGCGAGAGACGCCAGCCTGGTGGGACGACTCGCAACACCGACCAGCCGGAAGCGGCGCGAGCAGAGCCGGCCGATCGTGCGGACGTTGCGAGGGACGTCGAAGCGGGCGACAGCCGCCGGCACGATTGCCGAGTGCTTCGAGCGCATGACGCCCCGGGCGCGTCTTGTCTGGCTCCTCCGCGTCTTCTGCGAGCTGTCGTCGGAGGAGAGTCGCGGCCCATCCGACCTGAATACGACACCGGCCGCCGTCGACACGATGGTCATGCGGTGCCGGCGAGGAGCTTCCGCCGCTGTGTCCAGGCCAAGGGACTCGATCCGGCGTCGCTGCCCGTGGGGACCCTTGACCGCTCTCTGGGAGATGGTGATGATGCCGGACAGGGTCACGACGCCAGGCAAGGACGGTTCCGCGAGGAAACTTACCCCGCGACGCCGCGCCGGACCGAGCGGGGAGATCACCGAGGCGTGACAGAGACGGACGAAGGACACGCTGTCGGGAGACCGGCTCCTCGACCTCGTTCAGGGGCTTCTCTCCGGGCCGGAGCTCGATGGGACGCTGCGGCATCACGAAGTCGTGCCGTTCGTGCGAGGGGCGTTTCGGCTCGGTCGTCCGGGAGTCCCAGATCCTGCGGATCGAGCAAGGCTCGCCACCGAAACGGGTTCACCGGCTCGCGTCGCGGCGAGCCGGTCTCGCCGGTGGGTCGATGCGGTCGCGCCCGCGGTCGAGCCGGTTTCGCCTGCGATGGACTCGATCTCATCGGGATCGATCACGCGGGCCGCTGCGAAAAGGATGGTCGAGTACGCTGGTCGCGGGCGCGGCGCTCGCGGGGGTCGCCGCCGTCCTCGTCGTCGCGATATCGTGGCCGCTCTTCAGGAACACCTCGCGCAGCGCGGACGATCTCGACTACTGGCTTCCCGTCGAGGGGGAGAGAGGTGATGCTCCGATCGGGATCGGCGGGTGCGGAAAGCAGTCCGCTCCTCGAGGCCGTCGAAGCGTACGCCCGTCACGATACGGCCCGGGTCGTGGACCTTCTCACGAACCGGGATCTTTCCTCTCAGCACACGCCGCTTCGCCTGATACCTCGCAGGCGCGCTCGTCTGGCAGGGACGCAACACCGAAGCGCGGGACCTTCTGACTCGATTGGAGATTCAGATCCTGCCCCAGCCCGACCGCGATCGGGCCCGGTGGATCCTCTACATCGCTCGAAGAGAGCGGGCGAGGAGGCCGCCGCCGAGCGCCATCGCCCGCGATCTCACCGCGTCCTGGCGAGTTCGCGCGAGCGGGCGAGACGCGCCTCGCGCGGGCGCCGTCGCCGATATCCCGATGAGAATGAACCTCCACGCCCAGTAGACGGGGTGCTCGAACGGGGTGGCGGCCCCTGCCGTCTTCGATCCCGCGCAGGCAAGGTCTTCGCCTCGCGCAGCGCCCGCTCCGCGCTCATCCGCGTCCCACGCCCTGGAGAGGATGGCCCAAGGCCCGTCCCTTCCGGTCAGATTGCGATAGAAGCGGTCCATGAGGAGCGCGGTGGACCGGTCCTCGACCGGCCAGAGACTCGTCAGGACCTGGCGGGCGCCCGAACCGAGCAGCACCGGCGTGAAGCCGATCCCTCGCCGCGCCAGATCCCCGCGCGCCAGGCCCGTCTCGCACCCGCTCAGCGTGAGGAGACTGGCGTCGAGGTCCCATCCCAGACGCGACCTCCTCGAGGTCGAGGATCCCGTCGTCCCGATCGCGGGGATTGTCGACGCGAGCCGAGGGCCAGTCCGCAACGCTCCGGCGCGCCGTCGGTGAGTGTAGCTGGGTCGCGATGTGGACGACATCGAAACCCGACAGGCCGGCCTCCGGCCGAGAGGTCCCTCAGACGGCGCTCGGCGCCGGCGGACGCTCGAGCAGCGTCGCCTGGGGGAACCTGCGAGCAACGCTCTCCGGCTTCGAGCCCGGCGTAGGGGGAGCCGGGGCACGTTCTCGAACCGGGTGCTCTGGCCTCGGGAAGCGACGACCGGAGCACGCGTAGGACGTTCGTCTCGTCTCCGCCGAGCGAGCGACGCCAGGCCATTCTCCGGCGCCGGAGCCGTTGGACCGGCGATCGCCAGGGCCGAGGCGACCTCGCGACGTGCGCGAGAACGGTTTCGCCTCGCGGTCAGGACCGCGTGAAGGGCGGACGGCACGTAGGTCACGTCGAAGCGGTCCCCGAGGAAACGCCCGGAGTCGTCGATCCCGCTTCGATCTGGGCACCGAGACGACTGTTCGACGATCAGGTGCTCGATTCCGTCGAGCTCGGGCAGGGGGTCGACCATGAGCGCTGTCCAGGCGCGGAACGCCTCCGCTATTTCGGTGGTCAGAACTCGACGCGGAACGGCCATTGCGACGCCCACCCGATCATCGCCCAACGCTTTGTCCGTCCCCACCTGGCCGAGCCGAGGGGGCTCGAGACGCTTCCAGACGACGGGCCCCGATTGTCCGGACGACGTACGCCTCAGGCGTCGCTGTCGCTCGAGCCCGCTGACGAGCCAGCCGACGAGCGCGGCTCCGCGAGTCCAGGAGCTTGCGAACATCCGTCAACGAGGGCTCCGCGGGTCGATGGAAGCGAAGGTAGTCGGCTTCCTTCCGATCGATCGCGGCCCGCAGCTCGAGCGTCTTCAGAAGGAGCCGCCACGTGGTGGCGCACCAGGGCCTGACCGACGCGTGTCCGCTCGCGATCGAGACGGCCCTCGCTTCCAGCAGGTCCTTGCGCAGCGCCCGGACGCGTGCGGATAGGTGGCGGGCTCCTCGTCGCCCCAGAGCCCCAGAACAGCGAAGTCGACATGGGTGGCGCGCGCGCGCTCGACGAGCCGCCAACGCCTCCTCGAACCGTCCTTGATGGAGGGCGGCAGTGGCCAACGCTTCGTAACCGTCGAGATGGACAGCTTCGGCGAGCATATCCCGGAGCTGCAGGGGGCGGGCGTTCGCGAAGATCGTCGCTGCGGCGCGCAAGTGCGACTCGAGCTCAACCCAGCCTCCCTTGTCGCTGGCCAGATGGCCTTCGATCACAGCGCCGTTCAGCGTGCTCGCTTCGAGTCCGAGCGCGCGCAACTCTGCTGCGCTTCGGCGAGCCAGCCATGGGCGTCGTTGACGCGGGTGCCGCTCGCCGCATGGCCCAGCCAGGTCAGGTTGTCGGCGATCGGGTAGGACGGGGACCAGAAGGCAACGGCGGCGGCGCTCGAGCGCTCGTTGATAGCGCGCGATGGCCGCATCGGTGTCGACGGCCCGCAGCCAGCTAGCCTCGGCCTGGTCGAGGCTCGCTCGCAGAGGCTCCCATCGCGGGCCGGCGCCGGCGAGGATCTTCGCGGCTTCGTCGTAGCACGCGCGGGCCCGGACGCGATCCCATTTGTTACGGGCGACCGACGCCAACGCGGATGAGGGTCTCGGCGATGCGGGGTCGTTTGGCGGGAGGAGCTTGCGGCGCGCCTCGAGCGCGGCCTCGAGAAGCTCTTCGGTCGGTGCGGAGGTCGCCCGCGAAATGCGCGGTCGCGCCGGCCCGGTGGAGCGCGAGAAGGGTGTCGTGGTCGAACGGCCCCGCTTCTCCGCGGTCACACGCAGCACGCGAGACCGCCCGCTCGAACGCCTCCAGGCCCCGTTCGTGGAGAACCAGGTCCTCGAGCGTCTCGTCGGGAGGGTCGGTCGGCTGCAGATCGACGACGCCGACGCGGAAGAGACCATTCTGGGCGGTGGTCGTGGTCCTTGTCGAATCGGACCCCTGGCAGGCGCGCAGGGCGGTCGGTGCGGGAAAGCTCGGCCTTCGAAGGCGGCAGATCCCCGGAGCCCGCCGAGGTCAGTGCGAGGAGGAGGACCAGCGCGAGAGCCCGACCCGGGCGTCCCCGCCCCGGCCTTCATGACGCCGACGCCAAAGTCTGCTCATCCTGTCGAGGAGGTCGAGATCATGCAGCGACCTCCGCCGCTGGACAGGCATGGGCGGGGTCCGCCCAGAGTCGATCCCTTGTGGTCCGTTCCCGCATCGTCGCGTCCGTCGGGCGTCCCTGTCTCTTCCGTCGGGCGCCGTGAAGATACGCCAATTCCACCGTCCCTGCTTCCGCGGTCGCCGCTAGCGACGCTGAACTCTTGCGGGCTGGTGGACAAGATGGATCGCTGCTCGGGCACCGCGTGATGAGGAGCGAGAAAGTGGGGATCCAGATCCTGACGATGTTAGATCGCGGGTTTATCCGGGATCGACAGGATTGGAGGTGTCGGCCGATCTCGCGTGAGCCCATGGCATGAACCGACGGGATCGCCGTGAGCGCGACACCGCTCCTGAGGAGGATCCCATGAACGCGTTGACCCCGCATTGGCTCCAGCGTTGCCTCGTTCTCGCATGCTTGGCACTGCTCGCGGCCCTGATCTCGCCCGCGACCTTTGGCTACGCCGGAGCCGATCGAGTGGTCGGACGATGATCCTTGTCCGATCATGAACCCGGGCCAGGCCGAGATCGTGGATGTCCGCGACTATGGGGCTGACGGGATCGGCGATGACGGGCCTCGATCCGGGCGGCTGCCGCCGTCGCGGCCGGAAAGATCCTCTACATCTCCAAGGGTTACGTGTTCCGGATCGAGACCTTCGTCACGCCCTATCCCGGGGGCCAGTGGGGGTCGAGATTCTGGATGGGACGAAGGTCACGGGAGGGGGAACGCTGAAGTTCGAGCTGCCCCCAGCCGGCGGGAACGCCCTGCTCATGGGGATCATGAACAGATGTCAACGTGACCATCACGGACATCACGTTCGACATGAGCGCTCCGCAATACGCCAACTGGGTCGAGGAGAGGAACGCTCTCGTCATCCAAGGTGAGTCGAGAAGCGTCACGGTCACCGACTGCACGTTCATCAACCTGATCGGCGACGGCATCGGCGTGGGAGATTCATCCGCGGATCCAGAGATTACGGCCTGTCCCTCGAAGGTGCGCCTTCAGGGGAACCGCTTCTTCACAGCGGCCGGCTTCAAGAACCGTAACGGAATCGGCATGACGTGCGGCACGTCGATCCAGATCAAGGACAACTATTTCTACGGTATGGCTCGTGAGAATATGCCCAGGTCCCGATCGATCTCGAGCCGAACAATAAGAACCAGTTTATCGGTGACATCGAGATCTCCGGGAACGAGATGATCGGGACGGCTCCGTGCTGGGACCAGACCGGGATCGGCGTAGGCAAACCATGCGGGCGCGAACCTCAGGAACATCCTCGTCGAGGAACAACAGGGTCCAGGGCTGCTTCAAGTACGGGATCTTGGTGAACGGTGTGGGGCGCCTCGAGGAGGACGGCAGCGATCCCGCGAACCCTGTCGTGATCGCCGGGAATACGATCGAAATCATGATCGAGGGCAGCAACCTTTCCGACTCCCCGGCGGCGGGGATCGTGGTCCGTCGCAACAATTTGCCGGGCGACAATCCGCCGGAGAAGCGCATCGGCTCTGCCCTTATCACCGGCAACGTCATCCGCGGGCCCGCGAACTCCGGGACCGCCGGGACCGCCGGGACGATCGTGGAAGGACGGGGGATCTGGATCGACCGATGCCGAGGCGACGATCGTCGGGAACACGATCGAGGACGCGAAGACCTGGGGGATCGAGTTCCAGGACACCTCGATAGAGACCCAGGCGATCATCAGCGGCAATCGCATCGTGAACTGCGGCAACAACGGGGCGCCCGCAGCACCTGAGTACTGCACGACTTACTGCACGACGACACCCGAGTTGTGCCCCTCCGATATCTTCGGAGGGATCAAGCTACGGTGCAGCGACTGCCTCGTGACCGGAAACCAGATCATCTCTTCCAAGTCCCCGCTCACACCCACGGGGATTTACATCTGGGGCGGGAATCGGAACTTGGTCGCCGACAATTTCATGAAAGGGGTCGGTCATTTTGGGATCGATGCGGTCGGAAGCCAGATCTTTGGACTCAACCACATCGACCTCACGACCGCCCAGAAGACGGCGAACTGTCAGGATTATCCGCGGTTCTACCGCGGTTGTCGGCATTCCAACTATAAACCCCCGGAGAGCGCCGGACCGTATCGGCAGGGAAGCATCACGTTCGATCCCAATCCCCCATTTCGGAGGGCCGGTGGGATGGGTCTGCGCGGGCCCGGGGAACAGCGACTCCTGCACCTGGGAAGAGTTCGGTACGATCGGGCCCTCGACGCTCGACCCCACGATCGTGCGCACACGGTCGGGGCCCAGACGATCACGGGCAAGGATCTGACCGACAGCTCGAACACCTTCCCGCCTTCTCTCGTGACGCTCACCGGACCGCAGACGCTCACGAACAAGAACCTGAGCGACCCGAGCAATACCCTTCCGGCCGTGCCCATCGATCTCACGATCCTCAACCACGACGGCGTCGAGCTGGAGGGTCCCCTCGGCGGTCACCGAGCTGTTCGACACGACCGTGCGTCGGGTCGAAGGCCGATCTGACGCGATTCACGGAGTTCCGCATCGAGTGCGCCCAGGGGGTGCTCGCGCTCAGCGGCACGAAGCTGCGAGTCCAGTACTCGACCGATGGCTCGAGCTGGTCGAACCTGGAGAGCTCGACGACCGCGGATCTTGCTCTGACGTCGTCGGGGACGCCGCCGCCCCTTTCCGTCGGAGCCTGGGCCCAGGTCGTGGCCGGCGCCCGGACCGACGTCTTCCTGCGTCTGGTCGGGGCTGGGCGGCAACGGGTCTACCAACCCGACCTTCTGGGGGATCAGGGTCCAGCCCGTTAGACGGGCCGGACGACTCGGGCGACGAGAACGACGAGCGATGTGCTACGGACCGACAGGGATCGGGAGGGCGAGCTTCTCGTCCGTGACGATCCCGATCTTCAGGTCCTCGCCGGCGCCGCTCTCGCGACGTCGAGGATCTGGACGATCCCCTCGTAGTTCAGCTTCTCCTGGGCGGCCAGGAACAGGACCTTGTCCGGGACCGCTTCCTGTTCTTGAAGATCTCGTTCATCTGGGCGGCGAGCTCGCTGAGGCGCACCGTGGTCCTTGTTGATCCGGACCGTGCAGTCGGGCGGCATCTGCCCGCCCGGCCCGAGCGGGCTGACGATCGCGCAGTCGCTCTCGGCGACGGCCGAGGATCACCTGCTTGCTCGATCTGATCCGGCGGCGGCGCGACAGCCTGGGACTCCCTCGGGATGTCGATGTCGTAGCCGCGCTGGGTGAGCGGGCGTCACGACCATGAAGATGATCAGCAGCACCAGGACGACGTCGACCAGCGGCGTGACGTTGATGTCCGAGTTGAGGCCGCCGCCGCTTCCTGCGCTCATTCCCATGGCTATCGACCTCTTCGTGCTGCTCCTTCGCTCTCGGCGATCAGGCCGACCTGCTGGAAGCCGGCGTCGCTTGATCGAGATCATCACCTTCTTGACGTCGCCGTAGGTCAGCCGTGCGTCCGCCTTGACCACGATCGAGCTGCCGGGGTTGCGCTCGTAGGACTCCTTGATCTTGGCTGAAACGCGTCCTCGGTGATCATCTTTCCTTCTGACGTCCCTTGTCGATCGACATCACTTCTTGTCGGTCTGATCGCGACGAGGATCTGGTCCTCTGTCGTCGGGCTTCTTCGCCGGAGTTCGAGGTCTTGCGGCAGCTGCACCGGCCTCGCCCTTCTGCAGCATCGGCGTGACGACCATGAAGATGATCAGCAGCACGAGCACGACGTCGACGAGCGGCGTGACGTTGATGTCGGCCTTGACGCTGGCGCCGCCGGTACTTAAGCTGCATGGCTCGACACCGTGCTTCTTCAGGAAGAAGTCGATCAGCTCGGCGGAGGAGTTCGTCATCTCGATCTGGAAGCGCTCGAGACGGTTCGTGAAGTAGTTGAACGCCATGACCGCGGGGATGGCGACGAGCAGGCCGAACGCGGTCGTGATCGAGCGCCTCGGCGATACCGGCCGAGACCGCCGCGATGCCGCCCGATCCGGTCGTCGCCATGCCCGTGAAGGCGTTGACGATGCCCATGACGGTCCCGAAGCAGCCCGATGAACGGGCGCCGTCGATCCGATCGTCGCGAGCCCGCCGAGGCCCTTCTTCATCTCCGCCGCGGTCAGGGCGCGCGGCCATCTCGAGCGGGCGCTGCACCGCGCTCGACGATGTCGTAGCTCGGTCCCGGGGTCGACGTTCGCTGGTTCAGGAACTCGAGCAGGCCCGCCGAGCGTCACCTTCGGCGATGTGACGTCTTCTTGTAGCGCGTCGACGTGTCGACCGCCTCCTGGAGCTTGTCTCGCCTTCAGGCAGCGCGCGAGCGGCCGGCAGGAACTCGAGCGACTCCTTGCGGGCCGCGCGATAGCTCGTGAACTTCTCGAACATGATCGCTGATCGAGTAGATCGAGAGGATCAGAAGAGGATGAGGATGACCGTCTTGCGCGACCCATCCTGCCTGGATGAACATCTGCGTCAGTGACATTTCCATCGGCGCGCTCCTTGGTCTCGTGGGCTCGCGTCGCCTAGCGAAGAGTGAAGTCGACGACGACGGTGAAGAAGACCTTCACGGGCCGCCCGTGCTGCAGGGCGGGCTTGTACTTCCACTGCTTGACGGCCGCGACGGCCGCCGTCGTCGAGCAGCGGGATCGAGCGCAGGCACCTGGACGTTCTCGACGTCGCCGTTGGCGTTGATGATCGCCTCGAGGATGACGCTTGCCCTCGATGCGGGCGCGGCGCGCCATCTCCGGATACTCGGGCTGACTTCTTGACGATCAGCTCCGGCGGCCGGACGTCCCCGACCACGAGGATCGGCTCGTCGCTCGACTCGCGTGAGCACGCCTCCGGGCACGCCGCCGAGGACGCCGCCGACGACCCCGCCGACGCACGCCGCCGACGACACCGCCGGGCACGCCGCCCGCGACGCCGCCCTCCACGCCGCCCTCGACTCCCGGCGTCGTCATCCGACGCCTCGGTCTTGGGGATCTCCTTCGGGGTCTCGGTCGGCTGGACGATCTCCTCCGGCTCGACGGCTTCACCTCGACCTTGGGCTTCGTCTCGGCCGGCTCGCCTTGGGCGGAGGCGGAGGGGGCGGCGGCGGAGGTGGAGGGGGCGGAGCGCCTCCGATGAACGAGATCATCAGGTCGGGATCCTGGACGGCTTCCACGATGACGTAGGAGCCTGCAATGATGCGCCGACCGCGAGCGATGTGGACGGCCATGGCGATCGGCAGGGACCAGCGCGAGCGCTCTTCGTCGCTTGCCCTTCTTGCTCTCCAGCATCTGATCGAACATCGCGGGCTCCCTCGCCTAGCCGGCAGCCTCTGGTCGCGGCTGCGGCGCTTCCTCCGGTTGAGATCTCGAGCGTCTTCTTCTGGTACTCGTCGGCCTTCGTGAGCGCGTCGCCCGCCTCGCGACCTTCTGCTCCGGCCGAGAGGACCTGGCGCCTTCTCGCGGTACATCAGGTTGATGTACGCCAGCGCGTCTCCGTGTACTCAGGATCGATCGCCAGGGCTTTCTCGAGAGCCTCATCCGCGCTCGATGACCGGGAGCGCTGTCAGGAGATCGGTCGTCTTGTTCCTGTAGGACCTCTCCCAGCACACGACCCCGATCGTGTACCAGTGCCTCCTTGCTGTTGGGCTCGATCTCGGCGCGCTTCTCGTAGTACTTGAGCGCGTTCTCGACATCGCCCTCCTTGGCGTAGATCTCCGGCGACTTGGGCCATGAGCTGCGTGTTCTTCGGGTCCTTCTGGATCAGAGCCCTCGTAGTAGGCCGACGGCCTTGTCCGTCTTGTCGGCGGACCGGAGAAGGGCGACGTAGTACTCGTGGACGCGCCTGGCCGTATCGGCGTCGGGGGCCTTCATCTTGGGGAGCTTCTCGAAGGTCCGCGCGCCGACTTCTCCGCAGTACTCGATGTCCTTGGCGTGCGTCGAGCCGGGGTGATAGAGGACGGGTAGGACATCGCGATCTGATAGTTGGCGGGCCAGTTTTTCGGGATCGACCGCGAGGATCTTCTTGTAGCTCTCGATCGCGGCCTCGTACTTCTGAGCCTTGTAGTTCTTGTTTCCTTCGTTCATCCAGACCCTGGTCCGGACTGTCGTACAACCGGACGCAAGTGGCGAGGGGCGAAGGAGCGCGAGGCTGAGGGTCACGACGGATCTACGGCTCATTCGGTCTCCACGGGCCCGTGTCCATTTCGCCCATGCTTGCGACGATCCAGGCGCACAGGGCACCGGCAAGGAGAGCTTGCGAGGTCACTGATCCTGCGCGAGGCCTCCCGCCTGATGAACGCTTTGAGCGTGCCGTTAAGTTCGTCGCGAGCATATCGGAGCCTGCGCCGGCATGTCAACCGGACCGAGGTCTCCGTGATCAATTGTCCTCGGAAAGGATCGCCGGTGCTACCTCCGCGGAATCACGGTGCTGCGGAAGACCCGCGAAAGGCAACAGCCGGCTGTCGGCCTGGCCAGATGGGCAAGGCGCAAACGAGGACCGCCGGAGGAGTCCGGGGACCGCCGTGCCTTCCATCGTACCCAGGTCCGCTCGTCGTCGAAGCCTTCCAGGCGGGGCGGGAGGCGGTCATCTTGACGCTCCCGGAGGAGTTGCGTCAGGATGGGCGCCCCGTTTTTCGGGGACGAGGGCCAACCGATGATCCGAAAGGCGCACGAACGAGGGACGGACCGCTCATCGCCGCTCACCGATGCGCGGGCGATCGATCTTCTCGCCGGGAAGTCCTGGCGTTCCGGCCGCTGCCGCCCTGGTCTTCGCCGTCATCGTCATAGGGGCCGCCCTTGCCTGCGGCGGATCGAAGGCCCCGGAGACGAATGCGGGCGCCGACGGCGCCGCGAAGGGACGGCCACACGGACGGCGGCGCGCCGTCCGGGAACGCGATCCTGATCGGCCACTACGGCTCCATGACCGGCTCCGAGGCGACGTTCCGGACGGTCGACGTCGAACGGGGTCCGTCTCGCGCTCAAGGGAGTTCAACGACGCGGGCGGGCTCGGCGGCAGGACGATCTCGCCTCAAGGAGTACGACACCCAGGGCAAGACCGAGGAAGCCGGGACGGCCGTGACGCGCGGCTGTGCACGAACGACAAGGTGACGGCGATCCTGGGAAGGTGGCCTCGAGCCTTTCGATCGCGGGCGGCTCCGTCGCGCAGGAGAACGGCGTCCCGATGATCACTCCGAGCCGACGAACCCGCGCGTCACGCGGATCGGCGACTGATCTTCCGGTCTGCTTCCTCGACTCCTTCCGGGGCTACGCGATGGCGAAGTTCGCCACCGATCAGCTCAAGGCGAAGAGGTTCGCGGCGCTGTTCGACCAGTCGGCGGCGTATTCCGACGGGCCTCAGGACGACTTCAAGGCGGCGATCGACCGCTGGGCGGCACCGTTGTGACACGAGCAGGCCTACAACAAGGGGATCCCGACTTCTCGGCGCAGCTCACGAACATCAAGAGCGAAGAATCCGGACGCGATCTTCGTTCCGGGCTATTACACCGATGTGGGGAACATCGCGCTCAGGCGCGCAAGCTGCGGGCATCACGGTCCCGCTGCTCGGCGGCGACGGATGGGACTCGGACGGCTTTCGAAGATCGCCGGTCCGGCCATCGACGGTCGTTCTATACGAACCCACCTACGCTCCCGACCGGCCGACGCCCGAGGTCGTGGAGTTCGTCTCGAAGTACAAGGCGACTTACGGCGGGCGGATCCCGGACGGGCTCGCCGCACTCGGCTACGACGCGGCGAAGGTCCGCATGTTCGGACGCGATGGGGCGCGCGGCTTCGCTCGGAGGGAAGGATCTCGCCGCGGCGATCGCAGCGACCAAGGGTTTCAAGGGCGTGACCGGGACGATCACGATCGACGAGAACCGCGACGCGAAGAAGTCGGCGGTCGTTCTCAGATGGTCGGAGGCCAGCGCACCTACCGCGCGACGATCGAGCCGCGCAGTAAGTGGCATCGGCGGGTGCCGACCCAGGAGCGTGACATGGTGAAGGCCGGGGAAGGCCTCGCCATCGGCTCTCCCGTTGCCAGTTCGGTTGTTCACGAACACATCCCGGACCTGCGAGACTCGCCCACGAGGTCGTGGTGGCCGACCCGCATCTGATGAAGCTGCTGCAGACGCTGCTCGACGGCATCGCCGTCGGGAGCGTCACACGCTCATCGCCCTCGGCTACGCGATGGTACGGCATCCTGAAGTTCATCAACTTCGCCCACAGCGACGTGTTCGCGCTCGGCTCGTGGATGTCGTACAAGTGGGCGCCCGCGGTCGCCGCCATGGCGGGACTCGTGATCCTGGGCCCGGGATCCCAGGTGCCTCCCTTCTGGCTGGGGGCCGTCGTGCTCGTCCTGACGATGGCCACGTGCGGCCTCGTCGGCTTCACCATCGGCGCCCTGCCTACCGTCCTCCGAGGGCGCCGCGTCTCAACGTGCTCATCACGGCGATCGGCGTCTCGCTCCTCCTTCAGAACGCCGACCCAGCTCCAGTTCACGATCAAGGACGATCTCGTTTCCTTCGGGACGAGGCCCGCGGATGCCCGCCCTGATGAGCGACCGGATCGTCGCCGATCTTCCGTTCGGCGCCTCGCTGGCCGAGGGCGCCGTGCCTGAGGCTCGACGGGCGGCCGCGATCCGCCTCGATCGCGATCGTCCGCTCGGCGATGCGGTCGGTACCAGGTAAAGATCGTCGGACCGGACGGCGCGCGCGGACCGCCGGGGTCGCCCCTGCCCCCCGGGACGTACCACGCGGGCGAGGGACCTCGTTCTGAGCCCGCCTCTCGATGCCCTCCGGACCCGGAGACCGGTTCGTCCTGCGCGAGCAGGCGGAGCGTGCTCGTCCGGCTCGCGACGTCATCGCGACCGGAACGGCGATCGCGCTGATGCTCATGCTCGAGTGGCTCGTCTTCCGGACGTCTGGGTCGGGCGATGCGCGCCGTCAGCTACGACACGAAGGTCGCATCGTTGATGGGGATCAACGTCGACCGCGTCATCTCCTTCACGTTCATCCTGGGCTCGGCGTCGCCGCGGCGGCGTTCCTGTACGCGATGAAGTACCGGGCTGAACCAGACCGCGGCCGCCGTCTGGGGTGCCGCTGGGGCTCAAGGGCCTTCGTCGCGGCCGTGATCGGGGGATCGGCAACGTCCGCGGCGCGCGATGCTCGGCGGGTTCTTCATCGGCATCGTCGAGCTGCTTCGGCGGCGGCGTGCATCTCGACGAACCCCTGCGGGACGTCTACGTCTTCTCGCTGCTCATCCTCGTCCTCGTCCGTCCCGGCGGGATCCTCGGCCAGGCGGTTCCGGAGAAGGTGTAAAGGGTGTAGCACGGCCTGCGCCGAAGGGCGCAGAGGGAAGCGCGAAGGGTTCGGCTGGACGGTCTCTCGGCGCTCTCGCCGCCGGGCTCGCGCCGCTCGCCGCGGGCTCGTCCTCCGCCTTGCGCTCCACCTCATGGTCGCGCGCTGATCGGGCCCTTCCGCTCCAAGGTTCTGATGACGATCGGCGTCAACCTCGTCCTCGCGGTGTCGCTCACGATGGTCAACGGATTCACGGGGCAGTTCTCGATCGGCCACGCGGATTCATGGCGGTCGGAGGGTACTCGCAGGCGCCCTCACGTACTACGCCTCGCTCTCGCAGCGTGGGGATCCAACTCCGTCATGGGAGGCGAATCAGCGCCGCCTCGAGGCTGCCGCCTCAGAAGGGCGATGCTCACGCAGGGGGGACGTTCTGCTTCTTCGGGGCCCTCCTTGCCAGGGCGGCAGGCTCACGCGGCGGCCCTCGTCGGCGTCCTCGTCGGGCTGCCCCTCGCTCCGGCTTGCGGGGGACTATCTCGCGATCGTGACTGGCCTCGGCTTCCGGCGAGATCGTGCGCGTCCTCACCGCAGCAGACGAACCCGATCATCGAGCCGCCGAGGCCGCCGGTCACGCCGGAGGCGGCCGCGATGTTTGCAGGCCGAGGTCGCCAGGCACTCCGTCTGGGACCTGGCCTCGCCGAAGCTCGGCGGGGCGCTCGGGTTCACCGAGCCTTCCCAAGTACACGAGCGTCAGCTGGGTGTCCGTCGCCGCCGCCGTCACCCTCTCGTCGCCGCCTTCCGCCTGGCGACGCAGCACCTACGGCCGCGCTTTTCTCTCGATCCGCGAGGACGAGATCGCCGCCGAAGCCGTGGGCGTCAACACGACCCGGTACAAGGTCTGGGCGTTCGTGATCTCGGCGTTCTTCGCGGGCGTGGCCGGGGCTCTTCGCACCACCGCGGGCGTGCAGCTCCAGCCCGACGGAGCTCGGGTTCCAGAAAATACATCGACGTCATCATCATGGTGGTGCTGGCGGGCTCGGATCGATCTCCGGCGCGGCGATCGCCGCAACGGTCAGACGGTCCTTCTCGAGTCGCTCCGGACCTTCGAGGTCAGCCTGTTCGCCCTGATGGCCGACATTGCCGCGATCGTCCTCGCCCTGACGGTCCTCATCGGCAGGCGCGGACAGTCCGGCCGCGAGATGCGGAGGCGGTGTCACCGGCGAAACTGTGGCGCGGTCTCGCCCGTCCGCGGCGATCGCCGTCGCACTCTACGCCGCGGCCTGGATCAGGCGGCTCGCGCTGCCCGCTCGGCTACACGTCATGGCTCGGCGACTACAGGATGATCCTCATTCGCTCGCGCTCATCCTCATGATGATCGCCCGCCCACAGGGGCTGTTCGGCGTCCGCGAGGTCTGAGGCAGGCGGCATGGGAATAACGCGTTCCGCTGCATCCGGCCGACGGCCGCCGAGGCAACGGCGCGCTGGAACGGCGGTCAGGCGAGCCCCTCTGCGACATCCGCGGCCTGTGCAAGTCGTTCCGGCGGTCTGAAGGCCGTGCAGGACTTCTCGCTGCGATCAGAGAAGGGAGAGCTCCACGGGCTCATCGGACGAACAGGCGCGGAGCAGACGACCGCTGTTCAGTAACCTCCCCTGACGGGGGTCTACACGGCCGGACGCGGGCGGTGGTGCTCGGTCGAACGGGCTGGCCGATCACGGGCCTGCAGCCCGATTCCGGATCGCCCGCGGCGGGGATTCACGCGCACGTTCCAGAACATCCGGCTGTTCGGCGCGCTCTCGGTGCTGGACAACGTGAAGGTGGGCTGCATCACGTGCGCGCCCGGGCACGACGATGGCGGCGACCGTCCTCCGCACCGCCGGCGCACCGGCGACGGGGAAGCGCAGATCGACGCCCGCGCCGGCGAAGCGCCTGGCCCTCTGCGATCTTCGGCCTCGACCGCGCCGGGAGGACGTCAGGCGATGAGTCCCCTACGGCGATCAGCGCGCGCTGGAGATCGCCCGCGCGCTGGCGACCGAGCCGAAGCGTGCTTCTCCGTCTGGACGAGCCGGCCGCCGGGATGAACCCGCAGGAGAAGGCGGCAGCTCGCGGGCGATCCGCCGGGATGCCGCGCGAGCGACGGGCATCACCGATCCTGCTCATCGAGCACGACATGGGCGTCGTCATGGACGTGCTGCGACCGGATCACCGTGCTCGACTACGGCGAGAAGCATCGCCGCGGACGCACGCGGATACGAGATCCAGCGCGACGGTCATCGAGGCCTACCTCGGTGACCGAGCGGGGCGACGCTGCGTGAAGCAACCAAGGGCGGGAACGGGATGAAGCGCCGCATGCTGACGCTGCGCGACATCCACAGCCACTACGGCGGCGATCCACGCCCTGCACGGGGTCGGCCTCACCGTCGACAGGGCGAGACTGCGTCACGCTGATCGGCGCAAACGGCGCGCGGGAAGACCACGACGCTCCGGACGATCTCGGGCTCATCCGGCGCGAGCGCCGGGATCGGTCCTCTTCGAAGGCAAGCCGATCACGGGAATGCGCCCCCACGAGATCGTGCGGCTGGGAATCGCGCAGGCGCCCGAGGGCAGGGCATCTTCCCGAACCTGACCGTCGAGGAGAACCTCGACATGGGCGCGTACGCGCGCGGCGAGTTGCGCGGTCGCGCCAGGACCGCAGCGCGGCCTGACGCTGTTCCCGCACGCCGCCGGAGGCGGATCGCAGGTCGGCGGCACGCAGGCGCTGGCGGCGGCAGCAGATGCTGGCGATCGCGCCGCGCGCTCATGGCCCGGCCCGCGCCTGCTGCTGCTCGACGAGCCCTCGCTGCGTGGCTGCCCGCTCATCGTCACGACGATCTTCGAGATCATCCGCGAGATCAACGCGAGGGGCACGCACGATCCTCCTGGTCGAGCAGAACGCGCACATGGCGCTCAGAGGTCGCCGAGCCGCGCGTACGTGCTCGAGGTCGGCACGGGATGGTCATGCAGGCGGTGCGGGCCGCGGTCCTGGCGCGGAGCGACGAGGTGCGGAAGGCTAGTACCTGGGCCGGATGATCGAACCGCGAACGAGCGTGCGGAGCCCGCGCCGGCCATCCGGCGCCGCGGCCCCTGAGCCGCCATGGCCGCCGGCAAAGGCGTCGTCTCCCGCATCCTGCTCCACGTCTGGCGGACCCTCGTCGCCGGAACGCTCGCCGCCTTTCCTCTCATCGTCACCTACTGGATGATCCATTGGCTCTTCGGGTTCCTGGATGGGCTCTTCGCACCGCTGGTCGACCACTTATCGGCTTCCACATTTCCCGGCGTCAGACTGCTCCATCTCCCTCGTCGTCTTCTATCTCTTCGGGATGATCTCGGCGAACGTGATCGGGCGGCAGCTCGAAGGGGGCGTTCGACCGGCTCTTCCGCCTGCCGATCCTGAGGACGGTCACATTCGTCGGCGAAGCAGGTCGTCGAGACGATCTCGATGCGTCAGCGCCGCGAGCGCCAGCGGGTCGTCCTGGTCGAGTTCCCCCGCGAAGGGGCGCTTCATGGTCGGCTTCTAGTGACGAAGGACTATCCGGAATCCGTCATGGCAATACGTAACC
>ERZ1370068.4826-contig-3880_pt1 | contig 25181 bp, 22 predicted proteins | sample MGYA00561227_ERZ1370068 | MGnify/ENA primary metagenome ERZ1370068 (study PRJEB38410, sample SAMEA6850437) | metagenome | study: Metagenomic assessment of the ecological functions of the soil: analysis of the soil microbiota associated with the...
CCAGTTACGTATTGCTAAATTAATTCCAGGTCATGCATTGGCCGATGAGCCGTTGATCGCAGATAGCATTGAAAGGGTGGAATTGAGTTATGATCAGTCAATTGCCTACTTAAAAGAGAAAGAGCTGAATATAGATCCAGGGAAGGGTTGGAAGCTTGTTTCCTATAAAAATTATCCACTTGGGTGGATAAATGTATTGTCAAACAGAATTAACAACTATTATCCAAAAGAATTGAGAATATTGAAGGATATTTGAGACTTTGGGTTTGTTGTGTCCCGATAGCTATCGGGACTTGTGTACTTCGTGACCCATGGCCACAAAGGCACGCAAGGATACGCAACGGACACCTGGTTAACGGTGGAGATAAAGTAGAGAAATCACAGAAATATTTTTACATCTTTGTAGTAAAAACCCGGATTCATGAAAACATCGTCTTGCTTTCCGCTATTATCCTTAACCACAACAATACTGCTAAGCTCAAACAAATGAAACCCTGCTGATAAAAAGCGGTGATAAGGGTTTGTATGTTGATCATAAAACAACTCTAAAGGAAAACTTTTACTCTATGGGGAGGGCATTTAATGTTCATCCAAAACATATTGTCTTGTTCAACGGGCTGGATATGTCGAAAGGACTGAGCCCTTGGACAAAATGTTAAGATACCATTGTCGGATACAAACTTTACTCAAAAACCGATAAGGGGATACCAATATATTATGTCACGGGAAATGGGGAAACGCTATACCGTGTTAGCAAATAATAAGAACGCGCTGATGGAAAACCTGCGTGAATGGAATCATTTGTCAAGTGATAAACTCGCGAAACGGAACAAAAGCTGATCGTTGGCTATTTAACCACCAGTGAAACGCAGGCAATGGCTGTCAACGCTCCATCGCAAAAAACAGAAACGGCAACCAAACCCGTCCAGGAAAACAAGAGATGTAGCAAAACCGAAGTAGTCAATAAACCCGAACAAAAGAAGGAAGACGCAAAGAGCAGTGAGGTAAAGAATGAAGCAATTAACAAGCCTGAACAAAAGAAAGTAGAGGCAACCCAGCCAAAAGACGAACCAAAAAAGAATAACGATGTGGTACAGGCAAAAGAAGATAGTAAAAACCAAAAAATACAGACCAGGGATATTTTAAAACTTCGTTTGACAAACAGGTGAAGCAACAACCGGCGGGTAAAGAACAAACCGTAACTTCCGGGATATTTAAGACCGCAAGCGGATGGGATGATGCGAAATATTATGTTATTAATGAATGGCGCCGACCCGGGCACGATCGTTCGCATTACAAACCCCGGTAATAACAAAACCATTTTATGCAAAATTGCTTGGAGAAATGAGTGACAAACAAAGCCAGGGCTGAATATCCGTATCAGTAATGCGGCTGCAAATGCGCTTGACATTTCAGAAACCGATAAATTTATTGTAAAACTGAATTATTAATTATAAACCATGATCATGAAGAGAATAACGTTTGCTTTGTTGCCTTTTATTTACAACTATTTTTTTATTTGCCCAGACCTTCCGCCCCTTTACAGGTTCCACAGTTTCTTGATGTAAAAACTTTAAAGGCTACTTCAGTCAAGAACCAGGCGATGACAGGAACGTGCTGGTGTTTTGCTACTACTTCAGCTTGTTGAAAGCGAAGAGATCAGGAAGGAAAACAGGGAGATCGACCTGAGTGAAATGTTCACTGTGAGAAATATGGTATATCGAAAAGCAAAGAATTATATTCTTCTGTAATGGCAAAGCACAGTTTGGTGAAGGGGACTAGGTCATGATGAAATACGTGCAGTGGCAACATATGGAGCAATGCCGCTGAACGAATACACAGGCTTACTCAACGGAGAAAAAAATTATGATCACCAAAACTTGTTCAGCGAATCTTCAAAAATACCTTGACAGTGTTTTAAGAAGAAACCGATCTCCAATAACTGGCTTGAAGGGTATATAAAAATTCTTGATCAAAATTTAGGAGTGCCGCCAAAAGAATTTTCTTACAACGGGAAAACTTATACACCAGTTTCTTTTGCAAAAGAAGTATTGCGTTTTAACGCGAACGATTATGTAAGCCTTACTTCATTTACTCATCAGCCCTATTACCAATCATTCGTTTTACAGGTTCTGATAATTATGCAAATGGCTCATTTTAGTAATTTACCATTAAATGAATTCATAGAAGCTGTGAAATATGCGATTGATAAGGGATATACACGGTTGCGTGGGATGCGGATGTGAGCAACCAGGGGTTTATGCAGGGACATGGATTGGCTTTAAATCTTGATAATGCTACTTACACGAAGGATCAAATCAATCCTGATCTAAAGGAGGCGAGCTATGATGCCACACGCGTCAGCAGTTGTATGAGAATTTAACTACCCAGGATGATCATCTTATGCACATAACCGGTATTGAAAATCGAAAGGCGGGAAAACATTTTTTATGGTAAAACTCCTGGGGAGGATCGGCCCTTTGACGGGATATATCAACGTCTCTGAAGCTTATTTCGCAATTAACACTGCTCAGCATAGTAATTCCCAAGGACCGCATTATCAAAAGAGATAATTGAAAAATTAAAACTATAGCAAATTCCTGTAAAGTCCGGTTTGATTTTCAGACCACATAGAAACATCGAAACATAGATAACACATGATTTCTATGTGATTCCTACTGTGGTCTACGTGCCGTATCCGGTTAATTCATTCAAACTGGCACACTGCCGCAATTCCGGAAAACTTTTCATGGCAAGAATATTGTGGTTTTGAATCTTTCTTCAAACTTAAAATCTTTCAACCATGAAAAAGTTTCTTATATCCCGGAAGGCTATAACGCCGTAATTCTGCTCTGGCATTTCATGGCGCGGATGCAGCTATCAAATGGTATGTAAATAATTTGGGCGCAAAGAAAAAGATGAGGTTTAATGCCCCGAGGGCTGGAACAGTTGCCGCCATGCAGAGATCACTCTGGGTGACGATGTGATCATGTTGGCTGAGGAGAATTTGCAATACCTAACAGGAGTCCTCAAACGCTGAAAGGCAATTCAGTTAACCTCTGTGTTTATGTCCCAGGATGTCGATGCTGTTGTCCAAAGCAACAACAATCGGAGCCAAACTCTGATACCGATAAAAGATGAATTTTATGGAGACAGTGGAGCGGTCCGAATTGAAGACCCTTTGGATATGTAAGGATCATCTCTACTCATTTCAAAGATGTTACCCAAGCAGAGATGAAAAAAGGCAATGGATGAAATGATGTCACATCAACCTGCATAACAAATAACCCTATAACCTATAAGGTCCTGGAAGACCTTATAGGTTTTTGATGAGAGCTATTTCTTTCAAAGCATCACAGGATTGCTAGCATTTCATCCGTAGTGCCCATACTGACGCGGCACCACTTGCCGCCAAAATGTTCACGGGAATTGCACATAAATGTTTTTTGCCTGCATCAGGTTTGTAGAAATCTCCTTTATTTTATCAATGTTGAACAGGATAAAATTGGTAGAAGAAGGAATGTATTCCAGTGAAAGTTTCTTAAAGCAATCATAACAGGTTGCTCTTGCTGCCTTTCGCTTTTTCCTGCAGTGCGTCACAAATTCTTTATCATCCAGTGATGCCATCGCAGCGTTACACGATACCATACTTACCCCGGCATCGGGCCAGGGTTGATAACCGCTGGCGATTTGATCGTGTCAGGATGCGCAATCGCATAACCCACTCGTGCACCGGCGAAAGGCCGTACACTTTTGAAAAGGTTTTACGCCACCACTACATTCGGATCTGTGATCGCCAGTGATGCGAGTGAGGGTAGCCCGGCATATTCAGTATATGCTTCATCAATGAAAACAAAGGGTTTTTTGCGAGGCTGCCGAAACATGATCTTTTAGCTGTGATACCTCAACAAGAGTTCCGGTAGGATTATTGGGATTGCAGAAATAGACCATTCTTGTTTCATTATTGATGGCTTCAACAACTTTAGGCAGGTCGGTTTTTTTCATCAGTCAAAGGAATTCTTGTAAATGAAGATGCCAAATGAACTTGCCTGGCCATTCCAAACTTTATAAGAGGGTCCTGATCGTAAGAATATGTCCTTTTGTTTTTGCAGTATGCTGGCATGCGAAACCAATGATATTCGGAAGATCCTGCTCCCAACAAAATATTTTCAGTGCTTACGCCCCAGTGCTCTGCAATTTTTTTCTTTAATAGTGGAGAGATAATCGTCCGGATAGCGATTTGATTTCTTATAAGCGTTGAGTATTGCTTTTTGAGCAAGGGCGAGGGCCCGTACGCATTTTCATCGTACTATTAAGCCAAATAGGACTGGCGAGGATCGAAGAATGTAATTTTCTCGTCTGCACGAGAAAGAGTTGGGATCAATCCTAAACCTGCAAGAGCAAAACTGCTTTGCTTTAGCCAGGTGCGACGATCAGTTGGCATGGTAAAAGTTTTCAGAGAAGTTACTTTATTTTAAAGAGCCGGAAAAACTTATTTCCCCAGCTCAATGACTTCACAATTTTTTATTTCTTTTCCATCAATGGCGAAACGTACGATGGTTCTTATTTTCTGCCAGCCTTGTCTGCCAGCTGCACCTGGATTTATATGCAGGCAATTCAGTCTTTCGTCGTACATGATCTTTAAGATGTGCGAATGCCCGCTGATGAAAAGTGTGAGGCTTATGGATCAATAATTCTTTTTTGTTTTCGGGATTGTATTTGGGAGGATAACCGCCAATATGCCTTATCATCACTTTCACGTCTTCACAATCAAAACCAATTGCTCAGGAAATTCGCTTCGTATATCCTGTGCCATCAATATTTCCAAATACTCCTTTTAATGGTTTGAAAGATTTGAGCGTGTTTGCAATCTCAATGTTCCAAAATCGCCAGCATGCCATATTTCATTACAGTTTTCAAAATGTTTTGAAAACATTTTCATCAAGATAACCATGAGTGTCCTGATATGAGACCGATCTGTTTCAATGGATCCCGCAAAAGATGAGACAATGCAAATAAAAAGAGAGGTTATAGAACCTCTTTCTTTTCACAATTTGTTCTTCTGTTTCTTTTATTGAGATTCTTTGTGAGAATCATCATTGGCACAACTGAATGAAACCTTCAATACTTCAGCCACCACCTAATGCTTCTGGTCCAAGACCTACATTAGAAATGTACAGTTTGTTTGTCTGGACCAACATCATAGCCGTTGGAAGAGATTCAGTCCTGTTACAATTGCACGCCTTGCACCGAGAACTGATCTATCCTGGATAAGCAATCGCCGGTACCCGGGTGGGGAAGGGATTACCGGTTGTGTTTTCCAGCACATACAAGCCACCTGCTTTGTCAAAATCAATACCCGGGATAGTACTGAATCCTGTTGCTACGACACAACGACCTCGCCTGCAGGAGTGACCTTATAAACACTTGAACTTCCCGTAATCAGGGAATACGTCTAAATTTCCAACATAAAAATTTCCTGGTGCCACACTATGGCGGTGGGGACTACGTGACCCACAGTAGCCGAAAATCTGCTATTCTTGTCACTTCCTCCCTGCGACGATATTTTTACTAATTCTCCTGTATTGGGGTCTAGTGCAACAGGTCGTCACCACCGGCGATCAAGCTACCAGGTGCCATCAGGTTCAAATCGGCCGGTGGATTAGCAACAGGATGGCCTATTCGGTATTCACTAAGATTCACAAATATTTCCCAGGTCTTGTCTGAATGGACCTTAATAATGCCATTGGGAACTGATGCCACTCCATGTGTACAGCCTGCTCCGGAAAGTAGTCCATATAAATGGTGGCCAAACAAAGCAACATCACCAACACCACTGATCTTCTCCTGATTCGGCATACTCGATGGAATATTATCTGCAACAGTGGTGACCTTTTCCGCTACCATTGACCTTAGAATTCTCGCTCCGGTAGTGCTTCCGTGTAGGGTCCGATCTGTCGATATACCACCGGACTTGTAATGCCGGACAATCGCCTTCGGCCACGTACAGGTTTCCGTCTGGTCTAAACGCCAGCCCACGGGGATTATTAAAGCCTGATGCAAAATGCCGAAAGCTTTGCGACGGAGGCTGGCCTTGATCAAAGTTGTTTTGGGGTATGTTCTTTACATGATGCAAGAAGAACGGTAATAAGCGTCACCGATCCCAACGAGTAGAATAGCTTTTCCCTCATAAAAACCTCCTTGATTTTGGATTTAAAAATTGTCAGAGGAAATCGTGTCTCAAAAATTATACCCTGCGTTTTGCTGAGCTTGCTTCAAGTATTTAATTTGATTGTTCTTGAGACGATGAACTCATCCAACCTCGAATCTTTTTTCGCGATTACCCTTTTATCAGCCTATTCGCGCCTCTGGTGCTCATTATGCACATGAGTTAGTCTATCAATCCCTCTTTTTGTAACCGCTCTAAGATCATTACCGCTCCTGGTGCGCAGTTTGTTTCTAGTAAATAGTCGTCTGAAAGAAAAATATTTTAACTCCCCGATCTCTGCAGAGGCCTGCGGGTGTTATACTCCGATGAAGCAAGAAGGGAGTCCTGTTCCATGAGGATCCCATTTTCCCCCATAGGCAGGAGCTGTAATATGCGCGTGATATTTTAACTCATGCTCGTCAATAGTTACATTCATTTCTTCTCCGCTATTTCTCCGCACAGGGCTTTAGCGGCCGTTTCTCCTTCATCTATTTTTCCTTCTCCGGGCAGATAGAATCATCGCCTTCTTACCCGCTATAAGCTGGTGCAATTCCCGGTTTTGAATGATCAGTAAACCTGCGGGTAGGCAATCTGCATAACTTGAAAGCCGGAAATTAGTATTTCCTAACTTTAGGCAATAAGTAGCGATTTCCACTTTGTGAATATTGAAAGGACAGAGCCAATATGAAAAAATAGCAGGTCTTTTTATTTTGTGTCTGGTATTTGTATCTCATTCAGCCGCCCAAAAATTTTATTTTCCCAAGGCAAAGCTTTTTCTGATATGTACTGAATTAGCCGCAGCAATGCCAGTACTGGCAAATAATGTGATCGTAAATTATAAAGAAAATAATTACAGGGATTCTTCCTCAGCAACTTATCCAGGCTCCAGGTACTGGCAGGACGATATTCAGAAGCAGATGTCACTTTTAGATTCCCTCCGCTACGCTTCCAAAAGAAACAGATCCCCAATTTTGGAGTTTGGTAGCTGTTCAGCATAAGGTATACGTCAGTGCAAACTAAAGCAAGCGGCAACAGGCGAATCCTTTACCAACGCCTCTTGAGCTACAGCTATTTGGACGATCTGTTCAAAAGATTGATGATAAAAGGCATTGCACATTTACACGGCATTCATAACCCGCAATGGTATTGAAGAGTTACGAACCGATTTTACAAAATTCATTATCGAATCTTTCAAGAATAAGGCATGCAGGTCTGAGCATGAATGAAGCCATGGACCCTTGCAGAGAAATTTGCTATATTTTTTTTCGGTCTATAAAAACATTGAGCCCATTGCGAAAGAATTATTGAAGCGGATAATAACAGGCGGTACATAATAGAGGATAGTGTTTTAATAAAGACAAAAGAAGGTGCAACTCTTTTCAGCGGTAGTAGTAAGAAAAAAGGGACGTGTCAATGTTACTCAGCCCTGCGGCATTATTTTTTACGATCTATTCCGATCCTGAGCGCAATTCCATATGAAGCCATGCAATCAGCGGCTCACGGCTATGTGGGTGTGGTGGCCGACACCTGTGGCAAGCGACTTAGGCCCTGATCCGGTCGAGCCCTATGAACACGAGGCTAAGGGACGTAAAATGCAGTGATCGATTGGATCGTTAAACGTTAGCCGTGGAGTAATGGCAAAGCAGGGAATGTATGGAGGAAGCTATAGCGGTTTTCTTTGTTCAATGGGCGGCTGCAAAGTATTTGCGTCCCGCACTTAAAACAATTGTCTCCTTGCGTGTGGCGGCAATCCCTGGTTTTGGTCTGCTGCCGATGGAGAACAACATTTTTCTAAATGCCAATTATGGCTGGGCTTTTTTGTCACTAATGATAAATATCTTGACAATGAAACTTATAACAACCCTCAGCGCTGGGACGCGTTACACAAAAGAATCGGTATGCAAGTGGTGCTGCCTACCGGAAAATTGATAGCATAGATGGCACTCCTCAAGAAAATGAGTTGCAACGCTGGTTGCAACATCCCGCTTATGATAAATATTGGCAAAGCGCTGCTCCATATAAGGAGGAGTATAGCAAAATAAACATTCCTGTCTTAACGATCACTGGTTATTATGATGATGGGCAAAATTTCTGCATTGCATTATTTAAGAGAACACTACAGGGTACAACAAAAGGGCCAATCATTATTTAATTATCGGGCCTTATGATCATTTCGGGCGCAGCGAGGTGGGGTACCGGTGTTAAGAGATTATTCCGTTGATCCTGTGGCTTTGATCGATACAAGGGAAATAACTTATCACAATGGCTGGATCATATTTTTAAAGAATGGGAACAAGCCGGCAATTCTGAAAGATAAGTGATCAACTATGAAGTGAGTGGGAAAATGAGTGGAAACATGCTCCCATCGCTGGAAAGAATGCACAACAAGATGCTGACATTTTATCTGACCAATGTACGATCCGGGAATTTTTATCAATTGTCCTTAAAGAAACCCGGGCAGTCCTCTTTATCAGCCAGGAAATAAATTTTGCTGACCGGAATACCAGTAACAATAACGATTATTATCCTTACCCGATCATTGAGCAGCGAACAGATACTACAAATGGATTGTTTTTTATTAGTGAACTCAGTTAGTGAGCCAGTTTCAGTAGACGGAATGTTTGAAGGCGAGCTTAAGGCTAGCATTAATAAAAGGACATGGATATATGGCGAACATTATTTGAGATAATGCCTGATGGCAGATATTTTCATTTATCATATTATTTGGGCAGAGCGAGCTATGCAGGACATGAGCAAGAGAGAGCTGCTGACTCCCGGAAAGATTGAATCAATTTCGTTTGACAGGACACGAATGGTGTGCCGGCAATTGAGCAAAGGAAGCCGCCTGCTCGTTGTGTTGAATATCAATAAAAATGCTGACGCCCAGGTTAATTACGGAACGGGCAAAGATGTAAGGGATGAAACAATGGAAGATGCCACAATACCGCTCGCAAATAAAATGGTATAATGATAGCATTATAAAGATCCCCGCGTGGAAATAAATTATTGCGAATTTTTAAAATTTGAAGTATGCCTTACTATCATAAATTGGGAAACATTCCTCATAAGCGTCCACACACAATTTCGTAAACCCGACGGAAAGCTTTTTTCCGAACAACTGTTTTCAACAGAGTGGTTTTTCAAATGATTATTCTTTGATGTATCATTATCATCCGCCGACGCAGATCATCAAAAACAGAACCACAGTTAGAGTGTTAGCACCGACAGTAGCTGAAGAAAAATGCTGAAGCACCGGAGTTTTGAAGGATTTAAAATAATACCCGAAAAAGATTTTTACAAAGCCGTAAGGCCGTGCTGGTAAATAATGATTGTCATCTTGTGCTGGCGGCGCCGCAGGAAAGTATGACCAGTTATTTTTATAAGAATACCGATGCTGATGAGTTGATCTTTGTGCACGAAGGAAACGGGCATGCTAAAAACGATGTATGGTGAATTGCCTTTGGCTACGGTGACTATCTCATTATTCCCACGCGGAACCATTTACCAGATCCAGTTTGCCGATGCCAATAACAGGTTATTTATCGTTGAATCACTTAGCCCGATACGGTTTCCAAAAAATATTTGAGTAAGTATGGGCAGTTACTCGGAGCATTCTCCTTATTGTGAAAGAGATATTCGTCCACCCCAAAATTTACCGAGCTATGATGAAAAGGGAGATTTTTGATCAAAGCAAAAAGAAAGGAGTGCTGTATGGTTTACACTATGGCACGCATCCGTTTGATGTAGTTGGGATGGGATGGATATTGTTATCCTTTTGCTTTTTCGATCCATGATTTTGAACCGATCACTGGTCGTGTGCATCAACCGCCACCGGTTCATCAAACGTTTGAAGCAAACAATTTTGTGGTTTGTTCATTTTGCCCGCGTTTGTTTGATTATCATCCACAGGCAATTCCGGCTCCATACAATCATAGTAATATTGACAGTGATGAAGTGATCTATTATGTTGATGGAGAATTTATGAGCCGCAAAAAACGTAACGAGGGGAATGATCACATTGCATCCGGCAGGTATTCCCCATGGGCCACATCCTGGTGCAGTTGAAAAAAGTATCGGGGCAAAAGAAACAAAGGAACTAGCGGTAATGGTAGATACCTTCCATCCACTCATGCTGACAAAGGAAGCCCTGGAAATAGAAAATCAAAATTATGTGATGAGCTGGGCGGAGTAGTGAGTGATGAGTAATGAGCAATGAGTGATCAGTAATGAGTGGGTAATGTAGTTTTCGATTTATGTAAGGCCGTCGGTTTTTCGTCCATCGCTGTATAATCTTTTTTTCTTCTCCTGAATGATTGCTTTCGTGTCCGTCCGACAGGCGGGCCTTTTTCTTTGCTACAATGATCAACCGTGGAGTTTTTCTCACATCATAGGGATTTAAATAACGATCCCCAAAAACCTCGAGTATCTGCATGTTTTGGTAAGAAAGCATATCCGTAAAATCGCCGAGAGAGAATTTTGCTACTTTTTCGAGTGTGTTCTTCAGGAACTATTAAGGAGGCGTCAGTGATAATGATCTTTTTATAAAAATGTGTTTCATCATCCCATCGATGGATCTGGTATGAAGTACCTGCAACATTTTTCAACTCATTACGTACCAAATGATCTTCTACATAATGAGTGTTCAGATAATCGATCACAAAAATCCCACCCGGCTTTAAACTCGTGGCGATCGTTCGCATGGCATCATCGTGTTCTCTCCTTGTAGCAAAGTATCCGAAGCTGGTAAAAAAATTAAACGCATAATCGAAATAATTTACCCAAAAGGATAACGCATATCATGCTGGTAAAAATTTAAATTGTCGCTCCCGAATTGCTTTGCATAGTCAATGCTTTCAAAGAAAGATCAAACCCGGTTACGTCAAATCCCATCTTTGCCAATATGCAGCTATGACGACCTCTTCCACAGGCTATGTCCAGCATCCGGCTGCCGGGTGAAGGCTGTAAAAATGCACCAGCTTATGAATAAATTCCTCCGCTTCCTCTTTCATCACGTTCAAAATAAAGCCGATGATAAAAGGTGAACTGAACCAATCCCTGAACCATTCCTTCTTGACAACCCGTGCCATTACAAATTTTTCTTTGACAAATATCAATGATTTTAACTGATCGGCTTTTGAATTGTGAGCCAAAAATTAATGTCTGAATCAACCAGATACCTTTTCTATTCTTATTTTTGTTGCCCCGATTAATCGAATATAATCATTAACCTTTGAACTATTTGTTGTGGCATTGATCAAAAGTATTTCCGGGATCAGGGGGACAATAGGAGGAACACCAGGAACAAGTCTTACCCCTGTTGACATTATAAAGTTTACGGCAGCATTTGGCAGCATTATCCAGCAACAGCATAAGGACAAATTTACCACCACAAAAATCGTAATAGGTCGTGATGGCCGCATAAGTGGAAAAATGGTCCGCGATCTTGTTTGCAATGCCCTGGTCGCGTTGGGTATTGATGTAATTGATCTCGGATTATCGACCACGCCTACTGTTGAGATCGCTGTGAAAATGGAAAAGGCTGATGGCGGGATCATTCTTACAGCGAGTCACAATCCTAAAGAATGGAATGCTTTGAAGTTGTTGGATCATGAAGGAGAATTCATTTCTGCTGATATGGGAGCTAAGGTTTTGGAAAAAGCGGCCAGTGAGAGTTTTTCTTTGCGACGGTTGAAAAAATGGGAACGGTCACGACAAATGATGCCTATTTACAAAAGCATATTGATGCAGTCATAAATTACCCGATGGTGAATACAAAGGCCATCGGTAAAAGAAATTTTAAAATTGTCATTGATGCCATTAATTCTACGGGTGCCATTTTTGTTCCCGCCCTGTTAAAGGCCCTGGGTGTAAATGATGCTGTTGTCTTAAACAAAGAAGTCAATGGCCGGTTTGCCCATAACCCTGAACCATTGCCTGAAAATCTGTCTTCACTGAGCAATGAAGTAATAAAGCACGACGCCGACCTTGGTATTGCAGTTGATCCGGATGTGGATCGCTTATGTTTTGTGTGTGAAGATGGAAGTATGTTTGGCGAAGAGTATACATTGGTAGCAGTCGCTGATTATGTGCTGAGCCAAAAGAAAGGAAACACCGTGAGTAATATGAGCAGCACCAAGGCACTGAAAGAGATCACGATCAAACATGGAGGCGAATATTTTCCTTCGGCAGTAGGGGAGGTGAATGTGGTAATAAAAATGAAGGAAGTGAATGCTGTTATTGGTGGTGAAGGAAATGGTGGTATCATTGTTCCTGATTTTCATTATGGCCGCGATGCGTTGATAGGGATCGGTTTGTTCCTTTCGCACCTGGCTATTCAGAATAAAACCATCAAATCGCTCCGGCAGTCGTATCCCGATTATTTCATTTCAAAAAATAAGATAGAACTTGAAAATGGGTTTGATGTCAGAATCTATTTTTGAAAAAATAAAAAAGAAATACAAGAACCAACCTGTGAATACAGAAGATGGTTTGAAAATAGAATTTGATTCAGACTGGGTGCATCTTCGCACATCAAATACAGAACCCATCATTCGCATTTATGCCGAAAGTGATTACGAATGCAAGGCTAATAATATTGCATCGAGATTAATGCAGGATATCAAGGAACTGATGTGAAGTGTCCCTGGCTGCGCTCTACATTTCATTTATTCATCATCCCAAAATTTTTGACACGAGATCAGAATGCAAACTGATCTTCATAAAAGCAGTGAGCCCTAAAATAATTCCAACCAGGCTTACAGCAGAAGCAAAGTAAAGCAGCCATCTTTTTTGTGTAAGAGAAGTAATGCCAAGCATGGCGATCGAAATGGTTAACAGGGCATCCGTCATGTCAAACTGGTCGTCAAACAAATTAATATCGTCGTACTCTTTTTGAAAACCTTCGGCTTGTCTTTTTATTTCTGCTTTTTCCCTTTTCATACCGGTTGATCTCATCTTCAAAACTTTTTCTACCTGGACATTCGCTGCAGAATTTTGCAGTTTGAATAATTTAAGACTGTTTTCGGCTATAGCCTCCTTTGTACTCTTCGCCTGGAAATATGACCATGCATCAATCGCATGTGCCTGTGCCTGTGACATGGCTTGTACAATATTTCCGTCTTTGACATTGCAAAGAGCCATAAATGTAGCAGTGATGGCCACAAAAATTGCAACTCTTGAATTGATCTTGCTTTTACCGGCCTCTTCAACGGGCTCCTGGATAGTGTCATTAATGTCGTTCATATAATGGCTTCCTTATTTTTTATTGATTCAGTAATCCAAATTGTTTGAAATGATGCGTAAAGTGTTTCCCATGCCAAATGATCCATTCTTTGTAATTCATGGGGCCAAACTCAAAATGTGTTGCCGTTATGCCTTCGGTCTTAAAAAATATTCAAACGCATCAAGCTCATTATTTAATTCAACAATAGCAATTGCCAGGTCGTTGAACCTTTTTGTTTTTGTTGCATCAGGAAGATAACTGGTCACCCCGCTGGGTATTACAAAATCACTATGCACAAGATCTTGCCTTTGTTTATTTGCTTTGTCTGCGCGGAAATCGCAGGTCAGCAACTCGTTTTCCATTTGTGTATTCAACTGCTTCAACCAGGTGCTCGATCATATTTTTGAGCGTTCATTCTTCCCCACAGAGCAGGAGTTTCGGGTTGAAGAGTGCTTAATAATGAGTTTAAATTTTTCTGTCAGTGATATCAATAAAACCAGGCATAGCCTTGTTGGCTAATGTTTGAGACGACGTTTTTTGATCATACCTCCCTTGGTGTCTTTGATACTGCTCATCACCACGAAAGAATTGGGGTCGATCTTTTGAATTTCAGTATTAAGACGATTTAACTCAAGTCTTGTCACTACGGTATAAACAATTTCAATGTCTCTTGTTTCGCCTTTTTACCAAAACCGCTTTTCCCGTTGTAAACTGTTACCCCACGGCCCAGCAGATTGATGATCATTTTTTGATCTCTTCACTGTGTGACGAAATAATGGTAACACCTGTGTATTCTTCGATACCTTCTATTACAAAATCAAGTGTTTTTGAAGCCGCCAGGTAAGTGATCATTGAATACAATGCAATTTCAACAGAAAGAAAATAAGCGGCAGCCCCAAATATGATAACATTAATGATAATAATGATGTCACCGATCGTTGTTCCGAATTTGCGGCTTAAAAGATCGCCAGCACCTCTGTTCCATCGATCACGGCGCCGCCTCTAACCGACAAACCGATACCTGCCCCCAGGAAAAAACCTCCAAACACAGCTACCAGCAAATTATCTTTTGTTACGTCAGGAAATGTTACGGTGGCAAGAACAAGAGCCAGCCCGGAGATCGCCAGGATTGTTTTGATAGCAAAAGCTTTGCTGATAGTATTGAAAGCGAGAATGATAAAGGGAATATTGACACAGATAATTAAAACCCACAACGGTATAGAAGAAAGAACTGATATTAAAAGTGAAATACCTGTAGCCCCTCCATCAATAAAACGATTGGTGAGTAAGAAACCTTTGAAACCAAATGCTGCTGAAAATATTCCCAATGTGATCAGGGCAAAATCCTGTATATGCCGGACAACACTGATCCTGAATTCCCGCAATCCTTTGGCAAGCTCATAATCAGAATACTTTTTATCCTTGTCTTCTTTATCCCGCTTGTGTTTTAAGGTGGTCTGAATTATTATTTGCGTCCAGAATGGGTTCATAGCTGCTTTGAATTTTTTGGTTTCAGGGTTAATATAAATATACACTACTAAACTTCACGTTTCCTTAAAATTGCTATATGCTTTCCCACAACATTTTGAATAAATTTTTATGTAGTGAATACTGTATAAATTTTGGCACTTCACTGAATAAAACTGAGGCTAAACACCTCTCAATCCTTATCTTTGCGCCGCAATTTTCAGAACTCTAAACAGTCCCTAATGTTCATAGTAAATGGAAAGAATCTATCTAGATAATGCGGCGACGACAGCCCTGGATAAGGAGGTACTGGAAGCGATGCTTCCCTATATGACGACTCATTTCGGGAACCCTTCTTCCATTTATTCTTATGGCAGGGAAACAAGACTGGCCATTGAAACGTCCCGGAAAACGGTTGCCAGGTTATTGAATGCCCATCCCGGTGAAATATTTTTACCAGTGGTGGAACGGAAAGCAATAATACAGCGATCGCTGCTGCCATTCATGATCTTGGTTGCAGGCATATAATTTCTTCGCCTATCGAACATCACGCCGTACTGCATACAGTAGAGCATTACGGTTCAGGGAATATTACCCTGAGCTTTGTAAAGATTTTGCCAAATGGTCACGTTGACCTCGATGACCTTGAACAACAACTGGCTTCTCCATGAGGAACGTTGTCTTGTTACATTGATGCATGCAAATAATGAGATCGGCAATTTGCTGGACATAAATGCAGTAGGCAATCTCTGCAAAAAGTATAATGCTATTTTTCATTCAGACTGTGTGCAAACAGTGGGTCACTATCCGCTCGACCTGAGAAAACTCCTGTTCATTTCATTTCAGGGGCTGGTCATAAATTTCACGGCCCAAAGGGTGTGGGCATTTTATATGTAAATGATAATGTCAAAATTCATCCATTTATTTTAGGTGGTGCGCAGGAACGTAATATGCGTGCCGGTACGGAAAATGTGTACGGTATTGTTGGCTTTGCCAGGGCTCTCGAGATGGCCATGAATAATTTTGAAAAAGACAGTAATTACATCCAATCATTAAAGACGTACATGATCGAACAGCTGAGGAAGAATATGAAGTGCGTTACATTTAATGGAGATGCCGAAGGAAGAAGCCTGTATACCGTTTTAAGCACTAGCCTTCCAAAAACTGAGAAATCAGAAATGATACTTTTTAACCTCGACATTAATCATATCTGTGCCTCCGGTGGAAGCGCCTGCACCAGTGGCGCCGACCAGGGCTCTCATGTCATTCATGCGATCAATAACAATCCTAATCTTGTAACAGTTCGTTTCTCTTTTTGCAAGCATAATACAAAGGAGGAGATCGATAAGGTTATTTCAAAACTCCAGGAATTAATTTAAAGATCCTTTTTTAAAAAGAGCTATACAAGCAGAATCGTTCATCAGTTTATAATCCTCAAAAAAATCAAGAAAAATTTGATGATCTACGATTTATTTGTAGATTTACGAAAATTTCGTAGATATGGAAAAATTGACCCACGTAGAAGAAGAAGCCATGCAGGCCATTTGGCGCACGGGAGAGGCCAATATAAAAGCATTCATGGATAACATGGATAATCCGGCGCCGTATACTACGGTGGCTTCTATTATCAAAAATTTAGAAAAGAAAGGTTATCTCAGCAGTCGCCTGGTGGGGAATGTTTATTTATATAAGCCATTGATCAGTGATGTTGAATACAAAAAGAAATTCATGGGCAAGGTTGTGAAAGAATATTTTGACAATTCTTATAAAGAGCTGGTCAATTTTTTGTAGCGCAAAAAACTTTCAGCAAAAGAGCTTAAGGGAGATCATTCAAATGATCGAAAAAGGAAACAATTGATCACCACAATTTTTTTACTATGCCGGTTTTATTTGTCTATATTTTTAAAATTATCGATCAGTCTCGCCGTTGTTTATCTCTTTTATCATTTTGTACTTCGCAAGCTCACATTCTACACCTGGAACCGGTGGTACCTGCTTGGCTATTCTTTTTTATCTTTCTTTATCGCTTTTTTCAACATCACACCTTTATTTCAGAGCGGTTTACTGAATTACAATAAAGCAGTACAGTTTGTACCATCGATTGATTTTTATAGTGGCGATATTTCTGCAGGCAAAAACGCAGCGGGCATCAGCCAAAGCAATTGGAACGATTGGAGCTTGGTGCCTTTTAATTGTAATAACAGGAACAGTTGTCTTGTCAATACGATTGATCATTCAATATTTTTCTTTTTAAACATACGCAGAAAGGCAGAGTTGCTTTCGGAGAATGAAACAAAGATCTATCATGTGGAAGCTGACATTATTCCCTTTTCATTTTGGCAATTCTATTTTCATAAATAAGCAATTACATTCTTTGGATGAGTTGCAGGAGATCGTCCGGCATGAATTTGTTCATGTAAAACAAAAGCACAGCATAGATATTTTATGGAGCGAGCTTCTTTGCATCGTCAGCTGGTACAATCCATTTAGCTGGTTATTGAAAAGATCTATCCGTCAGAATCTTGAATTTATCGCAGACTGTAAAGTACTGGAAAGCGGTATGAATAAAAAGGAATATCAGTACCTGCTTTTGAAAGTGATCGGTAACAACCATTTTAGTATAGCCACAAAATTCAATTTTTCTTCACTCAAAAAACGTATAGCCATGATGAACAAAATGAAAACTGCGCGCATGCACATTGTGAAATTTCTTTTTATTCTGCCATTGGTGGCAGTATTGCTCATTGCATTCCGTAAAAAGAACATGAAGCAAATTCGACCAGGTCACAATTGAGAAATGTGTCGCGAATGATCGCTCTCCCGTCTGCCCCCAGTTGTCAATGACACAATGCCAAAAGCAAAGGCAAATAAAAAGCAAATAGAGGACCGTGCCAGTGATCATTTTGAAATAACGGATAAAAAGGCGGTGATCCACCTGCGAAATGGAAAAACGGAAGAGTATGATCTTACAGATTCTGCACAACGGCGAAACTTTGAGGCCAATTATGGTAAAATAATTTCTGTCGCCGCAAATGTTGATGAGCTGGCACCTGTGTCTGTTATTACAGAAAGCGCGGAAACTATCGAGGTTGGATCATCCGACTGATGGAAGCAACAATAGCTCCTGTTACAGGTAACCAGTGCTCCCGTTGCAATAACTACGGCAAGTAAAGAAACTGTAATTATTGCAAAACCGGCTATAGCAGTGAAGATCTTCCGCAGCAACCGTTATCACGCCTGCAGCTACCAACAAAAGTGTAACCGTGGTTGATGATAATGGATATACAATTACCGGGGACGAAGAAGTACTGGTGACCATCACAAAGAATACGACAGCCCGGCAACTGGAAGATTCTCAAAAAGCAAATGAAAGACAAAGGTTATGAATTGAGTTTTGATACGCCAACTTATAATAATGACTGGAATATTGACTCACATCAGTGGGTGCGATCAAATCGCGGGATGGACAAAGTGATTTTTCCGCATCTGATTTTGAAAAATTAATCCTGGCCAAAGTAAGAGTGAATAACCGAACATATTTAAGAGTAAATATTGTCGATAAGAAAAAACCCAAAGTAACTATCTGATCAAGGAGGATGCCGGTTATAAATAATACCAGGGATTTCGTCTGGCTGCGCTTCATATACTTTTTCATGTTCATCCAAAAGGCAAGGACCATATAAATAATAATGGGGGAGCCCATCGTGAGAAAGGAAATATAAATGAAACACATGCGGATGCGGCTGGTCGCGATCCCTAATTTTGCGCCAATGGCTGAACAAACTCCGAAAGCTTGCCATTCGACGAGAATTTTTGAACCTCTTCATGCAGCTAAGATAAAAATTTTTGATTTTTATTGCAACAAAAGATCACCACATTCACGTGCACACAAAAAATGCCGCTTATCTCAACTGATTTTTTAAAGATTGTTATTTAAGTAAATTCGCACCCGATTAACCTCAGATTTTAGTTTTGCCGCAAGGATTCTTTCCAAATCTGCAATCTAAAGTCCTTGATCTAAAAACTCTTTGTCATGTTATTTGATCTTGATCTTATTAAGAAGGTTTATGCTCAACTGCCAGGATAAAATTGAAGCAGCCGGAAATTAACAGGTAAACCCCTGACTCTCGCTGAAAAAATTTTATACTCTCATACATTTCAGCCGCCACGGGCGCCTTATCAGCGTGGTAAGGATTATGTTGAGTTTGCACCGGACCGTGTGGCGATGCAGGATGCAACAGCCCAGATGGCCCTTGTTGCAATTTATGACCTGCGGGCGCGACCGGGTAGCTGTGCCTTCAACTGTACACTGTGATCACCTGATACAGGCAAAAGGTTGGAGCAGTGAAAGACCTTGCGACTGCGATCGACGTCAATAAAGAAGTTTATGATTTCTTAGCCAGCATTTCCAATAAATATGGAATTGGTTTTGGAAACCAGGTGCCGGGATCATTCACCAGGTTGTGCTGGAGAATTATGCATTTCCCGGTGGTAGCTGATGATCGGAACAGATTCTCATACGCCAAATGCCGGCGGCTTGAGGATGATCGCCATTGGCGTTGGCGGCGCTGATGCAGTTGACGTGATGGCGGGTCTTCCATGGGAATTAAAGATGCCCAAATTGATCGGTGTGAAAGTTACCGGAAGCTAAATGGCTGGACAAGTGCCAAGGACGTGATACTTTGGGTGGCGGGCCAGTTAACCGTTAAAGGTGGAACAGGTGCTATTGTTGAATATTTTGGAGACGGATGCGGACAGTTTAAGTGCAACGGGCAAAGGAACAATATGCAACATGGGAGCCGAGATCGGCGCCACATGTTCATTGTTTGCCTATGACTCAAAAATGAGTGCTTACCTCCGCGCAACCGATCGTGAGGAAGTGGCAGCGTTGGCCGATGGTGTTCGTGAACACCTTCGCCCTGACCAGGAAGTCTATAATGATCCTGAAAAATATTATGACCAGGTCTTGTATCTGGATCTCTGATAAGCTTGAACCCTATTTAAATGGCCCGTTTACTCCTGATCTTGCAACTCCCATTTCTGCAAATGAAAGCCGTTGTCGAAGAGAAAGGCTGGCCATCAAAATTGGAAGTGGCATTAATTGGTAGCTGTACTAATTCATCTTATGGAAGATATGAGCCGCTCGGCTTTAATGTAAGAGATGCTATCAATAAAGGGCTGAGGCCGTTAGCGAGTTTACCATTACGCCGGGAAGTGAGCAGGTTCGATACACCATTGAAAGGATGGTTTCATTAAGAATTTGAAGCAAGTAGGCGGTGTGGTACTCGCCAATGCATGCGGACCTATGTATCGGTCAATGGGCAAGACACATTGATGATCCAAATCGAAAGAACACAATCCTCACTTCATACAACAGGAATTTCGCGAAGCGAAACGATGGCCTGGCCAGCACACATGCTTTTGTAGCCTCACCAGAGATAGTAACTGCTTTAGCCATGGCTGGTACCATTGCTTTCAATCCGACTCACAGATACACTGAAAAATGACAAAGGTGAGGAAGTAAAATTAGCGGAACCAATAGGTTTTGAATTACCGCCTCTATGGTTTTGCTGTGGATGATCCGGGATACCAGGAACCCGCCAAAGATGGCAGTAATGTACAAGTAGTCGTCAAAGCTGACAGCCAGCGACTGCAATTGCTTTCTCCTTTCCTGAATGGGAAGCGACTGATCTTACTGGCTTAAAATTATTGATCAAGGCAAAAGGCAAGTGTACAACTGATCACATTTCGATGGCTGGGCCCTGGCTAAAATTCCGGGGACACCTTGATAACATCAGTAACAATATGCTCATTGGAGCGATCAACTTCTTTAACGATCAAACGGATTCTGTAAAAGCCAGGTATCGGGTGAATACGGTCCGGTGCCAGCGACGCAACGTCAATATAAACAGCTGGGTATCGGTACAGTTGTGGTGGGTGATGAGAATTATGGTGAGGGCTCTTCAAGAGAGCATGCGGCTATGGAACCAAGACACCTGGGTGTTCGTGCTATCATTGTAAAGAGCTTTGCAAGAATACATGAGACCAATCTGAAAAAGCAAGGCATGCTGGCGCTCACTATTTGCCGACAAGGCAGATTATGATAAAGTGCAGGAAGATGACACCGTTGATATCATTGGACTTACGGAATTTACTCCGGGCAAACCTGTAACCATGATACTTCATCATCGCGATGGATCAACCGACCGTGTAGCGCTTAATCATACTTACAATGAGTCACAAATAGAATGGTTCAAGGCAGGGAGTGCACTGAATTTAATAAGAAGGCAATTCCAGGGTTAAAATTCATAAAAAGCACCCTGACTTATCGGATGCTTACTAAAACCACCTGTAGTACTAATTAGGGATCAAGTCTAGAAGAGTTTGCTTATGCTTGTTTCTTCATAGTAGCGGGTATTCCTGTTGATGGTAAATACTTCCGGTTTTTTATTACCATCTCTTTACTTCAACTTTGAGAATTGCGTCATCAAGACTTTCAGTGTCAAGACGGAAATTCCTGTAAAGGTTTTAGCCTTTATTTTTTCATTGTAGATAACGCGGCCGTCCTGATCTTTGATCGACACGTAGAAGTCTGTCTCTTCAACGCTATTCAGATCCAATTGAAAACATGGGTTGATTTTGAATCAAGGCCAATGTAATTTCAATGAGACAGCTGGTGTGTCATTTCTTCCGTCATTTGCCCCATGAAACAGTTGCCATCAAACTAAAGGCAACAAATAAGGCAATGGTTCCGTAATTTTTAATTTTTGATTTCATAATACTTCATTTTTTGTTAAGAATGGGTTTAATAAATCGTTTATATGGAGCAACCTACAAGCAAGCAAACTGGAGGCAAAACATTCTTTGAAACTGATCTAATGCAATCGAAGAGAAAGGCAAGATGCAAACAAGTGAAGCAGTGGTTAGATTTCCGGAGCTGGCTAGCTTTTTAATCTGCGTTGGTGATGTAAAAGTATTCACACGCCGGGTGGTGTGCAAACCAACTTGCCGAGTGGTTTCAGTATCATCAGTTAACGCTATTTTATGGGCCGGAAGCCTTGTTTATCAGCAGGGTTACCTGAAAAAACTCAATGATGGCTAACACCTTTTCCAGCCGGAACCTGAACGGAAAAGTTATTTCAGGTAAAACTTAACATTGGCGTAATATTAATTTACCAATTAAATTTAGGTTACTAAATTAATATTGTATGACTGAGACTACAGAAAAAGACCTCTCCTAAACTATCTAAAAAAGAAGCGAGGAAAATAGTATACGAAAAGTTTTCGAACGCTTTGGCTGAATACAAGGCCAGTGTAAAAGAAAAAAATTCGACAGCAATCTCAAAAGGCAGTAATTATTTGCAGCTGATATAGCAAAAGCGGTTGCGAAGCAAAAGCAAAAATTAAAGAAGCCGACAAAAATAAAAGCAGTTAAAGATAATTTGCCAGGTCAAGGTGCTGCTGAAGCGAGTAGTATAACTTGAGTACTAAAAAATTTAAAACCGTCCCGATTTATCGGGACGGTTTTTTTATGATTCAACAGACAGTTTTCATTATCCGTTGAAAGGCACAATGGATAATACTTTCAGGACGAAGAAGAAGCATGCCAATATCCAAAACCTGTCAAAAAATATCCAGGTGAGAAAAATTGAACCTTATTCGGTTCATCTTTTTGTATCTTAAAGAAATTTTTAAACCAAACTAACTAACATGAATGATCAAACTTACCTGCTTATTCTTCGCCTGTGCTCCATATCTGGCTGTGGGATAATGTGGGCCGGAACTGTAATCTTTGTTGCTTTTTTCCTTGAGTCCTGCCGTTAAATCCTCGGGACCAGATGGAACCAGGTTCATGCAGCAGCTCGTAAAAACCAATCGTTTTCCAATTGTTATCAGTGCTCCTCGCATTAATAACAGTTCTTGCAGGAGGCTTATTGATATGGAAAGTATCCGGAGGGTTGCAAACTTTATGGTTGTCCACTAAAAATGGAAAAGTGCTTACGACGGGTAGGTATGTTAGCTATTATCGCTTTTCTTATCGGCATGACAGTTAATCGCCCGGCGACTGTTAAAATTGCAAAAATTGGAAAAGCCGGCGGCAAGCAAAGGCGGGCCACCAACCCCTGCTCAGTTGGAGGAATTGACCATGCTTGGAAAGCGATTAAGTACCGCTTCCAGGATCATTGCCTTCTTACTCATCTTCGCAATAGTCTGGCATGAGTATATTTCGTTACGTTTAAAAAATATTGTTGCATCCCTTATGACGAATGATTAGATAGATCAAACCAATGAACCTCTTAACCTCGAATGATTTCTGAAAGAAGCACCTTGTAGTCATTCAGAATATCTGTCCCTTCCAAAAACAAGATGCCTTAACGGGCTATTGATCATTTTTGCAATTCTTATGGCGAAAAGAAAATTGGGGCTGCATTAATTAAGGGAAACATGAAACTCTTCGATCTGGCCGGTATATTGCGCAAATAGGAATGGACAAACGATGTCGATGAATTTCGTGTACATCGTTGTGGATACTGCTCTGAGCGTCCTGGTATTTTCCGGTCACAACGACTGCAAATGAAGATACAAGTTCACTAAGGTAGATAAAGGTAGCTTGCGAATTATCAATGTAAGAAACTCATGAAGGCAAAATCCATAAAGGAAATTCGCCGGGCGCGACATTCAATCGAGCATTGCAACAAAGCGATGATTGACGGGTTTCATCCCAACGCTAGCCATTGTATTTATTTCCATCAGCCAGGACAGAAAAGCTGTTTCTGAAAATATTGCACAATGCGGGTATCGATGTCATAGAGCCACATCATCGGGAGAATTTATTGATGGATACCAGGGTGAAGGATCGATAGTCATTTTATTAATAGAGCTGCGTCGCTGAAGCTTACACGATTTTATTTGAACACATTGGCGACAAAAATATAGCGTGGATGTGCGCAAAGGGACTGGGCCTCAGCGCTTTACAAAAATTCAAACGGCCAGCTTTTTATTCTTGTGCAGCACCAAGTGTATCAACACAGGGGGAGTATTTTGACGGAGAAACACTTGTTCATGGCATTGCAAATGTCGTGGGTGCACAGGCAAACACTTTTCCGGCGGCATGGCGGGAGATGATAAGAGATTTACGGGTACTTATGTTTCTCGACGGAAGAGCGATCAAGTGATGTGGGCATAGCAGCGTTGATAATCGATGAAGGGCAGTAAAGTGTCTTTGCAGGGAATGGCTATCTCTGGATGGAAGCCGCTGGGAACAGTAAGGACGGTAACAAAAAACGAAGACGGGTGGCTTTATTCAATTAGATGATCAGCCGGACTCTTGATATGCATTTAAGATATTTGGGCAAGAAACCAGTATCAGAGGACGGGACACTAAAAATTTTGAAGAGATCGGTTTTATTATCCTTTCCTTTCGATGGATGCAGGTGACCCTGTTATCCGGACACCATTAATGGTCAACAAAGAAAAAAATGCGATCAAGCTGCGACTTTCCCATACCAGAGGGTAAACAGCTCCAGTTTTCCATGCCACCCGATTTTTGATATTGTTGAAAATGTTTTGGATCAATGCAAATGAGATGAAAAATTCCAGCCAGTTTGATGCCGAAGCATTGTTGATATTTTCTGTGCAGGCCGGCTGAGCGCATTGGGTCCACTTGACTAATTCGAAAACGAAGGGTTTGCATGAAATATGGAAGGCACCCATGGCGGGATTTTTACTTATGGAGAATATGGGAAAACCATAAAGGGTAAACAAGCTTTTCATTCTACCACACTCATAGCTGCTGGGTGGCATTGAAAATAATAACTACTTAAAACTATGTCGCTTTAAACCCGCCCTGAAACTCGCCCGCCATTATGTTTACCGATATTGTTCGGTTCTTATACCAGCATGAGCTGATGCGGGAAGATGATGGTCTTCTCGGCCCACTTTAAAGCAGCGACAAAAATTAAAGCAAAAACCTGAAGGAAGTAGATTGCGTGACCCGCGGGAGGGAAGGATGCCTGGGGTTTCTCGGCGATGGCGCCATGCTGCAGCTTTATCAGCACCTTACCGAGGAGTAGGCTGCGGTTGCATTGCAGTACAGTATATGCAATCAGAACCTGTCGGCGCCTCGCTGGTGGTATGCATACGGGCGATGTGATCTGCGAAGAAAATAATATCTATGGTGGCGGCGTAAATGTTGCATCAAGACTGGAATCTTTGCATTGCCGAGGTAGCATTTTTATTTCGGGAAAGCCTATGATGACATTAAGGGCAAAAACATAATAGCAG
>ERZ1370068.10625-contig-9307_pt1 | contig 25176 bp, 47 predicted proteins | sample MGYA00561227_ERZ1370068 | MGnify/ENA primary metagenome ERZ1370068 (study PRJEB38410, sample SAMEA6850437) | metagenome | study: Metagenomic assessment of the ecological functions of the soil: analysis of the soil microbiota associated with the...
ATAGCCCCGCGCCCCGGAGGAACCGGAACCGCCTCGCGTACGCCCCAGCGCCGCCTGCAGTGTCCAGATCGGACCCGGCAGCGCTAGCCGCCTCTGCGCCGACGCCATTGCTTGAATCGCGACGTTGAGCGGGAGCTCTTGTCCATTCTTGAGGATGGCGCGATCAAAGCTGATGGCGAGGTGCCGACTCAGTATCGCCCTTGGCTCTAGCCGAAGCTTGTGTGACATGCCCAACCAGCTTCGTGCCCTTGGGCAGAACTGTCTGCCTTCTCTGACTTTACGCTTTCTACAGTACGGGCGGTGATCGCATCGCCGGGCTTGCTCTTCTTTGAATCGACTGGCGAGCTTAGCGTGGCATTGAAGGCCGTACCGGACGAAAGTCCAGCATTGGTCCGGTTGGATTGCGCGGACGAGGAGGCCGATGCTCCGCCAGTGGCTTGAGCATGCGTCTTGTCCGGCCTGAACAGAAGCTTGGCCATTCGCTTGTGCACCCGTCTGTGCCTGTGCAGCCGCGTCTCAGAACGATGGTGGCACCAACTAGCAAGACTTTGGTTGAGCGGTTCATGTCAGAACGTCTCCTTAAGGAGGCAGTCCTACACAACAGTTGAGAGGACCTCGAACAATAAGAGCACTCAGTCGGTAGTTTGATATAGCAATGAATTCTCCAAACTGCAACTAATTGATGCATCAGTAGATATTGGGACGCCTTAGGGCTCTTCATCGGCTTTCACCGGGGCGAAAAAGGCACGAGCGGGGTAGGTATTGCACGGTGGGTTTGACCCGGTTTTGAGATGGGGATATTTCAACAGTTGAGGTCTCAAGGGCCACGTCTCTGGCCTACATCACCCAGCGGGACGAGCGTTGCCTCGCTGAAGGCGGGGACAATCGCTGCTCGATCATCTGCAAGAGAGTCTCAACATCGACGCCCGTTTGCAACATTTGAATCATCTGCTCGACGGAGAATCCCGCTTGTTCACCCGCTCGCACTAGCTTCTCGATCGCTGTCATCAATATGGGCTGTTCCACGGCCTCACCCCTTGAGGCGCCAGATTATGAGAGTCTGGACACGGTGGTCTGTGATCTGGATCACTAGACAAGCAGGAAAGTTTCTATCAGATCACGACCGCCCACCACGAAAGCCAGTCAGAGAGCCACGTACGGGATTGTGCTTTCAGCTGTGCTCAAACTTTGTGGAGGTGATTCAGCACTTTGCTGCCCGCCCACAGCACTACAACACACAACGCGACGATCAGAAAGGAGGTCATTTCTTGAGTTCCTCCTGGCAGCGCCGAGCAAGCTACGCGGCAGCTTCTCGGTCGATGAGTTCAGCGTAGAGATGACAGATGCGGTCGCGCCTGTCCTCGTATTCGCAGAGTTCTGCCTCTGTGACGCAGCCGAAAGTTTCGTTTTCCAGGGTATTCAGTTGTGATTCGAGCAGGTCAACTAGTTCAGCACGAGCGCGTGTTGTGGAGTCGGGGGATGGCATGACGAACTCCTTAACAAAAAGTCTAGCGACAGGAATGCCTCTGTCCATACCCACTATTCCCTAGGGCGGGTCAGGGACAACACTTGCTAGAGGGTTAATGAGTGAAAGGGATGCCCGGCTAAGATTCAGCTAGTTGGTGATCAGCGTAGTCACTACCTACAGTAAGGACCGCATTGCCTTGGCGAAATCAGAGTGTCTCAATCGTCTCATGCAGGGCGTTGGGCTCCTTGCATTTTCGGGAGAGCAGTATGGTTGTTCGGATATTGATCGCAGATGACGACTCCACAATACGCACCCTGTTGCGACGACTTCTGGAGAAGCATTCCAGACTGGCGAGTTTGTGGCGAGGCGGTCAACGGCGTGGAGGCGGTCGAGAAGGCTGAGGTGTTCACGCCTGATCTTGCGATATTGGATCTCGGCATGCCAATCATGAATGGCGTCAGGCAAAGCGCGCGAGATAGCGAAAGGCAATCCCCGGCTTCCGATGCTCCCGTTAGTGTTCAGGAAGTGTCCCACCAACTAGCCGACGCAGCTCGCGATGCTGGTTTCAGGGGCGGTCACCAAAAGTCGTGGCCACGAGATCGTGGAGGCCGTTGAGGCTCTAGTTAAGAACGAGTTGTTCTTTCGCCCGGAACTACCTCTCAAGCTTTTGCGTAATCCTTCTCGAACTGTCGAACACAGTTGCGGCATCCTGAACACGCAATTTTGGGATGATTTGTTCTTCCATCAGTATAGCTACCCTTATCGGGCCCTTGTTTCTTCTCCGCGATGTGACTCTCTGTCGCAATCAGGCCATTTCACAAGCTTGCGCCGTCTGTTCGCCAAAATCCTAGGTCAACGAGGGTTACACGCCAGCGCTAGATTGGAAGCTGGTCGTTCAGAGCCATCCTAAAGAGCTTCGTCTGATGAGGAAGCAAATCTGGCCGCTTGCACTCGTACCAGTAATGACCCCTGTTCGATCGCTCTCCTCAGATCATCGGTACCAACCCGAAGAGGTATCACGCGAGTAACGAATAAATTCGGCTCGCCACGGATCGTTGTTAAACATGTGCACAAAAGCGAAGCCAGGACGTTCGGTACGTAATCGAGGAAGCAGGCGCGAAAACCCTGACGATATTCCCAATCGATGACGACTGTATTTTGGGGCAGCTTGACTAGATTCCGAGGATAAATCCCCATTACCAAAAATCTGATCATTGAGCTCGAAACCTGCGCTAATGATTTCCTCCGCACGCTGAATCTCTCCTCTGAGAAACCTAATTCAAATCCGCGCGCTCTGTTGTTGCGAAACCGCCGAAGCCACGCTGGGAGATCGAATTTCGAACCCAACCTGCCAGCGGGATGCTGTAAAGCCAAGCGGTATCAATATGTCGAAAATCTCGCATAAGGCGGACCATATCCAAAGAGAGCTCGGTTCCCAGGCCAGCGCCACCATTCTCCTCCTCCAGTTGTACGCTTCGCCGTCGTAGTAGCGGACAGATGATCCGCTTTCGTTACAGCACGGCTGCCGCTTTCGTTCCCTGCCGAAAGATTTTCCCGACTTACCGTCCAGGAGCATAATAGACGGCGCCACTCTGCAGCCCCCGAGAACCCGCATGAAGACTCGAGTACGTCTCTTCGCCCTCGTCGTGTTCGCTTCGGCCGCGCTCGCGCAGAATGCAAAACCAGCTGCCCCAAAGCCGCAGGACTATTCCTTCACGATTTCGACTGAACGCGTCTGGACCGACACCGGTCTCGATCTCGAACCCAGGGATCGCGTCCATGTCTACGGCGCCAGTCGTCGCATGCGAGGGCCAAACTCCCAGCGAAAAGGCGCACTTGCCATTGCCCTCCGCGCCCGCAGGTCCTGCTCTGCGAAACTGCATGGGGAAGCGGGTCCGATCCTGGCTTCGCCCGATGCCGACATGCCCATCATCGAAAACAGCCGTCTTTATCTGGGCGTGAACGGATGGCATTGTCACGGCACGATCGCCGCCAAGGTGCATGTGACGCTGGCATCAAGCCAAACCTGCCAAGTAGCGAACCGTCGGCGATAAAGAAAAGGCCGGCTCGCGCCGGCCCTTCAAAAACTTCTCCGCACGCGATCAGTGCTCGCCGAACGTGTATCCGATCGACGCGCCGTAACGCACGATGTACGGAGACGTGTACTTCCGCATTGTTGTGCACCATGTAGAAGTGAACCTCGGGCCGCACAAAGAATCCCCCGCGCGCGTACAGCTTCAAGCCGGCGCCGAACTGCCCCATGAAATGCGTACTGGTCTGGTAGTTGGTGCAGCCGAAATTGCCGCAGATGGTGAATGGCGTATCGAAGCGCGTGCTCTCCGCGCCAATGCCGGCCGACAGTTCGCCCTGCACCTTGGGTGCAATCTTGGGCAGGTAGACCGCATCCAACGTCCCAGAAGATCGGGCGGTAGGGCTGCGACAAGATCGTAGTTCCCTTGCCCGCCGCGCCATGTGATCTCCGCGCCAACCGCCAGGTGCTCTGCGGATCGCCACGTCTCCGCTGATTGCGGGATACAGTCCGCCCGTCAGCGACTCGGGAGGAAATTGCTGCTGTGCCTGGGAACTCGAAAGCGGCGCGGAGTGAATCGTACTGAAGCCGAGCGCGAAATCGACTTGCTGCGCGAATGCTGTCAGTACCCAAAAGAACGAACAGCCCTGCGATGACGAAAAACTTATTCTTGTTCAAGTGTCTTCTCTCCGGAGCGTAAATATGACTCTGACTGCAAACCACCAAAATCAAGTTTCGACACATCGCCCCGAAGCTTTAACCCGGCTTGGCCCGGTTTGTCTCGGCTCGTTCCCTGCACAGATGCGAGCGGGCTAAGTCGCGTTGCTTGAATATCTTCTGGCCCTTGACCGTGGGCCTAAATCCCGCCAATCATGATGGAAAGATGTTCCCGCCCAAGCGAGCGGATGTATGCATTCTGCGACTTGCAGCCCTCCATGGCGGTAACCTTGAAGGTTACCCCTGGCTGCACTATTTTTGCTGCACTTTCATCATCCTGAAATATTTTCCCGATAGGCTGAGATATAGGAAGATAGGACCATGGGATCTCCACGCACCGCGAAATCGCTGCCGTTGCAGGTCGCTGCCGTTTGCTACAGACGGCGTGGGCCCGCGCTGGAATTTCTGCTGGTAAACACCAACGGCGGTAGCAGGTGGACTTTCCCAAAGGGCTGCACCGATACTCGCCTGTCGCACAGCCAGGCCGCGGCCCGCGAGGCGCTGGAGAAGCTGGGGCCGTTGGCGTGATCGAGCCCCGCCATTTCCACCTTTAGCATTCACTCCAAAGGCGTCTTTTGGCGGCCGTCAGGCGTACAAGAATTCGTGGTCAAGGCCTTCCTGATGGAAGTCACGTCCACACGCACACCGGGTGAGTCGATGCGGAATCCAGCCTGGTTCCCCGCTGCCCGAAGCGCGCAAGCATCTCTGGCCAAGGGACGTGAGGTCGAAGTACGCCGCCGAATTACAGGCTGTCATCGAGCACGCGCCTCGAACGGATCAACCTCGCGATGTTTGATGGGCCAGCGCGCGAGTGCTGAGTCCCGCACCGACCGATACCCGGTCGCGCTACTGAGCCGAACCCTTCTGTTTCTCGGACACTTCCGAGGTCCTCAGTCGCCCGTGACTCCAGTAACTTTTTCCCGGGCAGCTTTTACTGGAACAATGGAGGCGGATCAAGGCTCGCCTTGGCCTCGGAGAACCACATGTCGAAGACTGCCTTCCTGCTCCGTGTTGATCGCCGGATTTGCATCCGGCATATCGGCACAGAACGCCGCTCCCAACGCTGCGGCTGCCAGCGCTGCGCCCGTCAACGTCGTGCTCGCAGGACGGAACGCCGGTGAAATTGCGCTTGGGCGCGACCGCTGCGGCCAATGGCGTCCGCGTCGGGGAGACGCTTGAGCTCGAGGTGTCCGGAAGACGTAAAGGTTGGTGGCGTGGTGGCTCATCGCCAAAGGGCAGCCCAGCGAGTTCGTCCGTGACGAACCTGCGCTCGGGCGGCAGCGTGAAGGCGGATGGGTCGACATCGATCTCGACTCCGTGACGCTGTCGGATGGAGAGCGCGTTCCGATCCGCGCATCAAAGCAACGGCCGTTTCGAACCGACTCAGTCGAGCGTGGTTTCGAGCCAGGCGCAGGACGCGAAGCATCACTCAAGGGCTCCGATCTCACCGCCTCCATCAACGGCAGCCAGCAGCTTGACCTGACGCGCTTGCGCGCCGCAGGCGGCCCGACCACTACCATCAAGATCACTTCACGCCCTGCGAACGCCGAAGTCACACTCGACGGCCGTCTGGCGGGAAGCGCTCCGTATTCGTTGCGCGCGACCAGCGGCGACCACGTGATTGTTGTGCGCATGGCGGGATTCCAGCCGTGGCAGAGGAAGGTTCACGTCGACGCCGAACCGCTGGCGCTCGACGTTGCGCTCTACAAGCAGGACGGTTCGGAACCAGTGCAGGCGACGAAGCCAGCCGAGGCTTCTCTCGGCGACCTGGCGCAGGCGGCACGGGCACGCAAGCCACAGGCAACTGCTCCTTCCACCGTGCTGGAGCAAGATGGCCCGAACGCGGCTACGAACCAGGGCGGCGGACAGCGCGATCCGATGCAGCCGCAATCACCGAAACAATAAGCCCGGCGACGGCGTCGGGGCTAGAGCGAGAACTCCGTCAAGTAACAGGAACACTCGGCAGCACTTCTCCGCCTTCGGGTTTCGCAGTATGCGCTGAGCGGCGTCGGTCTAGTTTGCTTGCCGCCCAAGCCTTCTGCTATGTGCCTTCCTCGTGAGACGATAAAGCTGTCGTCATCGGTCAACTCTCTGGAGCCGAGCGCTTCGGCCACGAGCTGCTGTTCGAGAACGCGGACTGGCTGATCACGCCGCAGCGACCGCGTTGGTCTGGTGGGCGCGAACGGGACCGGCAAGTCCACACTGATGAAGATCCTGCGCGGGACTCGGAGACCTCGACTACGGCTCGATCAGCCATCGCCAAAGGAATTTCAGCGCTGGCTATCTTCCGCAGGATGGTCTGACTCTTTCCGGGCAAACCGTCTTTGCGGAATGCATGGCGGTGTTCGATGAGCTGCGCGGTATGGAACGCGAGATGGAAGACCTGACGCGGCGCATGTCCGAGATCTCGCACGAGTCGCCGCAATACACGCAGGTTGCTGATCGGTTCCATCGCATCGAGCACGAAGTTCCAGACGCGCGACGGTTACGCGATCGAGGCCAAAGTGGGGACGGTTCTGACGGGACTCGGCTTCCGCAAAGAAGACTGGACGCGGCTGACCGATGAGTTCTCCGGCGGCTGGCAGATGCGCATCGCGCTTGCGAAGCTGCTGCTGCAGAAACCGAACTTGCTGCTGCTCGACGAACCGACCAACCATCTCGATCTCGAAGCGCGCAACTGGCTGGAAGAGTATCTCAACGAGTATCCGTACGCATTCGTGCTGATCTCGCACGACCGCTATTTTCTCGATGTCACGGTGAAGAAGATCGGTCGAGATCTGGAACAAGCAGATCCATCTTCTACACGGGAACTACGACAAGTATCTGACGCGAAGACGCAGCGGCGCGGAGCAGCTCGAAGCGGCTTACCACAACCAGCGCGAACGCATCGAGCAACTGGAAGTGTTCATCAACCGCTTCCGCTACCAGGCGACCAAGGCCAAGCAGGTGCAGAGCCGCATCAAGGAACTGGAGAAGATCGAGCGCATCGAAATTCCTGCGGAAGAGAAGACCGATTCATTTCTCGTTCCCGCAGCCTAAGCCGAGCGGACGGATTGTCGCCGAGTTCACAGATGTCGCCAAAAGTTATGGCGCCGAAGGAGGTTTTCGCGGCGTGAATTTCATGATCGAACGCGGCGACCGTATTGCGCTGGTCGGCGTGAACGGCGCGGGAAAGTCAACGCTGATCAAGCTGCTGGCGGGGACGGAGCCGCTGACCGCGGGCGAATACAAGCTCGGACACAACGTCGACGCCGACTACTTCGCGCAGGATCAGTACAAGGAACTCGATGCCGATGCGCGCATTCTCGACGATCTCGGGCGAGCTGTCTCCACGCTCGACGCAGACCGAACTGCGCAGCTTGCTGGGATGCTTCCTGTTTCCAAGCGGACGACGTCTTCAAGCGCATCGGCGTGCTCTCCGGCGGCGAGCGCAACCGCTACGCGCTGCTTCGACTGCTGCATGCATCCGGCAAATTTCCTGCTGCTCGACGAGCCGACCAACCATCTCGACATGCGCGCCAAAGACGTTCTGCTCGAAGCGCTTGCTGACGTATACCGGAACCGTGGTGTTCGTCTCGCATGATCGCTACTTCATCGACAAGCTGGCTACGCGCGTGTTCGAGATCGGCGATGGACGAGTCGAAATCTATCCCGGGAACTATGAGGACTATCGCTGGCGGAAAGGGGGCACGTAGCCGCGTTGCCAACGCTCGACGATGTGCCTATGCGGGGCTCGAAAAACGGATCGCACGCGCAAGCAGGCAAGAGTTCCGCCGGTTCCCCTGAAAATGGAAGTTCCTCAGGCGACGGAGCAGGTTCGGACGGATCGAAGGGCAAGCGTCTGAATCCCATCAAGCGCAAGCAGATGGAAGATCGCATCCACGAGATCGAGGAAGACATTGCGCGAGTCGAAGCGGCGATTGCTCATCGCGAAACGGCTTTGCTCACCTTCGTCAGCGCAGATGAAACCCATCAGAAAACGCAGGAACTGGATGCGCGGCGCAACGAACTGAGCCGTCTGATGGCCGAATGGGAAGAGTTGTCGCAAGCGCTCGAGGCTGCGACGTAGGAGTTCCAGAGCGTAGGCGCGCGCTGATCTGGGTAGGCTGTCGACCGGCCGAATCCGGATGTCGCAAAGACAGTCGGGTCGCCAATCCTTCAAATTCGAAGTTCAAAGGTAGAGTCATGACCGTGGCCCGTTTTCGTTCTTGCTGGCTGCATTTGCCGCTGCCCTTTTTCTGACTGTGCCGCTTTATGCCACCGAACATCCTTACCAGTACTTCCGCTCGGGTAGCCCCAATGATGTGCAGACCAAGACGCAGGCTGGATTTGCGCTGATGGGCGGGGGAGACGATCTGGATGAGGCCTTCAAGTGGATGTGTGCGAGCGGGCAGGCGGGGGCGACTTTGTTGTGCTGCGCGCTTCCGGGGACGAAGATTACAACCCGTACATCCAGGGCCTCTGCCAAACTGGATTCGGTGGCAACGCTCATCCTGAAGAGCCGCGGGGCGGCGAAGGACCCGTTCGTGGCGGATGCGATTAGGCATGCGGAAGCCGTGTTTATTGCCGGAGGAGACCAGGCGCACTACATCAACTGGTGGATGGATACGCCGGTGCAGCAAGCGCTCAACGAGGACGATCGAGCGCGGCGTTCCGCCTCGGCGGAACGAGTGCGGGCTGGCGGTGCAGGGCGAGTTTGTCTGTTCATTCGGCGCAGGGCGACGCGCCGGATGACGAGGATCTGAATTCACCGCAGACGCTGGCGAATCCTGTATCATCCGCGGGTGACGCTATGTGCATGCGTTTCTGAAGAACCCGCTGCTGAAGAACGTGATTGCCGATACCCATTTTGCGGCGCGCGATCGCATGGGACGCACGCTGGTGTTCATGGCTCGCATCTTGCATGACGGCCGGGCGCAGGACGTTCGCGATATTGCAGTGGATGAACGAACTTCCGTGTTGCTGGAGCCGGATGGGAAGGCGGTGGTGGTTGGGGGCGGGTCACGCTTATTTTTGCAATCAACGCAGCGACCGGAGGTTTGCAAGGCTGGCACTCCGCCGGACATTTCGCGGAATTGCTGCGCACAGACTCCAGGTGCCGGTCAACGCACTTTGACGTGGGGCGATGGAGTTCGAGCGAGGGGACCCGCTTATGCCTTGGCGGTGGAGAGTGGGTGGTGCGGTCTACGCTGCCTGATGGCAGCCCGCACACGAAGTGACGGCAAGAAAGCGCCTGGGGCCGGTGGTAGAAAATTTCGTAAGGCCGGTGCTCAGCGTTAGGCAACACGGGGTCCCTCGACCGCGTTCGGCTGGCAGCCTCACTTCGCTCGGGATGACAGTTCTTCTAGATTGATCGTTGACTGCTTGCCGCGCAGAACTGCAGAGGTACCTTCGCTTCGCTCAGGATGACAACGCCTTTTGGGCTAACCTTGATTGTGCTGACGGACTGCGCCTGCGATCCCCACACCTATCTTTCAAAGAAGCGCAGCAGGTAAGACACTTTCACAAAAAGCTGGCGGCCGTCGTTCAGGTAACGATTCGAGCGGAGCAGTTCCGTGTAGTCGGTTGGGCTTGAGGTCAACGGGCGGTAGATGTTGGCCAGGTCGGTGTTGTAGCCCACGTAGATGGCTGTGCCCGGGTGGAGCATATAAGTAAAGAGAACGTCGGCGTTAAAGCTCTTCGCATTCTGCAGTGATGTGAAGGCTGAGTTGGCGATGTTGCCGTTGTATTCGCCGATCAGGCGCAGGGAGAATGCGCGGGTGAACTGATAATTCCACTTGGAGCGCGCGATGTGGTTGTTGATGAAGTTGAGATTGGTGTGGATGTCGCGCAGCGAAGTAGTAGAAAAAGGTGTTTTCGACGGTCAGACCGCGGTTCGGGCGAAAGGTGGCGGAGACTTGCGCGAAGCGAGATTTGCCTGGGCCGGGAGAAGCGGGGTGATCGGGCAGTCTCCGATCGTTGAGCCGCATTCCACTGGATCGTAGTTGGTGTCGCGACCAACGTTGGCCTCCATGGCCAAGGTCAGCCAGTTGAGTACATGGCTGTTGAAGAAAGAATCCGAACTTGATCGTGTGGCACGTCGATGTTGCTTGTGAGTTGCGAGTAGTCAGGCGGGGCGAAGGCGCTCGTGGCCGTAGTTGGCGTAGATGCCGAGGTTCGTTGCGGTCTGCTGAAAACCCATTTGTAGTTCGCGTTGGCAAAGTATTCGATACGCGAGTCCCGTTGTGATCCCAGATATTGCGCGTGTAAATGCTGGGGCCATGCCAGAGCAGGTGCTTCCCTCCGACATAAAAGCGGCGCTGGCGCGAAGTTGCTGAACCAGCGAATATCCGGGCGCTGGAAGAAGCCCGTTCTGCGTCCGGAAGCCTGGGAGCGTTGTCTCTTGTACAGTCGGAGTTGATTTCGAGATTGCGCGTGCTGCGCTCCAGATAGAGATGAATATCCGGCTCCGTGGTCTCGTACGTGCCGTCGTTGAAGCAGGGTCAGGCTGTATGACCGCCTGGGCGTCGAGTTGCCAGTTCTTGTTGAACCTGAAAGTGTGCCATCGATGCCTCCGACCCGGTTGGTCCGCGTCAGACGCAGGGATCATGCCGTGCAGGCCGTGTTCAGGAACCGTATCCAGTTCGCGATCGGTGTAGATGAAGCCCCGATGTTGCTTCCGTTCTTGCCGATCTCGCGGCTGACTCGCGAACGATTCCGAAATACGCCTGACGTCCCCATAAGAGGGGATCGTTGGGTCCCACCGCTCTCGCCCGGTGATTGATCGTCGGCGAGCAGCGTGCCCACCGACCACGGACCCTTCTTGCCCGTGAGGCGGACGCCGTACAGCGGGATCGGCGATTCGGCGAGTGAACACCAGATTGATCGGCGTTGGCGAAGTAGGCCAGAGTTCTCCTGAAAGAACGGGCGCTTCTCGGGAAACAGCACCTCGAATCGCTGATTGACCGTGATTTGCGGTTCGTCGGACCTCGACCTGCCACGAAATCGTGGATTGATGGTGGCGTCCGAGGACGAAGCTGTCTTTGATGACGGCCTTGCGCGTCGAGTCCTGCCTTGGCGTCGAAGGTCCTTGGCTTCGAACGTGGGATTCAGTGGGTCGCGCTGGTCGATGCTGCGGATACGGATCGGCCAGGGCACGTAAGGGATCAACTGGAAAGCTGCGGCCCGGGAGAATATCTTCTCGAGTCCGGTCAGAGCGTTCCTTCCTGCGGGAGCAAGTCCTTGCACGTTCATCGAGTAGTGCTGGGAAGAAACGAGTGCTCGCATGCTGTTGTGCGGGATGTCGCGTTCCAGAAGCGAATCGCCTCACTCCTGTACGGTCGGTCAGTGGACTTGAAGCGGCAGCGACTTGAAGGGCACCGAGATGAAGCCGATCCAGCCTTGCTTTGAGAGGCCGGGCCTCGCTTTTCCAGATTGTGTCCCACGGAGAGGTCGAGTGTCCTGCTGTCCTTCGAAGAATGTTCCTTCCTGCTGAACGCCCGAAGGGTTGATGAAGAAGAAGACGCAATGGCGACGGTCGTGGAAATGTGTCGAGAAAGATGCCCACCTGGTCTTCTTCCGTTGATCTGCTCGCGGCGCACCATGTGGTTGCGGATGCGCGTCGGGGTCGTTGTCGAAGGCGCAGGAAGACGACGTAGAGATTCTTGTCTGGTATAGCCGAGGTACGCTTCTGTCTTTGCGAGATGGCTGGACCGTCGATGGGATCGTGCTGCCAGAACTGGTCGACCTTGAGCATGGTTCCAGCAGACGGCGGGCGAAGGCTGCATATCGGCGAAGTCTTCGAGTTTCGGCTTCGCGAGTCGAGGTGGGGGATTTGCAGGGTCGTGAAGGCTGCCCGAGGCGTCGCGAGTGACGCGCGGAATTGCGCTGGGCGGAGACGCATCTGCGAGGCTCAACAGGCCGAGCAATAGCGCGCACTAGGGAGTTGTCTAACTTGAATGGGCACAGGATATTGGTTGGACGGCAGCTAGTTTCCGAGCACCAATTGCCGACGGTGACTTTAGACGTATGGAATTTGGTGCAGCTTTAGAGACGTTGCCTGGCGGAGGGCGAGACACCCTCAGACTGCCGGCGGGACAGCCCGGCGCTACGAGACTCATTCGTACCGCAGGCACACGATGGGATCAAGGTTCGCGGCGAGGTTGGCTGGGATAGTATCCGAAGAACAGGCCCACGCTGACTGGAGATGGTGAATCCGATTGCTACCCACAGATAGGAGAGCTCGTTGCAGGAATTGACGGGATGAAGGTGCGGACGAGCGTAGACACGATTGCAGCCGATAAGGATGCCGATGGTGCCGCCGACCAGCGTTAGGGCCACGGCTTCCAGCAGGAATTGCAGGCGGATGTCACGCTCGGCGGGCGCCGATGGCTTTGCGCAATGCCGATCTCGTGGGTGCGCTCGGTGACCGAGATGAGCATGATGTTCATCACGCCGATGCCGCCGACGACCAGACCGATCGAACTGATCACTGCCTGTCAGAATCACAAGCGCGCCGGTCAATTGATTCCACAGATTGCTCAGGAAATCCGGAGAACTCAACTTCAAAAGTCGTTTTCTTTGTCGGCGGGCACGTGGCGGAGGCGACGCATCGCCTGAATTACTTCATCCTGCGCAGTTTCGAGGCTCACGTCTTCCGAGGCACGGTGAACGCCATGATCAATTCTTTGGCCTCCGGATAACTCTTCTTGAAATTGCTCAGGGGGATGATGGCGAAGGCATCGACCCCGGGACCGACGAACAGGCCGGTGATCGTGCTCGAACACGCCGATGACTTCGTAGAGCTGGCCATTGATGCGGACGGTTTTGCCGACGGCGTCTTCGTAGGGGAACAGCGATTCGCTGATGGCCGCGCCAAGGCACGACGACCGGGCGGGCGTGTTCCTGATCGAAAGCGCTGATGAAGCGCCCGCGCTGCACCGAGAAACAGCGGGATGCGCGTCGGTGTATTGCGGTTCGGCGCCGCGCACGATGACCTTCTCAACGCTGCGTGCCGCCGTAAGTGATCTGGTTGGAATCACCGAAGAAGAACCCGCGCGTGCCGAAGGTGGTGATGATCTGTACGTGCGGAGCAGCCTCGCGGATGAAGTTGGCGTAGTCGTATTCGAAATACTCTGCGAGTGCGAATGCTTTCAGGCCAGCGGGAGGGATCGGATCCCGGCGGGAAACGAGAGACGAAGTAGGTGCGCGAGCCGAGCGATTCTACGCTTGTCCTGCACGAACTTGTTTAGGCCCTGAATGATCGCCGCCATGGAAATAACCGACGAGACGCCGATGATGATGCCGAGCACCGTCAGGGCGGAGCGCACTTTGGAGGAGCGCAGCGTAGCGATGAGCGGCGAGGAAATTTTCGCGAGCCTGCGACGCGGTCATGATCGCCATTCAGTCTGACCTCAGGGCGACAATTGGATCGAGGTTGGCCGCGCGTAGAGCCGGATAGATTCCGAAGAACAATCCGACCGCGGAACTGAGCAACGATGCCCAGCATGGCGACGCCGGTTTGCACGGAAGCGGGAAAGGGCGTATAGGTTCGCAGTGCCAAGCGCCACCAGAAATCCGAGCGAGATTCCAATCAACTCCTCCAGCGATGCATTGCATGACACTCTCGGCGATGAACTGGCGCATGATGTCGACTTTGGTCGCTCCCACGGCGCGCCGCACCCCGATCTCGCGCTTGCGACGAGCAGTGACGCTCATCAGCATGACATTCATGATGACGATACCGCCGATGATGACGGAGATCGCGCTCACCATGATGAACACGGCGAAGAAGGCACTGCTGATGCTTCGCCACGAGCGCCATGTAACTTTCCTTGGTGCCGATGAAGAAATCGTTTTCCATGCCTGGCCGGTCAGATGACGGCGAGCGCGCAATGATCAGAGTGCGCCTGATCCTGGGCTTGCTGAAGCCTTCTACGACGCCTTGACGTTGATGGTCAGACTCTTGTGCGTGCCCTGCGATTCTGCAGATACACGGACAACGGGATCGATGACGAAGTTATCCTGGTCCTGGCCAAGAACACTGCCGACTTTGTCCATCACGCCGATCACGGTGAATTCTTCGTTGCCGACGGCGAAGCGTCTTGCCCAGCGGATCCACCCCAAGAAAAAGTTGCTGGACCAGAGTGTCGCCAATCAGGCAGACGTTGGTGCGATGTTCCGGCTTCGAGGGCGTGAAGTAGCGGCCGCGATCGACCGGCGCGAGTATCAATGTCCGCCATGGTGGGCGTCTGGCCCGGCGAGGCTCACGTCCGTCACTCCTTTGTTCCCGTATCGAGCTCGCACGCTGGCCACTCGCGGTGGCGCCAACTTCTTCGCAGCTGGAGCATCCGTCGGCAACCGCCTGCATGTCGTCGAGTTCGATTTTGCGATACTTCAGAGCCTTGATGATGATGTTGAAGTCGGTGACCGCGAACGGCGTGCGCGCAATCTGGAAGACGTTCGGTGCCCAGGTTGGCGATTTTCTGCTCCACGTAGAGCGTTCGCGCCCTGCACGATGCGTCATCACGGTGATCAGCGGTGGCCACGCCCATGGTGAGGCCGAGCATGGTGAGCGAGGCGCGGCAGCTTGTGGGCGCGCAAGGCGCTCAGGCATTCGGCCAGATTGTCGCGAACGGCGAACATGCCGGGCTGATCAATAGCAGGCAGGGGCGGAAGGCGCGATACGGTGGTCAAAGGGCGGATTAGCCGGAACGCGACAGCCACCGCAGCCGTCAGTAGCTGATGCGCTGCACCCTGGCATGGCGGGACACGATACCAGCAGGGCGGGTCTGCCCGCTGTGCGGGAAGAGAGCGTGCAACGCACGGCTGCGGTCGTGGAGCGGCCTCGAAGGCGAATTCGGTCTCTGCCGCCCTTTTCGGGGAATCGCGTCGTAACGCTCCGACGGCAGATGGATCCGAGCAGGATCGGGGCTGAAAGTGAAGCGACGAGACCGTCTGCGCGAGGAGCAGCGCCAGCGCACCGCAACGCGCCGTAGACGCACCCGCAGCTTTGAGCATCCGTGTGACGGACGCCGATGATTCCGGAAAGACAGCGCAGGAAGTCAAATGCGGGTACCCGAAGCGGGGCACACTGCGTGGCTTTCTGTGTGACGCAGTCTAACAACGAACAGCACTTCTTCTTTGGGTTGCTCCGCTGAGTCGCCCTCAGGATTCAAGACAACGCTCGGCCGGGTCAATCTGAAAGCGCGGCACTTCACCAGCCATCGACGAACTCGAGCGCTATAAGCTGTGTTTCCTCTCGAGAATACGCTGGCTCTGCAGGCGTCGCTGTGGTCGCTCGGCAGCCGCGGATTTCAACGCCTCTTCCATTCCGGCTGATCAGAATGACGCTCCATGCTGTCGACTGGTCTCGCCCAGCTGGTTGAGACGGGATGAAGTGGCAGGGGATGGCCTTCTTCGCGCTGCTTCCTGGGCGGGAATTCGAAGTCCGTCCAGGAGGCATTCGCAGGCTATTGGGTGCCGCGTAGTAGTCATTGGGGCTGATGCAGCTCGGAGAGTCCTGAAACAGCGGTAAGTTATGCTTTCCGCGCACGGCGTGCGCACGCTGCGGCTGCGTACCCGCCCTGTTCCAAAGCCGAGTCTCCGAACTTCAACACTTCCAGGATGTCGCGTTTGTCATCCGGGACATAGAGACCTCACTCTGGGGGCGAGTCCCAATAGCCGTGCAGGACTCCCCACTCCAACAATGGCAAATTGTGGCCGCGCGATGCAACCGCGTGCTGTGACGGCGCTCACAACTCCGGCGTGAGCTCGGTCACTCCAGGGAAGTCAACGCTGGGGGAAGCCTGCCCTTACTCTTCCAAATGACGGATTGGTCAAGTGGCGATGAGCGGAGTACGGCGGCAGTGCCGAAGCCGGCGTGGCGCGGTGGCTGCGGGTCTGCATCGGAGGGCAGAGACGCTCTGACCGGACTGCCGGCGAGGCTGCCGGCGCTGGCATAAACAAGGCTTGGCCGCCCGTTTGTGCCAGCCGGGGCCGCCGAAGGGCTTTTGAAGGTGACTTCGCGGGAGCGGGATGATGTCTTCTGATCTCACGCTCGGTCAGATAAGATGCTCGGTGAGGGTGCCGCCTGATCTCGTAGCAGGCTTCGTCGCCGGGCTTCTTTCCTTCTCCCGGCCGATCTTGCCTTTGAACTCGCTGTGCGCCATCCCCGTGAACAATTTTCGGTCGTGGGGCGGTCGAGGGCGTCGCCGTCGAGCTTGCCTGAGTTCCGAAGAACCGGTCGGAGAAAAGGCGCCTTCGTCGCTGTCCTGGATCGCGCGTAGCGCCGACACGAACCCGGCCACGTGTCCCGCGTCTTCGACCGTGACCTGCACGAATCGCCGCCTTCCTTGAGGGAAGCCGTACATCCCTCGAAAGTACCGGGCAGCCGGGGCGTTCGGCCGGCGCGGTGGGTCGGCGCGGCTTCGGCCCGGCTGGCCGTGTCCTGCGCCAGTCAGCGAGCGAACAGACCGCCAAAAGCGCCAGACACGACAATCAACAAATGTCTAGTCAAATCGGGCCAGCCCCCATTTGCGGCATCAAAATCGTACTCATAGGGTTACGCGACGTTCGGCGTCTACTCTCGGCAGTACATTCTCATGTCTCGACCGCTTCCGAGATGCCTCGCTATAATGAGGCCGAATTTCTGCGGGTCCCTCTCTCCGACGTGTCCCCATGACTTCTTACTTAGGCTGGAAAACCCCGAAATCGCGGAGCTCGCAGGCAAGGCTCCCGAGAGTCGCTCACCCGCCGCCGAATTCGGCTGGTTGAGCTGGAGCCGTGGGGGCGGACGTTCCGGCGGAATCTCGCGGATACTCTGCTCCAGCGACCGGCCTCCGGCGGTTCGCACCAGTTCCAGGCCGGCCCCTTCTGGCCTGGCTGGAATGTATTTAAAGTGCCCGCAGCGGCTGCCCTGGGAGCCTTCGCTCGAATCGATCCTCTCATCACTGCATTGTGTTCTGGCGGCGGCATGGGGGATTTCGGACGCTTGCTGCCCGCCAGTCTCCGCACGTTGTGCAGGTGCGCCGAAGCCTGGATCCGTCCGGACGTGATTTACTACTCGCCTTCGGAATGCACCTTGCCGCCCCTCGATACGGGGCGACCGAACGCGGCGAAGCTTCGGTCAAGGGGAATCCGGAGCTCGCGCGACAGCCGATCCTCTGGTGCCTCCGGAATCCGGATGATAACCGTCACCAGACGATCGTCTCGGCTGCCCCGACATCAAGAGATCAATCACGACGTGGAGACCCCCAACATTGTGGCGTGGAAATCATTCCGTGCCAGTGCCCGGCGCTGCGGTGGAACGGAAGAGTCTGACTCACGCCCGTGTTGCCTAACCAGATCGGCTCCGCACCCGCGGTTGATCAGACGTTCCCGCCGCAACCTTCGGGAGCTGGAGCAGGCATCGTTGCGCCCCCACCCAGGCAGTGGCGGGCGCTCGATGCGGTGGCGTCCTGGGCGGTGGACGTGGTCGCCCCCGCGCCTGACGCGACGCCAGGCGGGATCGCGTCGCGCACTGCGCGGACCGGAACGGCAGTGGTGGCTCCGCCGCCTGCCACTGACGCCACATCCATCCGGCGCTTGGGGCGATGTAGAACATCGGCCGGTCGGATGTGATTGTACCGGCACCGCAGTTGCCGGTTGCGCCGCAGCGGACCTTGCTGGGATTGGTGGTGAGGGGAAGGGCGGTCGTGCCGCCTCCGCCGTCGGTAGGAGCGCAGCTACGGAGGCGCGGCAGGCGCGCCGGCAGCACGGGTGACAGCTTGGGAGCGCCAGGCGGACAAGTCGTGCCGCCACCACCGGCAATTGCTGATCGCATTCCGCCGACGCCGGCGGACACATCATGCGCTTGGCCTTCATCCAGTGGTGACGCCTCCCGCTCAGCCGCCTGTTGGCAATCGACGCGGAACATTTGCCGCGTCACCCGAAGGAAAGCTGGGAGCGGAAGGAACGCCGGATGTTCGCTGCGATAACGCCGCGACGAACGGACGCGGCGTCGGGAAGAATGGGATTTCGGCGGGATCAGGAACGGGCACATCACCCGGCCGGAGCGCCGTCCGGCCTGCACGTTGGCAACGGTGCGAAGCCGCCGACGGCTGCGACCGGTGAGGAGATCCGGCGAGCGGATGGTCTCGACGGCAAGCGGCGCGCTTCCGGGAAGACCGAGATGGCCAGCGCCAGCGTTTCTCGCGCGCGCACTTCCGTTGAACCGCATACCAAAGCTGAGTTGCGTAGAGAACCTACGCCCCTCGAGCGGCAAATCTTCCGCGACCGGCGCCTTTATTCCAATGACCATGAATATGCCGAACTTCAATCTCGGCTGGCGGCAGCCGGGTGATGCTGATTCGCCGAACCTGGGCGATGCTCACGAGAAGGGTGAGTTGCTTCGTCACCGGTGGCTGACCACAAAGTGGATCCTGCGTATCCATCGCAGTTGATGAGAGAGAACGTCGCTGGCACGGTGACGCTGCGATGCGATCATTGCGCCGCTGACGAGACGGTCAGCGACATACGCGTTGTGAAATGGCGCCGACTCACGACTCGATCGCTATGCCAGCGAGGCCCTGGAGCGGTGGCACTTTTGCCGGCGATGAAGAACGACGCCAACGTGGATGTAGAGTTGCGATCGGATAGATTCCTTCAAGCCGATTCTGAAGAGATCGCAGTTTTAACGTAGCGCTGGCAGTCCCGTCGGTGTGGCGCCGGCGTCCCGCCGCGGCAGATCGTGCCGGGCATCCTGCCCGCACCCGCTATTTCACTCTGAACCCGTAGTTCTTCGATATCTCAGCCGAAGCCGGGGTCTTCAAACACTCCAAGAATGCGTGCGCAGTCTCTTCTTCTGCGACGCCTTCAGCAGCAACACAGCCTTGCTCGATCGGCGGATAGGTTGGCGGCGGGCACCTCGACATAGCGGCCCTTCTCTCTTCATGTTGGGCGCGAGAGCGAGGGACAAGGCAACGATCCCGCGCGTCTGCCGCCCCTGATAGAACGAACGACGCGGCCTGCGAGATGTTCTCTCCCATAACTAACTTGCTTTTGACCTGCTCGTACAGATTTTCTTTCTGCAGCAGCGACGGCGGCCTGTCCATAGGGCGCGTGCTCGGGATTCGCGATTGCGACTTGTCGCACGCCGGATCGGTCAGCGCTTTGAGACCACCATTGACGTCCACTTTCGAACCGGATTCGGCACCCAGAGCACGATCTGCCGGTGGCGCACTGGTAGAGGTTCCGGGCTCGGCCAGGGCTGCGTGCCTTCGAGTTTTTTGGCGTAGTCGAGATTCGCCGAGAAGAACAGATCGAACGGCGCTCCGTTCTGAATCTGCTGGAAGAAGTTCCCGGAGGATCCGTAAACAACGTTTACTTTCTTGCCGGTGTCTTTTTCGAAGCGAGCAGCGATGTCTTGCATGGCAGATTGAAGGTCAGCAGCGGCCGCGACTGTGATTTCCTGAGAGAAAGCGGAGGGCGCTCAGCGCCAGAAAAACAAGATTGCGCAAAGTCTCGACGTTCGCATGACTCCCCTTGTAGTGTGTAGTGCTCTCCAACATACACGATACGGGGACGATTGAGGATCAGCTATTCTCCCCTTTCACCACTAGCTCCTGTCGTAGACGGAGCGCACGATGATGGGGGTGTTCAGGTGTTTGGTTTCGAGAGTGAGGGTGTCGGCCATCTGTTGCCGTTCTTGCATGATTTCGTAAGCATGCGAAATCTTCTCGCCGCCCGGGCCTTTCTCTTCGGTGATCATGGCGCCGTGATCCCAACGCGCCTTGACCTGAACTTGGGAAGCGTCCTTGCCTGACCTTTTCAATCTTGCGACCGTCGGTGAAGAGGGAACGCTCGTGATGGTCGGAATCGGTCACGCATCGATTTCGCGGATCTTTCTGCACAATGGTGAGCTGGTCGGGAGCTTGCACAAGGGTGCCCAAGCGGACCTCTGCTCTTCGTTCGCCCGAGCCACGCCCCATACCCGGCCCTCCAGGACGCCCCATCCCACCGATGCCCGGGATTCCCAGGCTGACGCCACCCGATGCCGGTGTGGCTGCCCATCGGTCCGCTTTTGATCGCGGTCCTGCATTGCGGAGCGAAGTTTCGTCGCGCGCATCGTCACTTTCATCGCGGTTCAGTTTCCAGGCACCGTTCAGGTCGGTCTTGGGCGGTTCCGAGCCTGCTGCGCCGGAAGAATGGTTGTAGAGACAAGCACAGCAGCGAGGGCGATTCGTGCAAACATCAGGAGCTCCCGACGATGGGTGGCATGCGACAACAGCAGTTTGGGCGTTTTATATGGAGATGGAGCCGCCGAAGCGGGATGCCCGTCGACCAGCAAAAATTGCAGTTGGCTTTGGAGCTTTTCCACTGACAGGTTACACGTCAGACCGCAACCGTAGCGCCGGCAGCCTGCCCTGAGCCCAGTCGAAGGGTCCCGCCGGCAGTCCGGCGGGCGTCCCGCCCGCCGCGCAAGCGTATCGAGTCGAAGAATTCTCACCGCGCGGCAATTCCAATGAGCGAGGGCGGGACGCCTCTCGCGACTGCCGGCAAGATGCCGGCGCTGCAATCGCCGTGACAACCTGATCACCTGAGAACCGAGAACGCGACCTGACTCTCCTGTGACCTCCATCACCTGTCTAGCCCCACCCACGTCACAAATCCCACTCATCTCCATCAATCAACGCCAAATATAAACTTCCCAACGTGTCACAATCGCCCTACCCAAATTGCTATTCTAAAATTAGGCCAGAGATGGCGTCGTTCCGCGTGTCCTAGGCAGAACCGCGCGGACCCTTACCGTGAACTTGGACCCCAGGGAGACCAAGCCGGACATCTGATGCGGCGTAGGCCGACTCACCCGCTACTGAGTCATACAGGGCCCATAGCATGCGTGAACCGTACCCGCAGCGGGAGTGATCACCCTCATCGCTTTAAAGAGCGATGAAGACCGGAGAGTTTAGAAGACTTTAAGAACTATAGAGAGATTGGCGGAATGGGTGCTCTGTCCGAGCTTCGCTTGGGCGGAAATGTTGACCACAAATCGCAACGAACTGATTTCGCTTTCGCGGGCTATTGGCCGGTGCGAAGCTGCGGTGTGAGCAGAGCGGTTGACGATTTTTGCCTCTTCTGGGCCTGGAAAACGAGATCGAGGCCTTCCTCGGCGGCCGCCGGGGCTTGCGCCAGCAGTTCGGCTAGCAGAACGGAACGCGCGGCTGACTTCCTGGGAATCATGCGCGGCGACTGGGGTACTTTGTCGATGGCAGGCGATCAACTGGTAGCTGTTCGGGACCTTCCAAAGAATCTTGACGTTAGTGGCGCGCTCAACGTCTTTCGCTGAAGCCGGGAATCTCCTTGTAGCGGTTCATCACCAGCCGCAGATGCTTGCGACCGTTGCCTCTTCTTCGAGGAAGGTGCGGATACGGCCCGCGCTCCAGAGGGAAACGACGTCCGTCTGAGCGACCATCAACACCACGTTCGAAAGATCGGAAAGCAGGCGCGTCGTCTGGTCCAGGCGACCCGAGCAATCGACCACCACGTAGCGGTAGTGACCGACGAGCAGGTCGAACAGGCGAGCCAGCCTCGGCGGCGCCGCAGGCGCCGCAGTGTATGGCTGCTGCGGACCCACGAGCAGATGCAGGCCATCCTTGGTTGAGGTCATCAGACCTTCAGCCAAAGAAGCATCCATGCGATGCAGATTCTGGCAGCGCGTCCATCACGCCAAAGGTGGGGCGCGCATTCAGGCGCAGTGCGGCGTGACCGATCGGCGAGAAGTCCACCAGGATGGTCTGGCCGTAATCGTTGCAGCGCGACGGCTGTATTTACCGCGAGCGTGGTCGCTCCGCTTCCGCCTTTTGCGTTGATCACGGTGAAGACGCGCGCGCCTTGCCGGTGCGTGCGACCCTGCTGCGCGCAGAGGAGAAGCGAGGAACGCTTCGAGCAGGCCTTCGGTTCCGGTGCTGCGGTCGATGAATTCTGCCGGGCGCCGGCGCGCATCGCCCGACGATCGCCATCGGATTACGCATCTCGCCGATAGCGAAGATTGCGGTGTCGCCAGTAGTCGCGCCGAACGAGTTCGATGGTTCGAATGGCACGCTGCGGATCTTCCGTACTCACGTCGACTGAGAACAACTTCAGCGCGCTGCGCTTGCATCTGGCGAACGATCGGGTCAGTGGCGCTGAGCGGAAAGCCGACATTGCTGAAGACGAGGCGTGCAACGTGAGTGCTTCCAGTCGGTTCTGGAGTATTGCGGACTGCTCCCGGTCCTGGTCAGGAGGGCGACTGCGATGCCATGCATGGCTTGGTTCTCGCTAAAATCCTTCTGCGTTTGCATGGTATTGGGGGACAAACCTCCGGAGCCAAGTGACTTTTGTAACCGAGCGAACACACTATCTGGACCCGATTTTAGCGCGACTACGATTGCTGGACGAAGAAGATGGGCACTGACGAGAGGGAAACTCCACATCTCAATTTCCCAACTGCGGAACATTCTAAGCGAAATCGAGCCGCTTGAAAAGAACCGAAAGGACCGAAAATCGGCATCCGGCGCGGGAATGGAAGGTTTTTCAGGCTACCCAGCTAATAACAGTCCGTAACGTCTAGAGACGCGGCCTCGCCTGAAATCGGCAGCCGTGCTTCAGTCCGCTCCTTTTCCGGGTTGGGATGGAGCGAGGAAATCCGATTGAATGCATCAGTCGAGGTCTCCGCTTCTGGCTTGGCGAGATATTCGTAGTGGGTGAAGTGGACGGCTACCCCCAGCATCGCGCCTACCGAAGGCTGCACGACGCGCAAGACCGTTCCCCTGGCAGCGAACGCGCATACTTTCCCCGAGAGTGATCTCGGAAGGCATGACGAGAGGGTGATTTCAACGGCTTCGCCCTGCGCTAGCGGAAAATCTGTGAAAACGAAGGCCCGCGGGAGCTTAGATCCTGCGTAAAGCCGGAAGATTCGTGCTGGGAGCCGGCCGGCTTGATCGAAACAGGCACCTGGCAGATCGAATCGCCGCTCCGGCAGCGGCGCTCAAGACAGTCCGCGGTCGTCATGGCTTCCTCTGGGCGTAGCAAATGATCCCGGGCACGGGAAAGGCCAGGTACAGATCCAAACTTTACCGCAGGTCGGAGGAAGCTGGAAGCAACGTTTTTTGCGAGCCGCATAAGAGTTTACAACAGATCTGTGGATAAGCCGGACGTGCCAGGTCCATCTTCAGGCGCGACTGGGGAGCGATCAATGTCAGCATGAGTCCGTACCTGTTCTTGAGCGGGGCGACATAAGAAACCCTTCCAAATCAACAACTCCGAGCAGGCAAGTGAAGGTGCTGGAGCACATATCCGTGGGTGATCTATGTCACAGCCGCGTAGCCTGAAAACGCCAAACAATGGATTTCGGTCCGCGGCCTGCCAGGTCCCGAGGTTTTCGACCTGCACATCTGACGCGCACATTACGGAGGCCGATATGGCGGTGACGAAAGCAGCAGGCGTTGGACTATCACTTCGGCGAGCGCCCCGGAAAATCAGAAGTACATCAGCAAACCCTGCCGCACACAACGCGATCTTGAGCCCGGCCTACACGCCAGGGGTCGCAGTTCCCGCCGCCTCGAGATCGAAAAGAATCCGCATGACGCGTTCAAATACACTGCGCGCGGAAACCTGGTGGCGGTGATCAGCAACGACGGCCGTGCTCGGTCTGGGGGACATTGGCGCGCTGGCGAGCAAGCCGGCTCGCGGAAGGAAGAGTGTTCTGTTCAAGCGCTTCGCGGATGTGGACGTGTTCGATCTGGAGCGAACAGCCACGATCCGGACGAAATCATCAGCTGTGCCAACTGCTGGAGCTCGACTTTCGGCGGATCAACCCGGAGGACATCACAGCGCCTGAGTGTTTTTACATTCGAGGAGACGCTTAAGAAAGACAATGAAGATCCCCGTCTTCCACGATGACCAGCACTGGACCGCGCATTACTTCAGGCGCGGCGCTGTTGCGAACGCTCTGGAGGTTGCCGGAAAGCCGATCGACAAAGCGAAAGTGGTTCTTAACGGGCGGGCGCCTCAGGAATTGCGTGCGCGGAACACTATGTGCGGTTGGGAGTGGAAGCGCGAAAACATCACGCTTTGCGAGACACGAAGGGGTGTGGTGCGCTAGGGCCGCACGGCCGGAATGAATCCTTGCATGGGCGAGAGGGTTCGCGAAACAAACCGGACCTGCGCACGCTAAGCGAAGCTGATGCGGGGAGCGGATGTGCTCGTGGGATGCTCGGTGAAGGGCGCGGTGTAATGCCGAGATGATTCGATCGATGGCGGCGCGGCCCGATCGTGCTTCGCGATGGCGAATCCCGGATCCTGAGATCACGTACGAAGAAGCGAAGTCTGAGCTGTGACGACGTGATCATTGCTACCGGGACGATCGGACTATCCTGAACCAGGTAAACAATGTTCTGGGCTTCCCGTTCATTTTCCGCGGGCGCTCGATTGCATAGCGCGCACGGCCATCAATGAAGAGATGAAACTGGCAGGGCGACCAAGGCGTCGTGGCAGCGCTGGCGTAAGGAAGATGTGCCGCGACTCGGTCTGCCGCGCTTATGGCGTCGGAGAGATTGAAATTCGTCGTGAATACCTCATTCCAAACCCCTTGATCCGCGGGTCCTGTTGTGGGAGGTCGTCGCAGTCGCTCCGGGCTGCGATCGAGAGCGGCGTGTGCACAAGAACCGCTCGACCTCCGGGGCTCTATCGCGAGTCAACTGGAACGGCGGCTCGGCAAGGCACAGAGAGTGGCACGCATGATGGTTCACAAGGCGCAGGCGCAGCCCAAGAGCGTCGTTTCCGGAAGGCGCGGTTCCGATTCCGCAAGGGGCGATCCTTCCACGATTCGCAGGGATGTGGCGGAACCTCGGCTTGAACCTGGACGGCGTGCGCATTGCTGATCCGTCAAGTCAACACTGCGGAGCGTTACATAGCAGGAACGTTCCAGGTAATAGCAAGCCACGTAACTGGAAACGGAAGCATA
>ERZ1370068.10491-contig-9186_pt1 | contig 25174 bp, 34 predicted proteins | sample MGYA00561227_ERZ1370068 | MGnify/ENA primary metagenome ERZ1370068 (study PRJEB38410, sample SAMEA6850437) | metagenome | study: Metagenomic assessment of the ecological functions of the soil: analysis of the soil microbiota associated with the...
GCTACGTATTGTCTTTCGGGCGCTGAAATCTTCAGGACCGTCACTCGAAAATGTCGTTCGTCCTCAGCTTTGGCGCCAATAAGATTGTCGGTTATCGCCTGCACCACGCCTCGCCGCCGAGAATTACATCGACGTCTTCGACATTGATTGGTTCCGCGTCTGGTTCATTGACCGAACTTGCCGTGAAAGTTTGCGGTGATCGGTGTCGCCCGGTTGCGCACCGCGATCTTCGACCGGCTGAAGCGATGCTGAGTTTTCTCGCAATCGCTCGATCACGTGGTCAGCGTCTTCGCCTCGCCGACCAGGCGGGTGCACCGGGACGCTGCGAGGCCGCCTGTATTCGCCCAGCTCTATGTCGGGCAGCACGTCAACGTTGACGTTGGATGAAGTGGTTGCTGCCCAAGTTGATTGAGCCCTTCTGAGTTTTCGAGATTGAGCTCGGGTTCGCCGAGGGCCGCGACTTTGCTGCTCGGGATCGCCTCCTGGACTAGCGTTTGGGAGCAGCTCACGGAGGACTTCGGTTCTGATTTGATCTTTGGAAGCGAGTTGCGTCACCTGACTGCGCGCGGAGCATGGCCCGGACGAAAACCGGGCACCGACGCCGGCGCTTGGCGTAATTATCGGTGATGCGATCGTAGACGGCGCGCATTACGGCGTCGGCTTCGATCTCGATATCAATCTCTTTTGCGAGTTGGAGATATTTCTTTGAGTTCGGTTTTCATAAGCGTAGAGGTCAGAGATCAGAAGTCAGAGGTCGGATTTCTCCGTGACCAGGTCTGACCTCTGATCTCTGACTCTCTGCCTTTTGGTGCGAAAGGGGGACTCGAACCCCCACGCCTTCGGTGCCAGATCCTAAGTCCTGGCGCGTCTGCCAATTCCGCCGCTTTCGCAACTGGACAGGGCGCGAGCGAGCATAGCATAGGGCTTCAAACCCGCGCGTCCAGCGTGAACACTAGTCGAGGTTGTCTCATCCGAGAGGACGCAAGTCGCATTACGAGCAGATGGGAATACTGGCCGCCAGGATCGCCAGAGCATACAAACTGTCTGGCTTGTGTTCGATCCCGTCGGTAATCACACGCTCCGGCCAAAGATACTCAGCTCAGGCCGAACGCGATCGCCGTGGTCCATGGATAACCCCAGGCCCGGTAGGGGCGAGGGAAGATCCTGGTTCACGCCAGCGCTGAACAGATCAGAGAGATATAGGCCATCGTGTAATTGGCGACGAAGAAAAGGCGAGGGCCGCCAGTACCGCGGCCTGAACCCCCGCTAATGATGAACACACCGCCGCGACCGTGCTGATTACTAGGCGTGACCGTCGGGGTCCCACCGCAGATCTCACACGCAGACGCCCGCGATGAAGCAGCTCGCAGTCACCAACTCATCGCGTACAGCGAAATTCGAGGAGCACGTAAGCTGATGTAGGCGTTAACCGGTGCTCAGCAGGATAGAATTGCAGGAAAGTATCCGATGGTCTTGTCACCATAATCTCGACAGAGGCATGCGGCTGCTACCTGCGCTGGCCGGCAAACGGTTCCCGCGGCAGACCCGCGAGCATCGCGTTCACTACACGCAGCCAGCGGCGTTGACAACCAGGTAGATAGCGGTTACCAGAAGCACTGAACCAGACACGATCGAACTACGTCGCGCTGACGGATTACGGACCTCTTCACCGAAATAGATGACTCCATACCAAGCCGTCATAAGTGTAGAGGACACCCTGTAGCGCAATTATTGTGCTGTAAAGAACGCAAAGCCCTGCGGCGCGCACCGTAGGTTTGGCGGGAACAGAGTCTGCCACGAGTGCGAACGGCGGCGATGGCGATGGCGCATGAAGACCAGAGTCTTGAGCGCACTGGTGACGTTCTGGGTGAAGCTGCCCCAGCGAATTCCATCGCCACTGCAAGGCGGCAAACAATAAGACTGCGACGAAGAGTGCAAATCCCCCTTGTCAGCGCCCGGCCAGACGCGGAATCAGAGGCGGCAGGTATTCACCACCACCAATGAGATCACTGCCAGCGTTCCGCAGGTTGAGAGCCAGTCATCCAACCCACAAGACAAAGCCCGGATAGTCTCCCAGCGCGCGATGTGCATGAAGACGTGCCAGCCACCTCGACACGTGGAATCATGGCGCCCAGTTCGCGCTAACCGAGACAGCGCCGAGCAGTGCGTAAATACCGCCGAGGAGCCAAATACCCCAGAAAAAGTCTCGGAGTTGGAAGTGCTGCGCGGCGACTTCGCCAGGCGTGCGCAGGATGCCCATGCCGATAGTGCCGCCGATGGTGACGGCCAGACCAAAGGCGACGCCGAGCACGCCGCAGAAGGGAACCCCTCTGTTCTGACCGATTGGTTTGTTTAGATGCGGGAGTGGGTTTAGTTTTTGGGGCTGGGGAACTCACGCGCGTGAGTTTACCAGACTTATGCCAGCTTTGATTCAAGTCCGAGTTAGGCGTGCGTCTGGCTGCGCAGACCGTTGTGCGTCATCGACATGACCTCGACGTTACAAGATCCGATCTTCGCCACGAGAGTTTCGAGCTTTGAAGTCACGCTGTAATCTGAACCAGCTCGTTGTGCATGGCTGCCAAAATTGCTACTCTAGGACCGCTACGTCAGCTGCTTCAAGAGTGGCGACCGTCGTTTCAAATTATTTGACCTTGGTTTCGATCGCCGTCCGACCTTTGTTTCGATCACGCTGACCTTCGAGTCTCGCCGACTTCCAGACTGGTTTCCAGTGATCGCCTGCAAGGGCTTGATTTCCCAATCGGCTTGGTGTCATAGAGTCCGCGATCTCGAGTTTTCGAGCCACGCTCGCAGCATCCCGATCGACGTTTTTCATCGAACGCTGCGCGAACACGCGCTCTTCAAATGATTTCGCGATCTGAGAACTCTTCTGGTTAGCTCTTCGCTCATCTGACGCGCCTGAATTATCGCACTGATTGAGCAAGCTTTCAACTACCAATCTCAACCATTGCCCTCAACTGATTGAGCGACGCAGCGGTAATCCAACTTTGCAGAAATCTCCGGCATCTGCTTTCACAAAGTCCGCGTAACCTTTGAAAGCGACCGTCGGTTTGTCGGATCGAGGCCTTTTGCTTCCGCCAGCAGCGCGGCGAACAACTGGGCCGGCACGATGTAAGGAATCGGCGCGAGGAACTCATCAATTTCGCGCGGCATGATGATCGGACCGCGAGCACATCGCGGCAGCGTCGAGATCTGCAGGTGATCGCTAACGTGTCCGCTCGTAACTCCTGCAAACGGCGAATCAAATCTTTGGTGCTTTCGAGCATTACGCCCGGTGGGGCAAACAGAATCACCGGAAAGTGTCGTTCAATCATGGCCACCGGGCCATGCAGGAAATCCGCTGAAGAGAATCGCTCGGCTACGACGTAGCAGGTTTCCATCAGCTTCAACGCAAACTCGTAGGCGTTGGCGTAGGCCAGGCCGCGGCCGACGACCACGCAGTTCTCCATGAAGACGTAACGCTGCACCAGCTCGACGATCGCCGGCTTCTGCTCCAGAGCCCGCGCCGGCGAACTCCGGAACTCGTCATAATCCAGCGCGCGATTGTCTCGGCCCAGAGCGCCGGCCAGCATGTAGAAGAGCATCATCTGTCCGGTGAAGGTCTTGGTAGCGGCGACCGAACGCTCGCGGCCGCCGTGCATGAGCAGCGTTTCATCGACCAGCTTAACCATGGATGATGCCGGCTCGTTCGTGATGCCAATGGTGAACGCGCCCGAAGCGCGCGCATTTTCCAGCACGCGATTGATGTCTTCGCCTTCGCCCGATTGCGAGACGCCGATCACCAGAGCATGTTTCAGATTAAGCTTCGCCTGATAAAGAGTGTGGACCGATGGCGCCGAAAGCGAAACTGGAATCCCGGTTTTGATCTCCAGCAAATACCGGCCGAATAGCGCGGCATTATCCGAACTGCCGCGGGCCACCAGCACGATCAGCTCGATGTCTCTTTGCGCCAGCGTCTGGCCGAGTTGCTCAACTTTGCGACGCTCTTCGGCAATTGTCTTTTCCAGTGCCGCCGGTTGCTCGGCAATTTCCTGAAGCATCAGGGACATTTTGATTCTGACCAGCCTTAACGTTTTCCGAGGCTTGGATTCGCTCGTCAAATAATCACAACGGCGAAGCTGTCGTGACTCTGGACATATTGTATTCACGATCAATATCAGGTAAATAGTCGAGCGTCCTGACAAACCTGATAAACAAAAACTTATAGGCGTCATAACGATATTCAGCGATGCAAATAACTCTAACACGAACCCTCAGCCGGCGATTGATGATTCTGGCCGCGCTCGCATTCGCGTCGTGGACTCGCCAACGCGCAAGCGCCAAACATTCAGATCATTCCGGCTCCGAAACAACTCACCGCTGGCGAAGGATCGTTTTCAGTTAGTCGAGACACAAGAGTGACTCTGGCTGATCCCAAAGCTGCGGAAGATCAATTCGCGGCCCGGGACTTCGTCAACGATGTTAAGGCGACCGCCGACGTTTCGCTTGCGATCGGTAAAGCCTCAACGCGGCGAACTATTTTGATTGGCCGAATTGATTCGTTGCCGATCGCCCAGGCATTGAAGCGCACCGGGGCCGAGCCCTCCGCCACTTTGAATGAGGAAGGGTATGTGATCGTAGCGAATGCCGGATCTCGTGGTTGTCGCCGGTAATACTGCGACGGGAACGTTCTATGGTTTGCAAACGCTCAAGCAGTTGGTACGCGGCGACGGTGCGACTGCATTCATTCCGGCCGTCAAGATCGTCGATTGGCCCACGATGCGTTGGCGCGGAGTCTCAGACGACATCAGCCGCGGTCCGGTGCCTACGGTCGATTACATCAAACGCCAAATTCGCAACCTCGCCTTCTTCAAGATGAACATGCACTCCTTTTATATGGAGCACACGTTCGCCAGCGAGACGCATCCTTTGATTGGGCCCGAAGGCGGCTCGCTCACGCCGGCCGAGATTCGCGAGCTGGTCGCCTACGCGCGCAACTACCATGTCGAACTGGTTCCCGAGCAGCAGACGTTTGGTCATCTGCACAAGGCCCTGCGTCTGGAGAAATATGCCGAGCTGGCCGAGACGCCTTACGGCGATGTCCTTTCGCCGCAGCAGCCGGGAAGTTACAAGCTGGTCGGCTGACTGGTACAAAGAACTCAACGAACTATTTCCGGGCCAGTTCTTTCACATCGGCGAGGACGAAACGTTTGAACTGGGCGAAGGCCAGAGCCGAGAAGCGGCGAAGGCGAAAGGCGTCGGCGCGGTTTATTTCGAACATTTGAATCGCGTGCGCGATTTGCTGAAGCCTTACAATCGCCGGCTGATGTTTTGGGGCGACATCGCGCTGCAACCATCCGGATTTGATCGGCAACATTCCCAAAGACATGATCGTGATGAACTGGCAGTACGGCGCGCGCGACGATTATCTGACGCGTCAATCAAACCTTTCAAGGACGCCGGGCTGGAGCAATTCGTTTGTCCCGGCGCGCACACCTGGAACCAGATCTTTCCGAATATCGACGCGGCATCGAAGAACATCACCAACTTTGTGCGCGACGGACAGAAGGCCGGCGCCATCGGAATGATGAATACGACCTGGGACGACGACGGCGAGTCGTTGTTTGAAATGTCCTGGTATCCGATCGCCCTTGGCGCTGCGGCCGCGTGGCAGGAAGGCGCGCTGGATATCAATCGATTCGATCGCGGATTTCGACTGGGCCTTCTTTCGCAACGACGGCGATCAATTTGTCAAAGCCGAACGCGCGCTCGGCAGCGTCAACGCTGCTGCTCGGCCGGGCGCCACGGACGAGTTGTTCTGGCGCGATCCGTTTACCACGCAGTTTCAAAATGCAGGCGCCGCAACTTCGCGGAACGAGTTACGCAAGATGCGTCTGACTGGTTGAGGACGCCGCTGAGTCGCTGACGCGCAACGAAAGCCGCGCGCACGCGAAATGCTCGGCGGTCACTTCGCATGAAATTCGCCGCGCGGCGCTACGATCATCTCGGGCGGCGCATACGAGGTGATGCAAAGGTTCAGCGATCAATATTGGGACGCTTATCTGAATCTCGGCGACCGCGCGAAAGTGCGGAAGCTGCGTTATTACACGGGCGCGATCTACAACAACCTGCGCGAGATGGCCGAAGAGCTGGCGATTCTGAAAGATGAATATCGCCGTCAATGGCTGGCAGAGAATCGGCCGTACTGGCTCGAAAGCGTGCTGGCCCGTTACGACCAGATGATTTCGATCTGGCTGACCAAGAGCCGCGCAATGGATGAAGCGCTGCGAAAATACGAAGATGACTTCGACGTTGCCCGAACCGGAGAGCGTTTGGCTTGGGGACTCGACCGGTCGCGCCGCACACCGATCGTCAGTGAGGAATTATCCGCAGATTACGCAGATTACTGGAGTCAGTACCGGGAGCGGTAGCGACCGGGTCAAATCTGAGCGTCAACGAGCGACCAAATCCAGACTCAACCCGGTCGCTACCGCTCCTGCTACTGACTTCAGTAATCTGCGGATTATTATGACCGAACAAAGCAATCGACTAGTTTCCCTCGATGTCTTTCGTGGCATCACGATCGCCGGCATGGTGCTGGTCAACAATCCCGGGTCGTGGTCGCACATCTACTGGCCGCTCGAGCACGCCGAGTGGAATGGCTGGACGCCCACCGATCTGATCTTTCCTTTCTTTCTGTTCATCGTCGGGATTGCGATCCCGCTCGCGTTTGGTAAACGCATTGAACGGGGCGATGCTCGTCGCGCGCTGTTCGTCAAAGTCCTCTACCGATCGGCGATCATATTTCTGCTGGGAGAGTTTCTGGCGGGCTTTCCTTACTTTCAACTCTCGACAATTCGCATTCCCGGCGTGCTGCAACGAATCGCCGTCTGCTACTTCCTGGCTTCGATCATTTATCTGACGACGCGACCGCGCACCCTGGCAATCATCGCCGTAGCGCTGCTGGTTGTTTACTGGCTGCTGATGCATTACGTGCCGGCGCCCGGCTTTTACGCCGGCGATTTGAGCAAAGGAAGGAAGTCTGGCTTCGTACATCGATCGGCGGGTCTTTGGACCGCACATCTGGAAAGCCGGAAAGGTTTACGATCCGGAAGGCATTGCTCAGCACGATGGGCGCGCTGGCTACGACGTTGTTTGGAATGCTGACCGGAAATCTGATTCGCGCGAAGGACAAAACGCCAATCGAAAAGGTCGCCCTACATGTTCATCGGCGGGAATTGGTTGCCTGATCGTCGGCTGGTGCTGGAACGCGTGGTTTCCAATTAACAAATCGCTTTGGACCAGTTCGTATGTTTTCTTCACCGCCGGTTTGGCGCTGCAATTTCTGGCGCTGTGTTACTGGCTCATCGATATCAAAGGGTACGAAGTTGTGGACCAAGCCGTTTGTAATCTTTGGCGTGAACGCGATCGTCTTGTTTGTCGGCACCGGAGTGATGGCGCGATTGATGGGACTGATCAAGGTCACCAGAGAGCGATGGCACGCCGCAAGCGCTACAAGGTTAGATCTACGATCACGCGTACGCTTCATGGCTGTCGCCGAACATGCGCGTCGCTGGCGTTCGCGATTTCGTTTATCCTGCTGTGGCTGGTTCTGATGTGGTTGCTGTACCGGAAGAACATCATCATTAAAGATCTAGTGTCAGAAGCCCGACCGTCAGGGAGGGCTAGCCATGGTTCCGTTATTGATATCGCAATTTGCACTGTTCGAGGTGGCCCTCCCTTACGGTCCGGGCTTCTGACACTCTCGCAACGATAATAAAGGAGAAAACACATGCCAACTTACATTGCTTTGCTCAAGTGGACGGAGAAGGGGATTGCTGGAGTTAAGGGTAGTCCGGCTCGGCTTGACGCCGGACGAGCTGCCTTCAAAGCAGCTGGAATCAATATGACCGACGTTTACATGACGATGGGCCGATACGATCTGATCTTGCGTGCTCGAAGCACCTGACGACGCGACGCTGGCAAAGGATTGCTGACGCTCGGCTCGGATGGAAACGTGAGCACTGAGACGTTGAAGGCGTTTACTGAAGCCGAATATCGGAAGATCATTGGGTCGCTGTAGAGACCTGGTTCTCTCTCTTGCGGCTCCGCCGCTCGATGTGCGGAAAGGCTCTGCCTTTCCGTCCGCTTAAGAGAAAATGCGGCGAGGCTGAGCCTCGCCGCAACCGTAGTTTAAGGGTGTCGCCGGTAAGGCGGAGCCTTACCGCACCTCAGGCGGCCGGGAAGAATTTGTCCATCGATCGCGTTCCGGGAGTTAGTGCCGCTTTTCTGATATCGCGGTGTCCACCGGTAGGTGATCGTCAAGTTTGAAAATGCTGCCGCTTTTCGCTTCATCTTCCGCTGCTGTCAGTCGTGGTCCGGGTTGTCGATTGGCCCACCCGCCGCTGCAGAGACCCAATCACTGCGCCAGCCGGAATCGCGAGGATTCCCAGTACTCCCCAAAAGTCTTCAGTCGAGCCGCCGCTCGCTAAAATCCACGTGGCTCCAAGGACACCCGCAGTGACACCGGCGAGAACGGCTCCGAACCTGGGCATCTCTATGATGCCTATGACGCAGCCGATAAATAGCCGAACAGCCCTCCGTACACGGCGCCAACGATTGCGTGCAAAGGCCATCCATTCGAACATGTGATCGCGACCAGCGCCGCCAATCCAATAACTGGTGTTCCTATCCAGCCATGCATAGACCGTGAACGCGACGACGCCCATCAGCGCGCCGAGAAGCATCGCCAATGACGCAGCTTTTAGCAGCCGCTTGGGTGAGTTCGATATGTCCAACTAATTGCCCTTGTATCCTGGACCGCGCAAAGGTCGGCCGGCGAGCTCAGGCGTCCGTTTGCCGTTATCAACTTCGAGTTGTCCGTTTACGATCACGTAGTTGATTCCGATCGGGTACTGATTCGGATCCTCGAAGGTCGCGCGATCGATTACCGTCTTAGGATCGAAAACCGTGACATCAGCAAAGTAACCTGGGCGAATCAATCCTCTCTGCTGCAAGCCAACATTCGCAGCCGGCAGACCCGTCATCTTGTGAATCGCCAGCTCCAGCGGCATCAGCTTCTGATCGCGAACGTAACTGTCCCAGGATCCGCGGATACGAGCCCCAACCGCGCGGATGCGACTTTGATCCGGCCAGCGGGCCGTCAGTTGCGCGCGACCCGCTGTCGGTACAGATGCTGACGAATGGTGACTTCAGCGCGGCTTGCATGTCGCTCTCCTGCATCATGAAAAAGATCGCGCCCGGTTTGCCCGTGATCGGCAATGATGAAATCCAATAGAGCGTCCAGCGGATCCTTGTTCTGAGCTGCGGCAATTTCCGAAACCCGTTTTCCCTGCCAGCTTTCGAGCTCGCGATTAGTAACGGCGCCGATCAGGATTCCGCCGGGACCGCCGCTGCCGAGATAAATATTTTCCCAGTCTTTCGAATCGGTCGAGATTTCTTTCTTCAAGCGTTCGCGCGTGGCCGCGTCTTTCAAGCGGGCAATCATTCGATCGGTCCCGCCTTCCAGGGCCCAGGGCGGCAAACAGGCGCTCAGCGAAGTGCTGCCGGCGACGTATGGATAAACGTTGGCCGTGATTTTCAATCCCTGCCGGCGCGCGGCGGCGATGCGACGTAGCATCTCCGGCATCCGGCCCCAATTCTTCTTGTATGCTGTTTTGAAGTGCCAGATTTCCGCCGGAATATTTGCGCGGCGGGCGATCTCGAAAACCTCTTTCATCGAATCATCGATCGCGTTGGCCTCGCTGCGTTGATGGGTGATGTAGATACCTCCGTATTGATGCGCAACTTTTGCCAGCTCGACGATCTCATCAGTCTTCGCAAACCGCGCCGGAACGTACTGCAGGGAAGTCGAGAGGCCCAGCGCGCCGTCTTTCATTGCGTCCGCCACCAGCCGCTTCATCTGTTCCAGTTCAGCGGCTGTCGGCGGGCGGTTATCGTAACCGACAACGTATTCGCGAATCTGAGTTGCGCCGACAAAAGTTCCGAGGTTGATGCCCACGCCCTGCTTACTCGAGACGGTTGAAGTACTCATCCAGCGTGCGCCAATCGACTGTGAGATTGAATCGGCGATTAAAATCTTCCTGCTCTTTCAGGATGCGATCGTTGAGCGGCGCAATCGATTCGCCTTCGCCGGTAATTTCAGTCGTAACGCCCATCATGACTTTGCTCATCGCGCGCGGATCGATCAGGACGTATTGTTCAGACTGGCCCAGCATGTCGATGAAGCCGGGCGCACACCACCTGGCCGCGCGCATCGATTTCGCGCGTAGCTTTCGCGTTTCGCAGATCGCCAATGCGCGCGATGCGATCCGTTTTTGATTGCGACATCCGCATTGAATCCGGCCCGGCCGGAACCATCGACCACGCGGCCGTGGCGAATGATGATGTCGTATTCCGGGGCGGCGCTGTTCATTGAATCCGGAGCAATCGCGATGGAAGCGGAAACCACAGTAAGGCAGAGCAGAGCGACAATTAGTCTCATTAAATTAGCCTCGGCAAGATATCGGAAAGTGACCGTGTTGATTATAATCGCTAACCTTCGATTTTGGTTCGCGTAAATTGAGGTGATCACAAACGGATGACTGAAGAGAGAAGCACGGACGTAAAAGTCAGTGACATAGCCCGGGTTACCGACGCTGATTTGAGTGGCGACGGCAGTGCCGTCGTGAGCGATGTTACCCATGACTCGCGGCAGGCGAAGGCAGGCAGTCTGTTCGCCGCCGTTCGGGGCGAGTTGTTTGACGCGCACAAATTTGTTCAGCAGGTCATGGGGCAGGGGGCCACCGGCGTAATTTCTGAGCAGGCGCGTCCGGCCGATTTTGATGGCGTTTGGCTGCAAGTCGAAAACGTTCGTCGCGCGATGGCCGTCGCCGCTGCCGAAGTTCATCACTATCCGTCGCGCGAGCTTAAACTTGCGGGCATCACCGGAACGAATGGCAAGACTACCTGCGCCTATTTGATTGCTTCCATTCCCGAGGCGGCCGGCGAACCGGTCGCGATGACGGGCACGGTCGAATACCGTTTGGGCAAAGAGAGAAAGAAGGCCGGGCGGACAACGCCGGAAGCCCCTGACATGCAACGTCTTTTGCGTCAGGCGGTGGGCATAGGTTGCCGGACGGCGGTGATGGAATGCTCTTCACAGGCGATGGATTTTCATCGCTGCGATGAGTTGCATTACGAGGTTGCCGTCTTCACCAACCTTACGCGCGATCACCTCGACTATCACAAGACGATGGAGAATTACTGGTTCGCTAAACAACGTCTGTTTGATGGCCGGCTGGGATCAAAGCCCGGGACTTCGGTCATCAACGTTGACGATCCTTACGGAATCGAGCTCGCCAACCGGCTGGAGCAGGAAGGAATGCGGGTGGTGCGCTACGCCTTGAAAGCCGGCGCTGACATTACAGCCCATGATCCTGAATTCTCTTTATCGGGTATGGAGTTTCGCCTGCGCACGCCCGACGCCGAGATCGATTTTCATTCTCCCTTGGTCGGACCGCCGCACGTTTACAACACTCTGGCCGCGGTAGCCAGTGGATTGGCCCTGGGCTACAGCCTCGAAGTGATTACGACGGCCCTCGAGAAATGCACCGGAGCGCCCGGGCGATTTGAACGCGTGCCCCATAATGGTGACTTTGCGGTAGTCGTTGACTATGCGCACAGTGACGACGCGCTTTTGAATGTTTTGAGAGCAGCGCGGGACGTTACCAAAGGACGAATCATCACGCTGTTTGGCTGTGGCGGTGATCGAGATAGATCGAAGCGTGCGCCGATGGGCGAAGCGGCGGGCTCGTTGAGCGACGTAGTGATTCTGACTTCCGACAATCCGCGCACTGAAGATCCAAACCAAATACTTGCTGATGCCGAGACCGGCATTCAAAAGACCGGCAAGCCTTACGAGAAGATCGCCGATCGTCGCGAGGCGATCTTTCACGCCATCGCGCAGGCGCGCAGCAACGATCTGGTCCTGATTGCGGGCAAGGGCCACGAAGACTATCAAATCATCGGCCGCGAAGTCTTTCACTTCGACGACAAGGAAGTCGCGCGGGAAGCTCTGGACAATCAGTTGCGTTAGCGCTTTTTTCGAGTGCATTCGCAAGCGCTGCACCCCTGACTGGAGCGCAAGCGTCCCGCTTGCCTCGGGATCTCGGATTTCGCTGAATGCAAGCGAGGACGCTCGCGCTCCAGTCGTCGTCGCTAGCCGGCGCGCCCAAAATATTAGCAACGTAAACCCTTAACTATGGCAATGAGCAAAGCGCAAGCTTCCCCAAGGCCTGGTCCGCGGCATCCGCAAATGGGACCTCGTCGCCGTGACTATCAACGGCATCATCGGCGCAGGCATTTTCGGATTGCCGTCAAAGGTCTATGGGCTAATTGGCGGCTATAGCTTGATCGCATTCGTGGTTTGTGCCCTGGTAGTAATGCTGATCATCCTCTGTTTTGCTGAGGTCGGCAGCCGCTTTGACGAAACGGGTGGACCTTACCTGTATGCTCGCGAGACCTTTGGCTCAGCAGTCGCGTTTGAAGTGGGTTGGTTGATTTGGCTGGCGCGGCTGACGGCCTTTGCGGCGAACTGCAATCTGATGGTCAGCTACCTCGGGTTCTTTGGCCGGCTGCAAGTTCGGGTTGGCTGCGGGCTCTGATCATCGTCGCCGTCGTGTTGGCTTTGACGCTCTTGAATGTGCTGGGCGTTCGGCAGGCAGCGATCGCCAGCAACATCTTCACGATCGGTAAGCTCGTGCCGATGCTCATCTTCATCGCCGTCGGACTGTTTTTTCTTAATCCAAAGGCGTATGCGTTAGGACCGCGCCCTTCAACTGGAGCCTTCTCTCAGTCGGTCCTGTTCCTGCTTTATGCGTTCACCGGATTTGAAATGGCCGTGATTCCAGCCGGCGAGATTCGCGATCCGCAGAAACATCTGCCTCGCGCCCTGCTGATCGCAATGGGGGTCATCGCGTCAACTTATATCCTGATTCAAGGTGGTATGTATCGGGACGCTGCCTGATCTCGCAAAATCAACCAAGCCACTGGCCGATGCCGGGTTCAGTTTTATGGGCACAGCCGGCGCCGCAATCATTTCTGCCGGCGCGATCATTTCGGTCGCCGGCAACCTCAACATCACCGTCCTGTCGGCGTCGCGGGTGCCGTTTGCGATCGCTGAACAGAAACAGTTGCCGGCGTTTTTCGCGCGCGTCCATAAGCGGTTCTTCACGCCGTACCTTTCGATAATTGCGACGACCGCCTTGATGCTGGTCTTAACGCTCAAGAGTTCTTTCGTCGCGGCGCTCACGGTCAGCACAATCGCGCGTCTGGTTGCTTACGCGGTGACATGTGCAGCGTTGCCGGTGTTGCGGCGCCGCGGAGACGTGCCGGCGGCACAATTCAGGTTGCCGGGCGGATCGATCATTGCGATTGCGGCTCTGATTCTGGCCGCTTGGTTACTTCTCAACAGCACTCTGTACGAAGCAATTGCGACGACGATTGCGGCGGCGGTGGGATTTGGGATTCTATCTTATTTATCGGCTCTTTCCCTCTCCCTTGGGAGAGGGCAGGGTGAGGGACATAGTTAGACATCGCTAAAACCCTCACCCAGAGAGAGAGACGCCTCTTCATAAACCACCCGCCCATCCATAATTGTCATTACGACCTTCACCTTATCAATCTCGTTCGGATCGATCTTGAAGATGTTGCGTGAGAGGATCACTAGATCGGCCAACTTGCCGGGAGCGATCGTGCCTTTCTCGTGCTCCTGAAATTCAGCATACGCCGAGCCGACCGTGTACGCGCGGACAGCCTCGTCCACCGAAGTTTTCTGCTCGGGAATCCAGCCCGCCGGGCGTTTGCCGTCGAGTGTGCGACGAGTGACCGCCGCATAGATGGTCAGCAGCGGATCGAGCGGCGCCACAGTCCAGTCCGTTCCGAGCGCCAGTGTTGCCCCCGCGTCGTGCAGCGAACGAAACGCGTATGTCGTCTGCGCGCGTTCCGGTCCGATCCGCCGCTCAGCCCACCGTCCGTCATCGATTGCATGATAAGGCTGCATTGAGGCAATTACTTTGTGGCGCGCGAAGCGAGTAATGTCCTGTGCCCTCAGGTGCTGGGCATGTTCAATCCGAAAGCGTCGATCGCGATCGCCATGTTCTTCCTCAACCTGTTCGTAGATTGAAAGGATCTCGTCGTTCGCTCGATCGCCAATGGCGTGAATCAGCACTTGCAGTCCGGCGCGATCCGCGCCGCGCACACGTTCAAGCATCACGCCTGCCGGAAACATCTCGTCACTGGGAATTCCGCAGGTGGCCGGCTCGTCCAAATAAGGATCGAAAAAGAGAGCAGTCGTAGATCCGAGACTGCCGTCGGCAAATCCTTTCAACCCGCCGGTACGGAGCATTGCGCTTCCGAAGTGCGCGCGCACTCCTGTCTGCGCGAGAGACTCCCAGTTCGGCAAAGGCCAGACAGCGTAAACTCGTGTCTTCAGTTCGCCCCGATCCAGAAGGGTTTGATAGACACCGACGTCGATGCCGGCGGACATGTCCTGTACGCTGGTCACTCCGAGGCTGGCTGCGTGATTGGTGGCGGCGCGCGCGGCAGAGAGCTTCTCGGCAAAGCTCTTAGCCGGAATTGCTTTCCAGATAAAGCTTTGGGCTGCGTCTTTCAGGATGCCGGTCGGTTCGCCGGTTTTCCGATCGCGCACAATGACGCCGCCGTCGGGATCCTTAGTCGCGCTGGTCAACACCCGCAAGGTTCAGGGCGACGCTGTTCGCCAACGCCATGTGGTAGTCGAGGCGATTCACGAACACGGGAGTGTCGGGAGTGTAGCGGTCAATCAATTCTTTCGCCGGTAGTTGGGCGTTAGGCCAGCTCTCGTGGTCCCAATCACCGCCGGTGATCCAACTTCCGGGCGCGAGCTTCGTCGCGAAATCGCGAATTCGCCGGGCGAACTCTTCCGGTGATTTGGCGTCGCGCAAGTCCACGCTCGACAGTTGAAAGCCTCCGGACATGAAATGCACATGCGCGTCGTTGAATCCGGGAAGCACGAGTTGACTGTTTGCATCGATCGTCCGCGTATCTGTCCCGCTTAGTTTCCTGATCTCATCATTCGAGCCCACGGCGATGACGCGGTTGCCGAGTATGGCGACGGCCTGGGCAATTGGTTGATTCGATCCATCGTGTGGACCGTCGCATTGAGATGATCAGGTCAGCGGACAGCATAGGTTTGGAGTCGTCAGAACCGGGAGCGGTAGCGACCGGATCACGGTCAGTTAAGATTGGCCGCAGGTAAGTCATTTGCCGCGACGCCTGCGATGATCCCGTCGCTATGCTCCGGGTTCTGACACGCGTCGGCGTAGTGTATCATCGCGTAAATAGCTGCGATAGATCTGCATGGCAACCAGCGAAGCAACAAATCGAAACGCACGACGATCTCATTGAAGAGTTGGCGGAGACTCGTCGGCGACGAAGGCGTCCTTTCAGAGCCCGAAGAGCTTCTGGTTTACGAATGCGATGGCCTGCCGCAGCATAAACATCCGCCGCGGGCCGTAGTTTTTCCCACCTCCACCGAGGAAGTTTCCGAAGTTCTAAAGCTGCTTTCGCAGCGAGGCGTCAGCTTCGCGCCGAGGGCGCCGGCACCGGGCTATCCGGCGGTGCGCTGGCGATCGGCCGCGGCGTGGTCATCGAGCTGGCGCGGATGCGCGGATTCTCAACGTCGATCCAGAGAATCGAACTCGCGGTGGTCCAGACCGGGTTAGTTAACGCACAGCTTTCGCGCGCGGTATCGTCCTACGGCCTCTACTACGCTCCCGATCCGTCCAGCCAACCGTCATGCACGATTGGAGGAAACATCGCTGAGAACGCCGGCGGCATTCACTGCCTGAAATATGGAACGACGACCGATCACATTCTGGGCGCGCGCGTGGTTTTGTCCGACGGGTCGATCGTTGATCTCAACGGCAATTTACCCGGTTACGATCTTGCTGGGAGTGTTTGTCGGATCAGAGGGGACGTTTGGCGTGGCGACTGAAGCCACGGTGCGGTTGCTGCCGATTCCGCCGGCGATTCGCACGCTGCTGGCTGATTTCATGGACGTTGGCGACGCCAGCCGCGCCGTCTCGGCAATCATAGCGGCGGGAATGCTGCCGGCAGCTTTGGAAATGATGGACAACGAAATCATTCGCGCCGTCGAAGCCAGCGTCTTCACCGCCGGCTTGCCGGTTGATGCGCAGGCCGTTTTGCTGGTCGAGCTTGATGGCATCGAAGCCGGCATCGACGATGACGCCGAGAAGGTCGGAGGCAATTCTACGCGAACACGGCGCCCGTTCGGTCCGCCGCGCCGACGACGAAAACGAAAGAAAGAAGTTGTGGGCCGCGCGCAAAGGGGCGTTTGGCGCCGTCGGACGTCTGAGTCCGGATATTATGATTCAGGATGCGGTGGTGCCGCGCTCGCGTCTGCCGGAGGTGCTGGCGGAAACCTATCGCATCAGCGCTCAATACCAAATCAAACTGGCCAACGTTTTTCACGCAGGTGACGGCAACCTGCATCCATTGATCTGTTTTGACCTTCGGCGCGGCGACGATCTCGAGCGGGTGCGCCAGGCCGGCCGCGAGATCATGGAAACGTGCGTCCGCGCCGGCGGGTCCATCACCGGTGAGCACGGCGTCGGCCTGGATAAGAGCGGTTACCTGCCTTTGATTTTTTCTGAAGATGACATGGACACGATGCTGCGCGTGCGCGCGGCGTTCGATCCTTCGGGCCTCTGTAATCCCGGAAAGATCATTCCCCTGCCGCGTGGTTGTGGCGAGGGAAGGGCGGTGGCTACGCAAACAGGTGTCAGAACCCGGAGCGGTAGCGACGGGATCACCCGACCAAACTACCAGGTCTTCGTCGCGGTCAAACGCGACTTCCGTTACCACGCGACTTGCCGAGCGAATGAACGAAGTTCGGCTGACAAATGAAATCAAACAAATTGTTGATGTGCCAAATGTTAAGAAGCTAATCGACAACGGCACGATCGGCGGGACCGAATTTGCGGCCGACAATCGCCGGGCGCTCGTCATTACTCCCGAGACCGCGCTGCAGGTTTCAGAGATATTAGACCTGGCGCAGCGCGAAGGACTTTCGGTTGTTCCGGCCGGAAATCTTTCATGGGTTGACGCCGGCAACCGGGTGACGGACGTCGATTTGATTCTCAGCACGCGGCGAATGGCGAAAATGATTCGACACGAACCCGCCGATCTAGTGGCCACTGCGGAAGCGGGCATCACGCTTGAACGATTTTCAACGCCAACTCGCCGAACGTGGACAATGGCTGCCGGTAGATCCTCCCGATGACGGGACGGCGACGTTGGGTGGGATCGTGGCGTACTGGTCTCGAGTGGCCCGCTAACAGCCGGCTACGGCGCTCTGCGGTCGTTCGTCATCGGCTTGCGGGCGGTGCTTGCCGACGGTCGTTCGATCAAAGCTGGCGGTAAGGTAGTAAAGAACGTTGCGGGATATGATCTCTGCAAACCTATTTACCGGCAGTTGGGGTAGTCTGGGCGTGATCACGGAAGTTACCTTTAAGCTGCGGCCGCTGCCGGCCGAGAACCGAACGATTGCGGTCTCTGGAACGCTGCAGTCATTAATCCAAACGGGCCGCCGGATAGCTAGTCAATTCTCGGCCGTGGCGGTTGAACTGCTTTCATCGCGGCTGGCTGCAAATCTCGCGATGGGCGCGAAGCCAGGCGGTTGCGGCTTGCTGATCAGATTCGCCGGCTCGCCGCGCGCGTGGTTACGCAGACGGCGCAGGCGCTAAAGCTGCTGCGCGATGCCGGCTTGCATTGTGAAACCCATGATGACGATCTCCTTTGTGGCAGAGTTTAAGCTCGGCGTCCTGCCAAACGGCTCGAGACATTAGCTGGCGCGCTTCCTTGCGGCCGACTGAGCTGCCGGCGTTCTTGAGCGATGTTTCAGAACTGGAAAATGACGAAGCTTCGCACGTTCAACTTCAATGGCAGGCGGGTTTGAGCGATGGACGATTGCGCGCCTTCGCGCGGCACGCCGGTGTATCCGGGCGAAACGGTTCGCGCACTGGACCGGATACGGCAAAGAGCAGAAAATCTCGGTGGTAATCTGGTTGTTGAGAAGGCGCCCCTGGAAATCAAAACTGAAATTGATTGTTGGGGAAGTGCAGGCTCAGCGGCAGAATTGATGAAGCGCGTGAAGTATCAGCTCGATCCTGAAAACGTCTTGTCGCCGGGAAGAATGTTGGCGTGATAATTTTCCAAATTAATGGGGTAAGTTCAGTTGACAGTCGTCCCGTTAGGGACGAAATAATTTCTAGCGCCAGCATGCTCCCTGCTTTATTGATTTATTACCGGAGCGGTTCTATAAACATGTCGCTCCTAACGGAGCGAGGAGATACTCTCTTTTGCCGATGCATCGCGGCGCGTGAGGACTTGGTTGAAGATGCTTGAGGGCTTTCTAATGAAAACGATGACTTGCCGATTCTATCCGGCTGATTTCGACGACTATTCTCTGCGCTGCGGTGATGGCGCCGGTGCTGTTTCAGACGCCTGTGCAAGTTACTACGCTGGCCGCATCACGGGAACCCGTGCGCGCGCGCCATGGCGTGGTCGCTTCGACCAACGAGGTTAGCCTCGAAAGTTGGCATTGATATCATGAAGCGCGGCGGCAACGCTGTGGATGCGGCGATCGCGGTCGCGTTTGCGCTCGCGGTGACGCATCCAGCCGCGGGGAACCTGGGCGGCGGCGGTTTCATGATGATTCGTTTGAAGAACGGCCGCTCGACCGCGATTGACTATCGCGAGATGGCCCCCGCCGCGGCCACCCGAAATATCTATCTCGACAAGAACGGAAAGGTAATTGCTGGCGACGGCGGATCGATCGTCGGGTATCGAGCTGCCGGCGTCCCCGGAACTGTACGCGGGATGGAACTCGCTCTGAAGAAATACGGTTCGGGCAAACTTTCGTGGTCGCAATTGGTTGAGCCGGCCCGCCAGCTGGCAGCAAATGGCTTTACCGTAACTCGATCGCTGGCGCGCTCGCTGCGCGGCCGGCGAGAGATTACCCGTGGGAACGAAACCATCGATGAAGATATTGAGTATCTCGCAAAATATCCCGAGACGAAACGCATCTATCTTAACAACGGCAACTTCTATAACGAGGGCGACCTTTTTCGACAGCCGGACCTCGCCGCCACTTTCGCGCGCTTGCAGCGTGGCGGTCCAAATGAATTTTATGAAGGTCAGACGGCGCGGATGATCGCCGACGACATGCAACGTAACAAAGGGTTGATGACCCTGAATGATTTGCGCGGCTACGTCGCGAAAGAGCGCGAGCCATTGCATGGCAATTATCGCGGTTACGAAATCATTTCGATGCCGCCACCGTCATCAGGCGGCGCAGTTCTGCTCGAGATGCTCAACATCCTCGAAGGCTACGACCTGAAAAAGATGGACTGGGCGTCGTCCGATCGCTATCACCTGATGACCGAAGCGATGCGCCGCGCGTTTGCTGATCGCGCTGAGTACATGGGCGATACCGATTTCGTGAAGGTGCCGATCGCCGGATTGATCGACAAGAAATACGCGGAACAATTACGCAGCACGATCAGTACCGAGCGCGCGTCGTCCAGCGAGCAGGTCAAAGCGGGGAAGCCGCTTGGCTATGAATCGGAAGAGACGACCCACTTCACAGTGGTTGATGCTGAAGGGAACGCGGTCGCCAACACTTACACCTTAAATAATTCGTACGGCTCGGCAGTGGTCGCCAAAGGCACCGGTATCATCATGAATGACGAGATGGACGACTTTGCCGCCAAGCCAGGCACGCCGAATCTTTATGGTTTGATCCAGGGCGAGCGCAACGCGGTCGCGCCGCGCAAACGGCCCTTGTCCGCGATGACCCCAACATTTGTCCTGCGAAAGGACGGTAGTCTCTGGTTTACCGTCGGCAGTCCCGGTGGTCCGACGATCATCAATACAGTGCTCGACGTGATCACGAACGTGATTGACTACAACATGAACATCCAGCAGGCGATTGACGCGCCGCGCATTCATCATCAATGGCTGCCGGATGAATTGGTCTACGAGCCTTTCGGTTTGTCCGGTGACACCCAACGGGCTTTGACTTCGCGCGGTCACAAGCTGGTGCGCAAGCCACGTTACCTCGGCGATTGCGAAGGCATCATGATTGAAGAGAAGACCGGAATACGCCTCGGCGCGACTGATCCGCGAAGGAGTGATGGGTTGGCGGTGGGTTATTAAAACTCCCGATGTGGCTGGTCGTCCTGATAATCGTGGCCGCAGTTATTATCGCTCGGCAGATCTACAAGCGGTATCACGGGACCAGTCGGAAAGCGCTCGTGCAGGAAAATCCTGCCATTGTTCGTGCTCTTCTGAGCCTGGAACCAAAAGCACTGGATGATCTGTTCACGTTGTATCGGAGCCAGTTCGGAGCCGGAGCCGCACGATACGCGAGACACACTTATAGGAAGTGGAAGACCCAGGAGGTGCATCCCAGCCGAAAGACTTTTCACCGGCTCGCTTTCCACTTGCCAGGCGTCATGACCTTCGATCTGAAATGCGAAGTTCTAAGGGCGCTGCGACGAGAATACTGTGGCCAGAGCCACTATGAGCTGAGCGTGGGATTTGAGGATTGGAAAGAGGCTCTGGCGCCGTTGATAGCAAGTCTCATTCAAAAGTCTTATACAGCAGAGCTCCCGAGCGAAATCGAGCAAAAACTCACCTGGTTGGCAGGTAACGACATCCAAATTGCGAAGGCCATTCTGGCTGCGTCGGAAGCTCAGGAGACCCGGGACGCCGTGGCGTTGTTGCAAAGTGAATTTGAGGGTATAGAGTTGTTACTCGCAGAGTCTGGCGGAAATCGCAGAATCGTTCCCACACTCGATCTGCCACTCGGAACTATTACTCTGAATATCAAGAGGAGCTGGTAATTATGTCGGACGATAGCGAAGATTTAGTGCCCACCGGCCAACCCAACTATTTCCGCTGAAAGCCGAAGACATTATCGATAATGCGTTTCAGAATCTGGATCCCAGGCAGGCCCGGGAAGTAAGTAAAAGGCTGCTGACGAAGCACTGCGCCTCGAAGTTGAAAGACGGAAGAGCCTCGCAGCGGACCGACTCGGCCCAGCAGGAAATCAGAAACGTGATAGAGAACGCGGACCTGTTGGATCAAAGAGGCGGTGACTACAAAATCGATAGTACATTCGAGACCGCCAGCGGCACCACCACCGTGCAAATCACCAGGGCGAAATCCATTACGGTAATGGCGATTGCGGCGGTAGCCGGGATCCTGCTCTTTCTCCTGGGCGATCATTTTCATTATCAAACCGACACTAATCCTGCGAGAGCCCAACCTTGTCTTCTCTCGTAAGGTCCAGGAAGTCAGATAGGATCTCTTCTTCGCTCAACCGCTGGCGACGTATTCCAGCACATCCGTCACCGTCATGCGCGTTCCGCGAATCGTTGGTTTGCTGCTACGTTTCCCTGGCTCGATCGTGATGATCTTGCTATAATCCATGGGCGAATAATAACCAAACGGATTCATCTTGGAAGATAAACTGGTAAGCAACACTTAACAATCGTATCAATGAAATTTGGCGAATTGATTAGGCTGCTTGAGAAAAACGGATTTCAACTCCTGAAGGAGAAAGTCAATCCGTTACTATTCAAAGCCGGGGTATCCTCGGCTAATAAGAGTTGATTTTCATGGCAGCAAAGGAAGTCCCTAAGGGGACTTGTCATGCTATTCTTAAGGCAGCGGGATTAAGGAAAGGTAATTACGGAAATGATTGATCTGAAATACTTCGCTTAATAGTCGAAGCCACCGCAGATCCGAACTTTTTGGATTCTATTCACCAGATCTTGAGGGGTTTACCGGTGTCGGTCACTCAATAGAAGATTGTCTTTACAAAGCTAAATGGGGAATGGAAGAGCATGTCGCACTTCTCAATGAACAAAAACGACCCGTACCCGATATCAATCTGAATCCTACCGTAATTGTGCGAAACGAAGCAGCGCTAGCCCCGGCCGCTTAGCTTCATACAGAAGCATGGCTGCCGACCCATCAAAGCTCTCAACGGTTCTTTCTGCCGAAGAAGAAAAGATTCTCGCCTGTGTTCATTGTGGGCTTTGCCTGGAAGCCTGTCCCACTTACGTCATTACCGGCGATGAGAACGATAGCCCGCGCGGTCGTATTTACCTGATGCGCGCGGTGAAAGAAAAACGCCTCGCGGTTGATTCGCTGGCGTTCGAAACTCATATCGATCGCTGTCTTGGTTGTCGCGCGTGCGAATCAGCCTGTCCGGCGGGTGTCGAGTACGGTCAGTTGCTTGAAGCAGCGCGCTTCGAAATCGTTCAGGGCAAAACAAAACCCACGGGCCTCTACCGTCTGCTGTATTTGGTCCTAAGGCACATCTGGTCTCGCCCCGGAAGATTGCGTGCAGCGTTTGTCTTCGCCCGTCTGATGCGTGATTCGGGCTTTGCGCGGTTGCTCTTAGGACCGGCTTTGCGCGTAGCATCTCGAAACAATTTGAGTTTGGGCTTGAGTTGCTCGAAGGCTCAGGAGGTACGTCGACTGGTATCCGCCGGCGCTCCGAATGCAGGCGCCCGGCTACCGGTGTTCCGGTCATGCTGTTTACGGGATGTGTTAGCGAAGGTCTCTTCAAGAGAGTTAACGAGGCGACCAGGAGAGTGCTGCAAGTAAATGGTTGCGCCGCTCAGGCGCCCGACGCCTGCAAGTCTGCTGCGGTGCTTTGCATGCTCATGCCGGTGACCTCGAAGGTGCGCGCAAGCTGGCGCGTCAAAACGTCGATCGCGTTCAATCAAAACAACGCCCCAATCGTTACCAATGCGAGGTGGCTGCGGCGCGATCGTTAGCTTCATACGGACATCTGCTGGCGGATGATGCCGCCTATACGCAAATGGCCAGGGACTTTGGCGCGCGAGTGCGCGACATCGGCCAGCAACTGGAATTGAATGGTTTCCGTAATGGTTCGTATTCCGGATCCGAGCGCACCACCTATGATGCGTCCTGTCACCTTTACACGGACAACACGGGTCCGCGGCATCAATGAAGATGCTTTGGGCGATTCCGGATTTGAATTTTGCGCCACTTCGAGATAGCGAAGTGTGTTGCGGCGAGGGCCGGTGTTTACAACCTGCTGGAACCGGAGTTGTCTGAGCAGGTTCTGGCTGAAAAAGTTCGCAACATTGAGCAGGCTGGAGCAACCGTGCTGGCAACCGGAAATCCGGGATGTCACATGCAGATCGCCGCGGGTGCTAAGTTGGCCGGATTAAATTTGCGAGTTTGTCATCCGGTTGAACTGCTGGATGAATCTTACCGGCGAGCGGGTTACTACGAATGACGACTTCCTTAATACTGTCTGATCTGTCCAGCGATAATTGAGGCGCGAACATTGAAGCTCTTATCGAGCGCCACGAAGTCCGCCCGCTTTCCTTCTTCGATCGATCCACACTCGTGATCAATTCTAAAAGCCGCGCTGGGTTGGTGGACGCCATTTTTGCTGCCTTGCTCTCAGAAAAACCGAGCGACATCATTGTCCGTACAGCGTCGAGCATCGTGATGACGGAGCCGGCAATAGCGCCGGACGAGTTTTGGGTGCGGCCATTTTTTACGTCGATCGTCTCTCCCCAGATCTGATAATTTCCATCGCCTTTGCCGGTGGCGGCAATGGCGTCACTGATCAGGAGACTCTTTCCGTTGTTTTGTTGCGCAGAATCAATTGCAGGATCGAGCGGTCAACATGGATGCCGTCGGCGATTAAGTCGATGGTTACATCGTCGTGAAGCAAACCCCAGCCCACCGCACCTACCGCGCGGTGGTGCAGCGGCGTCATGGCATTCATAAAGTGTGTCATGTGCCGCGCGCCGGCCTCTTTGGCTTGATCCAGTGTGGCCAGGGTGGCGCGGGTGTGACCTATGGACGTGATCCAGCCGCGTCGATCCAGCTCCTTAACCAAATCGATCCCGCCATCGATTTCCGGGGCCAGCGTCATCATGTGGATCGCGCCAGGGATATTTGTCACCGGCAGTTCGTCGAGATCGGCCGGGCTACGGAAGGTGCGAAAGTGTTCGCGATGCAATGCGCCGCACTGTTCGCTGTTGACGAACGGGCCTTCATAGTGAACGCCAAGAACCCTGGCGTTGTCGGTATTATTCGATGGTTGACGCAGGCATTCGCGGATTGCTTCAAGTGCGTGTTGGTATTGGCCGATGGCCGCCGGCACTAAGGTCGGGAGCCAGGAAGTCACACCCTGTCTCGCCAGAAAATCTGCCATCCGGAGCAGCCCCTCGGTGGTGGCCTCCATCGTGTCAATGCCGACCGCTCCATGAATATGAATGTCGATGAAGCCGGGCCACAGAGTCAGGCCGGCGAGATCGATCACCGCCCCGTTTCTTATCGAGGATGAGGGCGGCTGGGCATCGAAAATGCGCGCAATGCGATCACCTTCAATCAGTACGCTGGATGGCTCGGTTATTCGGTCTGGCAGGACGATGTTGGCGTTACGGAGTAACACGATTTACAGTTTTTCGATTGCGGCCATTCGTGATTTGGCGTTCCACCAAGACCAGGGCCGACATTGTAACATCTTAAATGCGGCTTTCCAGCAATCAAGAGATTCAATATGTAAGAATGCCCGCGACCTTCGCCGCGGGCATTCGATTAAATCAGTTTTGGGGCGCGCGGTTAGAACGAAAGCTTGGCGCCTAACTGAATGGTGCGCGGATCGCGAACCGCGTTGGATTTGTCCGAACGTTGCCGAGGTCACCGCGATCTTGCTGGTCCCCGAGAGGTTCCTGAAGTTTGCGCGGTTGAAAACGTTAAAAGCTTCGGCGCGAAGCTGCAAGCGAACCTTACCCTCTTCCCTGAAATCAATATTCTTGAACAAGGAGAAGTCTACTCGTTTGGTAGGCGGTCCTTGAATGATACCGCATGGCCGCCGGTGCACGCCTAGCGATGTTGGCGACGGGCGGAGCAGTTGGCGTTCTTTCGAAGCAAGCGGTGTTGAACCACTGTTCGAAGGTTTGCGGGCCGCCGACATTTTGGATTACAAGAGACGTTGGCTCGATTGCCGGCAACCAGAGCCGGGATATTGCCGAGGCCTGAAGCGTCAAAG
>ERZ1370068.9828-contig-8577_pt1 | contig 25172 bp, 30 predicted proteins | sample MGYA00561227_ERZ1370068 | MGnify/ENA primary metagenome ERZ1370068 (study PRJEB38410, sample SAMEA6850437) | metagenome | study: Metagenomic assessment of the ecological functions of the soil: analysis of the soil microbiota associated with the...
GTACTTCGTTCAGTTACGTATTGCTAATGGAGCGACAGAAATGGTCAATGACCAACGCGAGTCTGAGGGCGTGCGCCTGGACGGTGTGGCTCGACGTTGCGTGCCTGTTCAGGACGCCTCTGGCGCAACCGTGCGAAGGGGCCAAGGTCGGGTGAACGGGCAGGCCGCCACGAGGCTTGAACCGCCGGCGCTGCGCATTGGAGGGCGAGCTACAAATCCGGCTACCGTTCGGCCGTCAGCATCAAGGTGCGCGCGATGGCGGATCGCCACATCTCGAGCGCAGGCCAGGCTGCTTTACGGACACGCCGCCGCCAACACGGGAAGAGATCGAAGCGCGCCGCACGGAACGCGTGTTCCGCGCCGCGATGACCGCGTCAGGCTCGCCTGACAAACGACCCAGCGGCGCGCACTCCGGAAGATGCAGGGCCGCGACTGACTCGCCGCGGCACGGCACCGCTAAAGCGGTGCCTACTTCTTCTTCGCAGGTGCCGTCGCTGCGCCGGCTTGCCTTCGATCTCGGTCGTTACCATCTTGTAGTAGACCGTGACCCTGTCGCCGACCTTTGGCGCTCCTTGCTGGTGTCTGGCGAGCTCAGATTGCCAGGCTTCCTTCGGCAGCTCTTTCTCGACGGTGAGGCTGCCAGCGTCACCACTTTGACGACGCCGGTAAGCTGGTAGGACTTGCTCGCCGCGTCGGCGACGAACGCCACAAACAGGAGCACATTTGGAGTCAGACTCAAAACGCGCGCATATTACAGAGCTCCTTGTGAAAGCGGTAGTGGGGACCTGGGGACTTGGGGACTGCGGTAGTCGTCTTCCGGTCAGTGCCAGTCCCCAGTCCCTAATCCTGAGTCACCTTCCGGTCTGTTCCCAATATCCCCGCCCGTGGCACCAGTCCCCTGCCGGCCAATTTCGTGTGCGCCAGTCTCGGTGCCGAGGCCGCCCGTCACGCCTTCGGTGACGTCACGCGAGTGGCGTGTTCCGTGCGGTCGTGGCGCGAGACCATGGACTCTGGTCCTGGGCGAAACAACTGAGCCTTTCGATGGGACATGCTCTTCAGTGCCCGGTTTCAGTTGATATCGCCGAGTATGCCAGGGCGGCTCTGATTTTGTTTTTGACATCACATACTCTCGCCAAAATGAGTGGAAGTCAGATGCCATTGAATACGGTCGGCTAAGCCGGACACTACCAGAACAACATCGCTTCGCGGGTGTCCGGCTTTCCCTCTCAGCGGAAGCTCTGGACGGGTAGCCGGACCGCCGGCTGCTGCGCGAGCTCTTCACCCACGACGCGCAGCACCTCGGCAACGCTCCACGCCTGCGCAATACAGCCGCGCGGCGTGTAAAGCGGGCTTCGCGCGTCGAACACTTCGCTGATCGATCCGATGCACGCCTCGTCGAGGTGCGGCACGAAGCCGTCGAGCAGCGCGCGCGCGCCGGCCGCGATCGTCCGGGATAGACCTTCAGCCACGCGTCGACGAACGGACCGACCAGCCAGCCCCACACCGTGCCCTGGTGATAGGCGGCGTCGCGCGCGCGCAGATCGCCGAAATAGCGCGGCTTGTAGTCCGGCGTCGCCGGGCGCCAGCGAGCGCAGGCCGACCGGCGTCAGCAGCCGATCGCGCACGACGTCGCATCACCGGCTCCCAGCGCTCGCGCGTCGAGCACCGGATGCGGCAGCGCGATCGCGAACACCTGGTTCGGCCGGCACGTCGGATCGTCGCCGCCGCCTCGCCGTCGACGACGTCGTAGAGGTAGCCGCCGCTCGGCGTACCAGAAGCGCTCGTTGAACGACGCGCGCGCCTGATCGGCGCGCTCGCGTACGTCGGCGCCGGCGATCGTCGCCGCTCGCTCGCGCCCACCGCTCCATCAGGCGCAGCGCGTTGTACCAGAGCGCGTTGATCTCGACCGCCTTGCCGCGCCGCGGCGTCACGACCCAGTCGTCGACCTTGGCGTCCATCCAGGTGAGCTGATAGCCCGGCGCGCCCTGGCGCAGCAGGCCGTCGCGCCGGATCGACGTCGATGCCGAAGCGCGTGCCGCGCAGATGTGCAGTCGACGATCGTCCTTCAGCGTCGGATAGCAGCAGCGCGAGCGTCAGCCGGTCGCCGCGAGCGCTCGACGTAGCGGTCGAGCGCGTGGAAGAACCACAGCGTGGCGTCGGCGGTGTGATAGAGGCCCTTCGCTTCTCGCCTTCGGGAAACATGTTCGGGATCAGGCCGTCGCGCACGTAGTGCGCGAACGTCCGCAGGATGTAGCCGGCCTCGACGTGCCGGCCGGTCGCGAGCGTCAGCCCCTCGAGGCTGATCATCGTGTCGCGGCCCCAGTCGGTGAACCAGTGATAGCCGGCGATCACCGTGCGCACTTCGTCGCCGTAGCGCGCGCGCGCGCGCGCGTCTCCTCGGTGCGGCCGGCGGGCGTGATGACGAACTGATCGGCGGCGAGCACGAGCTCGGCGGCGCACGCCCTCCGCGCGCTCGGGCGCCGCCTGCGCGAGCAGCCGCCGGCGCCGGCGCGCGCTCGGCGTCGAGCGCGCCGTCGGCTCCAGCACGCTCATCGTCTCCGACGATTCGGTCGACGCGACGAGCGTCGCGCGCGTCGCCTCGGCAGCGTCAGCGCGGAAGTAGCCCGGGCTCCAGAGATCGCCGCGCGCCTGGTAGCCGCGGCTCTCCTCGACCGGATAGAGCACGTTGTCGATCCGCTTTCGCTTCGAGCGTGAACGTCGCGTCGTCGCCGCACAGCTTCAGCCGCAGCGGCGGCAGCGCGCTGCCGGCGAGCGCAGATCTCGTAACTGTCGCCGACCGCGCGGAACTCGTACGGCCAGCCGAGCGGCTCGCTGACCGGCGCTTCCTGCGCGCGGAAATTCACCGACGGCCGCAGCGCGAGCTCGACGCGATCCGGCGCCCGACGACGCAGCTCGTACATCACGTGCACGGTGTTCTGCATGTGCGGCAGGAACACGCGCTTCTCGATGACGCATGCCTTCCACGTCGTAGCGCCAGACCGGCAGGCCGGCCTCGAGCCGGAACTCCGACGAGATAGCCGGTGCCGTGCGCGTCGGGTGCGTCGCCCGTGCGTTCGCGGCCGCCGATCTCGATCCGTCGGCCGTCCGCGAAGCGCACCTGCTCGGCGACGTGGCTGAGCATCACGGTGCGGCCGAGCGGCGCCGGCAGCGCCGCGATCAGCACGCCGTGATAGCGCCGCGTGATCGACGCCGGCGACGGTGCCCGACGCGTAGCCGCCGAGGCCGTTGGTGACCAGCCACTCGCGCGTGACCAGCGCCTCGGGATCGCGTCGGATCCGGCGGCGGCCACGGGATGTCGGCGGATCGGTTCGGTCATGCGCGTGGTCGCTCAGACGCGTGCGGCGCGACTCGGCGACAGTCGGCCGCAGCGACGCGGCGGGCCGGGCGCGAGCACCAGCGGCGCATTCAGCCGGGAATCAGCCAGCCGCCGTCCGGCCAGACATCCGGCGTGCCGCCGCCGCCGTAGCGCGGATCCTCGCTCGACCAGCGGAGCGTCCAGTCGGCGCCGGCCGGCGGCGCGAGCAGCGGCTCGGCGAACGACGTCCGCGTCGAGATCGGCGCCCGAGGTTGACGATCAGCACGCGGTCGTCGGCGTGGTCGGGCGTGAAGAAGCGCAGCGCGAACGCCGATGCGCGACAGCACGGCGCCGTCGACGCCGCCCGGCTCGCTGCGCGCGGAACGCGGCGTCGTCGCGCCGCAGCCGCAGCAGATCGACGTGCAGCGCGTAGCGCCGGCGCGTGCGCGTCGCGCTCGCCGAGATCGAGCTTGCAGCGCTCGAACGTCGCGCGCGATCGCCGGGATCGGCGAGCGCGCCTGGCGCTCGACAGTCGACGATGCTCGGAAACTGCGTCAGGAACTCGCGCGCGGCCGCTGCGCACGGCCGCGCGCGAGCTCGCGCTCGTAAGTCGGCGAAGATAGAGGAACGGCGCCGACGCCGCAGAACTCCTGGCCCTGAAACAGCATCGGCGTGCCCGGCACCGAGCAGCAGCAGCGCCGTCATCGCGCGCCAGCGTCCCGGGCTCGTCAGCGCGTGGCCGCGCACGCCGCGCGCGGAGTTGGCGACCTGATCGTGGTTCTGGAGGAACGTCGACGAACGCCGGCGGCGGCAGGTCCCAGCGCCGGCGTGCCGCGCGCGCTCGCGCTGCCAGTGGTAGTGCTGCCCCTGAAACAGGTAGCCGTACTTCGCGGCCGAGACGAACTCCTGCGGCTCGCCGCGCGTGTCGCGTGTAGTAGGCCTCGCGGCGGCCGGTCAGCGCGACCATCGCGCTGTGATGGAAGTCGTCGTTCCACAGCGCGTCGAGGCCGTAGCCGCCCTCGCTCGGCCGGCCGCACCAGCCGCGTGTCCTGCGGCTCGTTCTCGGCGACGACGATCGATGCGACCGCGCGCCGCGCCGCTCGCGCGCGCGCCGCGCCGATCGCGGCGAGGATGTGCTCCGGCGACTCGTCGAAGATCTGCTGCGTCGCGTCGAGCCGCAGGCCGTCGAGATGAAACTCGTCGATCCAGTAGCCGGCGTTGGCGACGAAGAACTCGCGCACCGGCGCCGGCGTCGGCGCCGTCGAAGTTGATCGCGTCGCCCCACTCGTTGTCGTAGCGGTCGGTGAAGTAGTGCCGGCGAGAACGCGCGCAGGTAGTTGCCGTCGGGCCGAGGTGGTTGTAGACGACGTCGAGGATGACGCCGATGCCCGACGCGCGTGCGCGCGCGTCGACGAAGCGGCGGAAATCGTCGGGCGTGCCGTAGAGCTGCGTCGGCGCGAAGAGGTCGACGCCGTCGTAGCCCCAGCCGAACCGCCCGTCGAACTCGGCGACCGGCATCACCTCGATCAGCGTGATGCCGACGCGCGCCAGCTCCGCGCAGCTCGCGCGCGGCCGCCGCCCACGTGCCGTCGCGCGTGAACGTGCCGACGTGCAGCTCGTAGACGACCTGGCCGTCGAGCGCGACGCCGCGCCACGTCGCGTCGGTCCACGTGAAACGCGCGCGGATCGACGACCTCCGACGGACCGTGCGGACCTTCCGGCTGAAATCGCGACGCCGGATCCGGATAGAGCGTCTCGTCGTCGTCGAGCCGGAACTGGTAGCGATCGCCGGCGGCGCGGCGATCGTCGCCGCTGAAGTACCCGGTCGCCGCTTCGCGGCTCAAGCGGTCGACGCGTCGCCCGTCGACGACGACCGCGACCCGCGGCGCGCGCGGCGCCCAGACGCGGAACGTGCGCGGCCGTCGCCGAGATACTCGGCGCCGATCGGGAGACGGCGTCGCACGGACGCCGGCGAACGCGTGAAGAGACAGTCGCTGAGCCGACCGAGCACCGCATGAGGTGCACGAACATGCGCTCGCGGCGCGCCATCGGCAGCCAGCGCCGTCAATGCGCGCTCGACACGAGCTCGGCTGCCGGCGCCGTCAGCTCAACTTCTGCGGCTTGTTCGTGTCGAGCACCTGACGCACCTTGCGCGCAAACGTCTCGGGCGTGAACGGTTTCTGCAAGAACGACGCGCCCGGTGTCAGCTGCGCGATGCATCAGCGCATGATCGGTGTAGCCGGACATGAACAGGACCTTCATCGTCGGCCGCACCGCCGACAGTCGCTCGGCCAGCTCGCGGCCGCTCATGTGCGGCATCACGACGTCGGTGATCATCAGGTGGATCGTCGTCGGGGTGACGCTCGGCGACGCGCAGCGCATCGACGCCGTGCCGCGCCTCGAGCACGACGTAGCCGTGCCGGCGCAGCACCTCGCGCGCGAGCGCCCGCACGGCGTCCTCGTCCTCGACGAGCAGCACCGTTTCCCAGCCCGCTTCGCGACGTCGCTCGCCGCTCGCGATCCGCGCGCCGGCGCCGACGCGACTCCGCCGGCGGCAGATACACCTTGAACGCCGTGCCGTGGCCCGGCTCGCTGTAGACCCAGATGTAGCCGCCGCTCTGCTTGACGATGCCGTACACGGTCGCCAGGCCGAGGCCGCGTGCCCTTGCCCTGCTCCTTGGTGGTGAAGAACGGCTCGAAGATGCGCGCGCTGCGTCGCCGCGTCCATGCCGACGCCGGTGTCGCTGACCGCGAGCATCACGTAGCGGCCCGGCATGCACCGTCGACGTGCGTCGCCGCGTAGCCGTCGTCGAGCTCGACGTTCGCGGTCTCGATCGTCAGCCGTCCGCCGTCGGCATCGCGTCGCGCGCGTTGACCGCGAGGTTGACGAGCACCTGTTCGATCTGACGCGGGATCGACGCTCGACCGGCCGCAGATCCGGCGCGAGCGCGGTGACGAGCTCGACGTCCTCGCCGATCAGCCGGCGCAGCAGCTTCTCGAGCTGCCGCGACGAGCGTCGTTGATGTCGACGATCTGCGGCTGCAGCATCTGCCGGCGGCTGAACGCGAGCAGCTGCCGCGTGAGCGCGGCCGCGCGCTCGCCGGCCGACCGGATCTCCTCGAGGTCGCGCGCGCAGCGGATCGTCCGGCGGCAGCGTCGTCGAGCATCAGGTCGCAGTAGCCGAGGATCGCCGTGAGCAGGTTGTTGAAGTCGTGCGCGACGCCGCCGGCGAGCTGGCCGACCGCCTCCATCTTCTGCGCCTGGCGCAGCTGCTCTTCGAGCCGGCGCCGCTCGGTGATGTCGCGCGCGTTGATGACGATGCGCGCCGACCGACGGATCGTCGAGGCGGTTGACGCCGACGCCTTCCATGATCCGCCACGTGCCGTCGGCGTGGCGGAAGCGCACCTCCGCGGCGATCGGCTGTCGCCGGGTGACCGAGCGTCTCGGCCATGCGCGGCGCCGACCAGCTCGCGATCGTCGGGATGAAGGAAATCGAAGATCGACCGGCCGACCATCTGTCGGGCGGCTCCAGCCGAGATGACGCTGCGACGATGGCGTCGATGTAGGTGACGCGGCCTTCGGCGTCGATCAGCAGCAGCGCGTCGGAGCTGTTCTCGACCAGCGCGCGAAAGCGCTCTTCGCTGGCGCGCAGCGCCGCCTCGGCCTGCCGCCGCTGCTGCTCCTCGGCGTGCAGCGCCAGCGCATGGCGGATCGTCCGCTCGAGCGCCTCGACCGGTGAGGTTGGTCTTGCTGAGATAGTCGGCCGCGCCGGCCTTCATCGCCTCGACGGCGACTTCTTCCGCGCCGCGGCTGGTGAGCACGACGACCGGCGTCGTCGATGCCGCGCTGCGCGGATCTCGCGCAGCAGGCTCGAGGCCGTCGCGCGCGCCGAGCCAGTAGTCGAAGAACGCGACGTCGAACGGCTGCGGCGGTCAGCGCGCTGCAGCGCCTCGTCGTAGCGAGCCGGCGATCTCGCATCGCGGCGTCGGCCACGCTGTCGCTCGAGCGCAGGAACTCCACGACCATCTGCGCGTGCTCGAGCGCATCGTCGACGACGAGGACGCGGATCGGCTCGGCCATCGTAGCGTGCTCATGCGGCGAAAGATGCCGGCGATCTTACCGCCGAGGCCGCGAAAAAATCCGTCGATCGCGCGCGACGCGCGCTGTTTCAGCGATGCCGCGATGGATCGGACAGAGCGCGGACGGCACCGTGTCGCCGTCCTTGAAGATACTCGGTGTAGACCGGACAGCCGTCGACCGGCCGCAGATACGACACGCTGCAGAGCTCTTCGCCGTGGACGCCGGCGGGCACCGCGAAGTCGCGCGCCGGCAGCTGGCGCGCGGTCGCGCTTCATGAAGTCGGCCCAGATCGGCAGCGCGACGCGCGCGCCGTACGCGTCGCGGCCGATCGGCGCCGGCTGATCGAAGCCGACCCAGACGCCGACGACGACCGACGACGAGAAGCCGACGAACCAGGCGTCGCGATAGTCGTCGGTCGTGCCGGTCTTGCCGCCGACCGGCCCGCGGACGCCGAGCGCGCGCGCCGGCGCGCCGGTGCCGCGCTCGACGACGTCGCGCAGCATGCTGATCATCTGAAACGCGACCGGCGCGGCTGATGAGCTGCGTCGCGCTCGACCGGTCGATCGAACACCTGCGCGCCGCTCGGCGTCGAACACGCTGATGATGCCGCGCGGCCGCGACGACCTCGCCGCCGCCGGGAAACATCGTGTAGGCGGCGGTGAGATCGAGCGGCGAGACGAGCGCCGGTGCCGAGCGCCAGCGACGGCACGTCGGGCAGATCGCTCAGCCCGGCGTCGCCGGCGAGCCGCAGCACCGCGCGCGATGCCGACGCGCTGCTGCAGATCGGCGGCGGCCGGCGTTGTTCGATTCGAGCAGCGCGGCGCGCAGCGTCAGCGCGTCCGGCTGCTCGCCGCTCGGCGCTGCGCGGACTCCACTCGGGATCGCCCGGCGCCGACGACGTGTCGCAGGTTCGACAGCACCGAGACCGGCGAGTAGCCCGTGCGCGAGCGCCGCCGCGTAGACGAACGGCTTGAACGCCGATCCCGGCTGGCGGCGGCTGCGCGACGGCGCGGTTGAACGTGCTGCGCGCGTAGTTGCGCGCCGCCGACCATCGCGAGGATGTCGCCGGTCGCCGGATCGATCGCGACGAGCGCCGCCTCGAGTCCGGGCGGTTGCAGCCGCGTCGAGCCCGCGCGCGACCGCGCGCTCGGCGGCGTCCTGCACCGACGGCAGGAACGTCGTGTGCACCTGCCAGTCGGGCGGATGGTCGCCGCCGAACTCGTTGCGGAACTGCTGGCGCAGATAACTCCTTCGCCCAGCCGGCGCGCGCGTCGCTCGGCTGGCGGTACGGCTGGATGCGCGGCCGCACGCGCGCGCGCCGCCTCCTCCTGCGCCGCCGTGATGAACCCCTGCTCGCGCATCTGCGCCGAGCACGAGATGGCTGCGCTCGAGCGCGCCGTCGTAGTTCGACCACGGCGACAGCGCCGACGGCGCGCGGATCAGCCCGGCGATCAGCGCCGCCTCCGGCAGCGTGAGCGCGCTGCGCCGGCTTGCGGAACAGATGCTCCGACATCGTCTCGACGCCGTAGACGCCGGCGCTCAGGTAGACGCGATTCAGATAGAGCTCGAGGATCTGCTTCTTGGTGAGCTGCGCTTCGATCAGCAGCGCGATCGCCGGCTTCCTTGATCTTGCGGCCGTAGGTGCGGACGTTCGACAGGAAGAGCGTGCGCGCGAGCTGCTGCGTCAGCGTGCTGCCGCCTTCGACGCGCCCGCCGCCGCGGACGTCGCGGACGACGGCGCGCGCCGAGGCCGATCGGATCGATGCCGGGATGGTGGTAGAAGCGGCGATCCTCGACGGCGACGACGGCGTGCTGCAGGTCGGCGGCGATCTCGTCGAGCGCGACGTCGTGCCGCTGCTCGTCGAGCCGGAACCACGGCTGGCCGTCGGCGCCGTAGAACACCGTGTCGCCGATGCCGCGCGTCAGCCGGTGGACGCGCGACGGCGTAGCGCGACAGCCACACGCCGAGACGCGGCGCCGCCGACGACGAGCGCCAGCGAGCAGCGCCAGCGCGATCCAGTCGGTCCAGCCGGCGCGGGCGCAGCAGGTTCAGCGGTCGTCTCCCTCGTCTGACCGTCAGCTTCCGCCGTCGCGCGTCGGCTCCGTGTCGCTTCAGCAGCGCGTAGACCAGCGCGACGCCGAAGATCACGACGATCAGGCCGAGCGAGAGCCACTTCGGGACCTCGAAGCGCGATGTAGCCCTCGGCGTGCAGGTACTCGATCAGCAGCTTGACGCCGACCCACGCGATGATGACGAACGCGCCGTCGACCAGCGGCGGATAGCGCTCGACCAGCGCGAGCAGCTTGCCGATGACCAGCCGCATCATCGACGATGCCGAGGATGCCGCCGGTCAGGATCACCCAGAGCTTCGGCGACATCGCGACCGCGACGAGGATCGAGTCGATCGCGAACACGATGTCGGTGAGCTCGACCTTCACGACCGTCGCCCAGAACGCGCGTCAGCCCCAGCCACGGCTGCGCCTTGCGGCGGCGTGCGGCGATCCTCGCCGTCGCCGCCGCCGCCGAAGTGGCGATAGACGAGATACAGCAGATAGCCGGCGCCGACCAGCTTCACCCAGCCGAGCTGGATCAGGTAGACGCGCCAGCAGCGTCGCGATCGCGCGGAACGCGAACGCGCCGACGATGCCGTAGCGCAGCGCCTTCTGCTGCTGCGCGCTTCGGGCAGGCCGAGCACGAGGACGGCGAGGACCATCGCGTTGTCGGCGCTCGAGCAGACCTTCGAGCGCGACCAGCAGGCGCGATGGTGACGAAGTCGGACGGCTGCGAACATCGATGCGGGCATCCTCGGCCAGCATACTACTGCTGACTTGACACGCGCCGTATCAAGTCCTATATTCGGATCGGCGCAACTTTGATGCACATGGCGATCAGGATCTCTATCTTCATCAGCGTCGCCGCGCGGATGCTCGGCATGCATCCGCAGACGCTGCGCAAGTACGAGCGGCTCGGGTCTGGTGCAGCCGACGCGCACGATCGGCAGCATGCGGCTCTACTCGCGCGACGAGCTCGAGCGGCTCAAGCTCATCAAACGGCTCGTCGACGACGGCGGGCATCAACCTCGCCGGCGTGCAGCGGCTGCTGTCGATCGCCGACGTCGTCCAGCGGCTGCGGCCGCTGATGCGCGACGAGGCGCTGTCGACGCGCGACGCCGGCGCCGGCTCGCCCAGGAACTCGACGAGCTGAGCCGCATGCTCGGCTTCGACTACGACGCGCATGGATTTCAAGGACTACTACTCGACGCTCGGCGTGGCGAAGACCGCGACCGAGAAGGAAATCAAGCAGGCCTACCGCAAGCTGGCGCGCAAGCACCATCCCGACGTCAACCCGGGCGACAAGTCGGCCGAGGCGCGCTTCAAGGAGATCAACGAGGCGTACGAGGTGCTCGGCGATCCGGACGAAGCGCAAGAAATACGACGAGCTCGGCGCGAACTGGCGCGCATGCACGAGCAGGCCGGCGCGGCGGCGGCGGGTTCGATCCGGCCAGTTCGGCGGCGGCATGCGGTGCGCCGGCTCCCAGCGGCGGCGGCTTCCGCACGATGACCGAGGACGAGATGCACGAGATGTTCGGCGGACGCGCAATCCGTTCTCGGACTTCTTCCAGACGTTCTTCGGCGGCGGCGGCCGGCGGTCGAGGCGCAGGGACGCGCGCGCGGCGCGCGGCGCGCCGCGCGCGCCCGCGCCGGGCCGCGACATCGAGCACGAGATCGAGCTCGGCGCTCGAGGACGCCTACCACGGCGCGATGCGGCGCTTCTCGATGCAGCACGACGGCCAGGCGCGCACGGTCGACGTGCGCATTCCGGCCGGCGTCGGCGACGGATCGCGCGTCCGCGTCGCCGGCGAAGGCGAACACGGGTCCGGCGGCGCGCAGGCCGGCGATCTGTATCTGCGCATCCGGCTCGCGCCGCATCCGCAGTTCGAGCGCAAGGGCCGCGACCTCTACACGCAGCGTGCCGATCCCGCTGACGACCGCGGTGCTCGGCGGCGAGGCCGACGTGCCGACGCTCGGCGGCAAGTCGCTGCGGCTGAAGATTCCGCCGACGACGCAGAACGGCGCAGGTGTTCCGGCTGAAGGGCCACGGCATGCCGGTCGCCGGCAAGCCGGACGAGCACGGCGATCTCTACGCCACGGTCGACGTGCAGCTGCCGCGCGAGCTGACGCCGGAGCAGCGGCAGCATTTCGAGGCGCTGCAGAAGCTGGAGAAAGGCGCGAAGCACAGCTGATCGCCTCGCAGCGAGCTGCAGCGTGACGGCTGACAGCGACTGGCGAAAGACTGAGACCATGAACATCAACAAGTACACCGAGAAAGCGCGCGAGGCGTGGCCGCGCGCCATCGAGCTCGCGCGAGCAGGCGCAACAACCCGCAGCTCGAGCCGGAGCATCTGCTCGTCGCGCTCGTCGAGCAGCGCGACGGCATCGTGCCGGAGCTGCTGCGCAAGATGAACGCCGATCCGGCCGCCGTCGGCGCGCGGCGCGCGCGAGCTGCTCGACGAAGCTGCCGCAGGCCTACGGCGGCGCCGAGCCGGGCATGTCGCCGCGGCTGCAAGCTGGTCACCGACCAGGCGCAGGCCGAAGCCGACCGCCTCAAGGACGAGTTCGTCAGCACCGAGCACCTGCTTCATCGCGCATCGCCGACGAGAGCGGCCGCTCGCCCGCCGCGCAGCTGCTGCAAGCAGCGCGGCGTCACGCGCGACACGATCCTCGCAGGCGCTCACGAGCGTCCGCGGCTCGCAGCGCGTGACGAGCGAGAATCCCGAAGGCACCTATCAGGCGCTCGAGCGCTACGGCCGCGACCTCACCGAGCTGGCGCGCAAGGGCAAGCTCGATCCGGTCATCGGCCGCGACGAGGAGATCCGCCGCGTCATCCAGGTGCTGTCGCGCCGCACCAAGAACAACCCGGTGCTCATCGGCGAGCCCGGCGTCGGCAAGACCGCGATCGTCGAGGGCCTCGCGCAGCCGCATCGTCCGCGGCGACGTGCCCGAGGGCCTCAAGAACAAGCGGATCGTCGCGCTCGACATGGGCGCGCTGATCGCCGGCGCCAAGTACCGCGGCGAGTTCGAGGAGCGGCTGAAGGCCGTGCTCGAAGGAAATCACCGACGCCGCAGGGCCAGATCATCCTGTTCATCGACGAGCTGCACACCGTGGTCGGCGCCGGCGCGGCCGAAGGGTCGATGGACGCGTCGAACATGCTGAAGCCGATGCTCGCGCGCGGCGAGCTGCACACCGATCGGCGCGACGACGCTCGACGAGTACCGGAAGTACATCGAGAAGGACGCGGCGCTCGAGCGGCGCTTCCAGCCGGTGATGGTCGGCGAGCCGACCGTCGAGGACACGATCAGCATCCTGCGCGGCCTGCGCGAGCGCTACGAGATCCACCACGGCGTGAAGTTCAAGGACGCGGCGCTGGTCGCCGCGGCCGTGCTGTCGAACCGCTACATCGCCGATCGCTTCCTGCCCGACAAGGCGATCGATCTCGTCGACGAGGCGGCGTCGAAGCTGCGCATGGAGATCGACTCGATGCCGGCGGAGCTCGACGAGGTCGAGCGCCGCATCATGCAGCTCGAGATCGAGCGCGAGGCGCTGCGCAAGGAGACGCGACAAGGCGTCGAGCGAGCGGCTCGGCAAGCTCGAGAAGGAGCTCGCCGACCTCAAGGAAGAGCGCGACGCGCCTGGCCGCGCACTGGCAGCAGGAGAAGGACGCGATCCAGGCAGTCGCGCAAGCTGAAGGAAGAGCTCGAAGCGGCTGCGCGCTCGAGATCGAGCGCGCGCAGCGCGCCGGCGACTACGCCAAGGCGTCCGAGCTGCAGTACGGCCGCGTGCCGGAGCTCGAGCAGCAGATCACGCGACGACGAAGCGCGGCTGGCCGAGCTGCAGAAGAGCCAGCGGCATGCTGAAGGAGGAGGTCGACGAGGAAGACATCGCCGAGGTCGTCAGCAAGTGGACGCACATCCCGGTCAGCCGGCTGATGGAAGGCGAAGTCCAGAAGCTGATCCACATGGAAGAGCGGCTGCACCAGCGCGTCATCGGCCAGGACGAGGCGATCAACGCGGTCGTCGAACGCGATCCGCCGCGCGCGCGCCGGGCTGCAGGATCCCGAACCGCCCGCTCGGCAGCTTCATGTTCCTCGGCCCGACCGGCGTCGGCAAGACCGAGCTCGCGCGCGCGCTCGCCGAGTTCCTGTTCGACGACGAGCAGGCGATGGTGCGCATCGACATGTCCGAGTACCAGGAGAAGCACACGGTGTCGCGGCATGATCGGCGCGCCTCCCGGATACGTCGGCTACGAGGAGGCCGGCCAGCTCACCGAGGCCGTGCGGCGGCGGCCGTACGCGGTCGTGCTGTTCGACGAGATCGAGAAGGCGCACCCCGAGGTGCTGAACGTCCTGCTGCAGCTGCTGGACGACGGGCGGCTGACCGACGGCAAGGGCCGGACGGTCGACTTCAAGAACACGGTCGTGATCATGACGTCGAACCTCGGCAGCCAGTTCATCGCCGAGCGGACGATGCGGCGAAGGCGGCGATCGACGAAGGCACGCGGCGGCAGGTGATGGACGCGCTGCGCGAGCACTTCCGGCCGGAGTTCCTGAACCGCATCGACGAGATCATCTTCTTCCACGCGCTCGGCCGCGAGCACATGAAGCGGATCATCGACATCCAGATCGCCGGGCTGATCGAAGCGGCTCGAGGAGCGCAAGATCCACGTCGCGCTGACCGACGCCGCCAAGGAGCAGCTCGTGCGCGAGGGCTACGATCCGGCCTACGGCGCGCGGCCGCTGAAGCGCACGATTCAGCGCCGCGTGCTCGATCCGCTGGCGCTGCGGGTGCTCGAGGGCGATTTCGTCGAAGGCGACACCGTCGTCGGTCGACGCGCGGACGCGCGACGGCGCTGACGTTCGACGAAGCAGCGAGGCCAGTGCAGAGCATAGATGGCATGCCTCCAGACCCGACGCTCGCATCCGAACCCGCGCGGCGGCGATCGCCGCGGCGCGCAGCCGCTCGGCGCGCGCCCGTCGTCGCCGCTGTGGTACGGCGCTCGCGCTTCTGCTCGCTGCTCGGCGCTCGCGCAGATCTACTTGCATGACGCCGGCCGGGCGCTCGATTCCCTACTGCGAGTTCAAGACAGCTCGTGAAGAACGGCGAGGTCGCCGAGGTCGTCGATCGGCGATCAGATCGATCCGCGGCACGCTGAAGCAGGCGCCGCCGACGACGCCAAGCAGCGCAGTTCACGACGACGCGCGTCGAGGATCCCGAAGCTCGACCGAGGAGCTCGAAGCGCCAGGGCGTCAAGTACACCGGCGAGGTCGATCAACCGCTGGCTGCCCGAGCTGCTCGGCTGGATCATCCCGCTGCTGTTCCTCGTCGGCATCTGGGGCTTCTTCTTCCGGCGCATGGGCGGCGCCGAAGGCGGCGTGATGTCGTTCGCGCGCAGCCGCGCGAAGATCTACGCCGACGACGAAGTGAAGGTGCGCTTCACCGACGTCGCCGGCGTCGACGAAGCCGAAGGACGAGCTCAAGGAGATCGTCGAGTTCCTGAAGAACCCGAAGAAGTACACGAACCTCGGCGGCCGGATTCCCGAAGGGCGTGCTGCTGGTCGGCCCGCCGGGCACCGGCAAGACGCTGCTCGCGCGCGCGGTCGCCGGCGAAGCGCACGTGCCGTTCTTCAGCCTGAGCGGCTCGGAGTTCGTCGAGATGTTCGTCGGCGTCGGCGCCGCGCGCATCCGCGATCTGTTCCAGCAGGCCGAAGCCAAGGCGCCCTGCATCGTCTTCATCGACGAGCTCGACGCGCTCGGCAAGGCGCGCGTGCAGAGCCCGATCGGCAGCCACGAGGAGCGCGAGCAGACGCTGAACCAGCTGCTCGCCGAGATGGACGGCTTCGACTCGCGCAAGGGCGTCATCATCATGGGCGCGACCAACCGGCCCGGAGGTGCTCGACCCGGCGCTGCTCCGCCCGGGCCGCTTCGATCGCCAGGTGCTCGTCGACAAGCCCGACGTCAAGGGCCGCGAGGCGATCCTCCGCATTCACGCCAAGAGCGTGAAGATGGCGCCCGAACGTCGATCTCGAAGGTCGTCGCGGCGCGCACGGCCGGCTTCGCCGGCGCCGATCTCGCCAACCTCGTCAACGAGGCGGCGCTGCTCGCGGCGCGCGACGACAAGACGGCGGTCGAGCATGAAGGACTTCGAGTCGGCGATCGATCGGCTGATCGCGGGCCTCGAGAAGAAGCGCGTGATGAGCACGAAGGAGCGCGAGATCGTCGCGTATCACGAGTCGGGCCACGCGATCGTCGCGACGCGTGCTGCCCGGCCTCGATCCGGTGCACAAGATCTCGATCGTGCAGCGCGGCTTCGGCGCGCTCGGCTACACGATGCAGCTGCCGCTCGAGGATCGCTATCTGATGACGCGCGGCGATCTGCTCGAGCCAGCTCGCCGTGCTGCTCGGCGGGCGCACCGCCGAGGAGATCGCGCTCGGCGAGATCTCGACCGGCGCGCAGAACGACCTGCAGCGCGCCACCGACATCGCGCGCGCGATGGTCACCGAGTTCGGCATGAGCGACGCGCTCGGCGCCGATCAACTACGACGGCAACAAGCGCGGCGCGCTTCCTCGACATCCCGATGCCGCAGGAGCGCGGCCTCTACGGCGAGGAGACGGCGCAGAAGATCGACGCCGAGATCAAGCGCATCCTCGAACGAGGCGCACGACACGGCGCGCGCGCATCCTCACCGAGCACCGCGACAAGCTGGAGTCGGTCACGCACCGGCTGCTCGAAGTCGAGGTCATGGAAGGCGACGAGCTGCGCCTGGCTGCTCGGCGTCACCGGCTAGCCGTCCGCCGCAGTCGTACGGTCGCAACGTCGCCAGTTGTCAGCGACGTGCACGTATCAGCCAGACTGCTGAGTTGCCGTCTGACTGAGCGCGTCTACGTGACCGCTCTGGCATGCACGCGTCTGGCGTGCTGGCCGGCCGACCACTGCGTGAACGCGATCGCGACGCCCATGCAGCTGCACGACGACGATGAGCGCGACGCACGCCGGCCAGCCGCCGCGGCATCCAGAACGACCGACGGCAGCGCGCCGCCGACGCTGCCGCCCGCGTAGTAGAACGTCGAATACAGCCCGACCGCGAGCGCGCGATCGCTGCGTCGTCACCGCGCCGATGTAGCTGCTCGGTCGCCGCCTGCGCGATGAAGACGCCGGTCGCGCACAGCGCCAGCCCGGCGACGATCGCCGGCAGCCACGGCAGCCAGCGTCAGCAGCGCGCCGGCGCCGCCGATCGCCATCGCCGAGCGCGATGCCCGCGCGGTGTCCGTAGCGATCGATCCAGCGCCCGGCGAACGGCGTCACCGACCGCGCCGACCAGATAGCACGACGAACAGCCAGCCGAGCGCGACGGTGCTCAGGCTGTACGGCGGCGCCGCGAGGTGGAAGCGTCACGTAGGTGAACATCGCGACCTGCGTGAAGAGCACGCAGAAGCCGACGCGCGCAGGTCGCGATCGAGCTGCCGGTTGCGGAACAGATGCGCCGCGTCGATGCGCGCCGCTGCCGTGGTGCCGCGCGACCGCGTGCCTGGCGCGGCTCCGCCGGCAGCCACATCGCCAGCGCCGCGGCGACCACCGCGAGTCGAGCGCCGCGAGCGCGACGAACGCCGCCGCGCCAGCTCGCGTCGGCCGCGACCAGCCCGGCGACCGCCCGGCCGGTGAAGCCGCCGAGGATCGTGCCGGTCATGTACGCGCGCGGTCGCCCGGCCGGCGTGCGACGGCGGCCACACTTCGTGGATGTAGGCGATCGGTGCTGGCGAAGATGCCCGGCGTGGCGACGCCCTGCACGAAGCGCCAGAAGATCAGCTGCCGGCAGGCTCGTCGACGTCGCCGCGAGCGCGGTGGCGACGGCGAGCGTCCAGCGCCGAGACCGACGATCACGCGCGCGGAGGCCCAGGCGATCGGCGAGGCGGCCGATGAACGGCGCGGCGAGCGCGACCGCCACCGTCGGCGCGGTGATGGTCAGGCTGACCGCGAAGCGTGCGACGCCTGAAACGTCGCGCGCCAGCAGCGGCAGCAGCGGCTGGGTCGCGTAGAGGTCGAGGAACGCCGCGAGCCGCGCGAGCATCGACCGGAACGATCGGCAGCGCGTCCGGCTGAGCGACACGTTGTTCATCGTGCAACGGCGAAGCGGCATTGCACTATATCTGGTGGTCGCGCATGACATCGCTGTCGCGTCGCCTGCGATCGCTCTCGCTGCGATCGCCTCGCGCCTGCGGCGCGCTGGTCCGCCGCTGCCGGCGCAGTCGCCGGCGCGGCGAACGCGTTCACCGGCGCGCGCGTCATCGACGGCACCGACCGCGCGCCGATCGACAACGCGACGCATCCTCGTGCGCGGCGGCCGCATCGTCGCCGTCGGCCCGGCGGCGCAGCGTCACATGCCCGCCGGCGCCGAGCGCATCGCTCTGGCCGGCAAGACGCGTGATTCCCGGCCTGGTCAACGCGCACGGCCACGTCGGCAACACCGTCGGCCTGGAGCAGGGACACTACTCCGCCGAGAACGTGCTGCGCGATCTCACGACCTACGCCGCCTACGGCGTCACGACCGTCTTCTCGCTCGGCGACGATCAGGCGGCCGGGTTCGCCGCGCGCGACGCGCAGAGCGACGCCGACGCTCGATCGCGCGCGCCTGTTCGTCGCCGGGCCGGTGCTGGCGCCGAAGTCGCCCGACGAAGCGCGCAAGCTGGTCGCCGACGACGCGGCGATGAAGGTCGACATCGTCAAGATCCGCGTCGACGACAACCTCGGCACGCACGCCGAAGATGGCGCCGGAGATCTACACGCGCGGTCATCGACGAGGCGCACAAGAAGAGCCTGCGCGTCGCCGTGCACCTCTTCTACCTCGAGGACGCGAAGGCGGTGCTCGACGCCGGCGCCGACTTCATCGCGCACAGCGTCCGCGACGTCGACGGTCGACGACGCGTTCATCGCGATGCTGAAGCGGCGCGACGTCTGCGTACTGCCCCGACGCTGATGCGCGAAGTCTCGACGTTCGTCTACGAGTCGACGCCGCCGTGGTTCTCCGATCCGCTGTTCCTCAAGCACGCGGATCGCGGCGACGGTCGACGCAGCTGAAGGAGCCGGCGCGCCAGCAGCGCGATGACGAACAGCACGTCGGCGCAGCGCTACAAGGCCGGCGCTCGAGGTCGCGAGCCGCAATCTCAAGAAGCTGTCGGACGCCGGCGTCACGATCGCGATGGGCACCGACACCGGTCCGCCGGCGCGGTTTCAGGGCTACTTCGAGCTGATGGAGCTGGAGATGATGGCGAAGGCCGGCCTGACGCCGCGGCAGGTGCTCGGCCGTCCGCGCACGCGCGACGCGGCGCGCTGCATGAAGCTCGACGCGAAGTCGGGACGCTCGAGCCGAACAAGTGGGCCGACTTCGTCGTGCTCGACGCCGATCCGCTCGCGGACATCTCGCAACACGCAGGAAGATCAACGCGGTCTATGATCGCGGGAAACTAGCGCGGTGAGCGACGAGTGATCAGGATCGGTGATGGGCGATCGGTGAGATCGATTGGCGCCATCGCCAGTTGCGAATCCATCGCCAGATCACCCGATCTCCGACCGTCCGATTCACTGAGCCGGCTTGTCGTCGCTGCCGGGCGACCGCGGCCTCCGCCGCCTGGAAGCCGATCTTGCGAATGCGTGCCGTCGCAGAACGGCTTGCTCGTCGACCCGCCGCAGCGGCACAGCGCGAACGGCCGCTTCGCGATCTGATACGCGTTCGCCGTTCCAGTCGACCAGCGTCACATCGTCGCCTTCGACCAGATACGGACCGTTCTGCCTGACCTTGATCGTCGCCATCGATCGCTCGTCCATCGCCTAGACTCAGCTGCGACTCTTCTGCATCGACGTGCAGGAAGTCGGCGTTCGTCTTCGTCTTCGACATCTTGTCGAGCAGCAGCTCCATCGCCTCGACCGGCGACAGCGGGTTGAGCACCTTGCGCAGCACCCAGATGCGGTTGAGATCCTCCTTCGGGATGCAGCAGCTCTTCCTTGCGCGTGCCGCTCTTCTGGATGTCGATCGCCGGGAACACGCGCTTGTCCGTCAGCTTGCGATCGAGGTGGATCTCCATGTTGCCGGTGCCCTTGAACTCCTCGAAGATCACGTCGTCCATGCGCGAGCCGGTGTCGACGAGCGCGGTCGCCATGATCGTGAGCGAGCCGCCCTCCTCGATGTTGCGCGCGGCGCCGAAGAAGCGCTTCGGCTTCTGCAGCGCGTTGCGAGTCGAGACCGCCCGAGAGCACCTTGCCCGACGGCGGGATCGACGGTGTTGTAGGCGCGCGCCAGCCGCGTGATCGAGTCGAGCAGGATGAGCACGTCCTTCTTGTGCTCGACCAGGCGCTTGGCCTTCTCGATCACCATCTCGGCGACCTGCACGTGGCGCTGCGCCGGCTCGTCGAACGTCGACGAGATCACCTCGCCGTCGACCGACCGCTGCATGTCGGTGACTTCTTCGGGCCGCTCGTCGATGAGCAGCACGATCAGGTAGACCTCGGGATGGTTCTTCGCGACCGACTGCGCGATGCTCTGCAGCAGCATCGTCTTGCCGGTGCGCGGCGGCGCGACGATCAGGCCGCGCTGGCCCTTGCCGATCGGCGTCATCAGGTCCATGACGCGCGCCGACAGGTTCTCGGCGTCGGTCTCGAGCGTGATGCGCTCCTGCGGATAGAGCGGCGTCAGGTTCTCGAAGAACAGCTTGTCGCGCGCCTGATCCGGCGCCTCGAAGTTGACCGCCTCGACCTTGATCAGCGCGAAGTAGCGCTCGCCTTCCTTCGGCGGACGGATCTGGCCCGGACACCGTGTCGCCGGTCTGCAGATCGAACTTGCGGATCTGCGACGGCGAGACGTAGATGTCGTCCGGGCCCGGCAGGTAGTTGTAGTCGGGCGCGCGCAGGAAGCCGAAGCCGTCGGGCAGCACTTCGAGCACGCCTTCGGAGAAGATGAAGCCGCTCTGCTCGGTCTGCGCCTTCAGGATCTGGAAGATCAGCTCCTGCTTGCGCATGCCGGTCGCGCCGGCGACGTTCAGGTCCTTGGCGATCTGCGTGAGCTTCTGGATGCTCATGTCCTTCAGATCGGTGATGTTCAGACCGCTGCGCCGTGCGGCGCCGGCGGTGCCGGCGGCGACGGCTCGGTTGCGCGCGGCGATCGGCCGGCTGGTCGTCGGCGGCGGTGCGTCGGTCGGCGTGCCGGCGGCTTCGGCGTCGGGGTGCCGGTCTGCGCGGCTGCGCGCCGGCGCGTGGCGCTTGGGATTGCGTTGGCATGGAGCGTGTCTGTCGAAGTATGGCGTGGACGAGTTGAGGTTGACTGACGAGTCTACAGCGTACGGGTTCTGACCGATGGCGACGATGCTGCAGGCGACGATCGGTTGAATGCTGCAGCGCCCGCGCGCGCGCGATCAGCGCGTCGCTCTCGGCGCCGGGATTGAGCCAGACTTCGGCGATCCCTTTGCGCGCGACCTCGTCGATCACCTGCTCGCCGATCTCCGGCGGCACGTAGAACGACGCCATGTCGATCGTGCCCGGCACGTCGAGCACCGACGCGTAGGCCTTCAAGCCCTCGACTTCGGCCTCGTGCGGATTGATCGGGACGACCGTGTAGCCCTGCTGCAGGAACGCGCGCACGGCGCGGTTGCCGAACTTGCTGCGATCGCTCGACGCGCCGATCACGGCGACGACCTTGGCCATGATCAGTGTAACCGCGTGAGCGCGCTGAGATCGCAGACGGACCGCGTCTGCGTCCTGCGTCATCCGCCGCCGCGGTCTGCGCGCGTGCGCGACGAACTCGAGCAGCCGCCGGCTGCCCTCGCGCAGGTTCTCCATCGACGTCGCGTACGAGATGCGGATGAAGCCCGGCGCGTCGAACGCCTCGCCGGGCGTCACCGCGACGCGCGACTCCTCGAGCAGCGCGTCGGCGAAGTCGAGCGAGCGTGCGGAAGCCCGTCGCGCCGACAGCACGTCGCTGATGTCGACGAACATGTAGAACGCGCCGGCCGGCTTGCGGCAGCGCAGCCGCGGATCGGCGGTCAGCCACTCGTGCAGCTGATCGCGCCGCTTGCGGTACTCGTCGAGCATCGCGCGTCACCGGCGCCTGCGAGCCGGTCAGCGCCGCGACGACCGCCTTCTGCGTGATCGACGATGACGTTCGACGTCGAGTGGCTCTGGATCGCGTCTGACGCGGCGATCACCGCCGCCGGGCCGATCGCCCAGCCGCAGCGCCAGCCGGTCATCGCGTACGCCTTCGACGCCGATCCGCAGATGCACCGCCAGATCGCGGCACGTGCTCCGCCAGCACGCGCCGGCAGGTTGTGCGGCACCGGCGTCGTAGATCAGCTTCTCGTAGCAGAGATCGACGACGACCCAGATGCCCTGCCGCGCGGCCGCCTCGCGCGATCGTCGCCAGATCGGCTTCCGAGATCAGCGCGCCGGTCGGATTGCACGGCGAGTTGATGATGATGCCGCGCGTGCGCGGCGTGACCGCGTCGAGGATCGTCGCGCGCGCGAATCGCGAAGCCGTCCTCCGGCGTAGGTGCGCGACGAGCGACCGGCGTCGCGTCGGCCAGCTTGATCTGCTCGGTGAGCGTCGGCCAGTACGGCGCGTGCGTGATCGACCTCGTCGCCCGGGCCGAACAGCGCGAGCGCGCGTGTTGAAGAGCGCCTGCTTGCCGCCGGCGCGTGACGATGACCTCGGACTCGCTGGTACTCGACGCCGTAGTCGGCCTGGTAGCGATCGCAGATCGCGCGCTTCAGCTCGGCGATGCCGGCGACCGGCGTGTAGCTGCGTGAAGTTCGCGATCGATGCGCCGCGTGCGCGGCGGCGCTTGATCGCGCTCGGGCGTCGGAAAGTCGGGCTCGCCCGCGCCGAAGTCGATGACCTCGACGCCCTCGCGGCGCAGCCGATCGACGGTCGCGGTCACCTTCATCGTCGGCGAACCGGCAATGCGCGTCGGTGCGGTCGCGCGAGCTCATCCGTCATCGATCGCGTCGGCTCGTCAGCCTTCTGCTGGCGACCTTCTCGCGCAGCCGCTCTTCGACCATGTCCGGCACCAGGCCGTGCACGCGGCCGCCGAGCGAGAAGACTTCCTTGATCAGGCGCGAGCTGATGTAGGTGTACTGCTCGGCCGGCATCATGAAGACGGTCTCGATCTCGGCATTCAGCCGCCGGTTCATCAGCGCCATCTGAAACTCGAACTCGAAGTCCGACACCGCGCGCAGCCCGCGGACGATCGACCTGCGCCTTGCGCCGCTCGACGTAGTCGACGAGCAGGCCGTCGAAGGTGTCGACTTCGACGTTGCGCATGGTCCTTGAAGACCGTCGCGCGCGATCTCGACGCGCTCGTCCATCGTGAAGAGCGGCGCCTTCTCCGCGTTCACCAGGATCGCGACGATGATGCGATCGAACAGCCGCGCGCCGCGCGTGATGATGTCGACGTGACCGTTGGTCAGCGGATCGAACGACCCGGGATAGACGGCTAGCGTGGGCATCGATGTAGAACGTCAGCGCGCTGAATCGCCCGACATCGAGCGTCGCGCGATCACGCGCGCAGCCGCGCCGGCGTCCGGCGGCGCCGGCGCTGGCGCGCGCGCGTGCTCGAGCACGAGCACGCCGCCCGCCGGCGAGCGCGCTCGCCGGCCGCGCGCAGTCACGCGTCGCGTCGGCTGCTCGGTCGTACGGCGGATCGAGCAGGACGATGTCGAACGGCTCGAACGCCGGGCCGCGCGCAGCGTCGAGCGCGCGTGCGACGCTCGCGCGGATGATAGCATAGCCGTTCGCGATCGCCGCAGTGCGCGAGGTTCTCGGCGATCAGCGCCTGCGCGCGGCGATCGCTGCTCGACGAACGTCACGTGCGCGCGCGCCGCGGCTGATGCGCCTCGATGCCGACCGCGCCGGTGCCCGGCGTAGCCGTCGAGCACGCGCGCGCCGGCGATGCGCGGCGCGAGGATGTTGAACAGCGTCTCGCGCAGCTTGTCGGACGTCGGCCGCAGCCCGTCCCACGTCGGCGGCTTGAGACGCCGGCCTTTCAGCGTCCCGGCGATGACGCGCATGCATCGGTATCGGGTACTCGGTACGGCTCGACCGATTGGCAATCGCGGTCATCAGTTACCCGATCACCAGCTATCCACTCACCCGACCTCGATCAGCTTGAACCGCTGCTCCCAGCGTCTGCAGCATGCGTCGAGCGCCGCCGGCGTCGGGCGCCGATCGCTCGAACCACGCGCGCCGCTTCGCGCTGCGCGACGTCGAGCAGCTCGCGATCGCGCACCAGATCGATCATGCGGAACGTCGGCATGCCGGCCTGCCGCGTGCCGAAGAAATCGCCCGGGCCCGCGCAGCCGCAGATCGCGCTCGGCGATCTCGAAGCCGTCGGTCGTCTCGGTCATCGCCTGCAGCCGCTCGCGCGCCTCGTCCGACAGCGGCGACTGATACAGCAGGAAGCAGTACGACTGGTGGCGGCCGCGGCCGACGCGGCCGCGCAGCTGGTGCAGCTGCGACAGGCCGAAGCGCTCGGCGTGCTCGACGATCATCACGCTCGCGTTCGGCACGTCGACGCCGACCTCGACGACCGTCGTCGACACGAGGATCTGCAGCTCGCCGCGCGGCGAACGCCTTCATCACGCGATCCTTGCGCGTCCGGCCTTCATCCGGCCGTGCAGCAGCCCGACGCGGTACTGCGGAAACACCTCCTGCGCCAGGTGATCGGCCATCTCGGTCGCGGCCTTGAGATCGACCTTCGTCCGACTCCTCGACCAGCGGATAGATGACGTACGCCTGCCGGCCGGCGTCGAGCTGCTCGCGCACGAACGCGTAGATCTCGTCGCGCCGCGACTCGGGCTTCGCGATCGTCTTGATCGGCAGCCGGCCCGGCGGCATGTCGCGAATCACCGACACGTCGAGATCGCCGTAGACCGTCAGCGCGAGCGTGCGCGGAATCGGCGTCGCCGTCATGACGAGCACGTCCGGATGCAGCCCCTTCGCGCGCAGCGTCGCGCGCTGCAGCACGCCGAAGCGATGCTGCTCGTCGATGATCGACGAGGCCGAGCTGCGTGAAGCTGCACGTCGCCCTGCACCAGCGCGTGCGTGCCGACGACCAGGTGGATCGCGCCCGCTTCGACCTCGCGCGAGCTGCTCGCGCGCGCGCCGCGCCGGTCGTCGCGCCGGTCAGCAGCGCGACGCGGAAGCGCGACGCCTGCAGCAGCCGCGAGATGTTCAGGAAGTGCTGCTCGGCCAGGATCTCGGTCGGCGCCATGAACGCGACCTGCAGGCCGTTCTCCATCGCGACGAGCGCGGCCAGCAGCGCGACGATCGTCTTGCCCGGCGCCGACGTCGCCCTGCAGCAGCCGGTTCATCGGCTGCGGCCGCTGCAGGTCGTCGACGATCTCCTTCAGCGCCTGCTTCTGCCCGCCGGTCAGCTTGAACGGCAGCACGCGCCGCGCCGATTCGCGGATGCGATCGTCGACGCGAATCGCCGCCGGCTTGCGCTCGGCGCGCCGACGCGCCGCCGTCGCGCCAGCACGCCCTGTCTGAAACAGGAACGCTTCCTCGAAGATCAGACGGCGCTGGGCCGGCGTCGCAAAGCGATTGAGCTCTCGATGCGATGCGTCTGCGGGCGGAAAGTGCGCGGCGAGGAGCGCCGCATCGGCGTGCCGGCAACTGCAGACGGATCCGCAGCGCCTCCGGGAGATGATCAGCAATACGTAACTGAACGAAGTACTAC
>ERZ1370068.3017-contig-2144_pt1 | contig 25168 bp, 44 predicted proteins | sample MGYA00561227_ERZ1370068 | MGnify/ENA primary metagenome ERZ1370068 (study PRJEB38410, sample SAMEA6850437) | metagenome | study: Metagenomic assessment of the ecological functions of the soil: analysis of the soil microbiota associated with the...
AAGTTACGTATTGCTAGTACTACTAAGCTTATGAATACTATGGTTGAATGCTTACACTTTCATACAACAATCCTTTTTTATACAACTCACTCAGCAACCACCACAATGTTTCAATGTATTCATTCTTGAAAGTGATGTAGGGATCATTCAGGATCAACCCAATAACCCATCTTACGGGTTATGTCATCCCACTTGTCTTTATAGCGAAGAACCGCTTCACGGCATTTCTGATTATACTCTTCAACAGAAATTTTTTTGCCAATATCTTCTTTTGTGATGCCTAATTCTTTTTCAACTCCGAGCTCAATTGGTAAACCATGTGTATCCCATCCCCCTTTCTTTTACCTGGAAACCTTTCATGGTTTTATAGCGGCAAACAAGATCTTTCAACGTTCTTGAAATAACGTGGTGAATGCCGGGCATGCCATTGGCGCTGGGCGGACCTTCATAAAAAACAAATGGCGTGGCGCCTTCACGAAGACTCACACTTTTTTCAAATGCCTGTTTCTCTGCCCATTTGGCCAGTATTTCCTGTTCGATCGACGGTAAATTCAGTTGCTGGTATTCCCTGTATTTCTGACTCATATTCCCTTGCTAAAAAGTCTGCGAAGTTAAGCAAACACAGCTTGATTTACTAAAAAGCCATCCCGATAAGTCGGGATGGCTTAAGTTTATAACTATTTGTTTCTTCTTAGAACTTCTTACTTCCGTCAGACTGGAATGTATAGCGGAAAGTATAATAGCGTTGCTTCATTAATTTATCATTATCAGAAGCAGTTGCATCCGGAGTAACTCCTCCTTTATAATAATTCTGAATTTCAATTTTGGCATATTTACCAGAAGCTGTGCGGATCACCAAAATGCGACCAGGGATCGGTGTAATAATATTAGTAGCTCCATTATAACTATACCAGCCATTACCACTGCCGGTTTTAATAGCATAAGCAGTTGGAGCATTATCAGTACGGAAAGTTGAGTCAGTTGGTATTTGTGCCAAGTCACCAAAAGTTCCGTGTATACAAAAGCACCGCCGGCACCGGGACCGCTATTCCCACTATTTGTAATAATTGTAGTTCCACGAAATCCAATATCCCATTTGGATGTTGCTGAATCGGTATTAGCAATTGTTGAATTGCTTTCAAGACTATATAAAGTGTATTTGCCGGCACCGTAAGGTTGACCTGTTGAACCAATACCAATAATTGTATCCGCTTGTAAATTGCTTACAGTTTTAGTTTGTACTGTTACCGGTGCGGGTACTTCATCTTTATCGCATAGTAAGCGAATAATATTCCTGTTGTGTATTAACAGTTAATGCAATCAAATTTGTTTTCATCTTAATTATTGTTTTTGTTTTTTATGAATGAATAGTTGATAGATATGTAAGGTTGATCCCCGGCTGACCCGGAAGATTGATCTCATCTTTATAATTAAAAAGATTATCAATGCCTGCTTGCAAACGAAATGCTTTGATCGTTTTTGCAGCATTTATGTTAACGAGGGCCGATCCTTTTGCATATTCATCTTCGCGATTAATGATGCCGTTACCGTCTTTATCATAAGTACCCCAGCGGCTTTTATAAAGAACACGCAATGATGCTGACCAGCCTTTCTTTTACGTTCTCATAAAAAGCTTTGCATTGGCCATATGCTTTGAACGATTCGGCAAACCGCCATAATCACTTTTCTGAACTTTGTAAACTTCGTTTGTCTCAAGGTCACGGGTGAAAACCGTTCCTTCCTCAATTCTTTTAGAGATCTCGCTTTATCAGCCGTCATCAAAAACTGGTAACCGCCTTGTAACTGAAACTTGTTATTTATTCTGTAAGAAGAATTGATCTCTGCTCCTTGTGTGTAAGCTTCTTTACATTAAAATAACTATACACCGGCGCTGTATTACTGCGAAATGCTATGATATCAACCCTGGATCAGGTTATCAATATCATTTCTGAAAAGATTGACATCAAAATTCAGTTTTTCATTTACATCATAATGCGCACCTGCATTAAAACCTCTTTGAAATTTCAGGATTCAACAAAGCGAGATCATAAGCTCTAGGTAATATTTCAGAAAGAATTCCTTGTTGCTTTTGTGATTCCAATTCTTGAGATCGTGATCTCGTTTGCACCATACACCACATAACCGCCGGCGGCAGTGTTTAAGAAATTAAGAAACATTTGTCTGAAATCAGGTGCTTTGAATCCTGCGCCATAAGATGCATTGATGCGTAGCTTATCATTCACTTTATATTGTGCTGCAAGTTTTGGACTTACTCTTGATTGATAAGCAGAATTATCGTCATAACGCAAACCCACCAATGAAAGTTAAATTCTCATTAGCCTGCCATTCATCTTGCATAAATGCATAAAGAATTTCATTTGATCTCTTGCCGGCATATCGTGTGGTATTAAGTTTTTCCTAACTGCGCCAGCTCCGACACTTAAAAAATTTCTTGCTGGCAGGTTAATGTCAGTTTGATTTTCTGCACGATAAAAATCCTGCTGGAAGAAATCATGGTAGTAAGGAGATTTATCATCATCTTTTAATAATGTTTGTTCATATTCGTAGCGGCTGAAATAAAAACGCATTGATGAACGAAGATTATTATTGAATTGCTGAGTAATTACAGGATTCAGATTCATATCTTTTACATTCCCATCGCCAGTAATGGCAATTGTGGAGCCGCTGCTAATATCCTGTGTCAAAAAATAATTATCCTGTTTTTCATTATAATATCTTCCTGAGAGACTGATCTTGGTTTTTTCAGTTGGGGAAAAATTAAACCTTGCTTGTGTAGTATAACTACCAAATGGATCAACAGTTTTGCCCGGAACATCTTTATCAAGATCAAATCCATCGGAGCTATTTCTATTACCAAATAATTGCAAGCCCCATTTTTGTCTTTTTATAGCAGCACTAAGGTTTGCATCGGTTGAATTGAATCTTCCATAACGAAAAGAAGCATCCAATCTATTTAACTGTGCTTGTTCAGTAATAATATTTGACAACACCACCCATCGCTTCGCTTCCATATAAACTTGAAGAAGGTCCCTTTACGATCTCTATCTTTTTAATATTGCCAACAGATAGTCTTGAAAGATCAATAACACCGCCTTGCCTGCCGATGATCGGCTCGCCGTCAAGTAATATCAGTGTATAATCGGGAGAAAGACCCTGGATCTGAACACCATTTCCAAAAACACCACCGCCTGCTGAGGTAGTAGCGCCACCGCTTGTAATATATAAACCTGTTTGCTCAGAAAGAATATCATTCAATCTTACTGAACCGCTTTGTGTAATTGCTTTTCTTGAAATGATCTGAACAGGAACAGCAACATTACTAAGTTTTCTTTCAGTTCTTGTTGCAGTAACCACTAACTCGGTTAATGTTTTTGAGAACAATGTGTCTTCCTGGGAAAAGGGAAGAGACCGATGGAATGGTTATAAGCAGTAAGAAAAATGATTTGTTTCATTTTGTTGCTTATTCGGACACAAAGATTGATTCGCAAAATATTTTTTTATCACAAGAATGTCATGAAACAATGATGAAAATTTCTTTTACAAATAAATGACAGCGATTTTGATGATGAATCATGAAGTGAGTTGAGCAAAGTCATGTAGTAATAGAAATACATTCCACTGCGACAATTCATTTTACAAAAGGATGATAATTCAAGCTAATCATATCAACACTTTTGTGTTTCAATTTTTTTATGGAATTTATTAACTACATCCCCATCATCACCACTTTGTTTGGTGCTTTACTTCTTACTGTTCTATATAATCATTGGAAAAAATAATATAAATACTTCAACACATAGTGTCTTGGTGGATGATAGGTGTATTCACTTAGGTGTTGCAGGCACTATTACAGAAAGTGATAAACGTACTGTGCAGGATTTTCTATAGCTAATTTTAAACCTATGGTATAATCATTGAGGGCATTGCTTGGTGGAGCCCCACTCGCACAAGGCACAGTTTATCTTTTATGCAAAAGAAAAACTGCAAATATTCTTACCATCATTCTTATTACTATAATTATCAGTGCTTCTATACTAGTGATCCTTTGCCAATAAATTCTGAGCTAATAACGGGGCGGCTTAGCGGAAAGTTGCTCTGGCTGGAAATTTATTCGCCTCATTACCCCTTTCATCAATCTCGTATGCATTTATTTTTCTGGTGGGCGGCGCTTCATTTATTCTGCTGTTAAATATGCAAAAGGAACCCGCAACGCCAGAAAAAGGTTTACCGGTAATTTTATTAATTGCTATTGGCTGGTTTACTTCCAGGTATAGGTGGTTCATCTGCAAAATAATTGGTTACGTAGAAGTTTTGTTTTGTTAGCGGAACTGATCGGTTTGATATTCATCGCATATCTGCGGATATAATGGTCATTCCAGTGATAGTGCATGATTCATTGCATGCTAATCAACAATATCAATTAAGTGTTGAATAAAAATTTATTAAACTTTTACTACAGAAGAATTATAACTTATATGCGAATGTTGCAGCAAACTGTCTTGGGGCAATTGGATTCACGCTATTATCATCATGAACATTATAACTTAGTTTATTAAACACGTTTGACAATTTGAATCTCACTGCATATTTATCCGAGCTATAACCTGCTGATAAGATCGATCAACGTATAATCAGGCAATGGCATTAATTTATAAGTTGGATTGGCTAGCAGTTGCATTTCTTCCAGCTATCCTGTCTCCAACATAAAATGCGCCGGCTCCCAGGCTAAACCCTTTTAAAGGGTTATCATTTGAAAAAGCATAATACAAACTTGCATTTGCTGTATGCGATGGATTGTAACGAAGCCTGTCATCTTCTTTTACCGAACTATTTGCACCATTTGATTTGGTGTAACGTGTATCATTATAACTATACCCTCGCAATCAATGAAAAACCGTGAATGGATTTTGTTGGCAATATCCAACTCAACTCCTTTACTTGTAACCTCACCTACCAGCTCCCTTGCCGCTGGCACTGAAGCAGGAGGATTTATAACAGCTAATGAAAAATCGCTGTTTACAATTATATATCCTGTTACGTTAACAGAAAGAACGTTTGTTAAACAGGTCTGTTTTTGTTCCCAGCTCATACCTGATCAATGATGGACGGCTTTAATGGATTGTTTGAAGTATCTACTCCTGTATTAGGACTGAAGTTGTTTGTATAGCTTGCAAATATTGAAACTGTTTTTGTTGGCTGATAAACTAATCCCAATCTTGGACTAAATGCTTCGCTTGTATAAGCCTTTACATAGCCTCTAGTGTCTTTAGTCAATGTATCAACTCGTAGCTTGCTGATTTTGCTGAATACTGTAACGTACACCAGCCAGCATTTTTATTTTTGTCGTAATGCTGATAAGATCCTGCACATAAACACCAGTTCTCTGTATCGGGCTTGTGGTTAATAAATTCGGAGCAAGATATGGAATGTCATATCTTTTGTAAATGATGTTCCGTTCGGATCAAACACATTAATCGTGTCATAAATGTTCTTGTTTCTTATAGATGCATTAGAAAGGCCATTATTATAGGCTGTGGTATTAAATGTATAAGATCCTGTTTTGTACTTATCAGCATCTGCACCGAACAATATAGAATGTTCAACGGAACCCGGTAGAGAATTTACCTGTCAGATCAGCTCTGTAATAAATAATAGTCCTCCTGCAGATTTGCTTTTCTGAAGTCCCCTTATCCATGTTCCGTTTGTTTGAATAAAATAGCTATTGTTATTTGGTCTTGCTGCAGCAAACAAGTTCATTTTTATAATTCTGATAACCCGCAACAGTCCGTAATTGCCAGTTGTTGCCGAAATGATGAGTAACTGTTGCATTGGCCGTTGCTTGTGATACATTATTATAACCCCAGTTCACTCCGAAGAAATGTATTGCGTGGCACATCCGCAACAGTGTAATTAATAGCTCCTGTTCCAAAATCAGGTGTACGATTGTCAGTTAAATAATCAGTCTCTATAAGTAACTCGGTTCTTGAAGACAGCTTTAGAAGAAAAGACGGATTGATATAAAAACGTTCTGATTTTACCATATCCCTGAAACTTCCTGCTTTTTCATAAGTTGTATTGATACGAAATGCGGCAGTCTGTTTTTATTCCAAGCCTCCATAAATATCAACTGTTGGCTTATAAAAATCATAGCTGCCGGTACGGAAAGAAATTTCACCGCCATGCTCAAACTTTGGTTTCTTAGTAATGATATTCATCACACCGCCGGCAGCCACATTTCCAAATAAGATAGCACTACCGCCTTTCAGGAACTCGAGCTTTTTCTACACTACTCATTTCCGGCATCACTGCATTATTATATCGTATACCGTTTTTAAATGTATTGGAACTGTTGAATGAAAATCCTCTTGCAGCTATTTCTTCCTGAAACCACCAGTTGTTCCCATCAGGTAAACACCGTTCACATTTTGCAATGCATCACTCAATATGTAAAACCTGTTGACGTTCCAAAACATCTTTGCCGATAATTGCTATCGCCTGCGGAAGATCCATCGGTTTAATATTCATTTTTCCAATGGAAGACGATCTTTCATTGATCGTATGAGTGGCTTTTACAATTATCTCTTCCAGCTCATTTTTATTCTCAATAAGCACAAAATCGTAAGTAGCAACTTCTCCTTTCTTTATTTCAATTTCAGATTGAATTGTTTTTAAACCAACAAATGAAACGATCAGATTGTATCTGCCTTCAGGAACATTATAGAAATAGTATTCGCCGAAATCGTTGGTCATAGTTCCCTGTTTTGTTTCCTTCAACTGGACATTAACAAATGCGGCAGGCTTACCATCACTGGTGCGTACAACGCCTTTTAAAGCAACGGCACTTATGGAAGACGTATTTACAGGTGGTACCGGGTTGAAATGTTATAGTAGAATTTGTTGAACTATTTTGAGCAGAGATCTGTACTGAAAGAATTCCAAGGCAAAGGATAAGGAGCAGCCGGGTCATGATTTATTTTTTGCGGCAAAAGTCTGTTATCGGGGTCACGACTACTTACGGAAAAAGAAAATCGGTTTACGCAAAGTGGAAAACAAATTTTACATTCACGCAAACAACTGTTTATATGAAATTGATCCTTGTCATCATAACTTTCATTTCTTTATCGGTATCAGCACAGGATAGCCTGAGTGATCATTATAAAATTTATGATACACGTTCAAAAACAGGTTATAACAATTGACAAGATCGTGACAGATATGGCCGATGCAGATGTTTTATTTTTTGGAGAAGAACATAATGACAGTGCTGGTCATTACCTTGAAAATAAAATTTTCAGGGCACTTCATGCACAATATGCAGATAAAGTTGTTTTAAGCATGGAAATGTTTGAGACAGATGGCCAGCTTGTATTAAATGAATACCTCGGAGGAACTATTGATGAAGCCCGATTTTCAAGAGATATAAGATTATGGAGCAATTACAAAGATTACCGGCCAATGATCGAATATGCGAAACAAAATAAAATTCCGTGTGATCGCTGCGAATCCGCCACGACGTTATGTAAATCTTGTAAGCCGTCGTGGAATGAGGTCACTTGATAGTTTATCAAAAGATGCAAAGAAATTTTTACCGCCACTTCCTTATGATACACTTAACTGGTCGCTATCGTGAAAAATTTGTAGAGATAATGAAGGGTGGACCGGTGGTAATAATCCAAATGTTTATTATAGTCAAAGTTTGTGGGATGCCGGAATGAGCTATAGCATTTATAGTTTTTAAAAAGAATAAACACAAAAAGTATTTCATTGTGTTGGCGGTTTTCATTGCAGAAGAAAAACTGGGCACAGCGGCCCAGTTGCAAATGAGAAATAAGAAATTGAAAATTTTGAATATCGCCAGTTTCAGCGATGAATCATTCAGCAATCCTGATTGGGAAAAATTCAGTTATAAAGGCGATTATATTATTCTTACTGATCCCGATCTGAAAAAACATTTTAAAGCCTCAACTTAATTCCTCCATTCATTACAAATCCATCAAGTGGCGCATAAATATCTCTGAATACCGGATTATCAATAGTACCAGTATAAATTGTATCAAATTTTGTTTGTCTTGTATCGGTGAAATTTTCGAAGTTGATATACATTGAAAATTTCTTCCAAAGCTTTTCTGCCATCAAGCCGGTTATCCAATATGCCTTGCCTGTTGCTCCATCACTTAATTGTTGTTTGCTGAAATAATAAGCTTCCAATCCTATTTTCCATTTTTCTTCTACTTCATAAAGTAAGACATTATTCAAGTCGGTGCCGTGGTGTTAGAAAATTCTCCGTCTTTATGTCTCCTTCATGCAAATAGGCTTTGGTATAAGTGTAACCAACAAATAATTTAAAATCACCATATCCCAATTTCACATTTGTTTCCATTCCCCTGCTATCAAAATGACCATCTACATTTTTAAATCTATAAATTGGCACTACCCAACACAGATTCTAACATCAATGGATCATGAATTCGTGTATAAAAGAAGAGATGATTGATGCTAAAACTTATTTTATCATCAGCAAATTTTGTTCGATAATTAATATCTGCATTCACACCATAGCTTCTTCCATTTTATTTTCATCAGGATCTATCGGAAGCACATTTCTTGTATAATAACCTTTCGCTTTCTTCGGTAAAGATCGTTGGTGTTTTGTAGCCCATGCCTCCACCAATGCGGGAAGAAAGTTTTGATGAAAATTTAAACAACATCGAAAGTCGTGGCAGAACTGCAAAGCCATAATCTTTTACATAATCGCCACGCAAACCTGTTTCCATACTAAATTTATCACTGACCTTAAGATTGTTTTGAACAAACAACCCTGTCGTTATCTGTTCATAGTTTCTCAAAGGAGTTGCTGTCAATTTTACTTCTTCAAAATGATCGGTTACAAAATTGATACCCTCCAGTCCATTCGGATCTTTCACCATGATAAGAATAAGTGGCTCTCGCTAAATGTTCCTGTTTGTGTCCACTGAATGACATAACTAGTCACATCTATTACTCTTTGAAAACGATTAATACTATTTTTAAAAGTGAACTGGCTTTTTTCATTGAAATGATGATCCAGCAAAAGCTGTGAGCTATAGCGGTCCGTATTATTTTTCTCAGTATAACCTGAAGGTTTATTTCCTTTAATATATTCTATATCGCCACCGGTTCTTTTTCGGTTGTAACATTTCCACCGATCATCAATTGTGTTTTCTCTTTATATAAAAGAAAAGCTTGGGGTTAACGGTGTATCGTTCAAATTTTGGAATAGCAGTTAAACCCAACATCTAGATGGATCATAAGCAGAATTACTGTTGCGTGATGCAAACAATGTTACTCCGATGTTCTTAAACTTTTCTCCATAAAAACCACTGGTATTTATTCCGCCTGCACTTGTTACATCAATATGAAAGTTTAACTCTCTTTCTTCTTTAGGCGTTTTTGATATAAGATTTACTAATCCTGCAATAGCTCCGCCTCCATATAAAGTAGAAGATGATCCTTTGATCACTTCAAATTGTTTCAGATCGAGCGGTGGTGTTTGTAATAATCCTAAGTCCTCCACTGAATCCTGCATATAAAGGCAATCCATCTTTCAATATTTGTGTGTATCGTCCATCTAAGTCCCTGGATCCGGATTGAAGCATTAGCAGATGTTGCAGAAGTTTGTTGTGTTGTGATACCAGTACTTTCATTTAATACCATTCTTATATCACCGGGTTTCATATTTGCTTTTTCATCCAGCTCTTCTCCCGCAACAAATTCAACTCTTGTAGGAATATCCCTTATTGTTCTTGTACTTCGTGTTGATTGATCACCACTTCTTCTTCCTCTTCTTCCGAAGGAGTTCAACTCAACTACCAGAATCCTGAATCAAGAGGTAAAACCTACTTGACAGCTTGACTTTCGATAGCCGACTGTAGCTAACATTAATTGTATTCTTCCCGAGTGAATATTTTTAATTGAGACAAGACCTGTTGAGTCAGCTGTAACTCCATGCGGAATCCCTTTAAGAGAAACAGACGCATAACTCAATGGCTTTTTCGAAACAGCATCTAGTACTTTCACTTGTGAATGTATGTTGCCCAGATAATGCAGCAGTTAATAATAATGCCGTAATCACTGCAAACATACTTTGTTGCATAGATATAGTTTTAGATTAACGAATAAACAAGCCGACTATGATTTCGTTAATCTAACGTTAGGCGGCTGCCAGAAATCATAATGAACATCAGGAATTGAAGAAAGAATAAATCCTGCATATTGATGGGAAGTAAAAGCAGGAACTATTTCAATACAATTATTATCAAATGAAACTGTAAAACCCGAACAACCTGTACAAGTAAAAAATGGTGAACAACTGCCACAATCACCGTCACCTTTTTCATGATTTGCTTCCTGTGCAGTTTTATCTTCCGGGCAATTGTCGAATGCGCAGCAGGGAATAGCAAAAAGAAAAAGTAAGTAAGCAGATAATATGAAAGCGAATACTTTCATGTTTTGTTTAAGCTCTTAACAATAATTCACAAGGCTTAAGCCCGGTATGTTTTTTAAATGCAGTGGAGAAATGCGAGATAGAAGAATAGCCCAGCAACATAGAAACCTCGGTTACACTTAATCCTTTTTCGTACAATAAATATTTAGCATGCTCCATTCTTTGACTTTGGTAAAAATCAAAAATGGTGGTTCCAAACATTTCTTTGAATCCCTTTTTCAGGTAACATTCATTGATCGCTACTTTACGGCTAAGTTCTTTAATGGTGATAGGTTCACCTATATGCTGGATCAAAATTTCTCTTGACTTAGTAATTTTTTCACGATCTGCTTCATTAGCCAAAAACTTACAATTGATCACATCAATTTCTTTTTCACCCAACATGCAGTCAAGGCTGTAAAGCAACAGCATCTGGGTTTGCGCATTGATGTAAATATTTTCCAGGCTATCAGTGAAAGTATGATTCAGCAATCCTTCCAATACCATTCTTGTTTTACCACAAAGCGGCAATATTTTAGTAAAAGAAGAAACGTGTTTGAATTTCAAAACATCATCGCTCAATACCTCATTCCCTTTACGTGTCACAAATTGAGAAATATGCGCCGGTGAAAAACGAAAGCTCATCACATCCACACTCTCTACTCTTTCCACACATGATCTTGATGCACTATACTTGCACATATTGCACTCAATATCTTTCTGGCGGCAATACACATTACCCGACACGCAGAATTTCAATTCAAGATAATTTTCCTTCGGTTTGCTCTTTTCGTAATGATAAACCAGCATGCCCATATCTTCCATGTTCCAGCTACCAGTATTATGATACCTGTTAATAGTATACTGAACAGAACCGGGTATCAACCTTACTTTTTCCTGGAGCATTACAAACTGATCCTGCAAAACAGATTGACGATAAGCCAGTGATAATATGTCCGGAGGATTATGCATTAGTCTGCAAATTTACAACACAAACCGCTAATTGTCTTAACATAGATCAATCATGACGATAATTCTACCTTAAAATGAAGGAGTTTTAAAAAAATTCTCTGTTTGGCTTTAACGATTAACTTTGCCGGGCCTCCCCGAACAGATCGGGGGAGACTTTTATTAAATGATTCATCCCCATACATATATTCACCCAAATGCCCGTTTGGCAACCAATGTGAAGGTTGATCCTTTCACCGTTATTCACCAGGATGTTGAGATTGGTGATGGTACATGGATCGGATCAAATGTTACAATAATGGAAGGGGCAAGGATCGGAAAGAATTGCCGGATCTTCCCGGGAGCCGTTATTGCTGCCATTCCGCAGGACTTAAAATTCCAGGGCGAATATTCACAGGTGATCATTGGTGATAATACCACTATCCGTGAATTTGTTACTATTAACCGCGGAACTGTTGACAGAGAAAAACAGTGATCGGCAGAAACTGCCTTATCATGGCCTATTGCCATTTTGCACATGACTGTATTGTTGGCAACAACTGCATCATGAGCAATAACACCCAGGTGGCAGGTCACGTTACAATTGGTGACTGGTCAATATTAGGTGGAATGACTGCAGTTCACCAGTTTGTTCGCATTGGCCAGCATTCATTTCTTAGCGGTGGTTCATTGGTGGGCAAAGATGTGCCTCCATATATTAAAGCAGCAAGAACTCCTCTTCTTATGCAGGAGTAAATTCTATTGGTTTAAAAGAAGAGGTTTCGGCGTAGAAAAGATCAATCACATTCTTGATATTTATCGTTGCATATATAATAAAGGACTGAACACGACCCAGGCTATTGAATACCTTGATGAAGAATTTGATGCAACAGATGAAAGAGATGAGATCGTAACATTTATCCGCGAATCGAACCGCGGCATTATAAAACGCTTCACCAAAAACAGTGTGGATGAAGATATCGCTGACTGATGCGGGTAAACGCTTCAACCGCGACTGGATCTTTCGTCATCTTACCTACGAGTTTTCTGCAGGACAATCTTATGCTATCGTTGGACCAAACGGTTCAGGGAAAAGTACATTGCTACAGGTATCTTAGCGGATCAATGCAAGTGAATGAAGGAATATGCGAATGCTCAATTGACAATGCTAAATGTTCGAACTTGAAAAGTTTACAATCATGTTTCCATTTGCGCTCCTTATCTTGAAGTAGTGGAAGAAATGACACTGATAGAGTTTCTTAGATTTCCATTCTGGCTTCAAACCCTTTCTTTCTTCAATTACTTCAGAAAAAATAATTTCAATTCTTGGTTTGGAAAATGCAGTGAATAAACAGATCCGTAATTATTCTTCAGGAATGAAGCAACGGGTTAAACTTGCGCAGTCGATCTTTTCTGATGTACCCGTTGTTTTACTGGATGAACCTTGCACAAATCTTGATTCAATCAGGTATTCAGCTTTATCATTCTTTAATTAATGATTACTGCAAAAACCGGATGGTGGTTGTAAGCAGTAATGATGAAGTGGAGTATTCTTTCTGTAAAGAAAAATTTCACTTACAGCGTATAAATGAGATCCCTGAATTAATGCACATCTCCCAGGTCAACTTTAACGAGTAGTCTTTTTTCCTTTTGCCATTAATATAAATGGTATACAAACAAGAAATAAGACTCATACAAACAAGAAAACATCCATGTAGCTTAATACAGCTGCTTGCTTTGTTATAGAATGATCCATTAAGGCTAACGCCTGCTGTTTTGCTGTAATTATATCCGTGCCTTTTGCTATCAGTCCATTTTGCAAAGCAGCAAGTTTAGCTTGTACTGCAGGACTATTTATATCAAGCTTGCTAACAAGATCACTTCGATGCATCATATTTTTGCGGGACATGTAAGTAATAATAACAGCCACACCAAACGAACCTCCCAATTGTCGCATCATTCCCGTAAATGCTGCACCATCCCCGATCTCCTGCCTTTTAAAGTTCCTAATGATAAAGCAGTTATTGGAATAAATAACAATCCCATAGCTACACCACGAAGTATTAGCATCCAGAAAAATTCGCTCTCTGCCTGTATCAGGAGTTAATATTTTATATCCCCACATACAAAAAAAGAAAAACAAGAGCATGCCTGCCATGATACGAGATATTGTTGTTTGATGCCTGTTTGTAATAATTTCCCGATCAATGGCATCATGAATGGCTGTAGTGAGTGCGGCAGGTACAAATAAAAGCCCGGCCTGTGTTGCTGTCCATCCGAGTATAGATTGAGTATATAATGGAATAATAAAAGTAGATCCATATAAACCAAAACCCATAATGAATGAAAGTATGGTCCCTATTCGAAGGTTTCCATTCTTTAATACTCTTAATTGAACAACAGGATTTCGATAGGTGGTTTCCCGCCATATAAAAAAGAAGGCGCCCAAAATACTCATCACTGTCAGTATAATAATTGTATTACTATTGAACCAATCATCTTCCTGTCCTTTTTCAAGAATATATTGAAGTGATCCTACAAAAACAGCTAACAACCCTATGCCTGCCCAATCAATTTCTGAGGTAGAACTTTTTTCAGCATACTTTCGGACTTCTTACAAATTGAAGTGTTAACAACGTTGCAATAATTCCTAAAGGGATATTAATATAAAATATATAAGGCCATCCTGCGTGATCAGTAATGAATCCTCCTAATGGCGGACCGAGTGTAGGACCGATAATAACACCCATTCCATAAATTGCCTGGGCCATTCCACGTTTTTCAGGAGGATAACTTTCTGTAATGATAGTTTGTGATGTTACCAGCAATGCTCCGCCACCAACTCCCTGCAGAAAACGAAAAATAATAAGTTCAGTTATCGTACGTGCATTGCCGCAGAGAAAGAACAGATCGTAAAAAGAATAATTGATGCAGCAAAATAATTTCTTCTGCCAAACTGCACCGATAACCAGCTCGTCATTGGGATAATGATGACATTACCGATCGCATATGCTGTAACCATCCAACCGATCTCACTTGTTGTAGCACCAAGATTCCCCTTCATATCATTCAATGATACATTGACGATCGTAGTATCAACTATTTCCAGCAATGCACATACAATTGCCGTGATAGTAATGATCACTCTCCGTGAACCATATTCAACTAATGAACTTGCCTGAACCATAATTATTTTTATTTGCCCAACTAAGTGCTACTATCATCATTCGTTGCGTCGCACTCTTCAGGGTTCTGTTCGCTATTCAACTTTTTAATCTAAATGAACATCTACCAATACATTCATACCCGGTCTTAGTTTTTTAACCAAAGAATCATTGGGGTTTGTAAACTCTATCTTAACTGGCAAGCGTTGTACTACTTTCACAAAATTGCCGCTGGCATTATCAGGTGGAAGTAAAGCAAACGTAGAACCAGTAGCTGGTGAGAAATGAAGTAAGCTTTGCTTCGAATTTATGACCGGGATAAGCATCGACATTTATAATAGCTTTCTGTCCTTCTTTCATTTTATCTAACTGTGTCTCTTTAAAGTTGGCAATTACCCAAACACTTTCGCTATGCACAATACTGAATACAGGCTGACCTGCCTGCACAAACTGTCCTGGCTGCACATTTATTTTTGACACTAAACCATCTTGCGGCGCAGTGATCACTGTATAAGAGAGATTTAATTTTGCAGCATCCACATCCGTTTGTTTTTGGTGAATAGTTGCATCTGCAATACTTATTTGAGATGCGGTAGCATTACTTTGCACGGCAACTGCATTTGTTTGTTGCTGTGCTTGTTTCTTTTGTTCCTCGAGAATGAGTAATTGTTTCTCAGCAGTTTGTTTTGCAGCCAATGCCTGTTCATATTGTTGTTGCGTGATTGAATGATCTTTGATCAGGTTTGCATAACGATCATAATCCTGTGATGCACGCCATAAATTAATTTTAGCCGCCTCTATCTGTGCATCAATAGTTCCAACAGAAGCTTGTGAAGTAGCGATATTCGCTTTCGCAGCAGAGGTAGTTGCTTTTGCACTGTTCATTGAACTTTGTGCTATTTGCAGAGCAGCTTGTGCCTGTTCTACTTTTATCACATAATCACGATCGTCTAAAACTAATAGCGTATCGCCTTTTTTACCTGCTGGTTATCTCTTACTCTTACATCACTGACATAACCGGCCACCCGTGGTATCACAGGACTTATGTCAGCACTTACCTGTGCATCATCTGTATCTTCATGATGTTGGCTATGCTGGTATTTTGAAATTCCAAACCAGCTTCCACCAATAACAAGCACTGCCAGTATGATTATAAAAACGGGATTTCTTTTCTTTTTGGTTGATTTCGTTTCCATGTTTAATTAATTATTTTGCTTGATTTACTTTTTAATTCTGCACTTAAGAGACCTGATGTTTGTAATAATTTATGATAAGCAACAAAAGCATCTGCTCTTGATAATGTATAACTCAGCCTGGCCTGCAATTGGGCAATGTCTGCATCTAACAGGTCAGTAGTTGTAGCCAGGCTATTATCGAATTTGTTTTTCACGATGCGATAATTTTCTTCCGCCTGTTCAACAGCTTTCGCAGATACTTCAATTTGTTTACGGTTGGTCATCAGGCTCAGGTAACTTCTATTTACTTCCAACTGCATATTATCATCCATCATTGCTTCGGTGAATGTTAATTGTTTCACTCTTGCTTCCGCTTGCTGCACTTTTGCTTTATTTTTCCAGAGTGAGCCGATGTTATAGGAAACCCCAACGCCAACATTCATCGCAGCAGGGATCGAAAGAAAATCCGGAATATCCAAACCGATATAACCACCCGTTAATGCAAGACTTGGGTATAGATCTCCTTTGGCTGACTTTACACCTGACTCAGCCGATTTTTTTCTTAGATCAACTGCAGCAATATCTCTTACGATTGATTCTTGCTGCATTTATAAAATCATCCAACACCCTGTTATCTTCTTTCTTTCCAAGATTTGCTGTGTCCAATATTAACTCGGTTGTTGTTAGGTAACCCAAGCATCAGGTTCATATTCACATTAGCCAGTTGCCAGCTATTTTCTGCATCTGATAAATTATACTCCATATTGGATTCACGCAATTGCGCCTTTAAGAGATCATTACGTGGCCAACAAACCATTTTTTCCATACCTGTCAGCTCTTTTGTTCGTTGCTGCGCTTCATTCAAATTTTCTTGTACCAATCGTACAGCAGTTTTTGCTTTGAATAAATTGGCAAATGCTTCTATCGTATTCTGGATCACTTCGTCTTTATCACTTTCTGCATCAAGCATAGCAGCTTTCTCAAGAAATTTTGAAGATTCAATACCATAACGGATCTTACCACCAGTATAAATAGGCAGCGAAACATTCACTAATCCGTACAATGCCTGTGACACTTTCGGTTGTTCAACCGGGGAGTAGTACCGCCACCACCACTATTATTTTTGTTTTAAGATCGACATTTACAGCATTCACCCGCAAATAAGAAGCGGACGCTTTGGCATCAGGCAATCTTTTTTCAACTGCTTCCTTTGCAGCAGCTGTTGCCTCTTCAATTTTTGCCTGGTTAATTTTTAATAGTTTGCTGTTTTGAAGGCCCAGGTCGATCGCTTCATTAAGACTTAGTGTCTTTTTTTCCTGTGCTGTCATTTGCAATGAAAACAAAGAAAAAGATGATCAGCAATGATTTCAGTTTATTCTTCATTGGTAAGTATTGCTTTAAATAATTTTTTAAATGTTGACTTAATTTCTTTTTAAGTGCTTTTGAAACTCTTCTTCACTCATGTGTTGAAGATCATTGAGCTCCCGGTAATAAAATTGAGTAGCTACAAGGTTATTGGCTGTACCGATCAGTGTTGCCATCATCAGTGGTATATCAATATTTTTTTAAACTCCCCTTTTTCTGTCCCTGGTGGATCAGCTTTGAGATCAACTCCTGGTTCCTTTTCTTCATCTGGAAAATAAGTTCTGCTGTAATTCCTGTATGATTCAACACCTGCTCCCTTACCATGATGCGGGAAAAACATTGTTGCTGCATCATCTTATCAATGTAATGATCGATCAGGATATTCATTTTCTCCAATGAACTAAGCTGCTTTGTCCTCGATCATTGTTTCCAGCTTCAGCTTAAAATATTCTCCGCGATAACCGAATAAAGCTTCCAGCAGCTTATCCTTAGAACCGAAATAATAAGAGATCATGGCAAGATTCACGTTGGCTTTCTCTGCTATATCACGAACGGAAGTGCCGTTGAAACCTTTTTCAGCAAAAAGTATTTCTGCTGTCTCCATTATTTGAACTTGTTTATCGTTGTATTCCATAATGGCTTTTAAAATTCAGGGCCAAAGTTAAACAAATGTTTGATTTAAACAAACGTTTAATTAATTATTTTTAAAAATTCCTTCCTCGCTTCTGAGCACCCTCAAAAAAATAACGGTCGTTCTTTTGAACGACCGTTATTAAACTAATTATAAAAGCTGAACTATTATTTCTTCCTGTACAGTATAAGCTCTCTTTACAATAGCTAGTTGCTTTCCCTTTATCATTCCATGTGGTTCGCTGTGTCCAGTTGCCCATATCATCATGCGATTCGTAAGTATATTTTCGTCACCGTTGTTTTGATAGTATCCTTTGTCATATCTGTATACGAATATTCTGTTTGTTCTCCTTTATCATTATACTTTGCAGTAGCTTGAGTTCTTTCACTTTGCCGACACTATCTTTCGTAGTGCCTGAAAGGAACAAATGTTTATCATATGTTGCTTCTCCTGTTTGTCTGAATACACTATCCTTATCAAATTGTTTCCAACCAGTAACCTCTCCAACTTCACTTTCAGTTATATTGGTATAATAAATACCTGCTTTACCGTTTGAATCAATTTCTCCGGCCCATATAGGTCTTTTCCATTATCATCGATCTTAGTTTCAAAAACCACCTGGTACTTTTTCCTTTTGCTGTATTAGCTGAACTGATTTAAATGATCCGTTTGGATGATGGGTAATAACAGATTCGGATGAAGGAATTTCCTTTACTGTCTTTAGAAACAGATTTAGTGTCATTCCCATTCTCATCGTATTCATGTAACAGGAGATACAGCAAGAATCCATTTCTCCGATCTTACCTGTGCTGTCAGTTTTGTAAGGTGTTTCTTCAACTTGAAGAAATATCACCTTTCAGATTCTGAGACGACAAGATCACTGTAATCTTTACTTTCGACTCTGGCTTTTCTCAGCCACTGTTACAGCAAGCAAAAATAAACCTGTCATGAAGATGAAAAATTTTTTCATTTTTGGTGGTTTTAAATTAATAAATGGGGGCAGAATTAAGAAGAGTTCTTAAAGGGGAGAAGTATCTAAAGTAACTACATTATTACTGCTTGACAAATAAATCTGCCTCGGCTGCGTCAAATCCTTTTAATTCTTCCTTACACTAAAAACTTTTTCCACCAATCTTTTTCATACACGGCTGTTCAACAAGTTTAAAATACAACAGCACTTACCACTAAAACCATAACCACCAGCAATAAATAGGAAAGAATAAAATATATTCCCTGGATTCTCAATATTTATAAACTTCAATAATCGTCCTGTAGCTGAAATGACCTGCTCATGTATCAGGTAAATACTGTAACACATACCGCCAATAACTGCAATGGGGGCAAAAGAAAAATTTTAATCAGCCACTTGTTTGTCAGCGCTGTATAAAACAATAATACCATCAGCAGGTTTTTATAATATAGCCGCTTGTGGAATAGTAATCCTATCTATGAAGGGAAGTAGAATAAGACTGGCGATTCCGATTATAAACCCTGCCCATGATGGTCCCGGAAATTTTATTTTCTCTACATAAAGATCGGCCATGAGCATGCCACACATAAAAAATAATGAAGAAATTTAAATACATGCATACCATGCCATACATTAAACCAGTAATATGTATTTGCTAAAATCAAAAAAGAAATATCACCCATCGCAGTTCTCTCTTTCTTCAAACGATATAACAATGCTAATAAAGGAGCCAAGTATGTAAAACTGTATCTCGATCTCCAAGCGTCCAGGCAACGGGCAGAACATAGGAATGCTGATGAAAAACTTCATTATGAACATAAAAAATGGAAGCAATAAAATGAGGAAAAAGTTCAGCGAACTCATATTTCTTCACTATAAAGACAAGCGCAATAAAGAAAATAATTAGCGCCAATAAATATGGCGGCTCCATCCTTGTCAGCCTGCGTAGGTAATAGTTTTTTAAATCAGCTTTCTCATTGTTGTGAATATATTTTTTGCAAAATGATGTCCCAGCACAAAACCGCTGATGATAAAAAAGAACTGTACGCCAAACACCCCATCTAAACTAAACTGCCACCAATAACCAGTAACAAAAGTGCCACTAAAAATCTTTCTGATTGATGAAATTCGAATATGCGCTATACATACCACCATGAATATGGCAACAAATCTCAACCCATCCACTGTGGCAAATAAATCCGCTTGAAGTAATTCTTCTGAATTTTTCGAGAAAGGGTTTTGACATATTCGGAGATCTATCGCTGGCTTGCGATCAATAAATTCAAATCAGTATACTTAAGATCAAAACGTTGACTTAGATAGAAATTGGTCAGTGCTCCTTTGAAAAGATAAATACCACCGCGAAGATGTACTATGATGCCAGACCAGATTTTCAAATCCACCTTCATCACCGGCTTCCATTAATAAAGGCATCAATACATTGCTGATAGCTTGTGAGGCGGTTCGTGCAAAACCAGAAGGAATATTTGGAACACAATAATGAATGACGCCATATTTTAAAAATACAGGATGCTCATGACTGGTGATCTCTGAAGTTTCAAAACATCCACCACGGTCAATGCTAACATCAATCACAACAGAACCCGGTCGCATATTACTTACCATTTCTTCTGTTACAACCATTGGGCGTTCTTCCTGTTTCACTTCCCAATGCACCAACAGCTACTTCACAAGTCTTTAATTGCTTTGACAGCATCCGTGGTTCGATAACTGAGGTCCACAAACGATGCCCAACATTATTTTGCAATCTTTTAAACGATACACATTATTATCAAAAACCTTTACAGATGCACCTAAAGCCAAGGCTGCTCTTACAGCATACTCACCCACAATACCAGCGCCAATTACAATCACTTTAGTTGGAGCAATACCTGAAATACCACCGAGCAAAACTCCTTTACCATGATTTGCCGAACCCAGGTATTGTGCAGCGATCAGCATTACGGCACTTCCTGCGATCTCACTCATGCTGTGAACGATAGGATATGTACCACTATCATCTCTCAAATTCTCAAATGAGATTGCCGTGATCCTTTTATCCATCATCTTTTGCAGCAGCTCTGCTTTCAATATCGAAAGATGAATGGGTGAAATAATAACCTGGTTGAGTTGCAGCAAAGGAATGATCTTCATCGATCACCGGTGCACTCTTTACAAGTATAGGCGCTTTAAAAACTTCGGCACTGATCATAAACGATCTTTGCACCTGCTTCGCTATAATCTTTATCGCGGAAATGCGCTGCTTCACCGGCATTATGTTCGATCGTCACTTCATGACCGTTGCTCACCAACACACTCACTGCATCCGGTGTTAATGCAATACGATTTTCCTGGAAAGCAATTTCTTTTGGGATACCGATCTGCAACCTTGCACCTTTGGTTTTATATCCAGCGTTTCTTCCAGATGTTTCGTAGCTGAACGATGTGCTGATCTTTGGTCTTTGCTGGCTCATTAGCTGGTTGTTGGTTGCCGGAACTATTTTTTGTTACAAGCTTTATTAATTCTATTCGGCTTCTGTTGTGTCACTCACTTGTACGTCCGGTAATTCTGCTCACGCAGAATTGGTACAGTCGAAGAGTGCGACGCAACCGTTGCTAAATAGTAGCAGCTTGACGGGAATCAAAAATAACTATTTATCCTGTATAGTAAGGTGGCGGGTTTCTGAATCTTCAACTTCAATAAACACATGAACTGTATCATTTGGAAACAGGCCCGGAGCTTTTTCGGGCCATTCGACAAAACAAATATGATCACTGTAAAGACAATCCTCCACTCCTGCTCTTATTGCCTCTTCCTCATCCTTCAGCCTGTATAGGTCGATATGGAAGATCTTGCCGGATGGAAAGTAATATTCATTGATAATTGAAAAGGTGGGGCTGCCTACAACATCTTTCACTCCTTTTACCTCGCAAAGTGCATGGATAAAAGTGGTTTTGCCAGCGCCCATGTTCCCATGAAAAGCGATAATCTTTTTATCGTCGATCGCCTTCCAAAACCGGGTGGCAGCATCTTTTATATCATTATAATTTATAACTGAATTTCACCGGGCAAAGATATTTGTGCTTTTGCAACAGAGTGTATAAGATTATCAAATGCTTAATTGGCTTGCTCTTTGTTTATCCGTATTTTTGCAACAGAATTTGCAACAAGTAGAAAAGGAATTACTATGGAAAATGTACAATGGAAAGTAGAAGGAATGGATTGCAGCAGCTGTGCCCTCACCATTCATAAATACCTGGAAAAACAGGGAATGAAAAATGTGAAGGTGAATTCAGTAAGTGGTGATGTAAGTTTTGAAATGAATGGTGGTACATGCTACACCAAAATTCATAAAAGGATTGAGTGATCTTGGCTACCATGTAGCCAATCAACAACAAGTAACTGAAAAGAAAAAACCATTTTCTTTCAACACATCTTCAATCGTTTCTTCTTTTGTCTTCCATTTGCACTTGTGTTTGTGCTGCACATGATCCTCGGATATGCATATGCATTGGTTGATAAATCCATGGTTGCAATTGGGATTAACTATTCCTGTTTATATTAGTTGGTATGGATTTCTTTGGAAGAAGTGCATGGAAAAGTTTACGCAATGGTTTACCAAATATGAATGTGCTGAGTTGCTCTTGGCTCAACTGCAGCATTTGTTTACAGTTTATATGGAACATTAACCGGGCAGGCAGAAAATTTTATGTTCTATGAAACATCTGTTACCATCATTACACTTGTATTCTTGGTAATTATTTAGAAGATGCTTCTATTCAATCTACACAAAGAGAATTAAAGAAGCTGGTGAAGTCGCAAAAAGTAATGGCCAATATGATCGCTTTTGATGATAAACACCAGGAACAAATATTTCCGGTTGAAAATACTCAACTAAGAGTTGGCGATCTTATTTTAATAAAGAGTGGCGAGCAGGTTCCTATTGACTGTAAAATTCTTTGGGGCGATGCTCATGTGAATGAAGCGATCGTTACCGGTGAAAGCAGCCCGGTTCATAAATATGCAAAAGATAAACTTGATTGGCGGAAGTGTAATCACAGATGGAACTAGTGAAAGCACAGGTAACTGCAGTTGGTAATGATACTGTTCTTGCCGGTATTATTAATATGGTAAAGCAGGCACAGGGAGAAAAACCTCCGGTGCAACAATTAGCTAGATAAGATCAGCGCCATATTTGTTCCGCTTGTTATTGGGTATTGCTGTAGTTACTCTTGGTATGTAACTGGATCTTATTGAAGAATTTACACCTGCACTGATGCGCAGTATTGCTGTATTGGTAATTGCATGTCCCTGTGCAATGGGTTTAGCTACTACCTGCAGCTATTGCAGTTGGCTTAGGTCGTGCTGCGAAGAATGGAATTCTTTTCGTAATGCTACCAGTCTTGAAATGTTTAAAGACATTAACACAGGTTGTATTTGATAAAACAGGAACACTGACGACAGGCAAGTTTGTAGTTGCTGGTTTTAAGTTTTTAGTTGGTGATGAGTCTGAATTTAAAAGAATTGCTTATAGTCTTGAAAAATATTCTAATCATCCGATTGCAAAAGCATAACTGAATGAATGGAAAATCAAAAGATGAAATACGCTGGAATAAGAATAGAAGAAATAAAAGGACTTGGAATGAAAGCAGAGCGATAAAGAAGGAAATGATATATTGGGCTGGCTCATTTAATGTGGCAAAAGAATTTACAAAAGAAGACAATCATAATATTTATATCTGTAAAAATAATCAGTTGATTGGCTGGATCGATGTGAAAGATGAAATTCGTCCCGAAGCTAAAATCAGTGATTGATTATTTGCATAGCAAAAACATAAAACAATTTTATTGAGCGGTGACCGTCGTGCAAAATGTGAAGCACTTGGCGCACAGCTAAATATTGATGAAGTGATCGCAGAACAAACACCTGAACAAAAACTACAAAAGATAGCCGAACTGAATGCTGCTACACCTACTGCAATGGTTGGTGATGGCATCAATGATGCACCGGCATTGGCAAAAGCAACCATTGGTATTTCAATGAGTGAGGCTTCACAGGTTGCTGTACAAAGTGCACAAGTGGTGTTAATGAGCCAGGGTTTAAAAAATGCCAATGGCTCTCGGACTTGGTAAAGCAACTTATATTACTATCAAACAAAATCTTTTCTGGGCATTTGCCTATAATATTGTTGCCATTCCTGTTGCTGCGTTTGGTTTTCTTACTCCAACATTCGGTGCATTGGTGATGGGATTGAGTGATGTGGTGTTTGACAATTAAATTCTGTAAGGTTGTTTGTGAAAAAGTAGAGATGAGCTCGTATGTTCACTACCATGTGTCAGTCACTAGAATAACTGATTGTCTTTCATCGTAGCCTTCAGTGGTTCCAGTGTCAATCTCTACTTTGAGTTCCTGGCTTATCGAACATTTCTTTAATTCTTGATCTCAAATATTCATAAAATATTAAAAGAATTATTGGGGTTATGATGTCATTCAGGCCTTTACAGGAAGATGTTATCAATTCCATTCTTGAGGGAAAAGATACACTTTGCATTAATGCCGACCGGAGGCGGTAAATCCCTTATGTTACCAGGTGCCGGCTTTGGTCAAAGAATGGATTATGTCTTGTCATCTCTCCATTGATCGCATTAATGAAAGACCAGGTGGAAAATCTGCGCAGAAAAAACATTACTGCTTTTGCAATTTATTCGGGCATGAGTCGTGCAGAAGTGATCAATACATTAAAAGTCAGCAACAAACAGTAATTGTAAATTTTTATACGTTTCACCGGAAAGACTTGGAAACAAATTTGTTTAAAGAATACCTGCCGGGGATGAACATCAATCTCGTTGCAGTAGATGAAGCGCATTGCATCTCGCAATGGGGTTATGATTTTCGTCCACCTTATTTACGCATTGCAGCATTAAGAGAAGAATTACAAAGATGTTCCTGTAATAGCATTGACTGCTTCTGCAACAAAAGAGAGTACAGGATGACATTTGTGAGAAGCTTCAATTCAAAGAAAAAAATATTTTTCGTCAATCATTTGAAAGAAAAAATCTTTCCTACAGTGTTTTTAAAGTTGATTCCAAGATCAATAAAGTAATTGAAATACTAAATAAAGTTCAGGGCAGTGCTATTGTTTATTGTAAAAGCAGGAAACGAACAAAGAGATAGCTGAATTGCTGCAACTGCAAAACATATCATTGCTGATTTTTATCATGCCGGTTTACCACAGGAAGAAAGAAACAAACGCCAGGAAGATTGGATAAAAATAAAACAAGGGTTATCGTTTGCACCAATGCATTCGGAATGGGAATTGACAAACCCGATGTTCGTTCAGTAATTCATGCCGATGTTCCTGGATTGCCTTGAAAATTATTACCAGGAAGCGGCCGTGAAGAGAGCAATACGTAACTGAACGAAGTAATAC
>ERZ1370068.6344-contig-5332_pt1 | contig 25168 bp, 34 predicted proteins | sample MGYA00561227_ERZ1370068 | MGnify/ENA primary metagenome ERZ1370068 (study PRJEB38410, sample SAMEA6850437) | metagenome | study: Metagenomic assessment of the ecological functions of the soil: analysis of the soil microbiota associated with the...
AACCCACTTAGAGGATTGAGGCTGGAGAGGGGATCTCCTCCCCTGAGCTTCTTGGGCAATCCAGAGGAGCGCCGTGCGCCGGGCGCTGGGTGGAGAGACTGAGGTGAGAGGAGGCAGCAAATTTTAACAAAAAATATTGGACCCAATAACAACACAGGCTGAACCAACAGTTAAAAGTGAAGAACAAGACAAATAGAACATATAATAATAAAACAATATAACATGTGGATCATTGGCGCTGAGAAGTTGAACGTAACAGGAGTTGCATCCTGGTTGATGCTGTTCGGGACTGGAATGGGTTGTGATGCGACGGCGTCTCTCGACCTGTGAACGGCAAATTCGCCAATCGATGCCGGGAGAGCCGTATTCGCCGGAAAGGTCGGGCTGATAGCAATTGTTACGGTGGAACTTGGCGATGGCGATCAATGTTTCCCGAGGCGTTGTCGGGAATCGATTCGACTAGTGCATGACCCTGCAGGATCGATGCCGCCCAGCGTGATGTTCCTGATCTTGAGCTTGATCTTGCGAAATCCGCTCGCGTCCGCTGATTCTCGATCGTGTGGTCGACGATGCCGTACACACCTTCGTCGGGCGACGTGATTTCCATTTGACCGCGGAAAAAATAGTTGATCAGCCCGGCCGAGTAGCCGACGGCTCGGGGAATCAAATACTGATGAGCAGCATCGAACGTGAAACGATTGAGCGCAAAGAAACGCTTTGGAGTCTGCGTAGAATAAGTCTGCAGGTCCGGGTCGAAAAGTGAGCTCGAAAGCGCCCTGCCGTTAACGACCGAGGGCTGGCCGGAGAGCGCATCGGTGACCGTGCTGCTGTAAAAAGTACAAGACACCTGCTAGGTTCGTCCCCGGCAGAAGCTGCCTAATATCGGCAACTTCGAACGGAAGCGGGAAATCTCCGGTAGTTGAGGCGAGCCACTTCCATACACTGTCCCGGCAGAGAAGAAGTTTCGGCTGGTGTGATTCGGCGATACCCTTCCCGGACCGATATCGCTCCCTGCGGCGGTTGTCCTCAACATTGTCTAGGGGTCTTGAACGGGTTGGCAGCCAGATCTGCGCCTGGATAGACGGCAGTGCTACCCTGATCCATTGAATGGCAGATTCGAACGGATCTGATTCAGCGGGTCCCTTCGCCTCATCCAAATTCGTATACTTTTCATGCGTGCTCGGCGCGTATAGCTGACTACTCCCGGTAAGGGCTGCCGCCGGTGCGCAAGTCCATCTTGAGTCGCAATGCGGGTCGTTTCTTACGTCTGTTGACGGTTGCGCCATGTCCTGCGGATGGAAATGAATGATGTGCCTCTGCGGATTGGAATGTGAGGCCGAGTATCTCTTTGCTTTCACGCTCGCTAGGGTCCGTTAACGCGCTGTAATACTTCGAGCGTACGTCCTTGTACGCAGAATCCTGTGCCAGCAAGCGGTGCAGTGTAAGTTCCCAGATCCTCCAGAGCCCAATCGGGCGATTTGATGGAGAGTGAGGTGCCGACGGTCTCCGTCAAATCCAGTGGGCGGTCTCTAACCGGATCGTAGAAATGCCGAAGGGCTTGAAGCGCACTCGAATCGCTCTCACTTGGCTCCGAATCGGAATGAGATCCACGATTGATAGCGGTGGCCCCGAGATTGATTTTGGGAAGGCTTGTTGCGGATCATCGATTTGTAGTAGGCCTTGGGCCCATCTCCTGCAATTTGCTCGGCGCCGCGAGCACCGATTGCCCCGCAGCCGATTTGGAGATGGCCTCATGTGTCTCCACCTCGTAAGCGAGGAGCCGCCGACACCAGCAGCCGATACGCCGCCACATGCGAAAGCGCCTCATTTTGTGACTCGCCACGGTGCGCTCTTGCTACGATTCGTAATTTGTCTCCCTTCCCGTGGATCCAGGCACTGAAAAGAGAATATTTGGGTCAATGGCCTTTAAGCGCTTTCGCTCACACGCAAGAGCGTGGATCATTCGCTGGACGCGCTCTACACTGCTGCCGTCGATAATGTTCATTAGATCCGTTGCGAAGAAATCGAGGTCGAAGGCGTATTTCTTCACGTCTCGGGTTTGCCTTCGGCATCCGCAACGTTGCACCGTTTACGTTTGACGATCGACGGGATCCCGCAGCGGTTCCTTACCAATTCCATAGTTGTGACTCGTTCGAAAACGCCGATAACCCGACTTGAAAATCAGTATCTGTGGATCCTACATCGCGCAGCTCTTCCAGGGACGGATTGAGCTTTGTAAATCCCGGGAAGAAAAACCCGCCCGTTCTTATCCGTCGTCGTCTCCATCACCTCTAGCTGTTTCAATTTGCGACCGCCGGTGTCCAGGCTCGCCGCCACAAGTTGCCAATTCGCCGTAACCACCGCACCCTCGATGGGTTTTCCGGTCTCGGCGTCGACGACCCACCGCTTCGGATCGGATCTGGCCGTGCAATACGGCGAGCCGCACGCTCAGGGCCATCGCGGAGATTGCCAACGAGGCGAATTGCGATTTCGAATGTGCATGGAAGTGAGTTCTCCCACTTGATCCCAGCCGCCAGACGCCGTCCCGTTGCGCCCGAAGTAGATTAGGTAGATCCGATTTTCGCCGTTTATGACCCGATTGACCGCGTACTCGCCAAGATCGTTGGAAAGCGTCACCGATTGAAGGTCGGAAAATGTTGCCGTGATCTGCGGCATGCTCGGCAGAAGCACGTCGAATACCGTACCGTAACGTTGTTGCGCCGAGGCGTCGAGATATTGCATCGCCCGCGCTTTGTCGCCGGCCGCTAGCGCGCTCTTCATTCCGTTCCACACCGCTCTCAAGTTCTGGTCAAGGGCCGCGCGATCGGTCACCACAATCCGGTACGACTTGGGAGTAGACATTTCCTTGCGTGTCGGTGACGCGGAACGTCGTCATGTAGGCGCCCGCGCCGGTATAGGTCATGATGGATATCCACGGGAACGCCGGCAGCGTTTGGTCGACCGTGCTGTTCCTGTCGGCGTCGATCTCGACCTTCTGGATGACGACGCCATCTTGGGGCGTGATGTCGAAGTTCACGATGAGCGGCGAGAAACCTTGCATTTGCATCAGCCGTGACGCGAACATGGACTCGATCCCGTGCGTGTCACCGTGATCGTTTGCGTTGTCATCGTCCCATCGGCCGCCGTGAGCGTGGCCGTCAACGTGTTGTCTCCGGTGTTCCAACGCAACGTTGTTTGCGTAGAAGTGGCCGCCGTAGATGGCCGCCACGACACCATTGATCGTCACGCCGGAGTTGGCCGGTGCCTGCAAACGTTCCGCTCACGTTGGATCTGGTTGTCGTTGATCGCTCGCGTTATTTGCGGGATTGACGATCGCGAAGCCCAACGCCGACACCGTGACATTCGATCGCCGCCGACGTGGCGATCTCCCCGCATTGTCGACGGCCCGGGCGGTGCAACGCATAGGTTCCAGCCGGACACCCCGATCCAGGTCGCGGTGTACGGCGCGCTCGTCGCGCTGCCGATCAGTGTCGCACCTGGTAGAAGTCGACTCGAGCGATGCTCCCGTCGCTATCGGAAGCGGTGGCGGCGAGCGAGATCGTCGCCGGCGCGTAGAAGGTCGCGTTCGCAGCGGGCGCCGTCAGGCTCACCGTCGGCGGACTGTTAGGACTCACGGTGATGTTGACCGGCGCGGAGGCCGTGACCGCTCCGCGATTGTCCGCCGCGCGCGCAGTGAGCGTGTAATTGCCAGCAGCGACGCCGGACCAGGCGGCGATGTAGGGTGCGCTCGTCGCGCTGCCGATGCAGCGTCGCGCCTTGATAGAAATCGACTCGCGTGACGTTGCCGTCGCTATCGGACGCGTTGGCTGCAAGCGCAATCGTCGCTGGTGCGGCAAAGCTGCTTCCGTTCGTCGGGTTGGTCAGGCCCACTGTCGGCGGAACATTGGCCGGACCGACGCTGATCGCCACCGGCGATGATGTCGTCACGCCGCCGCGGTCGTCCGTGGCCCGCGCGGTCAGCGTGTACGAGCCGGCCGCCACGCTGCTCCACGTCATTCCGTACGGCGCGATATTGGTGACGCCCACGACGGTGCCGTTTTTGCAGGAATTCGACTTTCGTCACCGATCCGCCCGCGCGTCGTTCGCACTGGCAGTCATGGCAATCGTGGCCGGCGCGGTGAAATTCGCACCGTTCACCGGCGCGGTCAAGCTCACCGTGGGCGGAACGCTGGGACCGTTGACGGTCATGGCACGCGACGTGGACGTCGAGTGACCGCCTGTGTCCGTTGCCTTGGCGGATAGGGTGAGTCCCCGATCCGACGTTCGACCACGCGAATTGATACGGCAGCGACGTCGCCGTTCCGAGCAACGTTCCGTTGCGAAAGAATTCGACCTTGCTGATGACGCCGCTCGGGCTGATCGCGTCGACGGCCAAAGCGTCATGTTGGCTGGCGCGTCGAAAACCGTGGCAGCCGGACCCGTGAAGATTAGTAGCGGATCGCCGTTGCCCGTCACCGTGACGACGGCGCTGTCCGATGTCTTTGTCCCGCCGCGTCGCCGCGACGCGCAGTGCATTGGTTCCATAGTAGATCGGGATAGTGGCGGTATAGGCGTTGCCGCTGATCGTGGCCACGCGCGTGGTGTTGCCATTGTCGACGAGCACGGTCGTGCTGGTGGGGTCCCCTGGAGTACGTTCCGCTCACCGTCACGCTGCTGCCGTAAACGATGGTGCCGTTGGCAGGACTTGCAATCAAGAGCTTGGCGCCGGTTACGGTGATGGAGACTTTCGACGAAGTCTTGGACGCACCGCCATTGTCGACAGCCGTTGCGCTCAACGAGTAGCTGCCTCGCCATGACGTTGTTCAGGTCACGCTGTAGGGTGCGCTGGTGCGCGTGCCGAGCAGGTTCACCCTTCGTAGAAATCCACTCGCGCAATGGTGCGGCGTCCGAATCCGACGCGTTCGCGCTCAGCGTAATGTTCGCCGGCGCGACGAAGGTCGCACCCGATGTCGGCCGCGGTGAGCACTACCGTGGGCGTCTTGTTGGGCGCACCCAACGCAGACGCCGATCGACAGCAGCGAGACCGCCAGCGCGCGGCGCAATGTAATCAGCATGGATTCTCCCCGGAATCGCGCGCCGCGGCATCCGGCCGTTGGTGCAGCAGTCGCGATTGCGCGAACGATGACGGACGACGACACGTCACTCGTTCACTGCGCGCCGACGAACTGGAAGTACGGTTGGGACGTCTTTCCGTCCGTGCTGTTTGTGGCGGATATTCGATGCACGCCCGGCGCCAGAGTGACGCTCAGCTCGCCGTGCCGTTGCTGACACTTGCCGTTCCCAAGACGCTCGCGCCATCCTTGAACGTCACCACGCCGCCGGGGCTGGGATTTAGTGTGTTGGCCGTGAGCGCGATGGGTTGCGCCGGACTCGCCGGGTTCATCGACGACGAGACCGTCGTCGGAAATTGCCCGTGCTTACCTTGAATATGAATGTGGAACCTGATCCCAGGAGGCGCGCCTGCGGTCAGCGGGAAATATCCATACGGCGTGCTGCCGACCACCACCATTCCTCCGTCTCGCATCGAGCGCAATCCGACTAACCTTTTTGCCGTCCTGCACCTTGGGCCCGCAGCACGGCGGCGTGAGACGAGATGGTCGCCGCCGGGCGCAACTTTCGCGAACAACCCGGGACAGTGTCAGTCGTCACCATCGGGATTGACGGTTTGCATCGAATCGACGAGAGGAAATTCCGTCGATGTGGCGTAGCCACCGACATAGACGTATCCCAACGCGTCGATCGCCACGTTCGTGAGGACGTCGATGCCCTCGTCGGGTCCGAAGAACCCAAGAGCAGGAATGATCGGTGGCCGTGAAGCACCATCTCCCGCCGAGGTACGACGAATAGACGAGTCTGCTGCCGGCGCTATTGAGCTTGGTGACGAAGGCATTGCTGATGGCAGGATCGACATAGCCGATCCGCGACTGAAAAACGCCCGGCGTCACCGGAGTCGGCTGACTTCGTCCAGCCGACGACCACCGCCTGACCGGAGGCGTCGAGCCGCAACGCCGAAACCGCGCTCGTCTGCCGATCCGCCCAGATAGGTCGAATACACGAGTGCCGTGCCGGACGGATTGAGTCTTCGCCACGTACGCGTCCGTCAAACCGCTAAGCGCGGGACGTAAAGCGATTCCGGGTCGGAAAGTCGCTCGATCGCGCCACACCGGCGACATAGGCGTTGCCGCCGGCGTCGACCGCAATGCGCCTTGCCCTCGTCGTTCGCGCTGCCGCCGACGATAGGTCGCGTACACCATCGCGGTTCCGCTCGGATTGAGCTTCGGCGACATAGGGCGCACTGCCCGCAGTCTTGGTGGGCTGGAGGGCGCCGGCGGTGGTCGTCAGTGCCGATGTCGTTCCGGTCATGAGCGTGTTGCCACCGCTGTCGATGGCAATGGCGGCGACAAGCGGGCCGAGACGCGTCGAATAGACGAGCGCATTGCCGGCGGGCGCGTCAACTTGGTCATGAACGTCGATCCGGTGGATTGATAGGCGCCGGGCGTAAGCGGAAACGCGCTGCCCGTCGACGTTCCGGTGACATACGCGCTGCCCGCGCTGTCGACCGCGATGCCGAGTCCGAGAGTGGTTGCGCGCCGGGCGCCCAGATAAGTCGTATAAATCGCGGCGGTCGCGGCCGGATTCAGCTTGGCGACGTAAGCGTCCGTTGTTCCCGCGAGCTGCGTCTGGTAAGCCGCCGGCGTTCGGAAGCTCGGCGATCGACGTCTAGCCGACGACGTAGATATTGTTGGCGCGTCCAACGCCACGCCGGACGCCGCGCCCCCACAAATTGGTCGAGAACGACAGCAATGGGTCGATGACGAGCGGATGGTGCGCGTCGTAGAGGTCTCCAGCCGGAAGCCGACGCGGTCGTCTCCCAGCAGAACGTAGCGTGCGTCGACATTTCGCCTGCGCCCTTCGATCTCCTGATAGGCGACCGGCTTTTGGAACGTGACGTTGCGCGATCCGCGCGCAGCATCAGATCGCCTTCGTTGGATAGCGCTACCCGTTCGGCGCCGTCGAATTGCAGGCGGATGCGGCGAGGATCGGCGTTGGGCGCCACGATCACGTCGTATTCGAGCTCGCCGCTGCCGTAATAAACGATATCGATGCCCGGGAACACGGACGCATACTGCCGGAGCCGCGCATACGTCTTGACATCCGTCACGTGGCCTTCCGGATCGTCGCCGATCAGGTAGTTCACCGTTCCCGGCAACGGACGCGATGGTTGCGGCGCTGAATGGCTGGCGCCCATTCGACGGTCGGATCCGAGGATGGAGCGACGTTCCGAAGACGGATCCGTCACGACAACGCGTGCGCCCTCGTCGGTGAAAAACGTGGTCGTACCCGCCGCCACGCGCGACGAATCGCACGTGCGGATCGCTCTGGCCCTGATTGCGCTCGAACGCGAGCGGCAGCGACGCGACGCTGGCCTCCGGACTCTCGAATGCGGCGAGCGCGGCGCAAGGCGCGAGCATTGCCAGCCCCAGGAGCATCGTGCTTCCGTATCGCGTATATCGGGCCACGCTCGTCCTCGCCAGGATTCGGAATCGGACTCCGGGCGGCGCGGCGGAACGATGTATGCTGCGCACTCCCGAACTGATCCGAAGTCTGGGCTTCTGCGGAACGAGGCCAACTGTCACATCCGTCTAGGCCAAACGGACGATTGCAATTCAGGGCGGCGAATGTCTGACCCTGCGCGCCATTGAATCCACGTATGAATTCACGGATCGCGAAATGAAGCTCGTCAGCTGGAACGTCAACTCGCTCAACGTGCGGCTGCCGCGCCTGATCGATTGGCTCGCCGCCAATTCGCCGGACGTCGTCTGCCTGCAGGAGACGAAGCTCGAGGACGCGAAGTTTCCGGTGGCGGCGCTCGGGGATGCCGGATACGTGTCGCACTTCGCCGGGCAGAAGACTTACAACGGTGTGGCGATCCTCGCGCGCCGCGGCCTCGATGTGATCGATGTCGTCGCCGGCGTCGACGATTTTGTCGACGAGCAGAAGCGGCTGATCGCGGCGACCGTCGCCGGCGTGCGCGTCGTCTGCGCGTACGTGCCGAACGGGCAGACAGTCGATTCCGACAATACCGCTACAAGCTCGCGTGGTGCGAGGCGGTCGCCGCGCATTTGAAGAACGCGCTCGCGCGCCATCCGGTGCTCGCGATGGTGGGCGACTTCAACGTCGCGCCCGACGACCGCGACGTCCACGATCCTGCGCTATGGGCCGGACAAATTCTGTGCTCCGAGCCGGAGCGCGCGGCATCTGGTCGTTCCTCGCCGCCGGTCTTGCCGACAGCTTTCGCCTGTTCGAGCAGCCGCCGAAGACGTTCAGCTGGTGGACTATCGCCAACTCGCGTTCCCGAAGAACCACGGCCTTCGGATCGACCACATCCTGCTCTCCGCGCCGCTTGCCGCGCGCTGCGCGGAAAGCCGCATCGACCGCAATGCGCGCGCAAGGGTGACAAGCCCTCCGGATCACGCGCCGGCGATTGTCGAGCGTCGCGGACGGGCTGAGCGGCAGGGCAGCCGCCGCTGGGTTATCCTGTTCACAGACACCCCATTCGAATTCCCTTATCGTCCGGTTCATCTTCCATCTGCCGATGTTCAAAGTTTGCACAGCGTTTGCCGCCCGTTTCCGGATCCAGCCCACGCGATGGGCTCCGCAGGCGGCGCACAATCGCGGCGACGGTTGCAGGTCGCCGCTCGTGGCCATCGTCGCCGTTGCCTTTGATGCTTCCGGAGAGGCGCGACTCTCGATCGCCGATACCTCCGGCATCGCGACGCCGTCCACTATTGGGGCAGCACCTACCCGGTGACGTTCTCGGAACGCGCGCTCGATCCTACGCAATCGATCGCGACTTCACCCGCATCCGCGGTGACGGGTTCAACGCGCGCGATCGTGTACAGCGGATCTCTGGCCCGAATTCCAGCCGCCTTTCGGCACCCACCGCCTTTGGCGACCAGGCCTTTGGACTGTTGACCACGCTATCGCCGAGGCGCTGGCGCGCGGACTCGACGTCGTACTGCGCCTGGGCTTTGTCTGGTCATCGGCCCGACGCTGAATTGCCGAATGGGCGCCGCGTCGATGCCGCTGGTCGACGACCCCGCGCGATGCCTGGCTTCCGCTTCGTGGGCGAAGTGTGTCGATCGGGTTTGCGACGAGGCCAATGTGCGCTTCGCATTCCTGACGTGGGAGGATCTGTACCCGTTCAAAATCGCGAGCGATTCGCCGGAACTCGACACACCGGGCTTTCGCAACAAGTTCATCAGTACCTACAGTACCCATCGCGACCTCGACGACGTGCAAGCCGTTTCTACGGCATGCCATTCGCGTCGTGGGACGACGTGCCGCTGCCGTCACGCAAGAGTGCGGCCTACGAATTCGTTCTCGCCTACTGGGACGACGCGCTGGTCAATCGCTTTTTTCTTCCGGCACGCGAGCGCTCCCGCCGCCTCTCGTTCGAGGCCCGCGTCGATTGGGATCCGGTCTGGCGCAACGGCATCGTTGACTGGTATCGCCACGATGCGCTAGCCGCGGCGGCCGGGGCAGAGAGTCGCGACGCTTTACTATTCCGTAGGCGCTGGGGATGCGCAACGACGGCAACCGGATCGGCGCCGCAGAGGCGCTATGCGCAGCTTCGATCGACTGCTCACCGCAGCGGGCCGGCTGGGCAGCCGTTCGGGGCTATTCATCGACCAGTTCAATTTCTTCGACGATACCCCGAGTTCTCCCGGAATACGCGACTCGAGGGAACACAGCGATGGACGCCAATGCTCGTGGGCAGCGCCGCGGTGTTGCGCCGCCATCGCGCCGGCTTTGCGCTCGTGGACCGACCACGACTATGTGGTCAACATGCTCTACAACCCGGGATTCCATCGCGGTCTCGCGGAGCTGGACGGCGTCCGGCGGTGCAAAATCGGTCGTCGCAGTGGCCGGCCGTGCTGCGTATTGCGCTCCCACCACGCGTCGATCACGCAATGGATCGACACGGTGGAAAGCGCCCGTCCTCACTTGATCCCCGGCGCACGTGGCATGGTGGTGCGTCAGAGGCTACGCGCAGCGGGCGGATCGGTCGCCGAACTACGCCTCGAGGTCCTCGACAAAACGGTGAGCCTGAACGTGCCGCAGACAAGGTCGAGCGCGCGCTGTGCAGAGGTCCGACTCGCGCCCGCGCTTCGCTTCGCAGTTTCCGCAGCGGAGACGGCGGTCGGAGTTGGACGGGTCGAGCTGTACATCGACATCCAGCATTCGCGCATTTACTCCACAGATGGAACACGCGGGTCCGCAACTCCGAAGCGATTCGAACACTGAACCGCGCGACGCTGCCGGGTGAAAACGCCTTAGGGGCGCTTCGCCTCGGCGTCGCATCTGCCGTCGGCGGCGCTGCACTAGCCGCGCTCGCCCTTGCGCAACTCCGGCTCGAGGCCCAGTTCCTGGATCTTGCGCGTCAGCGTATTGCGACCCCAGCCGAGCCACGCCGCGGCTTCCATCCGATGGCCGCCGGTATGCGCGAGCGCGCGGCGGATCAGCGTCTTCTCGAATTCCTGCTCGAGCCGATCGCCGACGTTGCGCTCGCCGCGGAGAAGCGCCTGCGCGAGTTCGCGGTCGAGCGCCTGCTGCCAGCCGATGTCGCGCGCGCCGCCGCCTGACCCGCTGGCGATCTCGCGCACTTCCGGCGGCAGGTCGGCGACCTCGATCCGCTGGCCCGGTCCCATCACCGTGACCCAATGGCAGACGTTCTCGAGCTGCGCGCACGTTGCCGGGAAACGGAAAGTTGGCAAGCGACTTTCAACGCGTCGTCGGACAGATGTTTTGGCTCGACGCGCGAGCTCGCGTGCGCTTTTCGCAGGAAATGGCGCGCCAGCGGCGCGATGTCCTCGGGCCGCTCGCGCAGTGGCGGCAGCCGCAGTCGGACGACGTTGAGGCGATGCAGCAGATCCTCACGGAACAATCCCTGCCGGACACGCTCGTCGAGATTCTGGTGCGTGGCGGCGATGATGCGCACGCTCGACTTTTGCGGCGCGTGCCCGCCGACGCGGTAATACTCGCCGTCCGCCAGCACGCGCAGCAGACGCACCTGCAGAGATCGGCAGGCATGTCGCCGATCTCGTCCAGGAACAGCGTGCCGCCTTCGGCCTGCTCGAAGCGCCCGCGGCGCAGGCTCTGCGCGCCGGTGAACGCGCCGCGCTCGTGGCCGAAGAGCTCCGACTCGAGCAGGTCCTTCGGGAATCGCCGCCGTGTTGATCGCGACGAACGGCCCGCCGCGCGCGGGCTGTGGCGATGCAGCGCGCGCGCGACGAGTTCCTTGCCGGTACCGGACTCGCCGGTGATCAGCACGGTCGCGCTCGATTGCGACAAGCGGCCGATCGCGCGAAACACTTCCTGCATCGCCGGCGCCTGGCCGAGCATTTCCGGCGCTTCGGCCCCGTCGCGGCGACTGCCAGCCGCCGCCGGCCGCTCGGTCGCCGCGCGGCGGATCAAGCGCCAGCGCGTGGTCGACGTCGAACGGCTTCGGCAGATACTCGAACGCGCCGCCCTGAAACGCGGCGACCGCACTGTCCAGAGTCCGAGTACGCGGTCATGATGATCACCGGCATCTGCGGATAGCGCTCCTTCACCTTGTTCAGGCAGCACGAGGCCGGACTCGCCGGGCATCCGGATGTCGGAGACCAGCACCTGCGGCTGACTGACGGCGAGCGCCTGCAGCACCTCGTACGCCGACGAGAACGTCTTGAACGGAATGCCCTCGCGCGCCAGCGCCTTTCCGAGCACCCAGCGGATCGAGCGGTCGTCGTCGACGATCCATACCGACTTCGCACCGTCGCCGCGCGGCGGCTCGTAGTCGTACGCGTACATCTGTTTCGCCCATTTCAGCCTAAGAGTCTCTACGCCGCGCGTGACGTCTCGAGCGGCAACAGAATCGTGAATATCGTGCGCCCGGAACGCTATCGCATTCGATGTTGCCGCCGTGCTGAGCCACGAGCGTCTGCGCGATCGTGAGACCTAAGCCGTTGCCGCCCTCGCGGCCGGAGACCAACGGATAGAAGATTCGGTCGCGGATGTCTCGGTGCGACGCCCGGACCGTTGTCCTCGACGGCGACCATCAGCGCGAGCCGGTGCCGCTTCTTCACCAGCGTTACGCCGCGCGCGACGCGCGTGCGCAGGCGGATCTGCGGGCCGCGCCGTCGTTCCCTGACAGCGCCTGCGCCGCGTTTTGAACGATGTTGAGCAGCGCCTGCGTCAGCTGCTCGGGATCGGCGTCGAACTCCGGAAGGCTCGCGTCGAAATCGGACTGGATCGGAATGTGCCGGAAACTCCGCCTGCACGACGCCCTTCACGCGCACCAGGACCTCGTGGATGTTGGTGCGCCGGTACGTCGGCAGCCGGTGCGGCGTCAGCAGAACCGGTTGACCAGCGACTGCAGCCGGTCGGCTTCGCCGATGATCACCTGCGTGTACTCGATCAGCTGCGCGCGGTCGAGCTCGCGCTCGAGCAGCTGCGCGGCGCCGCGGATGCCGCCCAGCGGATTCTTGATCTCGTGCGCGAGGCTCCGGATCAGCTCGCGATTCGCCAGCTGCTGCTCGAGCAGGCGCTCTTCGCGCGCGATCTTCAGCTGCTGGTCGATGTGCCGGAACTCGAGCAGCCAGCGATGTTCGGTGCCCTCGACCGCCGAATACCGTGCAGGTCAGGTGCAGTGCTCGGCTTGCCCGCAAGGCCGAAGCTCGAGTTCCTGCTCCGTGTACGAAGCGCCCCGACATCACCGCCTTGTCGATCGCTCTCGTCAAGGCCGCATTGCATCGCCCGAACAGGTCGTGCGTCGTGATGGCCGACGAGCTTCGCGCGCGACAGCTCAGACGCAGGTTCTCCGCCGCCGGGTTCGCATACGTAACGCGACCATCGGCTCGCGAGGAGCAAGACGGCCGTCGCGAGCAGCTCGAGCCCGGGTAGGGCGCGGGCGCTTCGCTGCCGGCGCGGGCAGCGGAAAAAACGAAGCTTCACGGCAGCATCCGGCATCCGACGCACCGGTCGCGACGCGATTCCATCTCGAAATCTTAGCAATATCCGCGCCGGATCGGAAATCGGACCCGCAGCGCGGCGATGTTCGTGCGCGGCGATGCGCGATCTAGCGGACGCGCGCCGAGCTCCTTCTTGAGTGCTTCGATGTTGCGTTCGTGCAAGCGCACCGCTTCTGCGCAAGCGAGAGATGCGTTGCCGGTACTTCTCCGCATCGGCTTCTTCTTCGGGCAGCGGCGGCGGCGCGCCGTTGCTCGTAGGCCGAGCGCGCATTCGGCCAGCATATTTCTCCTCGGCGGCGAGCTCGTCGGTGAGCACCTTGCGGCGTAAGTCGTCGCGTCCCTTTTGCGTCTCCGGCATCGACGCGCGGGAAGCCCGCAGGTGCGCGGACTGTCGCCGGCTTGTCGCGGCTGACGGCGTTCCGGTCGTTGACCACTCGCCCCGGAACGTTGAAATACGAATGTGGCACCGGAACGCGCTGATGCGCACTTGATACATCGAGCCCTCGACCGACCGACCGGCTTGTCGATGCAGCCCGACTTCGCGCGCCTTTTCCGACGAGCGTCGCCGCGGCGCCGTCGAGCGATCGACGAGGGCTCCGCAGGCGACGCAAGCACCACGCGAGCGCGGCGCGCGCACCAATTCCTGCACGTCGACCGTCATCTCGAAACATCGCGCCCCAGTGTAACCGCTGGCGATCCCGAAGCAAAAGGGGCGGGCTTGACTCAAGCCCGCCCCTTCCTGGTTCGGTTCTCGCGCGCTAGGCGCGCTTGCGGCTAGAGGCTGAAGTACATGTCGTATTCGAGCGGATGCGTCGTCATCCGGAAACCGTGTGACCTCCTCCATCTTGAGGGCGATGTACGCGTCGAGCATGTCGTCGGTGAAGACACGCCGCCGCGGGTCAGGAACTCGCGATCCTTGTCGAGGTTGTCGAGCGCCTCGTCGAGCGACGCGCACGGATGCGGCACCTTGGCGGCCTCTTCCGGCTCGAGGTCGTAGAGGTTCTTGTCCATCGGATCGCCCGGATGGATCTTGTTCTGGACGCCGTCGAGGCCGGCCATCAGCATCGCCGCGAACGCGAGATACGGATTGCAGCGTCGGATCGGGAAGCGCACCTCGACGCGGCGTCCCTTCGGATTGCTCACATAGGGGATGCGGCACGCGGCCGAACGGTTGCGCGCCGAGTAGGCGAGGTTGATCGGCGCCTCGAAGCCCGGCACCAGCCGCTTGTACGAATTCGTGCCCGGGTTGGTGATCGCGTTCAGCGCCTTCGCGTGCTTGATGATCCCGCCGATGTAGTAGAGCGCCATGTTCGGACAGACCCGCGTAGCCGTCGCCGGCGAACAGGTTCTTGCCGCCCTTGCAAGATCGACTGATGCACGTGCATGCCCGAGCCGTTGTCGCCGACGATGGGCTTCGGCATGAACGTCGCCGTCTTGCCATAGGCGTGCGCGATGTTGTGCACGCGCGTACTTGAGGATCTGCAGCCAGTCGGCGCGCTGCACCAGCGGCGCGAACTTGGTGCCGATTTCGCACTGGCCGGCAGCCGCGACCTCGTGGTGATGCACCTCGACCTCGACGCCCATTGCTTCCATCGCGAGGCACATCGCCGAGCGGATGTCCTGCAGCGAATCGACCGGCGGCACCGGAAAATAGCCGCCCTTGATCGGCGGGCGATGGCCCATGTTGCCACCCTCGAACTTCTCCGCGCTCGACCACGGCGCCTCTGACGAAAACACCTTGCAGTAGCTGCCCGACATGTCGATCGACCACTCGACCGCGTCGAAGATGAAGAACTCGGGCTCCGGTCCGAAATACGCGACGTCGCCGATGCCGGTCGACTTGAGATACGCCTCGGCGCGCTTCGCGAGCGAGCGCGGATCGCGCTCGTATCCCTTGCCGTCCGACGGTTCGATGACGTCGCAGGTGATGATGAAGCGTCGTCTCTGTCCATGAACGGATCGATGTTGCGCCGTCGCGGGGTCGGGCAGCAGCAGCATGTCGGAGGCCTGGATGCCCTTCCAGCCAGCGATCGACGAGCCGTCGAATGCATGGCCGGATTCGAACTTGTCGGCGGTGAACGCCTTCGCCGGCACCGAAACGTGCTGTTCCTTGCCGCGGGTGTCGGTGAAGCGGAGGTCGACGAACTTGACCTCTTTGTCTTTGATGCATCTTCAGCACGTCGGCTGGGGTGGTCATGCGAGGTCTCCTGAAGAAACGAGGGCTGGACGCGGACGCTGCGTCGCAGAAACGGACACGTGTCCAAAAGCTAGAAATATGCCATACGCAGGGCGCCGCAAACCGCGCTTGAAGGCCGAATTTCGCCTATTTCCGAGCCTGCCCGCCCTTCGATCGCACCATTATGGACCACAGCTCGATAGGCCCTGGCTGGGATTGGTGCGCCATCCATTGCCCGATGAACGCGCCGGGATTTGCGGCGCAACAAATCAAGGGTAGAACAGGTAGAGCCGATATCCGGCCTGGGTCGTGGCGCTGGCGTCGATGAGAAGCTTGACCAGAACCTCGCCGTTCGCGGGGATACCGTTGGCGATCTCCGTCGTGCCGCTCGCATAGTCACGCTGGGCGCGAGCGCGCGACGGACGCCACCTGGTCGTTGGAATCGGTCAGCGTCAACTCAAGGTAGGGATACGCGAAGCGGCGTCGCGGCGCGATTGCGCACGGTCGCGGTCAGCACGAGGACCCCTGATGCGCTGGATCGGCCTGCAAGTCGGAAGCGTCGATCGCCAGCCCGGCAACATCGCGCAACGGCCGAGATCGTGCAACGGGCAGCTTCACACAGTCTGACCAACGCCGGCTTCGCCGCCGGAAAGCGCGCGGCAAGGGCATCGCGGAAATGGAATAGCGCCTGCCCGAGCAGCAGCCCGCCAACAGTGCGGCCACCGCGTCGCCATCGGCCATCGCGCCGGATGACGTGTGCGTCGCCTGACGGGCTTCGCTGCCGAGACGATCCGCAAAGTCGTCCGGGACGTCCGCTTTCGGCTCCGGCTCCTCCACCAGCCGAAACGAGGGTTCGCGATACACGGGGGCGCAGCTTCCGGCGGCGGCAGGTCGAGCGCGCGTGCGCTTCGCAGCGTCATTGTCGGTGGGCCAAGCGCGAGATCGTCGGGCTCGGCGTCGGCGGCACGCGGCAGCGGCGCGAGCGAAATCATCTGCGCGTTGCCATCGAACACCGTGCGGCAATGCCCGCATCGCACCTGGCCGTCGCGCAGCGCGAGTTGCGGCGGCGTGACGCGGAACACCGTCGAGCAGCCGGGGCAGCGCGTGTATTTTCGTCGGCCGTGGGCATCGCGATCAAGGGAAGGCGCCGCCGGACGGGTGATCGACGCGAGCCTGCGAGCAGCGACCAGCCGTCGGCCGTGCGCCACGGCGCGATATTAAACCAGCGCGAGTAGGCGTCGGCGACCACGCTCGCCTGCGCGTCGAGTATTCCCGCGAGCGCGATGCGGCCATTGTCGGATGCGCGCGACGCGAGCGCCGGCGCGAGCACGATCAGCGGATTCGTCAGGATGTTTGCGACGACGATGTCGAACGTCTCGTCGCCGAGGCGATCGGGCAGGACAAAAATGGCCGCGACGTCATTGACGCGCGCATTGTCGACGCTTGCCGTGATCGCCTGTTGATCGATGTCGGTGCCGACGACACGCTTGGCGCCGAGCCGCGCGGCGGCGATGGCGAGAATCCCCGAACCGCATCCGTAGTCCAGCACAGCATCCCCCGCCGCACGTGCGCGTGAAGCCATTCCAGCATCAACCGCGTTGTCGGGTGCGATCCGGTGCCGAACGCGAGACCGGGATCGAGCACGAGATTCAAGGCCCGCGGATCCGGGCGCGTCGCACCACGACGGCACGATCAGAAATTGTCGGCGATGCGGATCGGTCCAAACTGCGCCTGCGACGCGCGCACCCAATCCTGTCCGGGGATCGAGATCGTTTCGTGCGACGGCATCGGCCGCGCCAGCGCATTCGCGGCTTCGCGCAACGCAACCGCAGGTTCGCGGCCGGCGTCGACAGCAACGCGGAAAGCCGCGATATCGGCCACAACGTCGCGCCAGGCTCCGTCGGCTCGCCGTACACTGGCGTCTCGTCCACCGCTCCCGCGCGCGGATCCGAGATGTCGACGGCAAGCGCGCCGGCAGCGATCAGCGCGTCGGACCAGCGCTTCCGCGTCCGCTGCCCCGGCGTCGAATCGCAGCGCGATGTAGCTCACGTCGCCGCTACGCCTCCGCTAAGCTGCCGCGCTTCCGTTTCGCGAGCCGCTCTTCGAGGTAGTGGATCGACGTCCCGCCCACCAGGAACTTGTCGTCGAGCAGGAGCTCCTGATGCAGTGGAATGTTCGGTCTTGATGCCGGCGACGACCATTTCCGACAGCGCGACGCGCATCGCGCGCGATCGCCTGCTCGCGCGTGTCGCCGTAGGCGATCACCTTGCCGATCATCGAATCGTAGTTTGGCGGCACGCAGATAGTTCGTGATACGCGTGCGAATCGACGCGGATGCCGGGCCGCCCGGCGCGTGCCACGACGTGATCCGCCCGGGCGACGGCACGAACGTCCAGGGATCCTCGGCGTTGATCCGGCATTCGATCGCGTGCCCGCGGCTGCACGATGTCGCGCTGGCGGAACCGCAGCTTCGTGTCCGGCGGCGATGCGGATCTGCTCCTGGACGATGTCGATGCCGGTGATCGAATTCGGTGACCGGATGCTCGACCTGCAGCCGCGTGTTCATCTCGATGAAATAGAACTCGTCGTCCTGATAGAGGAACTCGAACGTGCCGGCGCCGCGATAGCCGATCTTGCGGCAGGCTTCCGCAGCGCGCTCGCCGATGCTTGATCAGCGCGCGCGCGTTCATGCCGGGCGCGGGCGCTTCCTCGATGATCTTCTGATGGCGGCGTTGCATCGAGCAGTCGCGCTCGAACAGGTAGACCGCGTTCTTGTGCTCGTCGGCCAGCACCTGGATTTCGATGTGGCGAGGATTGGCGAGAAACTTCTCCATGTAGACCGCGCCGTTGCCGAACGCCGACAACGCCTCCGAGCGCGTCAATGCGGCACCGCGGGAAGCAGCGCGGCTTCCGTGTGCACGACGCGCATGCCGCGCCCGCCGCCGCCGCCCGCGGCCTTGATGATCACCGGATAGCCGACCGCGCGCGCAATGCGCACGATTTCCTTCGGCTCGTCCGGCAGCGCGCCTTCGGATCCCGGCACGACGGGAACACCGACCTTGGTCATCGCCAGCCTTGGCGTTGACCTTGTCGCCCATCGAGCGGATCGTTTCAGGCGCTGGGTCCGATGAACACGAAACCGGAGCGCTCGACCTTCTCCGCGAAGTCGGCGTTCTCGGACAGGAAGCCGTAGCCGGGATGGATCGCCTGCGCGTCGGTCACTTCGGCCGCCGCGATGATCGCCGGAATGTTCAGGTAGCTCTGCGCCGACGGTGGCGGCCCGATGCACACCGATTCATCGGCAAGCGCAACGTACTTCGCGTCGCGGTCCGCTTCCGGAGTGCACGACGACCGTCTTGATGCCGAGCTCGCGGCAGGCGCTGCGATCCGCAAGGCGATCTCGCCGCGATTGGCGATCAGGATCTTGTCGAACAGCTTTTCGGTTTTCGCAGCCACACGGTCCTTAGCCGTCAAGCGATCACGAACAACGGCTGCCCGAACTCGATCGGCTGACCGTTCTCCGCCAGGATCGCCTTGATCGTTCCCGTGGTATCGGCTTCGATCTCGTTCATAAGCTTCATCGCCTCGACGATTGCAAAGCGCGTCGCCCTTTTGCACGGTGTCGCCGATTTCGACGAAAGGCTTCGCACCCGGCGATGCGGATCGATAAAACGTTCCCACCATGGGGCTCTTGACGACGCTGACCCTCGGCTGCCGCCGGTCGTTGCCGCGGCCGGCTCGGGGCGCGCCGAGAATCGCAGTCGGCTGGGGCGCGGGAGTGACGAAGGTCGACGCCGGCAGGTTCCCCGCGTGCTGGGAAGCGGAGAGGGCGCGCGTGATTCTGACTCGCTCCTCGCCTTCCTGGATTTCGAGCTCGGCGATACCGGAAGTCTCGACGAGCTCGATCAGCGTCTTGAGCTTGCGCAAATCCATTGCCGGTCCCCGAAATCATGCCAGTGCTGACCCTAGGCGCCAAGCGGTCGGCTCGATCGCCGCTCGTCTCCCGCCCTTGTCGCCCTTTGACGCGTCGGCCGAAGGGTCGTCGTATGTTACAGCGCGTGTTTGTTTGTCACGGTCCCGTCACGACGCGACACTTTCGCGCCGCGGGAAGCGCGATGATCGTCAGAAGGGCGCGAGTTTGCCGCAGATCACGGCAAGTTGTCATGGCGATCGCCACACGGCCCTCATTGGCCAAAAGCCGAGAATCCTGCCGGGATGGTCGTTACAGAAGCTTGTCGACGATCGCGTCGAGCTTAGCCTGCTTGAGCGGCCCCAGCTGCGTGTGTGCGATTTTGCCGTCGCGCGAGACGATGACGGTGAACAGGAGCGCCATCAGGTCGTTGCCGAGCGATTGCGACAACTGCATCGGCACCCATTCCGCCGATCAGCGCGGGATAGTTCGAGGCCGATCTCTTTTGCAAATTGCTGCACTTTATCTAACCTGATCGACGGCGATGCCGACAAATTGCAGCCCTTTGGCGCCGGAGGCTTTTTGCTTCGCAACGAATTCGCTCATTTCTTCCCGGCAGGGCGCGCACCAGGTCGCCCAAAAATTGACGACGAGCACTTTGCCCCGCCATTGCCCGAGGCGCTGCTCGCGCCCTTCGGTGTCGGGGAGGGACACGCCAAGCAGCGTGGCGGCATCGCCGACTCACGCTTGGCGATCACCGTGTCGTGCGCCACGAAGGCGCCGGCGGCGGCGAGCGCCACCGACCACGGTCGCGATGATCAGCCAACGAGGAATACGTTGCACCATCGATCGATGGCCAGTAAGCGAATACTCACTTCCTCGCATGGCTACTGGAACCAGCCCTTCTTAGGTGGAGTCGCGGGGGCGGCGTCGACCAGCGGCCCCGGACCGGCTCCGGCCGCCGGCAGCGCGAGCTTGACCTGCTGCAGCGTCGGCGGGTAACAAACGCCGACGTCGGCACAACCCCTGCGAGTCCGCGCTTCAGAACGACCGATTGGCCTGGCGCGCCGTCCGTCGATCGGCAACCTGCACGAGCAGCATCCCGCGATAGGTTTCGACATCCCCGAAAATTCGTCGTGCTTGCGCTTTCCGGCGGGAGCTCCGGTGTTCCGAGCACCGGACCCGCGCGTCGACGGCGAACCGCAGCTTGTCGCGATACAGGTAGTAGCCCGTCGGCGACGTCGAACCGCGCCTCCAGCGTCTTGACGTCGAGCGCAGCGCCGGAAAATCGGAATGCCTGCTCCGGGCGGTAACAACTTGGGCTCGAGCGCCAGGCAATCCGCCTCCCGGCGGCGGGCGCAAGCGTCGCCACCGCGCCACAGCCAAGCGCCGACGGGCAACGTCGGGCCGCATCCTAGCCGCGTGTTTCGGTGTCGATCCAGTCGAGATAGGCGGCGAGATGCATTGCGTAATCGGGACAGCGACGACTTCGGGAAGTTCGTAGGGGTGGAATTCTGCGGATCGCCGCCTCCACCTTCGAATACAACACTTGGCGCGTCTTGATTGCGATCGGAACCTCCGATGGCCGTTTCGATTTCGCCCCTGCCAGTGATAAATTGACTCCACGGTCGCGCCGACATTGACGCATGCGGCGAGCCTCCGTTCCGACGAGCGCCCGAGCCAACTTGCTTTGCGCGTTGCGCGGTCGCGGCAGGTTCGTCAGCACGACGATCGCCGCGTCCGCCAAGGAGCCGTCCATGCGCTTCGTTCTGCTCGCGATTGTACTGGCATTCCCGATGTTCGACCTTTACGTGACCGACGCGCTTCGCGCGCTGGACCGGCGTCCCGCTCTGGGTATGGCTCGACGGCGTCGATCGTCGGCGGGTTGTGGCTGCTGCGCAACGAACGGCTCGCCGTTTCGCAGCAACACGGTGGCCGCGCTGCACGGCGAGCAATCGCTGCTGCGCGGGCTGGTCGACAGCGGCCGCAAGGTGCTGGCCGGCCGTGCTGTTCATCGCTGCCGGGCGTGCTGTCGCGACGTCGTCGCGCTGATTGCTTTGCTGTGCTGCCGATCAATCATGGGCGCTTCGGGCCGCAGCCGGTTGCGCGCCGAGCGCCGCGCGCGACGTTCGCATCGCAGCCGCGCGATCGACGCGCCGATTTCCGGCGGATGGACTGGCGCTACTTCATCCGGTCGAGCGAGCGTCGGCTCCGCCTTGCCGCGCACGTCGATACGCCCACACCATCATCGCCGACGCCCGACGACGATCATCGGCAGCGACAGCCACTGGCCCATCGTGAAGCCGCAGCGCCAGATAGCCGAGGAAGTCGTCGGGCTCGCGCGCGAACTCGCCGATGAAGCGACAGCGTGCCGTAGCCCGACCAGGAAGAGCCCCGACACGGCGCCCATCGGGCCGTCGCCGGCTCGCGAACGCTCCACAGAATCGACGAACAGCAGCAGGCCCTCGAGCCCGAGCTGGTAGAGCTGCGACGGATGGCGCGGCACGGTTGTCGACCTGCGGAAACACCATCGCCCATGGCACCGTCGGTCGACGCGGCCCGACCAGCTCGCCGTTGATGAAATTGCCGCAGGCGTCCGGCGGCGAGTCCGAGCGGCACCAGCGGCGCGACAAAATCGGTGACGTCGAGCCAGCGCTTCGCCGCTGCGCGCGCGCAGAACCACAGCGCGATCAGCACGCCGAGGAAGCCGCCGTGGAAGCTCATCCCGCCCTGCCATACCTGAAAGATCTCCAGCGGATGCGCGAGGTAGTAGAGCGGCTTGTAGAACAGGACGTAACCGAGGCGGCCGCCGAGGATCACGCCGAGCACGCCGTAGAACAGCATGTCGTCGATGTCGCGCGGATGCCAGCCCGGTCAGCATGATTCTGGCGTGCGCGCTTACGGCCCAGCACGATCAACGAGGACGAACGGCCAGCAGGTACATCGAGCCCGTACCAGCGGATCGCGAACGGGCCGAGTTCCATGCCACCGATCGAACGGGCCGAAGCTGAACGCGACCGGGTCGAATTGCGGATGGACGAGCATCGATGTGGGCAGATTTCACATGATCTCGATCGGAAAATTTGAACAGCGGACCTGGCGTGGTCGATGAAGGCACGACCAGCCGGATCCTCCTCGCCGTCGCGCCACGCGAGCCCGACCTCCATCAGCGGGCTCGCCTCGGCCAATGCGCGATATACCACACCCGTGCGGCGCATGTGGCGCAGCGATGCCGGCACCAGCGCGACGCCCATGCCCGCGGCGACAAGGCTCACGATCGTCGGCATCTGGATCGCTTCCTGTTCGATGCGCGGCGGTGAATCCCGCGTCGCGGCAGAAGCCGACGATGAGATCGTAGAGCCCCGACCCCGGCCTGGCGCGGGAACAGGATGAACGGCTCCGCCGCGAGCGAGCCGAGCGACAGCGCGCCGCGGCCAGCGCCGCCGCGCCGGCAGCGCGGCGACGAGCGGCTCGCGCGCATCAGCGGCGCGTAGCGCACGCCCGGCGTCGAACGAGCGGCGGCACCACGCAGGCCGACGTCGAGCTCGTTGTCGCGCAACGAGCGCGCCTTGCTGCGTATCGGACGTCGCCTCGCTGCAGCGCAGCCGGATGCCCGGGCGGCGGCGATGGAACCTCGGGCAGTGACGCGCGGCAGCACGTTGTACGACGCCGTGCTGATGAAGCCGATCCGCGATCGAGCCGATCGCCGCCTCGGCGAGATGCCGCGCGCCGTCGACAAGGGCGTCGGCCTCGCGCAGCAGCCGCCGCGCTCTCGGGCAGCAGCGCCGCGGCCGGCGGCGATGCAGCCGCACGCCGCGCGTCCTGCGCGCGAACAGCGCGCGTGCCGAGTTCCAGCTCGAACCGCCTGGATCTGACGCGACAGCGGCGGTTGCGAGATCGCGCAGCCGCGGCGGCGCGCGCCGAAGTTCAGCGTCTCGGCGACGGCGGACGAAATGCCGCAGGTGCGCAGAACTCCACTGACCTTCCGATACCCGCAAGGTATCGACTAATGCCACTATTATTGTATTGGACGGTATCGGTGCCTGCACCTGGTACGCGTATCGACCGTTCCGCCATGAGCGCCCCTCTCCGCGCGGCGTCGCGTACGCCGCCCTCGTCCTGACCACGCTCTTGTGGGGCGAGCAGCGCTGTCGTCGCGCGCGGTCTGCTCGACGGCTTGCCGCCGGTCGACGCTCGCGCGTTCCTGCGCTGGACGGTCGTGCTCGCTCGGCCTCGCTGCCGTTCGCGTGGCGCGAGCGCGCGCGGCGATGGCCGCGCGCGCTGCGCACGCGATTTCCGCGACTACGCGCTGATCGCGCTGTATCGGTTTCGCGCCGCAGACGTGCCTCGTCTACGTCGGGCTCGTCGGCACGACGGCGACTCGCTTCGGACCTCTCAATTCCGCCATTCCGGTCGTCGATCGTCGCCATGCTCGCGCGTGGCGCGGGCGTCGCCCCGACGCGCTCGAGGCGGTCGGTCTCACGCTGTCCTCGACCGGCGTCGCTGTTCATCCTCGCGCACGGCGATCCTTCGCGCGCTGCTTTGCGTTGCGCTTCAATCCGTCCGACCTGTTGCTGATCGCACGGCATGCGCATCTGGGCGCTCTACACGATCAAGCTCGTTCGGAGCGCACCGGATCATCTGCCGCTGCCGGCGTTCATTTTCGTGTGCCGCGCTACTGGGGTCTGCGTTCTCTCGCACCGGTCGCCATCTTCGAGCTGGCGGTGCCACGGGCTGGCCCGTCGATCGGCGCGCCACCGCGCTTCTGGGCGTCATGTATCTCGGCACGCTGCCATCGCTCTGCCGCGATCGCTGCTGTTCGGCTACGGCGTTGCCCGCGTCGGCGCGGTGCAGGCGGGCATCTTCACGCATCTCGTGCCGGTGTTCACTGCGCTCCTGGCCGCGGCGTTCTCTGGGCGAGCGGTTGCAGGCGTTCCACGCGGCGGGATTCGTGCTCGTCGCCGGCGGCGCCGCTGCTGTGTTGTCTGCACGCTTCGCCGGTGATAACCTCGCGTGCCCCGGCGCGGGCACCGGCCAAGTCCTAGTCCCGCGCGGTCCCAGCGCACACTCGCCGCAGCATTGAGGATTCGAACGCAGTGACGTTACAACCGCCGCTCCCGCCTGATCACGCAAGGCGTCGCCCGCTCGCCCAACCGCGCGATGCTGCGCGCCGTCGGCTTCGGCGACGGCGATTTCGAGAAGCCGATCGTCGGCGTCGCCAACGGCCACAGCACGATGAATCCGTGCAACGCCGGCATCCAGCCGCTGGTCGATCGCGCGATGGCGCGCGCTCGACGGACGCCGGCGCGATGCCGCAGGTGTTCGGCGTGCCGACGGTGACCGACGGCATCGGCATGGGCACCGAAGGCATGAAGTATTCGCTGGTGTCGCGCGAGGTGATCGCCGACGCGATCGAGACGTCGCGTCAACGGCCAGTGCATGGACGGCGTGTCTCGTCGTCGGCGGCTGCGACAAGAACATGCCGGGCGGGATGATGGCGATGGCGCGCATCAACGTGCCGGCGATCTACGTCTACGCCGGCACGATCAAGCCGGGCGACTGGAAGGGCCAGGACGCTGACCATCGTGTCGCGCGTTCGAGGCGGTCGGCGCGCTTCACTGCCGGCAAGATGTGCGAAGGAAGACTACGACGGCATCGAGCGCAACGCCTGCCCGACGCGTCGGCGCCTGCGGCGGCATGTTCACGGCGAACACGATGTCGTCGTCGTTCGAGGCGCTCGGCATGAGCCTGCTCGGCACGCTCGCAGATGGCCTCGCCCGACGCGGAGAAGGCCGACTCGGCGGCCGCGTCGGCGCGCGTGCTCGTCGATGCGATCAAGAACGACCTGAAGCCGCGCGACATCATCACGCCGCAAGTCGATCGAGAACGCGATCGCGCTGGTGATGGCGACCGGCGGCTCGACCAACGCGGTGCTGCACTACCTGGCGATCGCCGCGCGCCGCCGAGGTCGAGTGGACGATCGACGATTTCGAGCGCGTGCGGCGCCGCGTGCCGGTGCTGTGCAATCTCAAGCCAGCAATACGTAAT